>Ga0207661_10003259_pt1 | contig 11253 bp, 9 predicted proteins | sample KBSC713LmetaG_FD_184337 | JGI IMG/M metagenome (GOLD analysis project Ga0207661, IMG submission 184337) | Corn rhizosphere microbial communities from Kellogg Biological Station, Michigan, USA - KBS C7.1-3L metaG (SPAdes) (version 2) | ecosystem: Host-associated > Plants > Roots > Rhizosphere ... | reverse complement strand
CCGGAGGGATTATGCCGCAGAGGAACGCCCGCCCATGAACGCCATGGCCAGTCCGACGATGCCTATCACAACGCCGACGACCACAGCAATCGTGCTGAAGTGGGCAACAGGGTTGAGCTTCAGCACATAGTGATTCACCACCGCAAAGATACCGATAAGAACAGCAACAACAATAAGCCCGAAGCCACCACCACGCATGAGTCTTCCTCCTCGTTGGCGCGAGCGAGCAATTCGCTCACCTCGTGCGGACGTATCAACCGGGTCAGTATAGCGGCGCTACGCATTGTCGTCAATCCGACCATGGGCAGTAATACGCAGCGACATGCCGAGTCGTGAGCGAGGCGCGCGAGGCAACATTGACGTAAACGGCAACGTCATACTATACTGGATTGCGGATCTCACAGGCCCATCGCAAAGCCACCCGCCGTCGTGCCACTATCCAGTCTCCCGGCACGGCTTCGATATTTTCGGGAAGAGAGCACTCATCGCCATGACGGTTGAACGAACATCGAAGAGTAGCGCCGCGCGAGATATAGCAGGGAAAATCGCCCTGCGACGGCAGGACACGCCGCCCGGTGAGAATTACAAATGGATTGCCCTCTCCAACACCACCCTCGGTGTGCTGATGGCGACGGTGAATTCCAGCATCATTCTGATCGCCATGCCCGCCATCTTCACCGGCATCGGCATCAATCCGCTCGCGCCGGGCGAGACCAACTACTTTCTCTGGCTGCTGCTCGGCTACATGGTCGTCACCGCGACGCTGCTCGTCACCTTCGGGCGCATCTCCGACATCTTTGGCCGCGTCAAGCTCTACAATCTGGGCTTCGCCGTCTTTACGCTCGGTAGTATCCTGCTCTTTCTGACGCCCAGTCAGGGGAATACTGGCGCGCTGGAGATGATTATCTTCCGGCTGGTGCAGGGCGTCGGCGCGGGTTTCCTCTTCGCCAATAGCACCGCCATTCTGATTGACGCTTTTCCGGCGCGCCAGCGTGGCATGGCAATGGGCATCAACCAGGTGGCAGCCATCGTCGGTTCACTGGCCGGGCTGATTCTCGGCGGCATTCTGGCCACGATCAACTGGCGCATGGTCTTCCTGATTAGCGTGCCGATTGGCATCTTCGGCACAGTCTGGGCCTTCCTGATGCTGCGCGAGACGGCGACGGCACATGGCGACCGGCGGATAGACTGGCCGGGCAACGTGACCTTTGCGCTGGGGCTGACGATCCTGCTGCTCGGCATCACCTATGGCATCGAGCCGTATGGTGACTCGCCGATGGGCTGGGGCAATCCCGGCGTCATCGCGGCGATTGTGGTGGGCATTCTGCTACTCCTACTCTTCATCTGGATCGAGCTGCGTAGCGACCACCCGATGTTCCGGCTGGAGCTGTTCCGCATTCGCATGTTTTCATTCGGCAATCTGAGCGTCTTTCTCTCGGCGCTGGCGCAGGGCGGCTTGCAGTTCATGATCGTTATCTGGCTGCAAGGCATCTGGCTGCCGCTGCACGGCTACAGCTTCGAGGTGACACCGCTCTGGGCGGGCATCTATATGATTCCGCTGATGGTGGGCTTCATCGTCATGGGGCCAATCAGCGGCATCCTCTCGGACCGCTTCGGCTCGCGCTTCTTCGCGACGCTGGGCATGGTGTTGACCGCTATAGGCTTCCTGGGGCTGACCGCTCTGCCCGCCGACTTCTCCTATGCCGTCTTCGCGCCGCTGCTGCTGCTGCTTGGCCTCGGCCTTGGTATGTTCGCCGCGCCCAATACCACCGCGATCATGAACAGCGTTCCGGCGGAGCATCGCGGCGTGGCGTCGGGGATGCGCGCGACCTTCCAGAATGCGGCGTCACTGCTGAGCATCGGCGTCTTCTTCAGCATCGTAACGGCCGGGCTGGCCGCGGCGCTGCCGTCGTCACTCTTCAACGGTCTCTCACAGGCGGGGCTCCCGGCACCACTCGCAACCACTATCTCCCATCTGCCGCCGACCGCCGCGCTCTTCGCCGCCTTCCTTGGCTATAACCCGATGGGCACGCTGCTGCCACCATCGGCGCTACACGCGCTGCCAGCATCCAGCCAGGCGGCGCTGCTCAGCAAGGAGTTTTTCCCGAACCTGATCGCCTCGCCGTTCATGGTGGGCCTGCACGCCGTCTTCTACATCGCGGCGGGCATGTGCATCGTCGCGGCCATCGCCTCGTACTTCCGTGGCAAGCGCTACATCCACGGGCAGGAAGATCAGGCGGATACGGTGGCTGAGGGCGCGGTCGCGGCGGGCGAGACGGTGGAAGCGTCGTCAATCCTGGAGCCAGCCGACTAGGCTGCACCCCAGAGGCAGACACTGCCGTCGTCGCTGGCCGAGGCTAGCCGCAGCCCATCGGGCGACCACGCCAGCGCCCAGACCGCGTTGAGGTGCCCGTTGAGCGCCACCAGCTCTTTGCCGGTCTGCGCGTCCCAGAGCTGCACGATGCCAGAATGGCGTGACGACCCCACCATGCTGCCATCGGGCGACCAGGTCAGCCCGTAGGCCCAGCCGTCGCCGTCGTGGCCCTCGAAGGTCTTGCCACGCGCCCCGTTGGCGCCATTCCAGAGGATGACCTTGCCCTGGTCGTCGGTCACGGCGAACTGGCGTCCATTCGGCGCCCAGGCGACGGTATTTGGCTGCGTATCCGTCTTGGGAATCACCTGGCTGCTGCCCGTGGCGACATCCCAGAGCAGGACGAGATCGTCGTAGCGCGTTGAGACGATCTGGCGACCACCCGGCGACCACGAGACGCCCCAGGCGGCGAAGGGATATTCGCCACCGTGGCCCTGGTGCTTGGCTGGGCCGCTCCACGTCGCAAGCTGCGCCCCCGTCTGCGCGTTCCAGCGCACCACATCCCCGTCTGGCGTGCCAGCGGCGATCTGACGCCCATCGGGCGACCAGGCGAGGCTGAGAAACGACGCATTGGAGGCCGCCTTCAGCGTCTGGATCGCGCGCCCTTGCTGCGCGTCCCAGAGGCGCACCGTACCATCATCGGCGGCGGATGCCAGCAGCTTGCTAGCGGGCGACCAGGCCATACTATAGATTTGGCCGGTGTGGCCGTTGAGTGTGGCGACGCGCTTGCCGGTCACGCTATCCCAGAGCGCCACCTCTGGGTTGCTGCCCGAGGCCACTAGCTGCCCGTCCGGCGACCAGGCGACCCCGCGCACGCGATGGTTCATCGGCTGCAGCGTGGCAAGACGCTTTATCGTGGCAGCGTTGCCCGTTGTGATGGGACCCGACGGGGCCAGCGGCGCAGAGGGCGTCGGCGTCCGGGGTGGCGGAGCAAACGTCGAACTGGTGGCGCCGCAGCCCGCCAGGCTCCCTACCAGCCCACCGACCACACTGCTCGCCGCGAGCGCCTCCATTGAGCATTTGAGAAAATCACGTCGCGACCAAAGAGCCTCCGCTTCTCGCCTTCCCGCTGTCTTGTCTGCTATCATAGGACGCACCCCGTACTGTATCATCGTTGCTATATATCAATATTGACATATCATGGAGAATGTAGCATTGGGATTGCGCTTCGTCAAGCCGGACGCGGAGGAGGAGACGATGATACCGCTCGCATACGCCCTGCTCGGACTGCTGGCGCGGGCGCCAGCCTCCGGCTACGACCTGATTCGCGAGATGGAGGAGCCCATCGGCTTCTTCTGGCATGCCCGCCGCAGCCAGATCTATCCTGAGCTGGCGCGGCTGGAGCAGGCCGGATTCGTCACGCATACCGTTGTCGAGCAGCAGGAGCGGCCCGACAAAAAGGTGTACGACATCACCGCAGCGGGGCGCGCCGCGCTGGCAGCCTGGGCCGCCGAGCCGATGCGCATACCGCCGGAGCGCGACGAGTTCATGCTGAAGGTCTTCTCGCTCTGGCTGGCCGACCCGCAGGGAGCGCTTGCGCTGGTTCGCAGCTACGCGAGCCAGCATGCGGAGCGGCTGGCTCGCTACGAGGCGATTCGCACGACGATGGAGGCGAACGCGACGGCTGGCGAGTTGCGGCGGCTGCATGCGCCGCGCTTCACCTCCTACGCGACGCTGTTGCGCGGCATCGAGTACGAGCGCGGCTATATGGCGTGGTGCCAGTGGCTGATCGAGACCATTGAGGCCGACGATTCCGGCCAGCCGCCGGGCTAACTGCAGTGCTCAGGCGTCGGCCTGGCGCGCGCGCTCTATCACCTCGTCAATCGTTCCGGCCATGTAGAAGTACAGCTCGGAGATATGGTCGTGCCTGCCCTTCAGAATCTCGCGGAAGCCGCGAATCGTCTCCGCCAGCGGCACATAGACGCCGGGCCGCCCGGTGAAAACCTCGGCGACACGCATCGGCTGCGAGAGGAAAAGCTCGGTCTTGCGCGCCCGCGAGACCGTCAGCTTGTCGTCGTCGCTCAACTCGTCCACACCCAGGATGCTGATGGTGTCTTGCAGGTCTTTATAACGCTGCAAGAGCCGCTTGACGCCCTGGGCGACATCGTAGTGCTCCTGGCCAACCACCTGTGGGTCGAGGATGCGGCTGGTCGAGGCAAGCGGGTCCACCGCCGGGAAGAGACCGCGGTCCACCAGCGCGCGCTCCAGCACAATCGTCGCGTCGAGGTGAGCGAAGGTCGTCGCCGGGGCTGGGTCGGTGTAGTCGTCGGCGGGGACGAAAATCGCCTGCATCGAGGTAATCGAGCCGCGTTTGGTCGAGGTGATGCGCTCCTGCAGCTGGCCCATCTCCTCAGCCAGATTCGGCTGGTAGCCTACAGCGGACGGCATGCGGCCCAACAGCGCGGAGACTTCGGCGCCCGCCTGGGTGAAGCGGAAGATATTGTCGATGAAGAGCAGCACGTCGCGGCCCTCCTGATCGCGGAAGTATTCCGCCATCGTCAGGCCGGAGAGCGCCACGCGCAATCGCGCGCCCGGCGGCTCGTTCATCTGGCCGAACGCCATCGCGACGCTCTCGAGAACGCCCGCCTCCTTCATCTCGTAGTAGAGGTCGTTGCCCTCGCGGGTGCGTTCGCCGACCCCAATGAAGACCGAGTAGCCATGCGATTCGAGGGCGATATTCTTGATAAGCTCCTTGATGATGATCGTTTTGCCGGTACCCGCGCCGCCGAACGTGCCGATCTTGCCGCCGCGCGTGAACGGCGCCAGCAGATCGATCACCTTGACTCCGGTCACCATCACCTCGGTGCTGGTCGCCTGCTCCTCAAGGTTGGGCGCGGCCCGGTGAATCGGCCAGCGTGGCGCGGCGTCGGGCGCGGGCAGCCCGTCTATCGGCTCGCCGAGGACGTTGAAGATGCGGCCGAGTGTCTTCGGGCCAACCGGCACGGCAATCACCTGGCCGGTATCCCAGGCGATCTGGCCACGCATCATGCCGTCCGTTGGCCCCATGCCGACACAGCGCACCGAGCTATTGCCCAGCAGCTGCTCGACCTCCAGTGTCAGCGGCTCGGCCTGCCCTGGCATCTCCGTCTCGATGGCGTTATACAGCCCCGGCATGTGATCGCCGGGGAAGGCGATATCTACGACATTGCCCAAAACCTGGGTCACAATCCCCTGGACGCGCGTCGCGGCATTGGGCGCAAGGCTCGTCGTGCTGGTCGTGCTGGTCGTGCTGGTCGTGCTGGTCATCGTCAACTGCTCCTTCTTCTGCGCGCCTGTACGTTGCCGGGTTGTCTCGTCGCTTCCTCCTTCCTGTGATGTGGTTCCTGGCTCAAGGATGAACTGGCTGCCCGCGGCAAACAGATTGGTGATCGCCGTGCTGTTCAGCAGGTAGTAGAGCCGCTGGCCCGCGCGTGCGACGCTGACCAGCCCATACTTCGCCAGCAGCGCCATGTGGTGCGAGACCATGACAGGCGAGATCGCGAGCGCTGTGGCAATTTCCTGGCCGAAGCGGGGCTGCTCCGCCAGCAGCCGGAGGATGTGGAGGCGGGTCGGGTCGGCCAGCATGCCGTAGACGCGCGTCCAGTGGTCGGCGGGATTCGCCAGCAGCGCCAGGGCGGCTGGGGTCGGCCCGCGGCGTGGCGCATCGCTCAGCACGCGCTCGACGCCAACCAGCAACAGCAGCGGATTGGCTGAGACGGTCTCTCCAGGGGTGCGGGCCAATCCGGCAGAATAGGCCGTCACGTTGTCGGGGTGAAAGACCAGTGGCGCCAGCACCACCGACGAGTAGCGCGAGAAATCGGCTCTGCGCGGCAGCCAGGTGGGCAGGCGCACGACCGGAGGCGTAAGCAGCGCTCGCAATCGCTCCGCCGCGCGTTCGCGTTCATCTTGCGCCGCTGGCTCGATGGCGCGCATGGCCGACTCGTGACGCCGCAGCAGCGCCAGCAACTCCTGGCGGGCGGCTTCGGGCGCAGAAAGTGCCTGTGCCAGCTGGTCTCGCCGCTGGCCCGTTAGCCGCAGGTGGCGCTCTAGGTAGCGTCCGGCGGCAGGGAGGTCGCCCTGGCAGCGCTGCAAAGTTGGCGTATCCAGCGGGATATCGTCGCCCTGCGCGATGGCCAGCACCAGCCAGCGCGCGAAATCCACTGGCGAGAGAGCGGCTATCGCGGCGATCAGCGCATCGGGGGTCCGCTCGTGGGGAAGAGACGCCGCCAGCAGCGCATAGGCGACGCCTAGCGGTCGCTGCCCGCCAAACCAACGACGCATCCGCCGCCGTTCCAGTGGATCGAGCGTGCCCTCCGTCTCGGCCAGCCACCGCCGCCATGGGCTCCCAGCAGGCAGACGCGCGGCCCGCGTCTGTGGCGCATTGACGAGCAGCGTCATGCTATGCAGGAAGTCGTAGGCTGGCGCGGCATCCACCCTCAGGGGCGCGCCACCCGTAGCAATCGCCATCTCGATTCCCCCAGGTAATAGTTTAATTACAATTAAATCATTACGGCGGCAGGCGAATGATCGTCAAGGTGGCGACGAGGAATTGGGGCTGATACTGGGTTGCGCCTCGGATGGTGTAGCTGGGCTACCACCCCCTCCCCAACCCCTCCCCCTTCCAGGGAGAGGGGCTTGCAGACGTACGCCCACGGTGAACCCGTTCGGCAGCTCTCTCCCCCTCATAGGGAAGGGGAACCAGCCCCCCAGAGCCACAGCCGTCGCCCTCTGGCGCTAGGCGTGACCGTACCATCAGTCCCTCTCCCAGCGTCAGCTGGGGGAGGGTGGCCGAGCGCAGGAAGGCCGGGAGGGGGCCTCGCTATCCTGTGACTGGCGCGTGTGGTCAGTGCTGTCGGCTGTGACGGATCTGTAAGGCCTGGGGGATATGGTGACGCTGAGCGGATCACGACAGACTGTCGGGCATGACCGCTCAAGGGGAAGGAGGGTGAACACCATGTCGAAAGCCAGTATCACCAGGATGTGGATAGCGGGGCTGATCGTTCTCGTCGCCGGGCTTGCCATGGGCGGTATCAGCCTCGGCTTGATGCTTGCCAACGGCGGCACGTGGGTTCCAGCGGAATCTGGGAGCGGCTCTGACTTCATTCCCACGATCAATGGATTCTTCTGGTCAACCGTTGGATTCATGATTGTGGGCTTCACGATTGCCGTGGCGGGTGGCATCGTGCAGTTGGCGGCCTGGATCGGGGCGCTCGTCAATACCTACCAAATTGAGGACAAGGCGTGGTTTATCACTTTGCTGGCTGGCGGTCTCCTCGGGCTCGTCTCTGGCGTGTTCGGATTTGCCGTGATGGTGGCCTATCTGGTCGCCGGGCCGGATGGTATGCCCGCCGGTCGAGCACGGACAGCGCCAGCGTCAGCGCCTTACATGGCACAGGCGCAACCGATGCCGATGGCGGATATGCCCGCGCCTGCCGCGCCCCAGCCGGTGGCCTCGCAGCCGCGTGAGTACTCGACGATGCGCTAACGAAGTCTCGGCTAGGTAGGGAGCGCCTGCCAGGGCCGCATACCTACGGCGCTTCACGGCCACTTGCACCCAATGGCGCGCTGCTGCGTATACGTTACTGGCAGGCGCGCCATCGCATGCGATTCAGCGAGCAGAAGTGAAGATGGCGCGGGATTGTCGCAGACCGTATCGCTTGCTAAGCCCGGAGGAGACGGCGGATGCACGCATATCACTGGCGTATCTCGCGGAGACGGTGGGCCGTGGCGCTCGTGCCAGTTGCCTTGTTGCTGGCTGTCGGGCTGGCCCAGGTCGGCGCGGCGGGCGCCTCGGCGGCTCCGCGCAATAGCTGCACCGGCCCGGTCGCTGGCCAGCATATCTACGACTGCACAGGGCTCCTCACGCCGACAGAGATCGCCACATTGGAGGCGGACGCCGCGGTAGTTGACCGTGCCGGAGCGCCCACTATCGTGTATTTGCAGGCGCGCGAAACTACAGCGGACGAGACGCTACAAGACGCCATCGATCTGATGGGACGCTGGAATGTGGAGTCACACCCTGGCGCGCGCGATGGCTTCGTCATGTTCTTCAACCTCAAGCCAGGCGACCTTCGCCACGGCACATTCGCGCTCTATGCGGGCGAGAAGCATTATCAGCACGGCAATCTGCCGCAGGCTGAACTGGACCGGATACGTACCGATGTCACGACGCCACTGCTGGCGGACGGGCAGACCGCCGCGGGGATCGCCGCGGGGCTGCAGCAGGTGGCGCACGATCTGATTTATGGGCCGCCACCGCCGCCGCAGTCACAGGTGGTCTCCTCGTTCCTTGGGCGGCTGCCGTACAACATCCTGGCGCTGCTGTTTGCGGGCGCGGTCGGGCTGCTCTACACGCGCATGCGCCGCCAATCGCCGCTGAGCACCGCGGGTGATGGCGTGCATATCGATCCCCTGGCGCTGGCGGCTCCTGGCGACCTCTCGCCCGCGCTGGCCGGGGCGCTCATCCAGGGACGTGTGAGCGATGCGCAGGTCGAGGCGACCGTGCTGGATTTCGCCCGGCGTGGGCTGCTGACCATCGAGCCAGTGGGCGCGAAGAAGGTGCAGATGCGCCTCACTGGCGACGGCAAAGGCCTGACGGGCTTCGAGCAGAGCGTTTGGGATGGCCTCGAAGAGCAGGCCGACGAGAGCGACCATACACTCAGCAGCGACGACCTCGCCAGAGCGCGTCTGAGGTGGAGCGCCCCCAGGGCGGAACTGCGCCGCGACCTGACTGAGCGCGGCTGGTACGACCCCGAGTCGGCCTCCGCACGCCGTCGTCCGCTCTACATCGCGGGCGCGGTAGGAATCGCGCTGGCGGCGGTGTCCGTCCTGCTCATGATTCTGGCGAAGGAGGGCTGGGCCGCAATTGGCATGGTCATCTGTCTGCTCGCCAGCATGGCCGCGTTTATCGCGGGCTACTCGGTGCATGATACGACCGTCGAGGGCGAGATCGCCGCCGCGCCGTGGCGTGGCTATCGCGCTAGCGTCTCGGATCGCGCCTACGAGCCGAATCTCGATACCGACCTACCCTACATCGTCGCGATGGGGCTGCTGGGCAAACTATCCTCGCGGCTGAAGGCGGCGAGCGAGCGCGGCTACTCGCCAGCATGGTTCCACGCCGAGCGTGACGGTCAGCAGGTGGCGACGGCGACACCGGGCTTCTACCCCGGCTTTTATCCCTACTGGATTGTCTTCCATTCGAGCATGGCGCCGGTCTCCAGCGGTGGCAGCGCCAGCGGCGGATTCTCTGGCGGCGGCGCGGCGGGTGGCGGCGGTGGCTCGGCGGGTAGCTTCTGAGATCTGTGATGTCCTTGTGCTCGCGCTTCCACGACATGAGACCTATCGGTGAGGAGCATCTGCTACCAGTGACAGGAGGGTGTCCCTGCTGGAAAGGAGCAGTGTTATGAGCACGTCCGTCATAGAATCCGCTGCCGCAATCGGTCAGCGCGCGAATGCCCCAGCCAATGTACAGGCTGACGCGACCTGGAAGCCACTCTATCGCATAGCCGCCGTAGTCGCGCTGCTGTCGGTCGCGTTTATTGTCGTTGCAGGCATCGTGTTGGTGATTAATCCGGTTCCGACCACTATGGTTGGCTGGTACGACCTGTTCAATCAAAGCTGGCTCCGGGGTCTCTTTGCCGCGGACCTGATGATGCTGGCGAGCTACGTGCTCGCGGGGGTGATCTACGTTGCCCTCTACGGCGCGCTTCGTCATGTCAACCAACCGTTCATGGCGCTGGCGACGGCATTCGCGTTTGTCGGCATGGTGGCCTATATCGCGGCCAATCCCGCCTTCTCGATGCTCACATTGAGCCATCAGTATGCCGTCGCGACGACCGTCGCCGAGCGAACGGCGCTCCTGGGGGCCGGACAGGCGATCATCGCCAACTGGACCGGCACCGCGTTCAATGTGGCGTATTTCATCGGTGCGCTGTTCGCGATCATCGTGTCCATCGTCATGCTCCGTAGCAAGGTATTCAGCAAAGCAACTGGCTACGCGGGCCTCGCGATGGGCGTGCTCACGCTTGTGCCAGCGTCCGCGGGGACGGTTGGCATTGTCTTCTCGCTCCTGGCGCTGGTGCCTACGATGATCTGGTTCATTCTGCTCGCCTGGCGGTTCTTCCAACTCGGTGGCGCGACTCGCTGAACGTATGGTTATATGGCAGGGTAGCGCGGCTGCTTCACCAGCTTTGTGGCAGGCCAGCCGCGCTGACACATGTTCGCCTGCCATCAATCAGGAGGTATCTCGTATGGGTTGTCTGCTTGCGCTGCTTGCTCGTATTGGGCTGCTCGTCGTCTGGACCCAGACGTCGCTGGTCAAGACCGCCTTCCACGACGGCTGGATTCTGCCGCTGCTCGGCATTATCTTTCTGCCTCTGACTACACTCGCCTACGTGGTGGTCTACGCCTTTGGCAACGGCGTCAACGGCGCTGCCTGGCTCTGGGTGGTGCTGGGGCTGCTCTTCGACCTGGGCCTCCATGGCTCCGGCTTCTACAGCAACCGTCCGCGCGTCCGCCGCTATCGCACATCACAAAGCGCCTGACCGGCGGCTTGAATGGCATGGCTGAACATATCTGAAACATAATTGAATCTGCCAGGCGCATACCGTCTTCATGTGCCTGGCCGCTCCGACCTGCTTTGGGATCGGCACGAACAGGCTACTCCTGGTGAGGAGGTAGGCGCGTTCTTTGGAAGGAGGTCAGGCAGACATGGCCAGGCGCCACACAGACAACCAACGCGATGCATACCTGGTTGTACCATTCCCCAAGCTTCGGCGTGTGCTGGCGCTGATGTACCCGGCGGTCCAGCGGGCGCACAAGACTCGTGGCTTGATCGAAGTTGACGTGACCGAGGCACGGCAATACCTGCGAGACCATGAGGCGAAGACAGGCGAATCACTGTC
>Ga0207661_10003257_pt1 | contig 11255 bp, 6 predicted proteins | sample KBSC713LmetaG_FD_184337 | JGI IMG/M metagenome (GOLD analysis project Ga0207661, IMG submission 184337) | Corn rhizosphere microbial communities from Kellogg Biological Station, Michigan, USA - KBS C7.1-3L metaG (SPAdes) (version 2) | ecosystem: Host-associated > Plants > Roots > Rhizosphere ... | reverse complement strand
CCGCTGTTCCATCGTCACGTAGCTGAACATCGCGCCCTGATCCTGACCTTCTCCACGCATACCTCTCGTCTAAACCAATCCGCTGTGGAGAAAAAGTGACTCTCTGGAGACTTTTTCAGCAAGCTGTTCAGTCGGGCCGCCCAAGCCGCACATTTCATTGGGTTGGGCTTTAGCCCCTGCGCAACTTCGCGCCGCCCAAATGCATTTTTCAGCAAGCTGTAAAGTCGTGCCTCTTCAAAGCCTGGTGCTGAGGCGAGTTTTTCCGCAGCCCGTAAAGTCGTGCCTCGTTACAAAGCCGACGCGCGGGATTTTCCGCCAGGCTGTGAAACCGTGCCTGAAGAGAAAGGTGTGCGGGTGAGGACACCCGCACTACAGCCGGTCTGGAGACCGGCGGTACTATGCATGAACGTCAGAAGCGGGTGCTGCGCTTCGCCCCAGGCGGACAAGAGTATTGCACTGAACCTAAAAGCATATCCTCGGCTGCGCCAAGGATGACAGAAAGAAAAACAAAAAACGGACGCCCAGTTCTGCGCGAGTCGCCGAGGCCGGAAGCGGCGAGACACGGTCATTTATGGTTGAGACGTTGGCTCTTTTTGGTTGAGAGATTAGCGGAGCACGATGTCGATCACACTGGTGAATTTTCTCGGGCTGCTTGGCGGATTGCTGGTTATGGCTTATCTGGCCAATCGGTTTTCGCACCGGACGCGTGTGCCCGACGTGGTGGTTCTGCTGCTCTGCGGAATTGCGCTGGGCCCGGGGCTGCACTGGATCAACGCAGAGCGGTTCCCTGAAATTACGCGCGGTGTGGGCACCGTGGCGCTGATTCTGATTCTGTTTGCCGCGGGACTCGAATTGGATTTGCGGCGTGCGCGAAAACAGTTTGCCGCCGGGGCGGTGCTGGCTCTCGTGAGTTATGCGCTGACCATGGAGGGCGTGCACCTGTTCTGCGTCCAGGTGCTGGGCATGAATCGCATGGCATCGTTGCTGGCCGGCGCGGCGCTTGGCTGCGTGAGCGGATCGATCGTGCTTCCGGTGCTGGAGCAGATGGACCTCAGGCCCGACCTGAGAACCACGCTGATCATTGAAGCGTCTTTTGGCGATGGCTTGGGCGCGCTGGTTCTGGGCGTGCTGGTGAGCCTGATTGCGGGCGGCGCAACCAGCCAGACGAGCGGCGGCGCGATCCTCGGCGGAATGGTGGTGCAGTTCGTGCTGCGCTTTCTGCTGGCGTTTGTAATTGCCGTGGTCGCGGGCTTCTTGTGGACGTGGCTGCTCCCGAAGATTTCAAACCGCAAATTTTCGCAGGTGCTGACGTTTGCGGCGGTGTTGATTGTGTATTCCGCCACGCATGCGCTGGGCGGGAGCGATTTGTTCGCGGTGATGGTGTTTGGAGCGACGCTGGCCAGCCTGCTGGGGCCGGAGAGTTTTCTGCGGGAGTTCGAAGTGACCTCGCTGGCCGCGGATGAAGGCACGCAGATTCTCTCGTTTCACTCGGAACTGGCGTTCCTGGTGCGGAGTTTCTTCTTTGTGCTGCTGGGGGCGATGATTCAGTTTCGCGGACTCAAGCAACAACTGCTGCCGAGCGTGGGAATTCTGGCGGTGATTCTGGCGGGGCGATTTGTGGCGGTGCAGGCGAGCCGCATGGTGTGGCGAGGGTCGACGATGCGCGAGCGCGAACTGGCAACCACGCTGATTCCGCGAGGGCTGATTACGGCGGTGCTGGTGCTGGAGGCAATCGAAGCCAAGCCGGCGGACCTGATGTTTTTTCCATCGCTGACGTTCGCGTTGATTCTGCTGACCAACGGGTTGGCGCTGGTGGCGACGGTGCGGGCCAAGGGGATTGCCGAAGTGAGCTAGCGGTGCGGACGGGCGTCGCCGGGAGAAGCGCGTGTCTTCGCGTATTGTGGGTAGAACGTGCCGAGGCGGACCAAAGGCGGCGGGTTGAGCTGGCAGATGCGGGACGGCGGGCGAGGTCGCGCATGGGCCTGAACGCGCTCGATTTCCTGGTGATCGCGGCGTACCTGGTGGCGGTAACCCTGTTCGGGCTGTGCTTTCGCACGCGCGAGCGCACGCTGCGCGGCTACTTTCTTGCCGGGAACCGCATTCCGTGGTTGGCGATTTCGATTTCGATTGTTGCGGCCGAGACCAGCACGCTGACGATCATCAGCGTGCCGGGCATGGCGTTCAGCGGTGACTTTCGTTTCCTGCAGCTTGGTCTGGGCTACATTGTGGGGCGCGTGTTTGTGGCGCTGATGCTGGTTCCGCAGTATTTTCGCGGAGAGCTGGTGACCGCGTATCAGCTCATGGCGCGGCGCTTTGGCGAGCGCATGCGTGCGATGACGGCGGGGCTGTTCCTGCTGACGCGGGCGGCGGCCGAGGGCGTAAGGGTGTTCGCGGTGGCGATCGTGGTGCGGATCGCGCTGGGCAGCGTGCTGGGAGGGATGAGCTCGCTGGGGCGCGATGTGGCGGCGATCGGGATTGTGACGGCGCTGACGCTGGCTTACACATTTGAAGGCGGCATGGCCGCGGTGATCTGGACCGACGTGGTGCAGTTGTCGCTCTACGTGGCGGGCGCGGTGCTGGCGGTGTTCACGCTGGGGCATGGGGTCGCGGGCGGGTGGAGCGCGATTGCGGGCGCGGCTGCGCCGCTGGGCAAGCTGCAGGTGTTCGACTGGAGCCTGCGCTGGAGCGATACTTACACGTTCTGGGCGGGGGTGATTGGCGGGGCGTTTTTGACGACGGCGAGCCACGGAACGGACCAGTTGATCGTGCAGAGACTGCTGGCGGCGCGTAGCGAGCGGGAGGCAAAGGGCGCGCTGATTGCGAGCGGCGTGGCGGTGTTCGCGATGTTTGCGCTGTTTCTCGCGATCGGCACGGGGCTGTGGGCGTACTACCGCGCGGAGGCGCCGGGTGTGGTGTTTGCGCGGACGGATGCGGTGTTTCCCACGTATATCGCCGCGCGGATGCGGCACGGATTGGCGGGGCTGATGGTTGCGGCGATTTTGGCGGCAGCGATGTCGAACCTGAGCGCGGCGCTGAATTCGCTGTCGTCGACGAGCGTGGTGGATTTTTACGCGCGGTGGTTTTCCGAGGCGAGCGAGGCGCGGCGGTTGAGGTTATCGCGGGCGCTGACGGGGATGTGGGCGGTGGTGCTGTTTGCGCTGGCGATTGCGGCGCGGCATGGCGGCACGGTGCTTGAGATGGGGTTGTCGATTGCGTCGGTGGCGTATGGTGCGCTGCTGGGAGTGTTTCTGCTGGGCGTGCTGACGCGGCGGGCGACGGAGCGGGGCGCGCTGGTGGGCATGCTGTGCGGGCTGGCGGTGAATGTAGGGTGTTGGGTGGGAACGCGGATTCCATATACGTGGTGGGTCGTGGTGGGGTCGGCTGTAACGTTTGCGGTGGGGTATGCGGTGAGCTGCGCGCTCAATCGGAGAGGATTTGTTGTGACGGGTGATTGAAGTTCGGCGTTGGTGCGAGGGTGAAAAGCGGGTCCTTCGCTCCGCTCAGGATGACAAGTTGTGCTGTGTGATTTGAGATTCCCTGGGGTCGTGATGAGAGAAATGCGGATTTGGAGTGTGGCAGCTGCGGTGCTGATTGTTGCTGGCGCTGTGCGAATGGGTGCTGCGCAGGATGCGGGCGACGCGCATGAGAGCCAGGGCGCGAAGCTTGCCGCGGTGCTCGATCCGCTGATGGAAGGGGCGGTGGCGCACGGGGACATGCCGGGCGGCGTGCTGCTGGTGGGACACGATGGGAGCGTGGTGTACCGCAAGGCGTTCGGGATGCGGTCGCTCGAGCCGACGCGCGAGCCGATGACGCCGGACACGATCTTCGACATGGCGTCGCTGACCAAGTGCGTGGCGACGACCATGTCGATGATGAAGCTCTATGAAGAAGGCAGGGTGCGGCTGAACGATCCGGTGAGCCGGTATCTGCCGGAGTTCGGGCAGAACGGAAAGGAGGACATCGCCATCCGGGAGCTGATGACGCACTACTCGGGGCTGGCTCCGGACCTGGATTTGAAAACGCCGTGGCATGGGCGCGAAGCAGCGTTCCGCATGGCCATGGCCCAGCGGCCGGAGCATCCGCCGGGAACGCGGTTCGTCTACAGCGATATCAATTTCGAGACGGTTGGGTTTCTGGTGGAGAAGATCACCGGCATGCCGCTGAATGAGTATGCGGCGAAGAATGTGTTTGAGCCGCTGGGGATGACGCATACGCGGTTTCTGCCGCCCGCAAGCTGGCGCCCGTTGATTGCGCCCACGCAGTACGACGAGAGCGGGAAGATGCTGCGCGGGGTGGTGCACGATCCGACAGCGCGGCGGATGGGCGGCGTGGCGGGGCATGCCGGGCTGTTTTCGACCGCGGACGACATGGCGGTGTTTGCGCAGAATTTGCTGGACGGCGACAAGGTGTTGAGCCGCGTCACGATCGAGAAGATGACGACGCCGCAGACACCGCAGAATGCGACGAGCCTGCGCGCGCTGGGGTGGGATATCGATTCGCCGTTTTCGACCAATCGCGGCGACCTGCTGCCGGTGGGATCGTACGGGCACACGGGATTTACGGGGACGTCGCTGTGGGTGGACCCGGTGACGGATACGTACATTGTGCTGCTGACGAATTCGGTGCATCCGCGTACGGGGAGGTCGGTGGTGTCATTGCGGACGCGGGTGGCGACGGCGGTTGCGGCTGCGCGTGACCTGACCGTGACCGAAGAGCAGAAGATGCGGCTGGCGCGCATTACGGGCTACAACGAGAGCCTGATGGCGGCGCGGCGGTTCGATGCGCGGAATGGACAGGTGAAGAACGGAATCGATGTGCTGGAGGAGCACGGGTTCCGCGAAATTCATGCGGATCGAGCGCACCCGGTGCGAGTGGGGCTGGTGACGAATCAGACCGGAGTGGACGCGAAGGGCGAGAGGACGATTGACGTATTGGCGCATGCGCCGGGGGTGAAGCTGACGGCGATTTTCAGCCCGGAGCACGGGATTGCGGGCAAGGTGGATACGACAGACATTGGGGATGAGCGGGACGCCGCGACGGGCGTGCCGGTGTACTCGGTGTACGGAGCGACGGAGGCGAAGCGCCGGCCCGATGCGGAGGTGCTGAAGGGGCTGGATGTGGTGGTGTTCGATGTGCAGGACGTGGGCGTGCGGTTCTACACGTATGAGACGACGCTGGGATATTTTCTGGAGGGTGCGGCGAAGGCCGGCACGGAGGTGGTGGTGCTCGACCGGCCGAACCCGGTGAACGGGGCGTTTGTGCAGGGGCCGGTGGCGGATGAGGGGCGCGAGTCGTTTGTGAGCTACTGGCGTACGCCGGTGCGGCATGGCATGACGATGGGCGAGCTGGCGCGGATGTTCAATAGCGAGCGGGGCATCGGGGCAAGGTTGCACGTGGTGGCGATGGAAGGCTGGATGCGTGGCGACTGGTTCGACTCGACCGGCGAGATGTGGGTGAACCCGTCGCCCAATATGCGGAGCCTGGATGAGGCGGTGCTGTATCCGGGGATCGGAATGATCGAGGCGACGAACATTTCAGTTGGGCGCGGGACGGACACGCCGTTCGAACAGGTGGGGGCGCCGTGGGTGAAGGCGCCGGAGTTGGCCGGGTATCTGAATGCGCGTGCGATTCCGGGAGTGCGGTTCGTGCCGGTGGAGTTTACGCCGTCGAGTTCAGAGTATGCAGGTCAGAAGTGCGGCGGGGTGAATTTGGTGATCACGGATCGGAACGAGATCGATGGGCCGGAGCTGGGGCTGGAGATTGTGTCGGCGCTGATGAAGCTGTATCCGCATGAGTACAAGACGGAGGGGCTGGACCGGCTGGTGGTGAGCAAGGTGACGGTGGATGCGCTGCAATTGGGTGAGGATCCGCGGAGGATCGCGGAAGGGTGGCGCGAGGGGATTGAGGAGTTTGAGAAGGTGCGGGGGAAGTATTTGCTGTATTGAGCGGAGGCAGCGGTTAACCCGGCACCGTCCCTACGGGACTGCAGCATCTGCACTGGATTCGCTCCCCCACGCTGAAGCGCGGGGCTAACAAACTCTGCGCCTACGGCGCGGTCCGCGATGCGCGCTGGATCTGGGTTCCCCCGATGCGCGTTGGTGCTGGGCGCCGCTCCGCCCGATGCGCGTTGGTGCTGGGCGCGGCTCAACCCGATGCGCGCTGCTTCTGGGCTCTCCACACCGAGCCGAGGGCACTCAGAAGAAGGTCTGGGCGATGTCGATGACGTTGTAGTCGGCGTCGAGGATGGGGATGGTGCGCCATTTGTCGAAGGTGAGGCAGGGGTGGCAGATGTCGAAGGCGAGCATGTCGCCGATTTTCAAGTCGTCATCAGGATCGATGCTCAGGTAGGCGTGCTGGTCCATGAGCTTGGTGACTTCCCAGTGGGCGGGCGCGGAGGTGGGCATTGATTGGCCGGATGATATGGAGCCGGATTGCGCGGAACTGGGACGATAGTGGAGAGCGGGGATGGGCAGGCCGGAGTCGAAGGCGGCATCGCGGCGGCCGAGGCCGATGATGGCGCGGGTGGGCTCGGGGATTGATTGCACGTAGGCCCAGATGTGGAGCGCGGTTTCGAGGCCGGGCTGGATGGAGCGCGCGACGGGATTGGTCTGACACATGCGCTGGTGGGCGCGCTCATAGCTGCCGGCGTCGTGGGTGAGGTAGCAGCCGGGGCGAAGGATGATGTCTACGGTATTGCCGAAGCCGGCGGCGGTGAATTCTTCGGCTACCAGGTCGAACCAGGCGGAACCGGCGCCGGTGAGGATGGGCTTCTGCGCGAAACGGTCTTCGGCGAGCAGGCGGCGCGCGATGGTGACGGCGTGCTGGAGAAAGGCGCGAATGGCGGGTTCGTTGTCGAGGACGCCTTCGTAGACTTCGACTCCGCAGAGGCGAAGGGCGGGATTGCGGTCGAGGGCGGCGAGGACTTCGGCGAGTTGTTGTTCGGTGCGGATGCCGGTGCGGCCGTTGGGAACGCCGAGCTCGATGAGGACGTTCACGGATTGGCCCTGCTCGGAGAAGAAGGAGCCGAGGTGGTCCGCGCCCGCGGCTGAGTCGACGAGGCAGTAGAACTCGAACGCTGGATCCCGGAGCAGGCGCGAGAGGACGGCCATGTTGGGTCGGCCGACGAGTTGGTTGGCCATGAGAATGCGGCGGATTCCATGCGTGTATGCGGCGAGGACCTGGTGCGCGGTGGCGAGGGTGATGCCCCATGCTCCGCCTTCGAGCTGGAGGTGGAAGAGCTGCGGGGCCATGGAGGTTTTGCCGTGCGGCGCGAGGCGGACGTTGTAGGCGTCGGTGAAGCGGCGCATCCACTGGTGGTTGCTGAGGAGCTTGTTGCGGTAGAGCACCGCGGTGGGGAGGACGAGATCTTCGCGGAGGAGGTTCCAGCCGAGGGCGGCGATTTCGGCGGCGGTGAGGTCGCGATCGAAGTGGCCGAGGCCCTTGTTGATGGGGCTGATGCGGGTGGTGGGTGGCGTTGTCATGGTGTGCTCCATCAATACCTGAAAGTCCCGCCGTTACGCGTCTTAGGATAACGGACGGAGTTTTGCACGGGGATTGGCCGGTCTGGGTGAACGGCTGGTCACGTACACTGCGGAGGGGTTGACCGAGGTAGGTATTTGACGCGGAGCACCGCCCCTACGGGGCTGCATGATTGTCTGGGATCACTTCCCCACGCTGAAGCGCGGGGCTAACAAACCTTGCGCCTACGGCGCTGCTGATGCGTGAGTGGGCGGGGTTGATCGGGTTCGTAGGATTCCGCCCAAGCAACAGCGCGAGGGTCACAGCGGAGATTCATGATTGATGCTCATAGCACGTTTCTTTTGCTGTCGACGCTGGCCGCGGTCGTGGCGCTGGTGGTGCTGGTGGCGGTGTTCAAGCTGAACCCGTTCCTGAGCCTGCTGCTGGCGTCGCTGGGGCTGGGCATTGTGGCGGGCATGCCCATGGGGACGATCATTCACTCGTTCGAGACGGGGTTAGGGGGGACGCTGGGGCATATCGCCATCGTGGTGGCGCTGGGCACGATGCTGGGCAAGATGATGGCGGAGTCGGGCGCGGCGGAGACGGTGGCGAACACGCTCATCCGGTGGTTTGGGGAGAAGCGCGTGCCGCTTGCGATGGTAGTGAGCGGCCTGGTGGTGGGGCTGCCGGCGTTCTTTGAAGTGGGGTTCGTGCTGCTGATTCCCATCGCGTTCACGGTGGCGCGGAGAACGAAGACGCCGATGATCATGGTTTGCCTGCCGATGGTGGCGGGCTTGAGCGTGGTGCATGGGCTGGTGCCGCCGCATCCCGCGGCGCTGGCGGCCGTGGTGATCTATAAGGCGGACGTTGGGCGGACGATATTTTACGGGCTGCTGGTGGGTGTGCCGACGGCGCTGATCGCGGGGCCGTTCTTTGCGCGACTAGCGGCGCGGTGGGTGACCATGCCCGATGAAAATCCCATGGCGGAGGATTTTGCGGAGCATGACGCAAGTCGCGTCCTGCCGGGATTCGGGATTTCGCTGGCGACGATTCTGCTGCCTGTGTTCCTGATGCTGGTAGGGAGCTGGGCCGACACCTTTGCGCGGCCGGGCAGCGTGGTGAACGAGGCGATCCGGCTGGTGGGCAACGACGACATGGCGTTGCTGGTGGGCGTGCTGGTGAGCTTTTATACGCTGGGCAAAATGCGCGGATTCGACCGCGAGACGGTGCTGAAGTTCACCAACGAATGCCTGGCGCCGACCGCGACCATCACGCTGCTGGTGGGTGCGGGAGGCGGGTTTGGGCGGGTGCTGCAGGACAGCGGGGTGTCGCACGCGATTATCGCGGTGGCGCTGGCGAGCCACGTTTCGTTGTTGCTGCTGGCATGGCTGACGGCGGCGCTGATCCGGCTGGCGACGGGCTCGGCCACGGTGGCGATGACGACGGCGGCGGGGATTGTGGCGCCGATTGCGTTTCAGACGGCGCATGTGCGGCCGGAGCTGCTGGCCATTGCCACGGGCGCCGGGTCGTTGATCTTTTCGCACGTGAACGACGGCGGGTTCTGGCTGGTGAAGGAGTACTTCAACCTGAGCGTGCCGGACACGCTGAAGTCGTGGTCGGTGTGCGAGACGATTATCGCGGTGTGCGGGCTGGGGTTTGCGCTGACGCTTTCACTGGTGTAGACATCCTTCCCCGGTCGCCCATTGCGAGGGATCGGGGGCACCCAACTCCCCAAACTGACCGGAAACGGGGCAGTTCCTGCTGTTTTCCGGCGCGCTCGCATGCGTGAACTGCGTCACAGCCAGCCGCACGAATCCAGACATAGAATCTGCAAGGTCGCGAAGGTGGGAAATTTCCTGCATCGCGTGGAAACCCAGGTCTCCAAGCGAGGAGATCGTGGGGTACCCGAGTTTGGTGCGAAGGGATTGGGGTGCAGCAAGATCCCTCCCGGGTACCCAAAGGCGAGGGACAGGGGTACCCGCACACGAAGCGGGACACTCGAGCGGGGCACCAGAACCGGGGCACCCGACCCTGGATGTGCGAGGCGGCGGAGACGGCATGGCGAAGGCAGTGGAAGAGCGCGAGGCGCAGAAGACGATGCAGGATCGCGTCGAAGACCTGCGGGCGCGGAGGGCGGCGCTGGAGCTGGGCGGCGGCCGGGAGCGCATCGAGAAGCAGCATGAGGGCGGCAAGCTCTCGGCGCGGGAGCGGGTGACGGCGCTGGTGGATAAGGGGAGCTTCCAGGAGATGGGAGCGTTTGCGCGGCATCGCGCCACATATTTCGGCATGGCGGGCAAGGAACTGCCGGCCGATGGAGTGGTGACGGGGTGCGCAACGATCGATGGGCGACTGGTGCACCTGGCGAGCCAGGATTTCACGGTGGCGGGCGGTGCGGCGGGCGAGGTGCACTGCAGCAAGATCGTGGAGATGATGAGCATCTCGCTGAAGACGGGGAGCCCGTTCGTGTTCATCAATGATTCAGGCGGCGCGCGGGTGCAGGAGGGGATCGACAGCCTGGACGGGTACGCGCGGGTGTTTTACCGCAACGTGATGCTGTCAGGGACGGTGCCGCAGATCGCGGTGATTTGCGGGCCGTGCGCGGGCGGGGCGGCGTACAGCCCGGCGCTGACGGATTTCGTGATCCAGACGCGGGCAGCGCGGATGTTCATCACCGGGCCGCAGGTGATCAAGCAGGTGACGGGCGAGGATGTGACGGCGGAGGAGCTGGGAGGGCCGCGGTCACAAATGAACAGCGCCGGGGTGGTGCACCTGATTGCGCAGGACGACGCGGAGGCGCTGCAGCTATGTCGCAAGCTGCTGAGCTTTCTACCGGCGAACAACCTTGAGGATCCGCCGCGGGCGGCGTTCAGCACGAAGCTGAAGTCGGATTCGGACCTCAACGAGCTGGTGCCTGTCGATCCGAAGATTGCGTACGACGTGCGTTCGGTGATTGCGCGGGTGGTGGATGAGCGCGATTTTCTGGAGATCCAGCCGGGATTTGCGGCGAACGTGGTGATCGGGTTCGGGCGCGTACAGGGGCGTCCCGTGGGAGTGGTGGCGAACCAGCCGTGCGCGATGGCGGGCGTGCTGGACATCAACGCGTCAGACAAAGCGGCGCGGTTCGTGCGGTTCTGCAACGCGTTCAATATTCCGCTGCTGACGTTTGTGGATGTGCCGGGATTCTTGCCGGGAGTGGAGCAGGAGCGAGGCGGGATCATTCGGCACGGGGCGAAGCTGCTGTTTGCCTATTCGGCGGCGACGGTGCCGAAGATCACGGTGGTGCTGAGGAAGGCGTACGGGGGCGCGTACATTGCGATGTGCTCGAAGGGATTGGGCGCGGACCGGGTGTTTGCGTGGCCGACGGCGGAGATTGCCGTAATGGGCGCGGAAGGCGCGGCGGAGATCGTGTTCCGAAAAGAAATTGATGCGGCGGAAGACCAGGCGGCGCGGCGCAAGGAGCTGGTGGAGGAGTACCGCGAGACGTTCGCCAACCCGTTTGTGGCGGCTGGACGGCGGCTGGTGGATGACGTGATTGAGCCGGCGGAGACGCGGCGCGCGGTGGCGCAGGCGCTGGAGGCGCTGCATGCGAAGCGGGAACTACGTCCCGCGAAGAAGCACGGGCTGATTCCGCTGTGAGGAGGAGGGCGCGATGACATTGGCATGGTCGGTGGCGGCGGTGATTGCAGCGTTGGCGGCACTGGTGTCGGCAGGTGTGTCGATGGTGCTGCTGGCGAGGGTGCGACGGATGGCAGACCGCGAGCGGGTGCTGGAAGCGCAACTGGGCCTTGTGGACGAAG
>Ga0207661_10003255_pt1 | contig 11256 bp, 10 predicted proteins | sample KBSC713LmetaG_FD_184337 | JGI IMG/M metagenome (GOLD analysis project Ga0207661, IMG submission 184337) | Corn rhizosphere microbial communities from Kellogg Biological Station, Michigan, USA - KBS C7.1-3L metaG (SPAdes) (version 2) | ecosystem: Host-associated > Plants > Roots > Rhizosphere ... | reverse complement strand
AAGCGGCAGCGCAAGCGTGGCCGCGAGAGCGAATGCTCGTCTCATTGGGATCTCCTCGAAAGAAAGGGGGGGGACTTCCTTGCGCGGCTTAAGTCGATCGCGCGCCGAGGATCAGGCAGATAAAAAGCAGCGTTTCCTGAACGTCGCGTGAATCCCGGCCGGGGGGGACTGTCCCCCCACCACCAACGCTGGCGATCGCGTGTTGCGCAACATCGTCAGCGCAACACGGCGCCGCGATCGCCGGAGCGCGGCGTATCGATCACATATACGCGGCTCAGAGGTCCGCGGACGCGAGACAGAACTTCATGTTGCTGTTGTCGATGATCTTCAGCGTCTTGCGCGCGTCCGCGGGGACCGCGCTCTCCAGCGTGCTGTAGCGGTTCTGTTCGATCAGGAAGAACGCGCGCCGGCCGCGGTGCTTCTCCATCCACGCCTTCAGGTTCTCGAAGTTCTTGTCGCCGAGGAAGATCGTGCGTTCTTCCTTCGGCCCTTCGTAGATCTCGTTCTGGGTGTAGAAGTTCTCGCCGCGCCAGTACATCTGCCAGACCAGCAGCTTCTCGTCGGGCGATCGGCGCATCTTGTAGTAGTTGGCGATCAGCCCCTTCTGCGACCAGTACGGCGTCGTGCGCCGCATGTAATCGTCCAGCAGGAAAATGGTGAACGCCACCGCGGCGAGGCACAGCGCGACCACCGCCCCGCGCTGGATGCGCCGCCATCCCATCGCGATCATCGCGACCGCGAAGACGACGCCGAACCCGATCAGCCAGCGACGGAAGTCCAGCGCGGGCGGCCAGGGCCGGCCACCCGGCGTGTTCACGTAGTCGTACGAGAACAGCCAGATGAAGTGCTGCGCGTTCTTGGGCGCGCCCGCCAGATCGACCAGCACCAGCGCCAGCAGCGGGATGCCGATCAGCGCGGCGGTGGCGGCGGCGCGGCCGTCTCGTCGCGTGAGGACGTCGTCCAGGAAGCAGCCGATCGCGATCGCCAGGCCGGGAATCGCCGGGAGGATGTAGTGGTGGAACTTCGTGACCGACAGCGACACCAGCGCGTACCCGGCGACGAACCAGATCGCGCCGAACCAGAAGATGCCCTGGCGGCGGACCTCGGCGGCCGCCAGCGTCGCGGGCACGCCGCCGCCGGGCCCGCCGGTCGCGACGTCGCGCTTGATCTGCATGCGCCGCCAGACCGCCGCGCCCAGCGCCGCCGGCGCCAACGCGATCCAGGGCAGCACCGCGTAGCCCAGCTCGCGCACGAAGTATTCGAAGGTGCCGCGGTCGCCGTGCCGCCCCACGACCAGCCGGCGCCAATGGTTGTCGCCGTACAGCTCGTCCCAGAACGGGCGGCCGTGCCGGAGCAGCATCGCGTGGTGCCATGGGATCACGACCACCGCGCAGGTGACGAACGCGACCAGGATCGCGAACCCGAGCTGCGCGCGGTTGAGCCGCTTCCAGTTCCAGGTGAACCCGAGGTACGCGAGGAACACCAGCACCGGCAGGCCGAGGCCGGCGAGACCCTTTGCCAGCATCGCCAGCCCGCAGAGCGTCGCCGCGATGTTCAGGTACAGCGGCGCCTTGTAGCGGACGCGCGCGATCAGCACGAAGTACGCGATGAAGCCCGCGATGTACGGCAGCATCACGACGACGCCGGGAATCGTGACGTGGGTGCCGCCGACGGTGAACGACCACTGCAGCTGCAGCGAATCGATCACCAGCTGGGGCAGCGCCACGACGACGAACAGGCCCGTCGCGATATAGAAGAGCGGGTGGTCCGGCCAGGTCACCTTGCGCTGCCCGACGCGCGCCTCACGCCGGGGTAGCGGCGTGTCCGCGTCGTCGAACAGCGCCAGCGCGCCGAGCGCCAGCGCCATCGTCATCGGGCCCACGAACGCCATGTCCGTCATCGCCTGGCGCGACACCAGCGCGTACATCGGACACGTCCCGGCCACCACGGCGGCCAGCACGCCGGCGCGCCGGCTGACGAAGCGCGAGACGCAGAGGTAGACGGCGTAGATGCCCAGCACGCCGAACAGGACGAACGGCATCCGCACCGCCCACTCGGCGCGCGTCGACAGCGCCAGCGTGCCCGACGGCGGATGCCCCAGCCCGAACATGAGCAGCGACAGGCTCATGATCCAGAACGACAGCACCGGCTTCGACCAGAAGTGGTCGGGATCGATCGGCGCGCCCGGCCACCACAGACTGATGTAGTCGCCGCGCACCACCATCTGGCGCGCGACCTCGGAGTAGTGCGTCTCCCAGGGATCGTGCAAGCCAAACGAGCCCGCGAACGGGATGTAGAGCAGCAACCCGAACAGAATGACGAGCAGGCTGACTTGTCGTTCGCTCAGGCTGTTCAGCGAAGGGAGGCGCATCGGGGTTCGAGGGGAGGCGGCGATGCTATTCGGCCGCGGCGTGATGCGCAATCGCGACGCGTATTTACGCTATCATCCGCCGCCACGTGGCCCGCACCAAGCTTTCGCATACGGACGCGCGCGGTCGGGCGCGGATGGTGGACGTCGGGGCGAAGCCGGAGACGCTGCGCGAGGCTGTCGCCGCGGCCGAGGTGCGCATGCTGCCCGCGACCCTACGCCTGGTCGAGCAGGCGGTGGGTGCGAAGGGTAAGGGCGACGTGCTGGCGGTCGCGCGGCTTGCGGGGATGATGGCCGCGAAGCGCACGGCCGACCTGATCCCCCTCTGTCATCCCGTGCGGCTCGTCGGTTGCGACCTCGACCTGACCATCGATCGCGCGCTGCCGGGCGTCCGGGTGCAGGCGCGGGCCCGGGCCGTCGATCGCACGGGCGTCGAGATGGAGGCGATGGTCGCGGTGTCCGTCGCCGCCCTGACGATCTACGACATGGTGAAGTGCGCGGAGCGGGGCGTCGAGATCCGCGGCGTCCGGCTCGAGGAAAAACGCGGGGGCAAATCGGGAATCTGGTTACGTCGGTCGGGCTCGAAACCTATTGCCAAGCTGCGGTCATCTAAATAAACAAACCGAGGACCTTCCAACAATGCCGCTTCCTACCCGCACCAAAGTCGCCATCATCGGCTCCGGCCCCGCCGGCTACACCGCCGCGATCTACGCGGCCCGCGCCAACCTGGAACCCGTCGTCTTCGAGGGCGGCGGCGCCGCCATCGAGCCGTTCACGATCCCCGGCGGTCAGTTGATGATCACCACCGAGGTCGAGAACTACCCCGGCTTCCCGAAGGGGATCGAAGGGCCGGCCTTGATGGAGCTGTTCAAGGCGCAGGCCGAACGATTTGGCACCACCGTCGTCACCGCCGACGTCACGTCGGTCGAGCTCGCCGATCGCCCGTTCAAGGTCGTGTCGACCGAGGGCGAGCTGGTCGCCGACACGCTGATCATCGCGACCGGCGCCTCGGCGAAGTGGCTGGGCATCCCGTCGGAGGACAAGTTCCAGAAGTACGGTGTGTCGGCCTGCGCGACCTGCGACGGGGCCCTGTTCAAGGGGCGCGACCTCGTGGTGGTCGGCGGCGGCGACACCGCGATGGAGGAGGCGACGTTCCTCACCCGGTTCTCGCCCAAGGTGACGATCGTCCACCGCCGCGACGAGTTCCGCGCCTCGAAGATCATGCTCGACCGCGCGCGCCGCAACCCGCGCATCGAGCTGGTGACCAACGCGGTCATCGACGAAATCCTGGGCGAGCTGCCCAAGCCGGGCGTCACGGGCGTGCGCCTGCGCGACACGCGCGACAGCTCGATCCGGGAGCTCCCGGTCGGCGGCGTGTTCGTCGCGATCGGCCACGAGCCGAACTCGAAGCTGTTCACGGGCCTGCTGGACATGGACGCGGCCGGGTACATCAAGACGAACCCGGGCTCGACGGCGACGAAGATCCCGGGCGTGTTCGCGTGCGGCGACGTCGCCGACCACATCTACCGCCAGGCGGTCACCGCGGCAGGCACCGGCTGCATGGCCGCGATCGACGCCGAACGCTTCCTCGCCCACTGACCTCTCCTCCCTCCCCCGCTTGCGGGAGAGGGTCGGGGTGAGGGCAAACCTTGCGAGCGGCAGCGCTCAGTGCGCGATCGCCCGAACGATCCACACGATCGTGAGGATCGGGACCGCGAGCGCGGCGACGAACAGGAAGAGGGCCGCGCCCACCACCAGGGTGTCGCTCCAGTGGCTCTGCACGGTGCCGTCGGCGGCGCGGGCGCGCAGCAGCGCGAGGTTGCGGGCGTGCGCGCGGAACAAGAAATCCCAGATGTCGCCGAGGATCGGGATCGCGCCGCCCGCGGCGTCGGCGGCGAGATTCAGCAGCATGCGCGCGAGCAGCGCCTTGGGCGCGCGCCGCCGCCACGCGAGCAGCACCGGGTAGAGGCCGAGCGCCGAGCTGAGCAAGTCGCCGATCCCCGGAAGCAAGAGACCGAGCAGCGGGTCGACGAACCGATGATCCAGCCAGCGCGCCAGCGTCTCCGCCGCCGCGAGCGCGCGGTCGGGCTCCTCGGCGCGGTCGAGGTGTGTGGGTTCAGCGCTCATCTGCCCATAAGCGTACGTGACGGTGCAGGATTGGTCTTCTGACGTCGTTCCCGGCATAATCGCGAGGGAATGAGCGAACAGCCCGCGGCACCGCCCGAGAACAACGACGGCGACGGCGAGCCGGACTTCGAGCTCACGGAAGCGTCGGGCATCGGCTCGCCGCCGGTCGAGGCAGCGCCCACGCCGCCCGCGACGCCGTCGTCGCGCACGACGATCCCGCCCGAGAAGGCGGTCGAGCTGCTCTCGAAGATCAGCCTGTTCTCCGCGCTGCAGCCCTCTTACCTGCGACGCATCGCGAACCTGGGCATCGAGGAGGACTACCCGCTCAACGCGCTGATCTTCAAGGAGGGCGCGCAGGGCGACAAGATGTACCTCATCCTGTCGGGCGCGGTGCGCATCAGCCGGCAGGTGCCAGGCATGGGCGAGGAGGCGCTGGCGGTGCTGCGCGCTGGGACGCACTTCGGCGAGATGGCGCTGATCGACGACTTTCCGCGCAGCGCCGACGCGGTCGCGCACGAGGCGTGCCGGCTGTTCGTGGTGCGCAAGGAAGACATGGAAGACCTGCTCTTCGTCGATCGCGACCTGGCCTACGATCTGCTGTGGTCGTTCGTGCGCACGCTGTCGTCGCGCCTGCGCGAGACGAACGACAAGATGACGTTCATGGCCGTCACGTCGAAGTTCTGACGGCCTTTCATGTCATGCTTCGGCGGTGTCGACCGCGCCGCTTCCGGATGACGACCTCGCGCCGCTGGTCGATCTGCTGTCCGGGCGCCGCATCGTCGTGCTGACGGGCGCGGGTTGTAGCACCGAGTCAGGGATCCCCGACTACCGCGGCGGCGGGCGCACCGGGCCGCGAAACCCGATCCAGCACGACGCGTTCATGAAGAAGGCCGACGTTCGCCGCCGTTACTGGGCGCGCGCGACGCTGGGGTGGGCGCGGTTCTCGGGCGCGCAGCCGAACGACGCGCACCGCGCGCTCGCGGCGCTGGAGGCGTCCGGGAGCGTGGCCGGCGTGATCACCCAGAACGTCGACCGCCTGCACCAGCGCGCAGGCAGCCGCCGCGTCGTGGAGCTGCACGGCGCGCTGGCCGACGTCGCCTGCCTGCGCTGCGGCCGCGGCGAGCCCCGGCACGAGCTGCAGGCGCGCCTGCTGGACGCGAACCCCGGTTGGCTGGAGAGCGCCGTCGACATCCAGCCCGACGGCGACGCCGACCTGCACCCCGATCGCGTCGAGGCGTTCGCCGTGGTCGGCTGCCGCCTGTGCGGCGGCGAGCTGAAGCCCGACGTCGTCTTCTTCGGCGGCGCCGTGTCCGAGCGGACGCTCGCGGCCGCGTGGGATCTGTTCGCGGAGGCGGAGGTCTTGCTGGTCGTCGGTTCATCGCTCGCTGTCTACTCGGGCTTCCGCTTCGTGCGCCGCGCGCAGGAGCAGGCGTTGCCCGTCGCGATCGTGAACGTCGGCTCGACACGCGCTGACGACATCGCCGCGGTGAAGGTGTCGGCGCCCGTCGGCGCGATCCTGCCGCGACTGGCGTCGACGCTGGGTGTACGATCGTGACGGGATTCCATGCGCGTCATGAAACTGTCGTGGGGAGCGTTCGCGATTGTCGTCGTGCTCGCGGGCGCGTGTGGCTCGTCGAGCAGCCCGGGCGGAACCGGCACCGCCGGCTCGTCGGGCGGCGGTAGCAGCGGCACCGCCGGCCACGCCGGCACCACGGGCGGCGCCGGGACGTCGGGCAACGCCGGCACCACCGGCAACGCCGGCACGACCGGTCGCGGCGGCACGACCGGCAGCGCGGGCACGACCGGCGCCGGAGGCGGCGGCACGCAGCCGGTCGGGTTCGCGTGCGCGAACACCGGTAACTGCTCGCAGGCGGACGGCCCCGCCGTGTGCTGCCTGCAGAATTCGACCTGCGTGCTCGACGGCCAGTGCGCGAGCAGCCCCAACTACGTTCCGTGCAGCGCGACGAATCCGTGTACCAAGGGTGGCTGGGTCTGCTGCACCGCCGGCGGCATGAGCTTCTGCACGAAGCAGTCCGGCTGCCCGACGCCGTAGCGCCTCAAAGCTGCTTGGCGCGCGTGACCGCGGCGGTCAGGGCGGCGCGCCCGTCGCCGACGAAGCCCGATCCGAACACGTCGTGGTACGTGAGCAGCGTGCGGCACGGCCACGACAGGATCCGCCGCCAGCACGCCGCGACCTTTTCGGGCGCCGCCACCTTGCGCGCCATCGTCATGAGGGTGACCGCGTCCGGCTTCACCATGCTCTTCAACATGAAGGGCGCGCCGCGCATCGCCGCCTTCGGGTAGTACCAGGTCAGGTTCTCGCCGCCGATCACGGTCTGCGACGGCACGTGGTGCAGCCACAGCTCGTCGACCGGATCGTTTTGCTTCGCGGTCATGAACTTGAACATGCGCGTCATGTGCGCGAAGCGCGTGTCGGGCGCGCCCTCGCCGGCGCTCTGGTGCTCGGGCGGGCCGGCCAGGCCGTGGAACATGACCGCCTCCAGCTGGCCACGGAACTGCGGGAACGGATCCTCGAGCGACAGCGTCTCGACGCGTCCCAGCTCCATCAGCTTGCGGCCGTTCGCGGTGCGCGGGATGCGCTCGGGCCCGACGAGCAGCGTCGCTGACGGGAACGCCGCGTGCCACGCGGGCATGTGCAGGTGGTGGCCGCCGCCCGGCGACACGATCGCCGTCACCGGCAGGCCAGTCTCGCGCTCGAGCCGCTGCACCTCGGCGACGCTCTGCTGCGGATCGACCGCGTTCGCGACCAGCAGGACCGACCGTCCCGCGCGCTGATCGTAGAGGCGAAAGACGAAGCAACGGTTGTTGATCTCGAACATGTGTTTCGAGAGGCCGGGGCGGTGCTTCGTCGCCACCAGCCAGACGCCGTCGAACACCGGGACGGCCCTGCCCGGGGTCTCGCCCGAAAGATCGATCGTCGCATGAAGGGGAGTCGCGCTGGTCGTCGCGGTCGCGGTTTCGGTCATGGTTTCCTCCACCACCCAGTTAGCCGCCGGCGCGCGCCCGCCGGAATAGGGCGAATGCCCCAGAAGGGGTAATCGAGCCGTGATAAGGAGAAGGCGTCGTGTCCGGGACGGAGAGCGTGCGACTGGCGGAGCTCGCAGCCAGCCTGTCGCTCGCCAGCGACATCGGCCTCGGCGTGGCGCTGGAGCACGCGCAGCGCTCGGCGCTGATGTCGGTCGCGCTCGCCCAGGCCGCCGGCCTCGACGAGACCGAGGCGCAGGACGCGTTCTACGTCGCGCTGTTGAAGACGGTCGGGTGCACCGGCGACGAGGACTTCGGCGTTCGCACGCTGGGCGAGGATTCGGGCCACTGGATCGCGCACATGGCGGGCGGCTCGCCGGGCGAGTTCATCGGCGCGCTGATCCGCAACGTCGGGCGCAACGACGCCCTTCCGCGCCGGGTGGGCAAGGTGCTGCGCGCGCTCGGGAAGGGCCCGCGCATGCCGACGCGCGCGCACTGCGAGGTGGGCCGGCTGCTCGCCGAGCGGCTGGGACTGTCGGCGCGCGTCGCGCGCGCGATGACGCAGGTGTTCGAACGCTGGGACGGGCGTGGACGCCCCGACGGACTGAAGGGCGAGGCGATCGATCGCAGCGTGCGCGTCGTCCAGCTCGCGTCGGACGCGCAGGCGGCGCGGCGCCTGTTCGGGACGGACGAGACGGTCGCGCTGATTCGCAAGCGCGCGGGCGGTGGCTACGATCCGAAGCTGGTCGATGTGTTCGCCCGCAGCGCGAAGACGTTGTTCGCCGCGCTGGAGGTCCCGTCGGTGCACGATGCGCTGGTCGAGGTCGAGCCCGGTCAACCGCTGCGCCTCGCGGGCGACGCGCTGGACGCCGCGATCGAGACGGTCGGCCAGTACGTCGACATGAAGTCGCGGTTCACGCGCGGCCACTCGGCGGGCGTCGCGGCGCTGGCGGGTGGGGCGGCCGAGCGGCAGGGTCTCGCGGCGGCGGCGGCGGTCCGGCGCGCCGGGCACCTGCACGACATCGGGCGCGCCGGCGTCGTGCTCGACATCTGGGACAAGCCCGGACCGCTGACGGAGGCGGAGCGCGAGCGCGTGCGGATGCACAGCTACTTCACCGAGCGGATCCTGACGCGCCTGGATTCACTCGGTCCGGTCGCGGCGATTGCGGCGCTGGCGCACGAGCGGCTGGACGGCGTCGGCTACCACCGGCGGCTGTCCGCGACGGGCGTGCCGGTGGGCGCGCGCTTGCTCGCCGCGGCCGACGCGTACCACGCGATGACCGAGCATCGCCCGCACCGCGCAGCGCTGACGCCCGAGCAGGCGGCCGCCGCCGTGCGCGCCGACGCGCAGGCTGGTCGCCTCGATCGCGACGCCGTCGAGGCGATCCTCGCCGCGGCGGGGCAGCCCGCCACCGCGCCGGCGCGCCGCACGCATGTCGCCGGGCTGACCGAGCGCGAGCTGGACGTCGTGCGCCTGCTCGCGCGCGGTCTCACCAACAAGGAGATCGCGACGTCGCTCGACATCTCGGTGAAGACCGCCGGCCACCACGTCCAGCACATCTTCGAGAAGGCCGGCGTGACGACGCGCGCCGCCGCGGCGCTGTTCGCGATGCAGAACGGGCTCGTGGAGATCTGACGGACCCCTCACCCTAACCCTCTCCCCGCTTCGCGGGGCGAGGGGACTGGAGGGAGATCTGACGGACCCCTCACCCTAACCCTCTCCCCGCTTCGCGGGGCGAGGGGACTGGAGGGGATCAGACGTTGAACTTGAAGTGGATGACGTCGCCGTCGCGGACGACGTAGTCCTTGCCTTCGAGGTTCAGCTTGGCGTTGGCGCGGCAGGCCGCCTCCGATCCGAGCTTCACGAGATCCTCCCACCAGATCACCTCGGCCTTGATGAAGCCGCGCTCGAAGTCGGTGTGGATGACGCCCGCCGCCTGCGGGGCCCTCGCGCCGCGCTTGACCGTCCAGGCGCGGCACTCGTCCTCGCCGGCGGTCAGGAACGTGATGAGGTCGAGGATCTTGTACGCCGTGCGCGCGACCGCATCGAGCCCCGGCTCCTTGAGGCCGAGGCTCTCGAGGAACGCCGGGCGATCCGCCTTGTCCAGCCCGGCGATCTCCGCCTCCGCTGCGGCGCAGATGACGACCACGGGCGCGCCCTCCGCGTCGGCGTGGGCGCGCAGCGCGCCAACGAACTTGTCGCTGTCGGGCGCCCCCAGCTGCTTCTCCGCGACGTTGGCGATGTAGAAAACCTTCTTCAGCGTCAGCAGGCCCAGGTCCTTCACCAGCGCCGCTTCCTCTGCGTTCAGTCCCTGCGCGCGGGCCGGCTTGCCGGCGTCCAGCCCTTTATGCAGGCGCTCGCAGATCTCGAGGATCTGCTGCTCGCCTTTCGAGGCCGGCCCCTTCAGCGCCTTCTTCGCGCGATCGATGCGCTTGTCGACCGTCTCCAGGTCCTTGAGGCACAGCTCGGTGTCGATCGTGCCGACGTCGGTGACTGGATCGACGCGCCCCTCGACGTGGATGACGTTGTCGTCCTCGAAGCAGCGCACGACGTGCGCGATCGCATCGGTCTCGCGGATGTTCGCGAGGAACTGGTTTCCCAGCCCTTCGCCCTTCGACGCGCCCCGCACCAGACCGGCGATGTCGACGAAGTTCACCGTCGCCGCGACGACCGACTTCGGGTGGTACAGCGCGACCAGCGCGTCCAGCCGGGCGTCCGGCACCGGCACGACGCCGACGTTCGGCTCGATTGTACAGAAGGGATAGTTCGCGACGGCGGCGCCCGCCGACGAAAGCGCGTTGAACAGGGTCGACTTGCCGACGTTGGGCAACCCGACAATGCCGCAGGAAATGGCCATGGACGCGGAAGGGTACTCGAAAGCGCGGGGCCTTCAAGCGATCGCGGCGTACCCAGAGGCGCCACGATTGGAAACCGGCTCACGAAAACGTATCCCGCCCGTCGAGCACACCCGCGACGCAATCGTGTCGATTCGTGAGATCTATTCTCATCCGTTTTGAGGTATGACTATCTCGTTGCCGGCCAGAACTGACCTGACCCGCTCGCAGCGACGCTCTTCGGTGGCGCGCGCGCTCGCACTGATGGTTGCAGTGGTCGTGCTGCTCGTTTCGCTGTCGGCCGAGGCGAAGAAGAAGAAGAAGGGTGCCAAGGGCAAGACGCCTTCTTCGAGCACGAAGAAGAAGTCGGGCGGCGCGGCGCCGGCTGAAGAGTCGGGTTCGGACGAAGAGGAAGAGAAGTCCTCGAGCAAGAGCGCTCCCGCCGACGAAGGCGAGGAGAAGGAAGCCTCGAAGCCATCGCCTCCGCCGTCCGAGGAAGAAGCGGCGCCCGTCAAGAAGGCGCCCCCGAAGGCCGCTGCCAAGGCGCCCGCCGAAGGCGAGGAGACGCCGGGCGGTCTGTCCGCGCTGCGCGTCGGCGTGGGCGGCAAGGCGCTGTTCCGCAGCCTGAGCTGGACCGACGACATGGGCGCGCTGGCGCCGTACACCTTGTCGCCCGGTCCCGAGATCTCCGGCTGGCTCGAGGCGTACCCGGCCGCGTTCGCGACCGACGGGTTCGCGGCGAACATCGGCGTTTACGGCCTCTTCAACTACGGAATCGGCGCGCAGTCGAAGCTGCCGAACAACGGCGGCACGCTGACGACCAAGTACCAGGACTTCCTGGGCGGCCTGAAGATCCGCATCCCGCTGGGGATGTTCGTTCCCTACGTCGCGGGCGCGTACGGCATGCAGAAGTTCGAGCTGACGCCGCCGGACAACACGCG
>Ga0207661_10003254_pt1 | contig 11259 bp, 11 predicted proteins | sample KBSC713LmetaG_FD_184337 | JGI IMG/M metagenome (GOLD analysis project Ga0207661, IMG submission 184337) | Corn rhizosphere microbial communities from Kellogg Biological Station, Michigan, USA - KBS C7.1-3L metaG (SPAdes) (version 2) | ecosystem: Host-associated > Plants > Roots > Rhizosphere ... | reverse complement strand
GTCGTCCCCGCTTTTCACCTCGAAATTCGGCACGGCGCGGATCAAGTCCGACAGGCGCGTAAAGCCGTAGTTGCGCGCGGCGAAGCTGGAGACCGCTTTCGCCCGCTGCCCCAGCTCGGAGAGGGGCGTATAGCCTTCCTCGTCGCGCTTCGACGCCTTGTAGGCGGATCCGAGTACCTGGAGCAGCTCGGGGTCGACCGGGCGCTGGCCCTTGCCGATCGCCGGCTGCTCGAGCTGCTCCGCGTCGTCGAGCGCGAGGGCACCGACGTCGAAGAAGCGGGTGCAGGCCTGCTGGAACGAGATCGGGGTCTTCGCCGCGCCGAACCCGTAGACCGGCAGGCCGTCCTCGCGGATGCGCTGCGCAAGCGGCAAGAAGTCGCTGTCCGACGACATGATCCCGAACCCGTCGACATTGCCGCGATAGAGCAGGTCCATCGCGTCGATGGTCATGCGCATGTCGGTCGCGCTCTTGCCCTTGACCACATCGAACTGCTGCATCGGGATGATCGAGTGCGAGCCGGTCAACTGCCCCCAGCCCTTGAGGCTGGCCTTGGCCCAGTTGCCATAAGCACGTCGGACGTTGATCGTGCCGAGCTCGCCGAGGACGAGGAGCACCTCGTCGAGATGCTCGGGCGACGCATTGTCGGCGTCGATCAGAAGGGCAATGTTCGATTCCTGTTCCGGCCCGCGGTCACGCATACGAGTCCTCTTTCAACCCCTCCTGTAGCGCGGCGTCGCGGAATGACCACAGGTGGGCGCGCAACTTGTTTCATGCCTGAACGGCACATGATCAGTCCGGGAACGAAACGCCCGTCAATTCGCTTGTTACGGCGATGCAGGGGGCGAGTCGTGAGGAAGGACGAGAGAGATGAGGAAGCTTGGTCTTGCTGCAGCCCTCGCCGCCAGCGTTGCGGTGACCGGCTGCGCGACATATCCCGATCAATATGGCTACGGCCCTTATGGCTATAACAATGGCTATTACGGCAACGGCTATTACGGCAACGGCTACGGCCAGCCTTACTATGGCAGCGGTTACAACAGCACCGGCGCGAACGTAGCGACCGGCGCTGCCATTGGCGCAGCGACCGGCGCGGTTGCCGGCGCGGTGCTCCCGGGCATCAGACCAGGAACGGGCGCGATTGCCGGCGCGATCCTCGGCGGCGTGCTCGGCGCAACGGTCAACGGGCGGCAATATTACCGCGATACGCGCGGCTATTGCTATTACGTCGATCAGTACGGTCAGCCGCACTACAGCTACAATATTCGCTGCTAGGCTGCGTTCGGGCTTACGGTTTTAGAGCTGCCAGGCAGGGCGGGAGTCTCCTTCCGTCCTGCCGTCGCGCGCCCCGCCGGCCATCCCGATTCATCCAAGCATTCGCCACGGCCCACGGACGTTTCGCCTCAATTTCGGGAACGAAACTGCCGTGAACACACTGAATCGCGCGGGCGGGTTGGGCCAGTTTTTGGGAAGGAACATCGAATGAAACGTCTGCTGATCTCAGCTGCTGCCGCCACGAGCCTTGCTCTCGGCGGCTGCGCAACCAATCCACAGACCGACCATATGGTCGCGAGCGAAGCCACTGGCGCAGCGATCGGCGCGGGCGCCGGCGCTGTCGCGGGATCGATCCTTCCGGGCATCGGAACGGGCGCTGGCGCCGTTGCCGGTGCGGTCCTTGGCGGCGTCGTCGGCGCGGTCATCGGCGGTCATCAATATTATCGCGACACCCGCGGCTATTGCTATTGGGTCGATTCAAACGGCCAGCCGCATTACAATTATAACGTAAGGTGTTAGCGTCCGGTGCTCAGGCGGGGCGGAAGGTTCCTTCCGCCTCGTCGAGCACGTAGAGCAACCCTTCTGCGATCGAGAAATGGGCGCCGTGAAGCTTGAGGCGCCCATCATTTTCGCGCTCCGCGATCCACGGGAATGTCCGAAGGTTGGCAAGACTGACCTTCACGGCCTCGCGCTCCATGTCGAGGAACGCCGCGCGATCCAGTTGCTGGTGACGGCCGCGGACCTTTGCCCGCGCTTCATCGAGCATCCTAACCCAATCGCCAATGAAATGGCCTTGGCCGTGCGGCACGTCATCGAACTGGCCTGTGAGCGCGGCGGCGCAGCCCCCGCAAAGCCCATGACCCATGACAAGAATCTCGCCGACCTCGAGCTGGGTGACGGCAAATTCGAGCGCCGCCGAGACGCCGTGGAAGCCGGCGGTCGTCTCGTAGGGCGGTGCAAGCCCGGCGATGTTGCGCGTGACGAAAATCTCGCCGGGGCGTGCGTCGAAGATCTGCGACGGGTCGGCGCGGCTGTCGGCGCAGGACAGGATCATAACCTGCGGGCTTTGGCCTTCGGCAAGCTCGGCCCAGCGTTTGCGTTCGCGTTGCCAGTTCGTCTGGCGGAACCGGCGATAACCTTCGATCAGCTGTGAGAGATAGGGCATGCCATGCCGCTAGCGAGATGAGGGCAGGGCTGGCAAGGGCGTGAGACAGTCGCTATCTCGCCGCCGATGAACGCCCCCGCAGCAGTTCCCAGGCAGCGCAAGCCCGACTGGATCCGCGTCAAGGCGCCGGTCAGCGAAGGCTATCATGCTACGCGTAAGCTGATGAGCGACCTGGGCCTCGCAACGGTATGCGAGGAAGCGGCATGCCCCAACATCGGCGAGTGCTGGACCAAGAAGCACGCGACTGTAATGATCCTTGGCGACACCTGCACGCGCGCCTGCGCCTTCTGCAACGTGAAGACCGGGATGCCGCGAAAAGTCGACCCGCTCGAACCCGAGCATGTCGCGACCGCGGCCGCCGAACTGGGGCTGGAACATATCGTGGTCACTTCCGTCGACCGCGACGACCTGCCCGACGGCGGCGCGCGCCAGTTCGTCAAGGTCATTGAAGCGCTGCGCAGGCGCACGCCCTCGACCACGATCGAGATCCTGACGCCCGACTTCCGCAACAAGAGCGAAGCGGCGGTCGAGGAGATCGTCGTGGCCGGTCCCGACGTCTATAACCACAACCTCGAGACGGTACCGCGGCTCTATCCGACGATCCGGCCAGGGGCACGCTATTATGCGTCATTGCGGCTGCTCGAGGCGGTCAAGCGCAAGGCGCCGCACATCTTCACCAAGTCGGGGCTGATGGTCGGCCTCGGCGAGCAGCGGCTCGAAGTCCACCAGGTGATGGACGACATGCGCTCGGCAGGCGTCGATTTCCTTACCATGGGCCAGTATCTCCAGCCGACGCCGCGCCATGCGAAGGTCGAGGAATTCGTCACGCCCAAGGCGTTCGATGCTTATGCGGCGATCGCCCGCGCAAAGGGTTTTCTGCTCGTGGCAGCCTCGCCCCTCACGCGGTCCAGCTATCATGCCGGAGACGATTTCAAGAAGATGCAGGCGGCACGCTTGGCCCAACTGGAGCGTTCGAACGCATGAAGCTCCTCCCCGTCGCGAAGCGATGGGGAGGGGGACCGTTCGGCGCAGCCGAATGGTGGAGGGCCCCCTCCGTCAGGCCTTTGGCCTGCCACCTCCCCACGAGCTGCGCTCGCAGGGAGGATTGATGCCGCGGCACAGCGAGACCCGACACTTGCCCTATACACCCGAGCAGCTGTTCGACCTCGTGGCCGACGTCGAGCATTACGACGAGTTCCTGCCGTGGGTCGTCGCGGTGCGTGTGCGCTCGTCCAGCGAGACCGAGACGGTCGCCGACCTCGTCGTCGGCTTCAATGCGTTCAAGGAGCGGTTCACCAGCCGGGTCCGAAAGGAGCGGCCGACGCTGATCTGCGTCGATTATGTCGAGGGCCCGCTGAAGTATCTCCACAACGAGTGGAAGTTTGAGCGGGCGGGGGACGGCGGCACAAACGTCCATTTCTCGGTCGATTTCGCCTTCAAGTCGCGGCTGTTCGAGACTCTCGCCGGCGCGATGTTCGACCGCGCGCTGAGGCGCATGACCAACGCGTTCGAGCAGCGCGCGGCGGTGCTTTACGGCATGAGCAAGTCGAGCGCGCAGAGCGCCGCCTGAAGGCGGACGCCCGAGCGGGTCTTCTCGTCGAAGAATTTCTGGTCGGCGACGATCTTGGCCGGGTCGGCGTCGCGCTCGGCCGTGGCGAACACCACGGTTCCGACCGGCTTCGAGGCCGTGCCTCCGCCGGGCCCTGCGATTCCGGTGATCGCAACGGCGATGTCGGCTTCCGAAGCGGCAAGCGCGCCTCGCGCCATAGCCCAAGCCGTCGCGACGCTCACCGCGCCGAACGTCTCGACCACTTCCTCCGACACTTTGAGTTCAGAAACTTTGGCGGCGTTGGAATAAGTTACGTAACCCGCTTCAAACATTTCCGAGGATCCCGGGATCTCCGTCAGCGCGGCGCAGACGAGGCCGCCCGTGCAGCTCTCGGCGACCGCGACCTTGCGCCCCGCGGCGCGATTGGCATCGACGACCTCGCGCGCCTTGTCGACCAGTTCCTGTGGAAGAAGCCTGTCGGTCACAGCGACAGCCCCATGCGGATGCTCGCGATCGCCTGCGCCGCGATCCCTTCGCGGCGCCCGGTAAAACCGAGCCCCTCGGTGGTCGTGGCCTTGATGCTCACCTGCTCAACGCTCAGCCCCGCAATTTCCGCGATGCGCAGGCGCATCGCAGCGCGATGAGGGCCGACCTTCGGCGCCTCCGCGATAATCGTACAATCCACATGGTCGATAATCGCTCCCCGGTCGCGCAGGAGACGGGCGGCGTGGGCCAGGAACAGCGCCGAATCAGCGCCCTTCCAGCGCGGATCGGAAGGCGGGAAATGCTCGCCGATGTCGCCGAGACCTGCGGCGCCGAGCAAGGCGTCGGTGATCGCGTGAAGGACGACATCCGCGTCGCTGTGACCGGCGAGGCCGCGGGCGTGCGGCACCTCGAGGCCGCCGAGCATGATCGGGCCTTCGCCCGAAAAGGCGTGTACGTCGAAGCCGATGCCGGTGCGCGGGCTCAACGTCCCGGCGAGCCATTGCTCGGCGCGGTCGAAATCGGCAGGCAGCGTCAGCTTCTCGAGTGCAGGATCGCCGGCGACGGCCGCAACCTTCATTCCGGCGGACCGAAGCACCGTCGTCTCGTCGGTGGGAGAGGGGCCGCCCCATTGTTCATAGGCGGACCTGAGCGCGCTCAGCCTGAACGCCTGGGGCGTCTGGACGCGGGCCAGACCGGTGCGGTCCACCGGATCGCCGAGCGTTTCGCCGACGCGCGACAGCGTGTCCCCGACAGGCAGCACCGGCGCAGCGCCATCGAAAAACTCGAGGCTGGCGAGCAGACGATCGACTACCGCATGCGGGCAGAAGGGGCGCGCAGCATCGTGAACGAGGACCGCGTCGCTTTGCACAGCTGAAAGCCCAGCGCGAACGGAGTCAGCGCGTTCGGCCCCGCCCTCGACGAATGGTCCGACGTCCAGACCCTCGAGCGCCGCGGCGGCAAGGTCCTGCTGGTCTTGTCCAATCACAACTCGCGCCGTTTGCACTGCCGGGTGCCCGATCAGCGACTCCACGGCCCAGCGCAGCATCGGTTTGCCGCCGAGAAGGCGGAACTGCTTAGGAACGCCGCCGCCGGCACGCTCGCCTTTCCCGGCTGCGACGATGAGGGCGGTGGTGGTCACGGCGCGGCGGTCTAGGGCTGCTTGCCTTGTCCGCCAAGGCCTCATCCACTATCTGCCGCCGACCCATGAAAGCGCTCAAGCCCATTCAGATCGGTCCAGTTCGCGTTGACACGCCGGTCATCCTGGCGCCGATGACGGCTGTCACCGACCTGCCGTTCCGCCGCGCGGTGAAGCGCTATGGCGCGGGGCTGACAGTCACCGAGATGATCGCGAGCCAGGCGATGATCCGCGAGACCCGGCAGTCGCTCCAGAAGAGCCTGTGGGATCCGTCCGAAGAGCCGGTGTCGATGCAGCTCGCCGGCTGCGAGCCGAATGTGATGGCCGAGGCCGCCAAGCTCAATGAGCAGCGCGGCGCGGCGATTATCGACATCAACATGGGCTGCCCGGTGAAGAAGGTGGTCAACGGCTGGGCCGGCTCGGCGCTGATGCGCGACTTGAAAGGCGCTGCCGCAATCATCGCGGCGACCGTCAAGGCGGTGAAGGTGCCCGTCACCCTCAAGACCCGCATGGGCTGGGACCACAACAGCCTCAATGCGCCGGAGCTTGCCCGCATCGCGGAAGACCTCGGCGTGCAAATGATCACCATCCACGGGCGTACGCGCTGCCAGATGTACAAGGGCGAGGCCGACTGGGCGTTCGTGCGGCGGGTGAAGGACGCCGTGTCGATCCCGGTGATCGTCAACGGCGACATCAACTCGGTCGAGGATGCACGCACGGCGCTGCGCCAGTCCGGGGCGGACGGGGTGATGATCGGTCGCGGCGCATACGGCCGCCCGTGGTTCGTCGCGCAGGTGATGAGCGAGCTCTGCGGCGGCGGGCACAGGCCCGACCCAAGCCTGGACGAGCAGCTTGCGACCATGCTCCGGCAATATGAGGAGATGCTCGAGCTCTACGGCACGCACACCGGCGTGAACCTCGCGCGCAAGCATATCGGCTGGTACACCAAGGGGCTGCCGGGCTCGGCCGAGCTGCGTAACAAGATCAATCAGCAGGACGATCCGGCGGTCGTGATCCGCATGTTGCGCGACTTCTACTCGCCATGGCTTCAGCGCTCGGCCGCCTGAATCCATTAATTCCGACACATGTGTGTTTTTGATGCAACGCTCGGCCCCGGCATGCTAGAGCGCGGGTGAATGGATGCGCGTACGGCGGACTCTCCGGTAATTTCGCAGCAGGAAAGCTGGCTTCAGCGGGAGCGGGCGAGCGGCCGCTTCTACGACGGGCTCGGCTGGCTCATCGCCGTGTTCCTCGTCGCCATGATGGCGCTCAGCGTCTGGGTGCTGCGCCGTGCAGCCGAGCCCGGGACATTGCTGTCGCCACCGCTGATCGCGCTGCTGCTGATCGCCATTCTCCTTCCGGCGATTGCACTCATGGCGTTGTACGCGCGGCGGGTCGCGCTTCGGCGGGCTGAGCGGGGAGGCCTCGGCAGCGGAAGGCTGCACATTCGCCTGGTCGCTTTGTTCACCGCGATCGCCGCCGTGCCGACGGTGCTCGTCGCCATCTTCGCCTCGCTGCTGTTCCAAAGCGGACTTGAATTCTGGTTCTCGAATCGCGCCCGGAACATGCTCGAGAGCACGGTGCAGGTGGCGCAGGGGGCTTACCGCTACGAGCTCAGCGGGGTCAGCGACGAGGTCACCACGATGTCAGGCGACCTTGCGGGTTATCTAACCCAATTCCCGATCGACGATCCGCGCTTTCAGACGGGTCTTGCCTATCAGACGTATCAGCGCGGGCTGAATGAGGCAGCAATCATCAAGGTCAATCCCGATGGAACGGTCAATACGCTGACTGTCGCTCTTGGCGTCACCAAAGGTGAAGAGTCGCTGATCAACCAGGCGCGAATTGACGCTGCCGTCAAAACGCTGAAATTGCACCCGCGCCTCACAAGCGTAGATGCGAAGAGCCCGGGCCGATTAGCAGCGATCACGCCGCTCAAGTACGGCGAAAACACTTATTTGTTGGCGAGCAAGTGGATCGATCCCGAGCTCGGCGCGCAGATGAAGCGCGCGAACACCGTGCTCAACGATTATCACACGCTGCGCAACCGATCGCGGACCAACCAGCTGCGCTTCAACGCGGCATTGCTGCTGGGAGCGCTGGTCATCGTGGGCCTATCCATCCTGACGGCGCTGAAGATCGCCGACCTGATGGTCCGACCCGTGGGCCAGCTGGTCGGCGCCGCGGGCCGGATCGAACAGGGCGATTTTTCCGCGCGCGTCCCCGTCACGCAAAGCGAAGACGAGATCCAGACGCTCGCGACGGCGTTCAACCGCATGGCCGGCAGGCTTGAGGAGCAGACCGGCGCTCTGCGCGCGGCAAACACGCAGCTCGAGACCCGGCGAGCGTTCATGGAAGCGGTGCTGTCGAGCGTCACCGCCGGCGTGATCGCGGTCGACAATGCCCTGCGGGTGCTGCTCCTCAACCGTTCCGCCGAAACCCTGCTCGAGAAGGGCGAGGGCGAGATTGAGGGGAGGGACCTCGCCTGGGTTTCCCCCGAACTGGACCAGTTCATGCGCGGCGAGCAGGCCGAGGCGAACGTGCTGATCGCGTCCGAAGGCGTGCAGCGGACGCTCGCCGTCAAGCGGGTGCGCTACCAGGACGGCGCGGTCCTGACGTTCGATGACATCACCGACCAGCTGTCGGACCAGCGGCGCGCGGCTTGGTCGGACATCGCCCGGCGCATCGCGCACGAGATCAAGAACCCGCTCACGCCCATCCAGCTCGCCGCCGAGCGGCTGCAGCGCCGGTTCGCTCAGGAGATCACGTCCGACAAGGAGACGTTCGAGCGGCTCACCGCGACCATCGTCCGGCAGGTGGGCGATCTCAGGCGCATGGTCGACGAGTTCTCGAACTTCGCGCGGATGCCCAAGCCGGTGTTTCGCGACGAGGATGTGCACGAAATCGCGCGCCAGGCCCTGTTCCTGCACGAGGTTGCGCACCCGGGCATCACCTTCTCGCTCGACCCCCCGCAGGGAGCGTTCCGGATGGTGTGCGACCGTCGCCAGCTCGCGCAGGCGCTCACCAATATTGTTAAAAATGGCGTAGAAGCCATTGAAACGAGACGTAATCGTGGTGAGCATAGTCTCGCCGGCGATCGTCTCGATCTCAAGCTCCGCGCCGAAAGCCACAACCTGGTGATCGACATCCTCGACACTGGAACCGGCCTCCCCGAGGACCGCGACCGGCTGACCGAACCCTATGTGACGACACGGGTGAGGGGGACTGGGCTAGGACTCGCGATCGTCAAGAAGATCGTCGAGGAGCATCTGGGTGAGATCGCGTTCCTCGACCGGCCCGGCGGCGGCACGCACGTGCGAATCGCGTTCGACACGGCCAAGCTTGCGGCCCTCAAATCCGCCGAGGCAGCAGCGCAAGATAATCAAGAAAATGGTGAGGATGCTGATGGCGCTTGAAGTGCTGGTGGTCGACGATGAAGCCGACATCCGCGAACTCGTCAGCGGCGTCCTGGAAGACGAGGGCTATTCCGTTCGGACCGCCGCCGACAGCACGCAGACGCTCGAGGCGATCGAGGAGCGGCGCCCGTCGATGGTGCTGCTCGACGTGTGGCTTCAGGGCTCCAAGCTCGACGGTTTGCAGCTGCTGCAGGAGATCAAGCGGCGGGACTCGACCATTCCCGTGCTGATGATCTCGGGCCACGGCAATCTCGACACGGCGGTTGCCGCCGTACGCGAAGGGGCGATCGATTTCATCGAAAAGCCGTTCGAGGCCGAGCGGCTGATTTACCTGGTCGACCGGGCGACCGAGACCGAGCGGCTGCGGCGCGAGAATGAGACGCTGCGGCTGCAGGTCGGTCAGGAGGACCAGCTCCACGGCAGCTCGGTCGCGATCAACACGGTGCGCGCGACTCTGAAGCGCGTTGCGCCGACGGGGAGCCGGGTCCTGATCTCGGGCCCACCGGGCGTCGGCAAGGAGATCGCTGCCCGGATGATCCACCAGTGGAGCCAGCGGGTACGCGCGCCGTTCATCGTCCTCTCGGCGGCGATGATGACCCCCGAGCGCGTCGAAGAGGAATTGTTCGGGAGCGAGTCCGAAGGGGCGATGCGTCCCGGCATGCTCGAACATGCCCACGGCGGGACGTTGTTCCTGGACGAGATCGCGGACATGCCGCTGACCACCCAGGGCAAGATCCTCCGTGTCCTCACCGACCAGAGCTATACCCGCGTGGGCGGCCAACGGCCGGTGAAGGTGGATGTGCGGGTGCTTTCGGCGACCTCGCGCAACCTGCAGGACGAAATCATCGCCGGCCGCTTTCGCGAGGATTTGTTCTACCGTTTGAACGTGGTTCCGGTGAAGCTTCCGGCGCTACGGGAGCGGCGGGAGGACATTCCCGAGCTCGTCAGCCATTTTCTCGCGCGCTTCGCCGCAGAACGGCGGGCGGCGGCGCCGAGCATTTCCGAGGAAGCGATGGCGGCCCTCCAGGCGCACGACTGGCCGGGCAATGTGCGTCAGCTCAGAAACATCATCGAGCGGACGCTGATCCTGGCCCCGGGCGACCGCGTGTCGCGGATCGACGTCGATCTGCTTCCGCCCGAAATCCTCGAAAATCAGAGCTCGATCAGCGGCTCGAGCACGGCGATGGCGATCATGGGCAGCCCGCTCCGTGAGGCTCGCGAATCCTTCGAACGCGAGTATCTGAAGATTCAGATCCGTCGGTTTTCCGGCAACATCTCGCGCACAGCGTCGTTCATCGGCATGGAACGGTCCGCATTGCATCGTAAGCTCAAGGCCCTTGGAATCGGCGATAAGAGGGAGGGGGAGGAGTAGGAGGCGCCATGGCCCCGCGTTCGCTGAGCCTGCAGGATCAATTCCTCAACAGCCTTCGCCGTGCCAAGCTTCCGGTCACGATCTTTCTCGTGAAGGGCGTGAAGCTCCAGGGCGTGATCACCTGGTTCGACACCTTCTCACTGCTGCTTCGGCGCGATGGCAGCTCGCAGCTCGTCTACAAGCATTCGATCTCGACCATCATGCCGACCGAGACGCCGGGCGACTTTACCGTGGGTGCAGCCGCGGCCGACGGCGCGAAGGCGAGTCTCCAGGACCAGTTCCTTGCCGCCGCACGGCGCGAAAGCGAGCATATGACCCTCTTCCTGATCAATGGCGTGATGCTCCAGGGCGCCGTCACCGGCTTCGACCAGTTCAGCCTCGTGCTCGAACGCGGCGGACATGTGCAGCTCGTCTATAAGCACGCGATCTCGACGCTGCAGCCGGCGCGACCGCTCACGCTCGGCGCGGAAGCGGAGGAAGACGGAGACGAAGGGGCCGCGTCCTGAACGTCTTCGATGGCAATGGCGCGATGGACGTAGCGCGGGGCGAACGCGCGATCATCGCGGTGCCCGAATTGCCGCGCGAGGCCTCGCGGCGCTCCGCCGAAGCGCGGGTCGAGGAGGCCGAGGGCCTCGCCGAAGCGATCGGCATTGAGGTCGTTGCCGCACGGCCGCTCCGGGTTCGCACGGTGCGCCCTGCCACATTGCTCGGCAAAGGCCAGGTCGAGGAGATCGCCGAGACGGCAAAGGAGAAGGGCGCCGGCCTGCTGATCGTCGATTCTGCACTGACGCCGATTCAGCAGAAGAACCTGGAGGAGGAGGTCGGCACCAAGGTGATCGACCGGACCGGCCTCATCCTCGAGA
>Ga0207661_10003251_pt1 | contig 11265 bp, 10 predicted proteins | sample KBSC713LmetaG_FD_184337 | JGI IMG/M metagenome (GOLD analysis project Ga0207661, IMG submission 184337) | Corn rhizosphere microbial communities from Kellogg Biological Station, Michigan, USA - KBS C7.1-3L metaG (SPAdes) (version 2) | ecosystem: Host-associated > Plants > Roots > Rhizosphere ... | reverse complement strand
GTGGCCTACGCCGCGTTAGCCCCCTCAGGCACATCACACGTAGCGCCGTCGGCAGTCCAACACCTCACGATGTCGCGCATCGAGAGCACGCCGGTGACCTCGCCCCCGTCCATCACGACGAGGTGGCGGAAGCCGCCGCGCACCATCGCCTCGGCAGCCCGCTCGAGCGACCAGTCGCTGGCCGCGAACGTGAGGTTGGTCGAGAGGTGGTCGGACACCTTCTCGTCGTCGATGCTCTGGCCGGCGCCCACCGACTCGAGCAGGTCGCGCTCGGTGATGATCCCGAAGCCGGGCTGGTCCGGATCGATTACGACCGCGGCGCCGACCCGGCGCTCGGTCATCGCCCTTGCCGCGTCCCGCAGTGTGTGGCTCGGCCCAATCGTGAGGACCTCGGAACTCATCCCGTCGCTGACCTGCATGACCCCTCCGTTCTGCCTGCAGCGGCGATTTGACGTCTAGTGCTGATTGGCTCAAGCTTAACGAGCGGCGTACCCGGCCGTTTCGCCCGTCCCCGGTTTACCCAGTGAACCGCGTAAGAGATCTACGGGAAGTACCTCAATTGAGCCAACGTTTTTGGCGCTGGCGCGTTAGTGGTTGCAATGGCTCGGAGAGATTCGACAGTTGAACGCCGCCAGGCGCTGTTTGACGAAGCGGTCGCGATCATCGAGCGCGACTACCCCAAGCAAATCGATCTGAACACGGTGGCCGCGGAGATCGCGACGTCGAGGCGGCAGCTACAGCGCGCCTTCGCCGAAGTGGGGCGCACCAGTTTCCGCACCTGCCTCGCGCGTGTGCGGATGCGACATGCGCTCGAGCTGCTTCGCGATGGCGACATGCCCGTGCGGCAGGTGGCGCACAGCGTGGGCTATCGCCAGCCGGCGCAATTCGCCAAGACGTTCCGCCGCCACCACGGTGCTCCGCCGTCGAGCTTCAAGCACTCGAACGGCAACGGCAACGGCTTCTGATCGGCGCCTGGCCGGCGCGTCCCGACGGGGTCCAAGACCATTCCCGCCGGACGGCGGGTAAACTCGCGCGCCGTGACGAGGGGCCGAGGAGGAACCGGTGCGTAAGCACCCCATTGTTCAGATGCTCACCATTGGCTTGGTCGCATCCCTGATCGGGATCGCGATCGTGCTGAACATCAATTGGTTCCCCAAGTCGGCGGACACCGCCGCACACCCGATCGACACGCTGTACGACGTCCTGCTGATCTGCTCCGTGCCGATCTTCGTGCTCGTGATGACGGTGGCGATCTACTCCGTCGTCAAGTTCCGCGCCCGCCCGGGCGACATGAGCGACGGCGCGCCGATCCACGGCAACACCCGGCTCGAGATCGTGTGGGTCTCGATTCCGTTCGTGATGGTCACGGCGCTGGCGGTCTACGGCTGGGTGGTGCTGAACAACGTCGAGGCGAAGAAGCCGGACGAGCGCGTGATCAACGTGGTGGGCCAGCAGTTCACCTGGCACTTCCAGTACGCGAAGAACGGCAAGGGCAGTCCCGGCCCCTGCGGCGGCACCGGCCCGAACCAGGTGACCACCAACGTCCTGGAGCTGAAGGACAACGAGCCGGTCCACTTCCAGATCTGCAGCAAGGACGTGATCCACTCCTTCTGGGTGCCGGAGTTCCGGCTCAAGGAGGACGCCGTGCCGGGCAAGACCACGTCGATCCGGCTGAAGCCCAACCGGGTCGGCCACTACACGGTGGTCTGCACCGAGCTCTGCGGCCTCGGCCACTCGACGATGCGCTCGCCCGTGGCGGTGGTGTCGGACCAGGAGTTCACCGCCTGGCTCCAGCGACAGACACAGCCGGCCCCCGGCGCCGCGCCTCCCGCCTCCGGTGGCGGTGGAGGCGGTGGCGGAGGCGGAGCGGACCTCGCTCAGGGCAAGCAGCTCTTCACCGCGAACGGCTGCGGCGGCTGCCACACGCTGGCGGACGCCGGCGCCAACGGTACCGTCGGACCGGACCTGGACAAGCTGGCCTCGGCGGCCAGTAAGTTCGGTAAGCAACTCAACGAGAGCCCCGTCCAATACGTCACACAGTCGATCGAAAAGCCGGAAGCTTTCACCGTGCCGGGCTTCCCGAAGGGAGTCATGCCGTCAACGTTCGGACAACAGCTCACCCCACAGCAGATCGCGGCTCTGGTGAAATACCTCCTAAGCGTGGGCAAGGGCTAGAGAGGAGGTAGCGCGTGGCTGTAGCAGCAAAGCTGAGAGCTCCGGGGTGGTATCGCGCGGTGCTCGGCATCCTGATCGGGTTCGGCTTCGGGTTCGGCCTGGTGGTGGCGGTCCGCGCCCTGTACGGGTGGGAGGTCATCAACACAGACGCGATCACCACCGTCGAGCTCATCACGGTCCCGTTCGGATTCCTGTTCGGCATCGGCGCCTTCGACTACTGGTTCCGCTGGGCCTCCGGCGCGCCGACGATCCCCGAGGACCACTCGGGCCACGGCGCCACCAGCTGGCGCGACTACTTCCGCGTCAACACCGACCACAAGGTCATCGGGCTCCAGTACATCTGCACAACCTTCTTCTTCTTCGTGGCGGGTGGCCTGATGGCGATGCTGATGCGCGCCGAGCTTGCGGCGCCCGGCATGCAGTTCGTCTCGCCCAACACCTTCAACGGGCTGTTCTCGGTGCACGCGTCGCTGATGATCTTCCTGTTCATCATCCCGGTGTTCGCCGGGATCGCGAACTACGTGCTGCCGCTCATGATCGGCGCGCCCGACATGGCGTTCCCGCGCCTCAACGCGCTGTCCTTCTGGCTGCTGCCGATCGCGGGAATCATGATGCTGGCGAGCTTCTTCGCCCCCGGCGGCTCGTTCGCCACCGGCTGGACCGCCTACGCCCCGCTCTCCACAGACACTCCGCTCGGCCAGACGTTCTTCTCGATGGCCGTGCAGTTCGCGGGCGCATCATCGGTTGCCACTGCGCTCAACTTCCTGGTCACCATCATCACGATGCGCGCGCCGGGCATGACGTTCTGGCGCATGCCGCTGCTCGCGTGGGCCAACTTCACCACCTCGCTGCTCGTGGTGATCGCCACGCCGTTCATCGCCGGCTCGCAGTTCTTCCTGCTCCTCGACCGGGCGCTGCACACGAACTTCTTCAACGTGCAGGCGGGCGGCGACATCCTGATGTACCAGCACGTCTTCTGGTTCTACTCCCACCCGGCGGTCTACATCATGATGCTGCCCGGGTTCGGGATCATCAGCGAGGTCATATCGACCCATGCCCGAAAGCCGGTGTTCGGCTACCGCATGATGGCCTTCTCGCTGATGGCGATCGTGGTGCTCGGCTTCACGGTCTGGGCGCACCACATGTTCGTCTCGGGCATGTTCCCGTGGCTGCGGGTGCCGATGATGATGACCACGATGCTGATCGCGGTTCCGACCGGCATCAAGATCTTCTCCTGGCTCGCGACCTTATGGAGAGGCGTGATCCACCTGACCACGCCGATGCTGTTCGCGCTCGGCTTCATCACGATGTTCACGCTGGGCGGGATCAGCGGCGTCATGCTCGCCGTCATCCCGTTCGACATCCACGTGTCGGACACGTACTTCGTGGTCGCGCACATCCACTACGTGCTGTTCGGCGGCAGCGTGTTCACGATCTTCGCCGGGATCTACCACTGGTTCCCCAAGATGACCGGGAAGATGTACGACGAGAGCCTCGGCCGGCTGCACTTCTGGCTCTCGTTCATCTTCTTCAACCTCACGTTCGGCCCGATGCACCTCGTGGGCATCGACGGCATGCCGCGACGCGTGGCCGACTACGCGCAGCAGTACGCCGCCTGGAACGCGATCATCTCGGTCTCGGCGTTCATCTTCGGGATGACGTTCTTCATCTTCCTCTACAACATCGTCACGAGCTGGCGGCATGGTCCCAAGGCCGCGGCCAACCCGTGGCGCGCCCACACGCTCGAGTGGCAGGTGTCCTCGCCGCCGCCGATCTTCAACTTCGACGAGGTGCCCACCGTCGTCGGAGGCCCGTACGAGTACGGCGTGCCCGGAGCGGTGCACGGTGTGTTCAAGGAGCGGGTCCCCGCGATCACGGCTGGTGGGGGCGGGGCACCACCTCCGGTGAACACTGAATGACCGACGACGGCACGAAGACAATCCTCGTAGTCGCCAACGAGACCGTCGGCGGGCGGGCTCTCATCGAGGCGGTGAAGAGGCGCGCGTCCGAAGGGAACGTGCACTTCTCCGTGATCTGCCCGCAGAACGAGCCGCGGCACGGCTACGTGGTCTACGACGACCTCGTCCGCCACGCGGCCGAGAACCGGCTGGAGATGACGCTGGCGGAGCTGCGCGAGGAAGGCATCGAAGCGGAGGGCGAGGTCATGGACCCCGACCCGTACCAGGCCACGATGGACGGCATCGCCCAGTTCCATGCGGACGAGGTGATCATCTCCACCCACCCGGAGACTCGCTCAGGCTGGCTGCGACGCGACCTCGTCCAGCGCATACGGCAGGACAGCGGCGTCCCGGTCACGCACGTGGTCGTGGACCTCGACGCCGACCGCAAGCACAAGATCTCCACGCTCGTGGTCGCGAACCAGACCGTCGGCGGCCAGCCGCTCATCGACCTGCTCAAGAAGAAGGCGGCTGACGAGCCGCACACGTTCATCGTCGTAGTTCCGCAGGGCGAGGGCACGCGCCCGGAGGCCACCGAGCGTCTCGGGCAGACGCTGGCACGGCTCCATGAGGCGGGCCTCGAGGCCACGGGCCAGGTGCTGGACCCCGATCCATTCACGGCGATCCAGAACGCGCTCCAGTTCTACCGCGTCGACGAGATCGTGATCTCGACCTTCCCGGGCGAGCGCTCGGGGTGGCTGCGCCAGAACCTCATCGAGCGAACGAAGATGACCACGTCCAGCCCGGTCGAGCACATCGAGGTCAGCCAGGAAGCGGCTCAGGAAGGAGCGGCTGCCTGATGGAATCCGCGTCGGTCGCAGCGGGCGCACACGCTCACGAGCACGAGCACCACGGGCCGCCTCCGGCCAATCAGTCGTCCCGGGTCGACGCACAGACCCTCGGCATCTACCTCTTCATCATCTCGGAGATCATGCTCTTCGGAGCGTTCTTCACGGCCTACTTCTTTCTCCGGGTCGTGCAGGGCGATCCGTGGCCGGCCCCCGGCACCGACATCCCGGTGCTCGTGGCGGCGGTCAACACCGCGGTGCTGGTGTCCTCGAGCTTCACGATGCACTGGGCCACCGTGGCGGCCAAGAACGGCAACCGCCCCGCGATGCGAGCGGGCCTCTTCGCCACCTTCTTCCTGGGCCTGACGTTCCTCTCGGTGCAGATCAACGAGTACGTGCACCTCGGCTGGTCGCCGCAGGACCACGCGCAGGGATCGATCTTCTACGGCCTCACCGGGCTCCACGGCGCGCACGTCACCGTCGGCCTGATCCTGCTGCTGTTCGCGAACATCCGCGCCAACCGCGGGCACTTCAGCCCAGAGGCGCACCGCGGCGTCGAGGTGCCTGGCATCTACTGGCACTTCGTCGACGTGATGTGGATCGTCGTGTTCTTCTCGCTCTACATCCTTTGAGGGGCTGCAAACCTGCTTTGAGGGGCTGCAAACCTTCGGCTGGCTTCGTCCTCGGTCGGCCGTGTGCAGAGCACAACGGCCTCCCTGCGTCCTTGCCATCCTTGGTTTTCGCACTCAAAGTGCGTTCCTGATGCAGAATCCCCTTCGTTCAGAGGACGCGATGTTTCGTTTCCTCGTGTGGATCGCTGTCGCGGTGCTCGTGCTGATCGTGCTCGTCGTCGTCCTCAGGGCGATCCTCTGAACGACCTGGAGCTAGCCGAGCGGGCCGCTCGGCTGGGGGGCGACCTCCTGCTCGAGCGCTTCCACGGACCGCTCAAGGAGGTCCACAGCAAGTCCACGGTCACGGACCTCGTCTCAGAGGCCGACACGGCCTCGGAGGCCGCGATCAAGCGGCTCCTGGCCGACGAGCGGCCCGACGACGGGCTGCTGGCCGAGGAGGGCTCAGCGCACGACTCCGCGAGCGGGCGGCGCTGGGTGGTCGACCCGCTCGACGGCACCGTGAACTACCTCTACCGGCTGCCCGCCTGGTGCGTGAGCATCGCGCTCGAGGACGAGCAAGGCAGCGCGGTGGCCGTGGTCCACGACCCGCTCCGCGACGAGACCTTCACGGCCGAGCGCGGCGCGGGCGCGCGCCTCAACGGCGAGCGGATCCAGGTGAGCGGCGAGGACCGCCCCGAACGCGCGCTGATCGCCACGGGCTTCAGCTACAGCGCCGACCTGCGAGCGGCGCAGGCCGAGGTCGTCACGCGCGTGCTGCCGGTGTTCCGCGACATCCGCCGCGCCGGCGCCGCCGCGCTCGACCTGGCTTACCTGGCCGCCGGGCGCGTGGACGGCTACTACGAGCGCGGCCTGAAGGCGTGGGACTGGGCCGCGGCCCGCCTGCTCGTGACCGAGGCGGGAGGCGCCGTGGCGGACCTCGACGGTGAGCCGCACGGGCTCGCGGCCGCGTCGCCGCAGCTCCTGCCCCGCCTGCTGGAATTTGTGAGCTGAGACTTCCGATCCAACCAGGAGACCTGAATGGCTGAACGACTCGACGGCACGGTGGCGCTCGTCACCGGGGCAAGCAGTGGTATCGGCGAGGCGACCGCGGTGGCGCTCGCGGCACAGGGCGCGGCGGTTGCGGTGGCTGCGCGCCGCAAGGACCGCCTCGACAAGCTCGTCTCGCGCATCGAAGAGAACGGCGGCAAAGCGCTGGCCATCGAAGCCGACGTGACGAGCCAGGAGCAGGCGATCGCCGCGGTCGAGCGCACGGTGAGCGAGCTGGGCCGGCTCGACACGCTGATCAACAACGCGGGCGTGATGCTGCTCGGGCCGATCGTCGACGCTCCCACCGAGGAGTGGGACCGGATGGTCGCGCTCAACGTCCAGGGGCTCCTCTACTGCTCACATGCCGCGATCAAGCATCTGCTGAGCGCCGCGGAGACGTCGCCGCGCGGCGTGGCCGACCTGATCAACATCAGCTCGGTGGCGGGCCGCGTGGCGCGCATGGGGTCGGGCGTCTACAACATGACCAAGTGGGGCGTGGGCGCGTTCAGCGAGTCGCTGCGCCAGGAGGTGACCAAGCGGAACGTCCGGGTCTCACTGGTGGAGCCGGGAGCGGTGGCCACCGAGCTCACCGACCACCTGCGGCCAGAGATCCGCGACCAGACCAAGGACCGCTTCGCCGGCGTCGAGCGGCTGCATTCCGAGGACATCGCCGAGACCATCGAGTTCATCGTCACGCGCCCGCGCCGGGTCGCCGTGAACGAGGTTCTGATCCGGCCGACGGACCAGGAGTTCTAGTTCGTGCCGGTCACGCGCACGACCTCTTCCACGGTCGTGAGGCCCTGCTTGACCTTGTCCAGGCCGTCGCCGCGGAGGCGGCGCATTCCCTGCTGCACGGCCACCTCGGCAACCTCGGCGGCGGAGGCTCGCTGGAGCACCAGCGAGCGTATCTCGTCGGTGATCGGCATCGTCTCGTAGAGCCCGGTGCGGCCCTTGTAGCCGGTCCCGCCGCAGCGGCGGCAGCCGACTGCCTCATGGGCGCTGATGCCGGCGCTGACCTCGAAGCCGTTCTCCACGAGCGTGGCCTTGGTGACCTTGGTCGGCCGGCGGCACGCGGTGCAGAGCGTGCGCGCGAGGCGCTGAGCCACCACGCACTCGATCGAAGAGGCCACCAGGAAGGGCTCGATGCCCATCTCCACGAGACGCGTGATCGCCGTGGGGGCGTCGTTCGTGTGCAGCGTGGACAGCACGAGGTGGCCCGTGAGCGCGGCCTCAACCGCAATCTGCGCAGTGTCGTGGTCGCGGATCTCGCCGACCATGATGATGTTCGGGTCCGCGCGGAGCATCGAGCGCAGGCCGGTGGCGAAGGTCAGGTCCACCTTCTGGTTCACCTGCACCTGCTTGACGCCGTCGAGCTGGTACTCGACCGGGTCCTCGATGGTGATAAGCGTCTTGTCCGGCGTGTTCAGCGACTTCAGCGCCGCGTACAGCGTGGTCGTCTTGCCGGAGCCGGTCGGGCCGGTCACGAGCACGGCGCCGTAGCTGCGGCCAATCGCCTTCTCGAAGCGGGCGCGCTCGTCGTCATGCATCCCGAGGGCGTCGAGGTCCATCACGACGCTCTCCTTGTCGAGGATGCGCATCACCACCGACTCGCCGTTCACCGTCGGCATCGTGAGCACGCGGATGTCGATGTTGCGCCCGTCGACCTTGAGGCCCATACGGCCGTCCTGCGGCCGGCGGCTCTCGGAGATGTCGAGGTTGGCCATGATCTTCACGCGCGAGACCACGCCGGGCACCATGCGGCGCGGCACCGTCGTGGAGTCGGACACGACGCCGTCCACGCGGAAGCGAACGCGGGTCTCCTTCTCGGCGGGATCGAAGTGGATGTCGGACGCGCCGCGCTGCACGGCGTCGGCGATGATCGCGTGGACGAGCTTGATCACCGGCGCGTCGTCTGCGGTCTCGCGCAGGTCGGTGACCTCGATCTCCTGCGGGTCCTCGTCGGCGGGCTCCTGGATCGCGTCGTCGATCCGGCCCAGCTGCGACAGCAGCGCGTCGATGTCCTCGCGCGAGGTGACCGCGCGCCGGACCTCGAAGCCCGTCATCATCGCGACGTCGTCGACCGCGAGGATGTTGGTCGGGTCCGCCATCGCGAGCAGAATCGTGCGCTCGTCGAGGTAGGCGACCGGCACTGCCTGGTAGCGGCGCGCGGCGGCCGGGCTGACCAGGTTGGCGGCGCCCATGTCCGCCTTGAAGATCGAGAGATCGACGTAATCGAGCCCGAAGCGCTCGGCGACCGCGTGGGCGAGCTGATCGGGCGACAGGACGCCGGTCTCGAGCAGCACCTTGCCGGTGGGCTCGCCGTTCCCGCGCGCCTGCTCCACCGCGGCCTCGACGACCTCGGCGGTGGCGAATCCCAGCTCGACGATCACCTCGCCGATACGGCGGACCGAACGGCCGTGCCCAGACGGGTGGGTGAGGCCCGCCATCCTCTGCTCGGAGGACGGCTGGGAGCCGTTCTGCGGCAGGGCCTCGGCGGCCGAACTGTTCTGAGGCGGGTTCATCGATGCACCGGAATGAGGTCCCCAAGCCAGAACGGGGCGCCTCTAACCCCGCTTATCGGCAGGTAGTACGCGGTTCCGTAGCCCTGCCGGGCTTCTCGGCGAGCGAAAACCAAGGATGCCAAGGACGCAGGGAGGCCAGCTTGCTTCGGCAAGCGGCCGACCGAGGACGCAGGCAGCCGACGGTTTGCAGCCGCCGACTACTTGACGGTGAGGGTGCCCTTCATACCGCCCGCCTCGTGACCGGGGACCGAGCAGTAGAAGGTGTAGGTGCCGGGCTTGAGGTTGACGCTGACCTTGGAGGTTCCGCCCTGGCCCACGCGCGGACCCTGCTGGTTCACACCGTTGCCCTTGATCGATATGTCGTGCGTGATGCCCGACTTGTTGGGCATCTCGAGGGTGACCTGGCCGGCCTTCGCGTTGGCCTTGTTGAACTGGAAGGCCAGCGCGCCGCTCGGGTCGGCGGGAATCGTGAGCGTGCCGTTCTTCTCCACCGCCGGCTTGTTGCTCGTCTTGGGTTGTCCTGCCGCGGCCAGGTCGCCAGAGTCCTTGCCGGGGTTGGCCGCCGCGAAGCCGACGTATGCGGCCACGTCACGCGCATCGTCGCCCTTGTAGATGTTGTTCGGCATGATGCTGCCCCGGCGCACGTGGCCGATCTGAGAGTGCACAACTCCCTCGATGCCGGAGTCCTTGAACCCCTGAGCGCGCGCCTCGGCGAAGGCGGCGTCGAGGTTCGGCCCCTGGGTTCCCTTGGTGTTGGCGCGCGCCAGCGTGTGGCAGGCGCCGCACTTCGCCACGAACAGCGTCTTGCCGTTCACGAGGTCGGGCTTGCCGCCGCGCTCGTTGCAGCCGGCCATGAGGGCCACCGCCATTACGAGAGCGGCAGGTAGCGCCAGTACCCGCGTCCTTTCCCCTGACAGAGTCAAGGGCCGGAAGATTATCCGAGCGGCGGACGCCAGGGCTCGCCAGCATGTGTGGCGACGGGAAGCTCGTCCAAATGACCCTGAGCCGCGGCCATCACGCGCTCCGCCACGTGCTCCCAGCCGAAGTGCTCGTGCGCCGTTGCGGCCAGGGCTGCGCCCGCGTGCGAGCGCCTCTCAGGGTCGAGCGTCAGCCAGCTGACGAGCTTGCCCGCGATCTCCTCCACGGCGCCGTCCGAGACCTCGAAACCCAGCAGGCGCCCCAGATCCGGCTCGAGCGCGGGAGCCAGCATCGCGCTCACCTCGGCCAGCCCGGAATGCACCGCGGACAGGGGCAGCAGGCCGCACGAGGCCGCCTCTGCGGCCACCATCCCGAACGCCTCGGGGAACGTGCTCGGCACCACCTGCGCGAGGCAGGAGGGCAGGAGGTCCGGCAGGTCATCGTGCTCGAGCCGGCCCGTGAAGTGGACGCGCGCGGCGGCCTCCGGGGCGCTCGCCAGGTACTCCTCGCGCCGCTTGCCCTCCAGGGTGTCGAGGAAGGCGCGCAGGAAGCGCAGCTCGCTCCGGGGGCCGCCCTCCAGCTCGCGCCCCAGCGCCGCGATCTCGCGGAGATCATCGAGGTCCCCGGCCCCCAGCGCCGCCACGATGCGCTCACAGGCCTCGCGATAGGTGCCGAAGCCGACCACGCACAGCCGCGCGTTCGGCACCCGCGCGTACACCAGCGGCCAGGCGGCCAGCAGCAGGTCGATGCCCTTCGACACGATCAGCTTGCCCACGAAGCTCACGAGAGCGTCGCGCCCGGGGTCGAGATGGCGCAGGGCCGCGGAGGCGCCGGCGTCCCCGCCCCAACCCGCCGCGGCAGCCCCATCCAGGCGGTCTGCCAGGCCCCTGAGACGCTCCGCGGCCTCGTCCCGATCTAGCGGCCGGAAGCGGGCCACGTCCACGCCTGGAGGCCCGAGGCGCGTGCGATCGCGCGTCTCCGGCAGGAACTCCCACAGCACCTCGGCCATATGCCTCGAGCCCACCAGCACGCCGCGCGCGCCATTCACCCCCTCACGGGCGTACGGCAGGAAGCGCTCCGGGTCGGGCCGCAGCGTGTACTCCAGCGCGCTGCCGTGGACCTTCACCGCGTACGGCACCTCGTCTGTCAGCGCGCGAGCGAGGATCACAGGGCCCATCAGCGCGTGGTTGGCCAGCGCGATGTCCGGCCGCACGCGCTGCGCCACGTCGCGGACGGCGCGCACGTT
>Ga0207661_10003246_pt1 | contig 11272 bp, 10 predicted proteins | sample KBSC713LmetaG_FD_184337 | JGI IMG/M metagenome (GOLD analysis project Ga0207661, IMG submission 184337) | Corn rhizosphere microbial communities from Kellogg Biological Station, Michigan, USA - KBS C7.1-3L metaG (SPAdes) (version 2) | ecosystem: Host-associated > Plants > Roots > Rhizosphere ... | reverse complement strand
TGGGCGTACGCAGAATCAATTCTTCGCCTCGCGGAGTACCCTGGATAAGCGAGCGGTTAAGCGGAGTGGGAAACACGCCCGGCGCTATTGCATTCACGTTCACGCCTGTCCGCGCCAACTCGACGGCAAGTACCTTGGTGAGCGAGCCCACCGCGGCTTTGCTGGCAGAGTAAGCGGCCACTTGGAAGAACCCGAGATACGTCGTCAGTGACGCAATGTTAATGATGCGGCCATAGCCAGCCTTGACCATGGTCTTGCCAAAGATCTGGCAGGCGCGCAGAGTGCCGGTCAAGTTGGTATCCATCACCCGCGACCACTCGGCCTCGCTCTCGTCGAGCGTCGGCGATTTGTGCGTGACCCCCGCGGCGTTCACCAGGATGTCGATTTTGCCGAACTCCTTCAGGACGGCGTCGTGGAGCGCCTGCACCGATGCGCGATCGAGAACATCACTCGCGACGCGCATGGAACGGCGGCCCAGGGCTTCAATTTCACCGGCCACAGCGCCGACCTGCTCCAGGCGGCGAGAACTTGGGATCACGTCAGCGCCCGCCTCCGCGAGCCCGAGCGCGATGGCGTGACCGAGGCCGGTCGTTCCGCCGGTTACGACCGCCACGCGGCCACTGAGATCAAACAGACTCTTGCTCATCGATAGGACTCCTGTATACCGGTCCACTTTACAGGATAGGATCGGCGACGGTCATGGATGCGCCGCAAATCTTCTGGTGTAAGTCGATTTACTCACGGATGACGTCAGCTTGCCGAACCGCATCCGCGCCATGCGTTAGAGTGTTGAAGAGCGATCTGCTGAGGACTTCGATGGAAGCGATTGTAGTTCCCGGTTCCGGCCGGCGATGGGATTGCGTGAGCCTGGGTGAGGTGATGCTGCGGCTCGATCCGGGCGAGGGCCGAATTCACACGTCGCGGCGTTTTGATGTGTGGGAAGGCGGCGGCGAGTACAACGTGGCCCGCGGGCTGCGGCGGTGTTTCGCGCTGAAGACTGCGGTGGCCACCGCGCTGGCCGATAACGCGGTCGGACGGCTCGTCGAAGACCTGGTCCTGCAGGGCGGTGTCGATACTTCCCTGCTCCGCTGGGTCAAGTACGACGGCGTAGGACGCGAAGTTCGCAATGGTTTGAACTTTACCGAGCGCGGCTTCGGCGTGCGGGCGGCGGCCGGATGCTCAGACCGCGGGAATACGGCAATCAGCCAGGTGAAACGCGGCGATTTTGACTGGACCGCGATTTTTGGCAAGGCGAATGGATCGCGATGGCTTCATACGGGCGGGATCTTCGCCGCGCTTTCTGAGTCGACAGCGGATGTCGCAGTCGAGGCCATGGACGCGGCTCGCGCGGCGGGAACGCCGATCTCGTTCGACCTGAACTATCGCGAGTCTCTGTGGAAGTCCATCGGTGGGAAGGCACGCGCGCAGGCGGTCAACCGCGAACTGGTGCGCAAGGTGGACGTGCTGCTGGGTAACGAGGAAGACTTCTCCGCCATGCTGGGAGTCGAGGTGAAGGGCGTGACGGAAGACTTCGGTGAGCTGCCCATCGCGGCCTATGAGGAGATGCTTCGGGAAGTGGCGGCGGCCTATCCCAATGTGAAGCTGGTGGCGAGCACGCTGCGCACGGCGCACTCCGCGACTCGAAATGCCTGGGGAGCGATTGCGCTTTATAAGGATGAGATCGTGCACGTGCCGCAGCGGGACGTGGAGATTTTCGACCGCGTGGGCGGGGGCGACAGCTTCGCCTCGGGGCTCATTTACGGCTTTCTGTCCGGCAAGGGCTTCGAGTGGGCCGTGCAATGCGGCGTGGCGCATGGCGCGCTGGCGATGACGACCCCCGGAGATACAAGCATGGCCTCGCTGGCGGAAGTCGAGCGGACAATGAAGGGCGGAGGTGCGCGGATTGCACGATGAAAAAGCAGCGGTAGGCCCTCAGCCGTTAGCCGTCAGCGCCATTAGCCGTCAGCGCCATTAGCCGTCAGCTTGGATCTGAGGCCTGAGAGCTGAGAGCTGATGGCTAAAAGCTAGGGGCTGACAGCCAATAGAGACGAGGAAAGAAGAGATGTCAGACACAACCCAGGAGTGGATCGAGCGCGTCGGGTTGATTCCGGTATTGCGGGCGAAGAACGCCAGGCAGGCGCACGCAGTTGTTGACGCTATGATTGCCGGCGGAGTGACGGTTGTCGAAGTCACCATGACGGTACCCGGAGGGTTGACCTGCTGAAAGATCTGAAGGCCCAATATGGAGCAAAGCTGCTGCTTGGATCCGGGACCGTGACGACCGCAAAGGAAGCCGAAGCGACTATCGAAGCCGGTGCGGAGTTTGTTGTCAGTCCCAGCCTGCACCTCGATGTAATTGCCGCCACAACAGCCGCGAAGAAGCTGTCGATTCCGGGCGCCCTGACGCCGACTGAGGTGATTACCGCTCACCGGGCGGGAGCAGATTACGTGAAGATCTTCCCCTGTTCGGCGATGGGCGGAGCGCCATATCTCAAATCGCTGCTCGCCCCGTTCCCCTTCCTGAAACTGATTCCCACTGGCGGTGTGACACTGGCAACTGCGGAGAGCTTTCTGAAAGCTGGGGCGCGGGCGCTTGGGGTCGGCAGCGACCTTGTCAATCTGGCGGCTATCGAGGAAGGCCGCCCCGACGTGATCTCAGAGGCTGCGAAGGCTTATCTTGAAGTGTTCGCCAGATACAGGAATGCATGATCGCGCTCCGGACCGCGCCTGCTCAGGGTTTTGAAGGGTTGGCGTCTTGGTCTGTGATCATGCGCATTTCGCCTCGGAACTGCCGGTAATTCTCGAATGATGTTTCATTGAGGAACGTCTTGGCCGGTCCTTTGTAGGCGGCCATGTGCATGCCTGCGGGCGGCGCGGTGGTATGCGCTTTGAGGATGGAAACGCTCCTGACTGGCAAGATGACTGTCTTGGCCCCTATCTCCACCGGAGCATATTCGACAACCATTCCGGCACTCTCGACCACTTCGCCGGGCGTCAATTCCGCCTCCACGCTGATGCGGTGAACGGCGCCCGTAGCGGGATTGAACGCGAATTCCCCGTGATAGGCGGCGGCTTCGCTGTAGATGTGGGTGGCGATCGACTCGAAACCATCTTCGCGCATGCAGCAGAAGCGCACCTGGTAGTGCGATCCGGTCCTGGGCACCTCGTAATGAAATACGGCGTCGTTGCCGGCGATTCCATGTTCCCAGCGCGCCCAGGTGATTTTGCCTTTAACCGCGTCCGCCAGCACTGTGCTCAGGAACGGCCCGAATTCGCCAGCTGTTTCAAGGCCATGCGGCGAAGCCGAGGTCTCGCGAACTCTTCCGCTGGCATCGAGGATTTCATGGCCATCGCGATAGGTAACCGCCGCTTTTTCGTGATGGACAAAATGCAGCGGCAGGTAGCTGTAGCTCACGGTTCCGGTGGGCTCCAGCACGTCCTCCTGGGGGCGGTCTTCAAACGCCGTGGTCGCCCGCGTGGCGATGAAGTTGGGCAGCTGATGCAGCGTCGAATTGGCATAGTTGACCACGGATACAAGCATCTGGCGCAGGGCCGAGGCATTGGGAGCTGGGTTCGACACGAGTTCATCCTCGGCGGGCCGGAGCAGGGCGGCGGAATCAGCCAGGATCGTGAAGGCCTGCTGAGACTTCTCGCCTGGCAAATGGACAGCGAGACGCGAACGTTGCCCCACACGGAGACTTTCGGTGAGTTGCACGCCAGATAATTCGGCGGCGATCTGACCGTCATCCTTGCCTGAATCGGTAGCGAGCATCGCGGTCAACTGCTCCACGCCGACCTTCGAGGCCACTTCAGGCTTTTGCCCCTGGGCCAGGCAGAACAGAGGCGCGAGGGCCAGCAATACTGCGGCAGAAAAGCGTCCGATCATCGAAATCTCCTTTGCGGCCGGATTGGGGATTGATTCTACTCGTATGGGAAGCTGATAAGACGGGTAAAGCAATCCGTCTCCACGGAGACTCAGCGTACGGCGAATTTACCGGGGGTGTTTTCAGTGGCTCCAGGTGCGTATTGCCCGATCTTCCCGCATGGCAAAACGGTGGGATGGCCAATTGGCCGGAACGACGGGGTCATATGCTATTCTCACGGTCGAAGGTTCCACTTCTGGAGACTGAACGAGATGGCATACGTAATTGCAGAACCCTGTATCGGCACGAAGGACACCGCCTGCGTGGATGCGTGTCCCGTGGATTGCATCCACCCCAAGAAGGACGAAGACGGCCACGGCGAGGCCGATCAGCTCTTCATCGATCCCGTCGAGTGCATCGACTGCGGCGCCTGCGTTCCGGCGTGCCCGGTCTCGGCCATCTTTGCGGCAGACGACCTGCCCGAGAAGTGGGCGCACTTCGCCGAGAAGAACGCCACGCATTTCGGCCGCTAAAAGCCGGCTGGGAGCTTTGCCCGACGCGCATCCTGCCTTCAGCGGGATGCGCGTTCGTATTTGGATCGACAATGCGATGATGGATAGCAATGGCCGTCCTCACCTCTGAAGCCATCGTTCTGCGCACGTGGCCGGTCCACGAAGCTGACCTCATCGTCAGCTTCTTCACGCGTGAGTACGGCAAGTTGCGCGGCGTGGCAAAGGCGGCGCTCAAGAGCCGCAAGCGCTTTGGCGGAGCGCTCGAGCCAATGACCGTGGCGCGGGCCTGGTTCGCCGAAAAACCAAAGCAGGACCTGGTTCGCCTCGACCAGCTTGAAATTCTGTCGTCGCCCATGTCGCGGCAGGTGGACGCGATTCGGCTAGGCGTATTGAGTCTCTATGCCGAGGTACTGGACGAAGCGCTTCCCGAGCACGATCCGCAGGAGACAGTCTTTCGCCTGGCCGTGTCGGTGCTCGAGCAGACCACTTCGGAGCAGCCGTGGATGCCGCTGACCTACTTCACTCTGTGGATGGCTCGGCTCATGGGGCTGCTGCCTGATCTGGCGCACTGCACCGTTTGCGGGGAGCCGTTGCATGCGGCGGAAGTCTTCCAGAATCCGCATGCCGACGGGCTTTTCTGCGCCGTGCATCGGCACAGCAATGACACGCTGCTCGCGCCCGACTCCTGGCAGACAGCGCTGCGCATGCTCAAGGCTCCGGTTGCCTCCTTCAGCGGCGAAGAATGGCCGCGCCGCCGCGGACAAGACCTCCGGCGGTTCACGCAGCACGTGCTCGAGAGGCATCTGGAACGGAAGCTGCGCTCCGCGGAAGCGCTGGCGCGGCTCGCGGGATAATTTCGACTGCTAGAATTTACGTGAGTCCCGGCGAAAGAGAGCTCACGTGTCTTCATCTACCCTTTCCACTCCACAGGCAGGTTCCGACGCAAAAACGGCGCTCACCTTCCAGGAACTGCTGTTCCGGCTGCAGGCGTTCTGGGCAGAGCGCGGATGCGTGCTGCAGCAGCCATACGATGTCGAGGTCGGGGCCGGCACCATGGCGCCCGAAACGTTCCTGCGCGTGCTCGGACCGAAGCCCTACCGCGTCGGCTACGCGCAACCTTCGCGTCGGCCCGCCGATGGCCGCTATGGCGAGAATCCGAATCGGCTGTTCCGGCACACGCAATTCCAGCTCATCCTGAAACCGCCACCGGTCAACGTGCAGGAGCTTTATCTGCAATCGCTGGAAGCAATTGGCATCGACCTGCGCAAGCACGACTTGAAGTTCGAAGAAGACAACTGGGAGTGGCCCGCTGGCGGCGCCTGGGGAGTCGGCTGGCAGGTGATGCTCGATGGGCTCGAAATTACGCAGTTCACCTATTTCCAGCAGTGCGGCGGCCTCGATCTGGATCCGATCTGCGCAGAACTCACGTACGGCCTCGAGCGTATCGCGGCATTCCTCCAGGATGTGGATTCGATCTACGACATTGTGTGGGCGCGCGATCCGGACACGGGCAAAGCGGTCACATATGGAGACGTGAGGCTGGCCGAGGAGCTGCAGTTCTCGGTCTACAACTTCGAATACGCCGATGTTCCGCGGCTGTGGGATCACTTCAACTCCTACGAGGCCGAGGCCAAGTCGCTGCTGGCCCAGGCGGCTGCGGTCCTGGCTGACGAAAAGGCGAGCGCCGACGAAAAGCGGCGCTTCCCTCTTCTCGCCACTTACGAGTTGGCGCTGAAGTGCTCGAATCTATTCAATCTGCTCGATGCGCGCGGCGCGATCAGTGTGACCGAGCGCGTGGGCGTGATTGGGCGCATCCGCAACATGGCCGTTGGGGTCGCCAAAGCCTACGCCCTCCAGCAGTCGGCGTGATGACTCGCAATCGGCCCGGCTCCGCAGAATGAACTCCCCGGGACGTGCTTGATTTCTGATTTTTGTAACGGGCACGACTTGAGTCGTGCCGAAACCGCCCGCAAAATGACCCTGGGCTTTAGCCCCTGCGGGACCTGGAAGACGGACCATGGCATCTTTTCTCCTTGAAATCGGACTCGAAGAAATTCCCGCCCGCATGATCGCCTCGGCCGAGGCTGAACTCGGCCGCCGCGTCACCGATCTGCTCACGCGCGAACGGCTGCTCAGCGCCGACGCGAAAGTCACAACCTTCTCCACCCCGCGCCGTCTCGCCGTGCTAGTAGAGGGCGTCCTCGCCGCGCAGGCAGATACCGAGGAGCAACTCACCGGGCCATCCTGGAACATCGCGTTCAAAGATGGCGCGCCTACCAAGGCCGCCGAAGCGTTCGCGAAGAAGGCGGGCGTGGACGTGAGCGCGCTGGCGAAGGTGACGACGTCGAAGGGTGAATACATTGGCGCGACGGTCAAGCACACGGGACACACCGCTGCGGAGATCCTGCAGACGAACATTCCCAGGGAAGTGCTCTCCATCTATTGGGCCAAGAACATGTACTGGCGTGCGGCCAAGCCGGAGCGGTTTGTGCGGCCTGTGCGCTGGCTTGTCGCGCTGCTCGATTCAGAAGTAGTGCCGCTTGAAGTGGCCGGAATTGCGGCGGGAAATGCAAGCCGCGGTCATCGCGTTCTGCACGGCGACGATGCTGTCGCGATTGCGTCGCCGCGCGACTACGCAGAAACACTGCGCGGCGCGAAGGTGATTGTCAGTGTCGCCGAGCGCAGACAGGTAATCCGCAAGGCTCTGGATAAGGAGACGCGGACAGTCGCGAGTGCTCGCTGGCGCGAGGACGAGCCGCTCGTCGAAACCGTCGTCCATCTCACCGAGTGGCCAACCGTCATTCTCGGCGACTTCGAATCCGAGTACCTGGCTCTGCCCGAAGAAGTGCTGGTCACCGTGATGCGCGACCACCAGAAGTACTTTGCCGTGGAAGATGCCAACGGCGGGCTGGCGCCGCATTTCCTGGCGGTGCTCAACACCGAGGTCGAGGAGGAAGGCCGCGCCATTATCCGTCACGGCAACGCACGTGTGCTGCGCGCCCGCTTCAAAGACGCGCGGTTCTTCTGGGATTTCGACCAGAAGACGCCGCTTGCGCAGCGGGTGGAGAGCCTTAAGGCAGTCACGTTCCAGAAGGAACTCGGCAGCTACGCGTGGAAGACCGAACAGAACGTCCGCGTTGTCCGCGAGCTTGCGGCCGACGCCCACGCAGCCGGTGTGGCGTTCGACGAAGCCGCCCTGCTGAAAGCGATGGAGCTTGCCAAGGTCGACCTCACGACCGAGTTAGTGAAGGAATTCACGGAGCTACAGGGCGTGATCGGCGGATTGTACGCGCGCGCGCAAGGACTATCGGAGGCCTCAGCGCAGGCCATCTACGACCAATACACTCCCTCCTCGATCGAAGATGCAATCCCGCGGACCGTGGAAGCGCAGTTGATGGGCTTGGCCGACCGAATTCACACCATCGTGGCGATGTTCGGAATCGGTATGGCGCCCACCGGCTCGAAAGATCCTTTCGCATTGCGCCGGGCAGCCAATGCCATCGTGAAGATCCTCGCCGAATCGCAGTTGCCGCTCACCCTCAGCGCAGTTCTCCATGCCACCGGCCCATGGAATGAAGAAGTCGCGGCATTCCTGCGTGAGCGCCTGCACTTCTACCTCAAGGATGTGCGCGGGTTCGCCTATGACGTAGTGAATGCTGTGCTCGCCGCAGGCGCGGATGATGTTCGCGATGCTATTGCGCGGGCGGAGGCGGTCACCGCAGTGCGCGGCTCTGAAGACTTCGCCGCTGTATCCGCTGCCTTCAAGCGCATCAAGAACATCCTCAAACAGGCAGAGGAAAAGAATATTCCGATTGGATCGGCAACGGCCGTGAACCGAGTTCCTGAGGCGCAGCAGTTGTTCGATGCCGCCGCCTATTTGTCGCCGCGGGTGGCAAAGTTGCGCCATCAACGCGCTTATGAGGCAGCTTTGAGCGAGATCGCCACACTTCGGCCCACTGTTGATCTCTTTTTCGATAAGGTCATGGTGCTCGATCCAGACGAGACGATCCGCGGAGCAAACCTCGCGCTCATTGACGAAGTGTTGCGGAATTTCTCAGGCATTGCGGAGTTCAGCGAGATCGTGACCGGATAAGCTGTCAGCGGCCAGGCGGAGGGCACGGAGTCGTCCCTTCCGCAATGGTCTATAGCTTGTAGGCTCTCCGCACCAGGCCGACTGTCAAATCCCGCGCCACCTCTGCCGCTTCGTCTTCGTCGAGCCGGTGTTCCGCAACTAACCGCGCGAGAAAGCCAGCATCCATCCGACGCGCCACATCGTGCCGCGCCGGAATCGACAAAAACGCCCGCGTGTCGTCGTTGAATCCCACGGTGTTATAGAAGCCCGTCGTCTCTGTCGTCATTTCGCGGAAGCGGCGCATGCCTTCAGGGCTATCGAAGAACCACCACGGAGGCCCGAGGCGCAGGCACGGATAATGCCCCGCCAGCGGCGCCAGTTCCCTGCTGTATGCGGTCTCGTCTAATGTGAACAGAATAATGGTCAGGTTTCGCTCGTTGCCGAATCGGTTGAGCAGCGGCCGCATGGCTTCCACATAGTTGGTCGGTGCCGGGATATCCGCACCCATGTCGCGCCCATATTTCGTGAACAACAGCGCGTTGTGGTTGCGCACAGAGCCCGGGTGAATCTGCATGACCAGTCCGTCTTCGATGCTCATGCGCGCCATTTCGGTGAGCATCTGGCCGCGGAAGATTTCCAGATCCGCCGCATACGCCTTGCCGGTAACAATCTCCTCGAACAGAGCCGACGCGCTTGTCTCGCCCAGGTCCTCAGTGAGCGCAGAAGGATGCCCGTGGTCCGTGGCGGTGGCGCCGAACGACTTGAAGTATTCGCGGCGCGTTGCGAGCGCGCGCAGATAGCCGCGCCACGTGAATGTGTCTTCGCCCGTCAGTGCGCCTAGCGCGCGAATGTTTTCGAGGAAACCCGGAAACTCGGGATCGACCACCGGATCGGGCCGAAAAGTGGGAAGGACCCTTCCCTTCCAGCCGGATTTCTGAATCGTCTCGTGGTCCCGCAGCATGTCGAGCGGGGAGTCGGTCGTGGCCAGCACTTCGATGTTGAAACGATCGTACAGAGCACGTGGCACGAACTTCGGAGTGGCCAGCTTCTCCGCAATGGTGTCGTAGTAGCGGTCGGCGGTGGCAGCTGACAGCCGCTCGGTCAAGCCAAATAGTTCCTGGAAGGCGTAGTCAAGCCATAACCGCGTGGGCGTGCCGCGAAACAGGTGATAATGGCTGGCGAAGATGCGCCAGACGCCCCGCGGGTCCTCGATCGCGTCCTTGCCGATCTCCAGTTGCTCCAGCGTGATGCCCTGGCTGTAAAGCATGCGGAAAACATAGTGGTCAGGCTGGACGAACAGCTTCACGGGATCTGGAAACGGCGCATTCTGCGCAAACCATGCCGCCTGCGTGTGGCCATGCGGGCTCACGATTGGTAGCGAGCGGATGCCCTGGTAGAGGCGCCGGGCTATCGCTCGCGTTTCTTCGTCGGCAGGAAATAACCGGTCCTCATGCAGCAGAGCCACGCTTGGCTCCTTTCGCGGTTGATCTGAACTTTCCCAGTATCGTTCATCCTTGCGCCGCATGTGTAGGGTGGAATTGCTCAACGCGATGTGTGCGTAATATGGAGCGCTCCGCGATGGCACGGGCTATTCTTGAGAGAGCGCTTCAGCGTTTCCGTACGAGAAGAATTTGCCATGAGTACATCAGCAGCTTCATCCTCTCCCTTTCGCCTTGAAGGCCGCCACGCGCTGGTGACTGGCGGCGCCAGTGGCATCGGCGAAGCCACTGTTAAGGAATTGGTGCGGGCCGGCGCCTTCGTCTGGGTCGCCGACATCAACCTGGCCGCTGCCGAAGCGCTTGCCGCGGGCCTCGGGTCAGCGCAGGCTTTGCAGCTTGACGTAACCAGCGCGGGATCCATCTCCGCTGCCGTGGCACAGGTGAAGCGGCTTGACATTCTTGTGAACAATGCCGGCATCGGACATGTGGGCTCGATTGAGGCGACGGAACCTGAGGACTTCGACCGGCTGCTGAACGTGAACGTGCGCGCCGTGTACCTTGTCACGCGAGCGTTCGTTCCGCTTCTGCTTGCGGCCCAGGATGAAGCACACACGGGCAGTATTGTGAACATCGCGTCGGTGGCCGGCCAGGTAGGCATCAAGCAGCGATTTGCCTATTGCACGACCAAGGGAGCTGTGATCGCAATGACACGGCAGCTTGCGGTCGAATATCCGAAGACCCTGCGCGTGAACGCGGTTTGCCCCGGCACAGTCGAGACGCCGTTCGTGGAGGCGTATCTCGAAAAGTTCCACAAGCACAACAAAGAAGAAGTTCGCGCCGAGTTGCGCGCTCGCCAGCCGGTTGGGCGCCTGGGACGGCCCGACGAGGTGGCCTCCATGGTGCGTTATCTCGCCTCAGACGAGGCGGCGTTTATCAACGGCGCGGCCATGGCCATCGACGGCGGCTGGACAGCCGCCTGACCACCACCCTCATTTCACGGGGAATCCATGAAGCTTGTTTCATACTCGATGAACGGCGGCCCCGCGACACCGGGAGCACTCCTCGAAAAAACGCAGGAAGTGGCCGATCTGGGTGCGCTTGGCTATTCCAGCGCTCTCGATCTGATTGTGCGCGGCGGTCTGCCGAACCTCGATGGATTGCAGACCCACCCGCTTGAGCAGGTGCGCCTTCACGCGCCGCTGCTCAATCCGCCGCGCGTCTTCGCCATTGGCCTCAACTATCGCGACCACGCCATTGAGTCGGGCATGGAAATTCCAACCACTCCGGTGGTCTTCTTCAAGCTGACACCCTCGATCATCGGACCTGGCGAGGCAATCGTTCTGCCGAAAAACTCCACCAAGCCGGACTACGAAGCAGAGTTTGCGT
>Ga0207661_10003242_pt1 | contig 11275 bp, 9 predicted proteins | sample KBSC713LmetaG_FD_184337 | JGI IMG/M metagenome (GOLD analysis project Ga0207661, IMG submission 184337) | Corn rhizosphere microbial communities from Kellogg Biological Station, Michigan, USA - KBS C7.1-3L metaG (SPAdes) (version 2) | ecosystem: Host-associated > Plants > Roots > Rhizosphere ... | reverse complement strand
CACTAATGTTTCTCCAGAATCTCCGGGCCAAAGTAGGCGCCCGGCTCAGCGGCGACAGCGAGGCGGGCTTCACCCTGATCGAGCTCCTCGTCGTGATGCTCATCCTCGGAATCCTGGCCGCGATCGCGCTGCCGGCGTTCTTCAACCAGAAAGACAAGGCCGGCGACGCTAAGGCCAAGGAGTACGTCCACTCCGCGCAGGTTGCGATGGAGACGTGCTCGACCGACAACAACGGCAGCTACGCGTCGTGCGATGAAGAAACCCTCATCGAAGTCGAGCCCACGCTGAGCAACGCTGTCTTCAGCGAAGTCACCTCCACCGAAGACAGCTACACGATCGCCATCGAGGGCAGCAAGCCGACCCAGATTTTCAGCGTTGAAAACGAAAACGGCACGCTGACTTTCCCCTGCGAAGAAGGCGGAGTAGGCGGTTGCCCCAGCACCGGATTCTGGAACGAATAGTCCAGAGCGAGGTCTGAGAAGTGATCACGAGGGGCGGACCATTGCGGTCCGCCCCTCGTGCATTTCGGCCAGCGAGCTCGATTCGCCTAAACGGATGCGCCCAATCAGCCGATACCTGATGGCGATGCGCAAAGCGACCTTCCACCGCCGTCCCCATAGCGTGGCGCCGCTGCTCCTGGCGCTCGTCTTTTTCGGGGTCTGCGTTCCCAGCGCCTTCGCTGCGCCCGCCTTCTACGACGGTAACTCGGCTGACGGCTCGACCGCCGTCTTCAGCACCAAAGAGCAGATGGTCCCGGGCGACACCGACCAGGAACTCGACGTCTACGTGCGGGAATTCGACAGCGGGCTCGGCGAATACCTGACCCGCGAGGTCTCGATCGGGCCCAAAGGCGGCAACGACGCCCAGCCCGCCACCTTCGACGGGATGTCGAGCGACGGCAGCGAAGTCTTCGTCTCGACCGCGGAGTCGATGGTCCCCGGAGACACCGACCAGGCTGAAGACGTCTACCTCCGCGATCTGGTCCAGAACCGGACCGTCCTCGTCTCCCAGGGGAGCAGCGGCTGCGCCGGCCAGGGCTGCGGCAACGGCGCCTTCGCCGCCAGCTTTCTTCCCGGGGGAGTGGCACCGGACGGCGGCGTCGTCTTCTTCGGCACCAACGAGCGTCTCGAGGCAGCGGACCAGGACAGCGCCTTCGACGTCTACGTGCGCGACCTGGGGGCGGAAACGACCCGGCTCGTCTCCGCTCCCGATCCGAGCTGTGTCGCCTGCACGGGCGAAGGGCTCGACGCGCAGTTCCGCGGCACCGACGACAGCGGCAACCGGGCCTTCTTCACCACCAGCGAAAAGCTTGCCAGCGCCGACACCGATGCCGGCGAATCCGACATCTACGCCCGCAATCTCGCGGCCGGGACCACCTCGTTGGTCTCGCTGCCGGGGACCTGCCCTCCTGACCTCTCGGTCGGCCAGAACTGCGAACCGTCCTACGGGGGCGCCTCCGCGGACGGTTCCCACGTCTTCTTCGAGACCAACGATCGGGTACTTCCGGTCGCCGACACCGACAAATCCCAGGACGTCTACGACTGGTCCGAAGGAGCGGTCGCGCTTGCTTCCACCGGGCCCGACGGCGGCAACGGGGAATTCAACGTCACTTTCGCCGGCGCCACGCCGAATGGCGGGACGGCGTTCTTCGAGACCAGCGAGTCCCTGCTCTCCGCCGACGCCGACTCCGCGCAGGACGTCTACCAGCGCGCGGGCGGAACGACCTCTCTCGTCTCGGCGGGCGAAGCCGGCAAGGGGAACCTTGCCGTCCCGGCCTCCTTCGAGTGGGTCTCGGTCTCCGGGCCGCAGGTCGTCGCCTTCACCACCGCCGAGCCGCTGGTCGCCGAAGACATGGACTCCAGCCAGGACGTCTATACGCGCTCGGGTGGGACCACGACTCTGGTGTCGACCGGGCCTGATGGCGGCAACGGGGAATTCAGCGCCATCTTCGCCGGCGCGGCCGACGACGGCTCGAAGATCTTCTTCACCACCGCCGAGTCGCTGGTCGCCGAAGACACCGACTCCAGCCAGGACGTCTACATGCGCTCGGGCGGCGAGACCACCCTCGTCTCCGGCGGTCAGGTCGGCGGCAACGGTCCCTTCTCCGCCGGTCTGCGCGGGGTCTCGACCACCGGTTCCCGCGCCTTCTTCACTACGCAGGAGCGGCTCACCGTCGACGACGACTTCTCCGGCGAGCAGGACGTCTACGGCTGGACCGAATCCGGCACCCTCCTCGTCTCGGTGAAGAACTCGCCCGACCTGGTAATCGGGCCGCCGCCGCCGGCGCTGGAAACCACCAACCCGACCTCTCCGAACCCGTCGACGACCCCGGCGATCCTCGGCCAGGCTGCCTCGGGTTCGCTGGTCAAGATCTACAAGACCGCCGATTGCTCGGGCGAACCGGTCGTCCAGGGAACCGCGGCGCAGCTGTCCAGCCCCGGCCTCACCGTCACCGTCGCCGCCGGTTCGACCACCAACTACAGGGCCACTGCCGAAGCCGAAGGCGTGGTCTCCGTCTGCTCCGCGGCGATCGCCTACAAGCAGGAAGACCCGCCCCCGCCGCCGACGGAAGAAGGATCTGGCGGCGGCGGCGGTGGCGGTAGCGGCGGCGGAACCACGACCGGCGGTGGGGGGACCGGCGGCACGGGCACGAAAACCGGCGGCAAGACCCCCGGCGGCGGCAAGAACGAATTCGTCTACGTCGTGCCCCAGCTGAAGATCACCTTCGGTCCCGCCTTCAAGACCCGCAAGCGGCGGCCGGTCTTCCGCTTCGCCGACCTCACGGGGCAGCCGGGCACCAACTTCTTCTGCCGTGTCGACAAGCGCCCGTGGAAGGGGTGCACCTCGCCGACGAAAGTGAAGAAGCAGAAGTTCGGTCGCCACGTCTTCGCGGTAAAGGCGGTCAACGCCGTGGGCATCGCGGCGCCGCGACCGCTCAAGCGCGCCTTCAAGGTGGTGCGGCCGTGATCGCCCGGCTGCGCAGGCCCAAGGGCGAGAAAGGCTTCACCCTGGTCGAGCTGCTGGTTTCCTCGGCGATGGGAGTGGTCGTGATGGGGGCGGTCGCCTCGCTGGTGATCAGCGCGGTGCGCGAGCAGCCGAAGATCAGCAAGGAAGTCCAGAACGTCAGCAGCGCCCGCTGGATGCTCGAACGGCTCACCCACGAACTCCGCGACGGGAAAGAAGTCAAAGAAGGGACCGCGAGCAGGATCTCCTTCGTCGGCTACGTCCGCCGGACCACCTGCGGTGGAAGCACGGCGCTTGCCGCTTCCAGTCCGTCAATCGAATGCCGGATCACCTACGAATGCTCGACCACCTCCTGCACCCGCAAGGAGACCCTTCCCAACGTCTCCACCGGGGGGGTGGCGAAACAGATCTTCAGCGGCCTCGCCAGCAATCAGATCTTCACCTACGTGCCGAGCGTGGCCAACGCCACCTACGTCAAAGCGACGCTGCGATTGCCGGACCCCACCAATGCCGCATCTCCGCTCGTGATCTCGAGCGGCGCCAGCCTCCGCAACGCCACCCTGGGTTTCTGATGGCCAGGCGGGAGCACAGAGAGGCCGGGTTCACGATCATCGAGGTCCTGGTCGCGATCCTGATCGTCTCGATCGCGGCGATGACCACCTTCACGCTGATGTCGGCGGCGGCCCGCAACTCGCAGCGGGCCGAGGCCAGCCAGGTCGCGCTCGACTACGCCGAACAGGAACTCGAGCTGCTGCGGAGCATGGAAGACAAAAACCTCGCCCTGACCGCTTCGCCCTCCACCTCGACCAACCACAACAGCCCCAACAGCCGGGTCAACAACGGGACCTTCGCGCTCGCACGGCAGCCGCTCGGCAACTACCGCAACCTGGTCGTCAACGGCGGCAGCCTCTACGGCGGCGGGCACATCACCGGCGGCACCGTCAACCCGGGCCCGACCAAATTCACCAGCGGCGACGTCAGCGGCCGGGTCTACCGGTACATCGTCTGGCGAAACGACGAAAAATGCACCGAAGCGAACTGCCCCGGCAAACAGGACTACAAACAGATCGTCGTCGCGGTGCGGCTGGATACGCCCCCCAACCAGGCGGCGGAACGCGGCTACGTCGAAGTGCAGTCGAACTTCGTCAGCCCCACCGACAACAAAGAAAACGATCCGCTCGCCGGGGCCAACGGCAAAGTGGTCACCGCGCAGCAGTTCTTCCTCACCGACACGCCGTGCTCGGCATCAGGCTCGACCTCGCGCCAGGAACCGACCGCGAACCACCTCCTCCACAACACCCTCGGCACCTGCGCCAGCGGCCTGCACACGGGAACGACCAAAGGCGCGCCCGACGCCCTCCTGCTCGGCAGCCCCCCCGATCCCGATCCCGCCGACATCAACAACCCGCTCAAGTACGACTACGCCAACGACTCCTATCTCGACACCTCGCCAGACGCCGGCGTTGGCGTGCAGATTCGCAAAGACGACACCAACGGCTGCCATTACACGCCGACCGGCACGACCAATCCCGAGTCGCAGGTCCACCGCTGGGTGACCGACCCGATGGCGGAAAATTTCGTCCTCGAAGGCAAGGTGACGCTCGAAGTCTTCACCCAGTCGATCAACAAAGCCCAGTCCTCGGGGAAACTCTGCATCTACCTCTTCAAACGGCACGAAGTCGGGTCGCCGCCGGTGGCGACCGACACGATGCTGACCGACTCCCTCGGCGGGACCCCTTACTGGACCTATTACGAATCGCCGATCTGGACGACCGAACTGAAAGCCAAAATCCTCACGATGACCCTCGCCGGAACGCCCTACACGATCCCCGCCGGTGACCGGCTCGGCGTCGCCTTCAGCGTCGAACGGCAATCGACCCCGGCCGACGCCCTTTCCTTCATGTACGACCACCCCCAGGCGCCGACCCGGATCGAGGTCGACACCAGCACCCCAATCGACGGGGGCTGAGCCTTGGCCGCAGCGCTGGTCCTCGCCTTCGTCGCAGGGCTGATCTTCGGCAGCTTCCTCACCGTCGTCGCCCACCGGGTCCCGCGGGGCGAATCGGTCGTCGGCGGGCGATCCCACTGCCCCCACTGCGGCGCCCAGGTCGCCGCCTACGACAACGTCCCCGTCGTCTCCTGGGTCCTCCTGCGCGGTCGCAGCCGTTGCTGCGGAGAGCCGATCTCGCCTCGCTACCCGCTTACCGAGCTCGCCCTCGCGGCGCTCTGGACGGCAACCGTCGCCGTCCTCTGGGGCGAGCCGGTCGAACTCGCCCTCGGGCTGGTCTTCGTCTTCACCCTGCTCGCGGTGACCCTGACCGACCTCGAGCGGCGGGTGATCCCGAACAAGATCCTCCTGGCGGCGGCGATCGCCGGGGTGGCGATCGCAGCCGTCGGCGATCCCTCGAGCCTGCCGGAGCGGGTGCTCGCGGCGGGAGCCGCTGGAGGCCTCCTCTTCCTGGTGGTCCTTGCCTACCCGCGGGGGATGGGCCTCGGCGACGTCAAGCTGACGGCGCTGATGGGCTTCTACCTGGGGCGCAACGTCGCCCCGGCGATCCTGCTCGCGCTCCTGCTCGGCTCGATCGTCGGCCTGGCGATGATCGCCCGCCACGGCGCGGCCGCTCGCAAGCAGGCGATCCCGTTTGGTCCCTTTCTTGCAGTCGGCGGTGTGGTCGGCTTGCTGGCTGGGGATCAGCTGGTCGATCTGTACCTCTCGACCTTCTCCTAGTTTCGGGTAGTTGCACGGCAAAAGTTTTTGGCGGAATCTGCCGATTCAGGGAATGCGCTCAGTACCGGAGCGATTGCCATTCCCATGCAACTGACGAAACCGATCACTCTCCCGAAGCCCTCGCTGGGCTCGCTCGGCGCCCTGCGCCGTGGCAATAAGAGCGGCAGCCTCGCCGGCCTCAGCATCGAGGCCGGCAGCGTCGCGGTCGCCAGCGTCGCCGTCAACGGCAGCACCCAGCTGACCGCCTCCGCCGTGCAGCCGCTGCGGCCCGGCGTCTTCCACGAGGGCGAGGTGATCGACCCCAGCGGTCTCATCGCCGCCGTCAAGGAGCTCTACTCCCGCAACAAGCTGCCGAAGCAGGTGCGGCTCGGGATCGGCAACCAGCGGGTGATCGTCCGCACCCTGCGACTGCCGCTGATCGAGGATCCGAAGGAGATGGAGGCGGCGATCCGCTTCCAGGCCCAGGAGCACATCCCGATGCCGCTCGACCAGGCTGTGCTCCAGCACCAGGTGGTCGGCGGCGTTCCCGCCGAGGAAGGCGCCGCCCCCCAGGTCGACGTCGTCGTCGTCGCCGCCCGCCGCGAGATGGTCGCCTCGTTCCTGGAGCCGCTGCGCCGCGCGGGGCTCGAGCCCGCCGGCATCGACCTTTCCGCCTTCGGGATGATCCGGGCGCTGGCGCCGCTGGTCGCGCAGCCGGCCCCTGTCGACGACGGCACTCCGGCTCCCCAGGAGTCGGTCCTCTACTGCAACGTCGGTGACGTCCTCAACCTGGCTGTCGCCCGCGGCCGCTCCTGCCTCTTCACCCGTGTCTCCGGCACCGGGATGGAGGCGATCGTCGCCCGCCTCTCGACCGAGCGCGCCCTCAGCCCCGAACACGCCGAGCAGTGGCTGCTCTACGTCGGCCTTGAGGCTCCACTCGCCGGGATCCAGGGAGACCCAGAGACGGTCGCCGCCGCCCGGCGCGCGAACGAGGAGGGGGTGGCCGCGATGGTCGACGAGCTTCGCCTCTCCCTCGACTACTACCGCGCCCTCGAGAGCGCCATCCCGGTTTCCCGCGTCGTCCTCTGCGGAACCGGCAGCGCCATCGCCGGCCTCGCCCCGGCGATGGAAGAGCAGGTCGGCCTCCCGATCTCGGCCCCCCGTCCGGCGGCGCTGGGCGGCCTCGACGAGGCCACCGCGGCTCGGCTGGTCCTGCCGATGGGCCTGGGACTGGAGAGCTGAGGCATGCGGCCGATCGATCTGACTCCCTCGGAGATGCGCCAGGGCGCCCGCGCCCCGATGCGCACCGGCCCGATCCCTTACATCCTCGTCGGCGCCCTCGTCGCGGTCCTCGCCGGCGTCGCCCTGCTGGTCACGACCGGCAACCAGGTCACCGAACGACAGACCGACGTCGCGGAGCTGAAGCGCGAAGACGCCGCCGCCAGGCAGCAGGCTCGCCGGCTGGCGCCCTACGTCCAGTTCCAGACCATGCACGAAGAGCGGCTGGCGACGGTCTCCAGCCTCGCCGACAGCCGCTTCGACTGGGAACGCGTGGTCCGCGAACTCTCCCTGGTCCTTCCCAGCGACGTCTGGCTGACCGAACTGAACGCTTCTGCTTCTGGTGAATCGGAAGGGGGCAACAGCGGCCTGCGGAACTCGATCGTCGGACCGGCGATGGAACTCGAAGGCTGCGCCCATGGCCAGGAGTCGGTTGCCCGCTTCGTCACCGTGCTGAAGGACATCGACGGGGTCACTCGCGTCGCCGTCGCCTCTTCTGAACTGCCCTCTAAAGGTGAAGGAGAAGCGTCTGCGGAAGGGGGCGAATCCGAAGGCGGCAGCGAATGTCGCACTCGCAAATACATCGCCAAGTTCAACATCGTCGTCGCCTTCGACGCTGCCCCGGTCCCGATCACCGCCGAAGGCGAAGCCGAAGCTCCGGCGACCGCGACCGAAAACGCCGAAACGACGTCGACGGAAACCGAATCGACGGAAGGCGAAGAAGGATGAGCCAGAGCAACCGCATCATCGTCGCCATGCTCGCCGTCGTCGTCCTCGCGATCGCCTTCTGGATGCTGCTGCTCAGCCCGAAGAAGGAAGAAGTCAGCAAGCTCGACAAGCAGGTGACGAAACAGGAACAGCTGCTCGCGGCCCATCAGGCCGAAGTCCAGCGTGGGCTCGCGGCCCAGAAGGGGTTCCCCAGCTCCTACCGGGACCTCGTCGTCCTCGGCAAGGCCGCGCCCGCCGACGACGACACCGCCTCGCTGATCGTGCAGCTGAGTCGCATCGCTCGCCACTCGGGGGTGCGGTTCGAGACCTTCGTCCTCGCCCCCGCCAGCGGCGGTGAATCGGAAACGCCGGAACCGGTCGCGGCGCCGGCGCCGGGGGAACCGGCGGCTTTCACGCCGCCGACCGAGGTTGCCGCCTCGACGATGCCGATCGGCGCCTCGATCGGACCGGCCGGGCTCGCGGTGATGCCCTACACGCTCACCTTCAAAGGCAATTTCTTCAACGTCGCCGATTTCATCCACGGCCTCGACTCGCTCGTGCGGTCGAACAACGAAAAGGTCGAGGTCACGGGTCGCCTGGTGACGATCAACGGCTTCAAACTCACCGAAGACACGGTGAAGAAATTCCCCGCCCTGGAAGCCGAATTCACGGTCACCACCTTCCTCGTCCCGCCCGAACAGGGCGTTACCGCGGGCGCCACCCCGACCAGTCCTGAACCGTCGACCACCCCGGTCTCGACGACGACCGGAGGGACGCCGTGAAGCGGATAGGACCGGAGTTGAAGATGCCGAAGTTCAAGGGCGGCGAGACCAAGGTCCCGACCTTCTTCGCCGACCTCTACCACGACGTCCGCGACCGCAGGCTGCTGCCGGTGATCCTGCTGATCCTGGTCGCGATCGTCGCCGCACCCGTGCTGCTCAAGGACGAACCCGAAAAAGTTCCGCCGCCCGTTCCCCCCGCCGGCAATCCGGGCATCGCCGACACTTCCGCGAAGACCCTCACCGTGGTCAAATCCTCGCCCGGGCTGCGCGACTACAAGGAGCGGCTGCGGCACCAGCAGCCGTCGAACCCGTTCAAGCAGCACTACACCGGCCCGGTGCTGCAGGGCTCCGAACTGAACGAACCCAGCACGACGACGACCTCGACGGTCGAAGAAGGCTCCTCCGGCGGCCCGGAAGGTTCCTCGGGCGGCGGCACCGTCACCACGACGACGACGCACCGCAGGCTGATCTTCTACGCCTTCGCGATCAAGGTGCGGATCGCCAAGGCGCGGACGAAGCCGGACGGGACGGTGGAAAAGTCGGAACCGGAAGACCGCGAAAAAGTGCTGGCGCCGGCCCCGTTGCCGAGCGAAAAGGATCCGGTCGTCACCTACATGGGGCTCGGCGACAAGGGCCACAACCCGCTCTTCATGGTCTCCGAAGAAGTCAGCGCCGTCTTCGGCGAAAACAAGTGCATCTCGGGTACCGGCCGCTGCCAGCTGATCGAATTGGAACCCGGGGTCCCGGAGATCTTCGAATACGGCGAAAACAAGGTTCGCTACAAGATCAACGTCCTCAAGATCGTCCCGGTCGTCACCCACGAATCCTGATCGCAGCGCCGTTCGCTCAAAGCTTCAGTAAATGAAGCCTTGGCGCTACACTTCCTGAAGCGAGATCGGTCGATCGCCCGTCTCCCTTTGATCATGAGTGCCGAGAGCAACTCAACCTGCCCCGTCTGCAAGACCGCCGAAGTCGTCTGCGGCAAGTGGACGCTGCTGCTGATCCGCGACCTGGCGGTGGGAAGCGCCCGCTTCTGCGAGCTCGAGCGCTCGCTGGAGGGGATCAGCCCGCGGACCCTGTCGCTGCGCCTGCGGGCGCTGGAGGAGGAGGGCATCGTCGAGCGCCACACCTACCCCGAGGTGCCGCCCCGGGTCGAGTACGCGCTTACCGCCAAGGGCAAGGCCCTGGTCCCGCTCGTCGAGGACATGCGCAGCTACGGCATGCGCTGGCTGCTCGGCGACGCGGCCGACGCGCGCCAGCCCGCCACCGTCTAGCCACCGCCTGCAAGCGTTCGTGCAGGCGCAGGAGGGCTCGTGCCCAGGCTGAAGCCTGAGCCGTGCGGGACTTCCTCCTCAACGAATCGATCAAGCGCCTCGCGACCGAGGCCGCGACGCGGCTGAGCTCGATGGTGGCGATGGGGGAGGAGATCCCCTTCGACGTCGCCGCCGACGCGGGCGACGATTCGGCCTTCTACAGCTACGTGCCGATGACCGGCCGCTACGTCAGCGAGCACGCCGAGGAGCTGCGGGGGCTGCCGAGCTTCGGGCCGGCGCGGGAGGCGACCGTGGAAGCGGGCGTCGCCGCTCCGTACCTGGAGGCGCGGGGGCAGGGCGTGCCCGCCGATCCCGGCGCCCGGGCCGAGCTGATGCTGATCACGTTCTTCGCCGAGCTTTGGGAGGGATCCGCCGGCTTCGCGCTCGACCGCGAGCGGCTGGAGGCGGCGCTGGCGACGCTGGACGCCGAATCCCGCGACGCCGACGACGCCGAGGTGCTGATGGTGCCGCTGGTCGGGCTGCGGATGCCGATGCCGCGCCTGCAGCTGCCGCACGCCGTCCGCATCGTTCGCGCCGACTCGATCGAGGCGCCGGTCGAGGCGATGCGCAGCGAGGGCATGGGCCGCGCCGCCTGGGAGCCGCAGTACCTGGCGATCGCCGAGCAGGACCCCGAGGGCGGGGTCGAGAGCGCGATGCAGCAGCTGCGCGAGCTGATCAGCGTGATGAGGATGTTCAAGGGCGGCGGCATCGGCCTCGGCCCCTACGCCTTCGCCCCCACCGGCGAGGGCTGCTGGCGGCGGATCGCCACCGGCGCCCCGGCCACGCGCCCCGGCGGCTACCGCCTCGGTGAGGAGGAGGCCGGGGAGCTGATCGAGTTCTGCGCCGCGCTGGAGGCGCGGCCGGACCCCGACAACGCCCTCACCTGGGCGGTCGGCCGGTTCGAGATGGGTTGCGAGCGCCCCACCGCGCTCGAGGGCCTCAGCGACCACCTGCTGGCGATGCGCGCGGTGCTCGAGGGTCACGGTCCCGTCGGCGCCTCGCTGCCGCTGCGCGCGGCGGCGCTGATCGCCGACGAGGGGATGGACCGGATCGAGGCCGGCGAACGGGTCGAGGAGGTGCTCGGGCTGGAGCGGGCGATGATGAACGGCCGCCCCGTCGAAGGCGCCGTCGCGCTCGCGACCTGGCTCGAGGAGAACGCCCGCAGGCTGCTGCGCCAGGCGGCGCTGGGGGAGCTCGGCAACGACCTCAGCACCGTCGCCGACGAGACCCTGATCGGCAGCGGCCTCGCCGAAGGCGACGCCGAGATCATGGTCTCGGTCGATGAGCCGGCCCCGGAGCCGGACTTCGTCCCAGAGCCCGAGCCGGAGGAGATCTCGATCGAAGCGGTCGAGCCCCTGCCGTCCGCCGAACTTCAGCTGCCCGTCGACGAACTACTGGAGGAGGAGTACGTGGAGCAGGAGACCCGCATCATGGAGCCGGTTCCGGCCGAAGACGAGATCAGGATCAGCGCCACCCCCTGGCTCGAGGAGGTCTCCGACCCCCGCGGGGGCGAAACGATCGAC
>Ga0207661_10003236_pt1 | contig 11287 bp, 9 predicted proteins | sample KBSC713LmetaG_FD_184337 | JGI IMG/M metagenome (GOLD analysis project Ga0207661, IMG submission 184337) | Corn rhizosphere microbial communities from Kellogg Biological Station, Michigan, USA - KBS C7.1-3L metaG (SPAdes) (version 2) | ecosystem: Host-associated > Plants > Roots > Rhizosphere ... | reverse complement strand
GCGATCGACAGGCCCAGGCCGATGCCGTCGCGGTTCTTCCGCTGCGCCTGGTAGTAGCGATCGAACACGTGCGGCAGCTCGTCGGCCGGGATGCCCGGACCGTTGTCCGTGACCGAGAACCGCACGAGCTCGCCGTCGGGCGCCGCCCGGACTGTGATGGTCCCGCCGTCAGGTGTGAACTTCACGGCGTTGCCCACCAGGTTCGAGAACAGCTGGATGACGCGATCGTGATCGCACCGGATCGCGAGCCCCGACGAGACGTCGGCGACCAGCTTGTGCGACTTCGCCGCCGCGAGCGGCTCGGTCACCTCCAGCACCTCGTCCACCATCGCGGCCACGTCCTGCGGGTGCTTGCTGACCGAGAGGCGCCCCGCCTGGATGCTCGCGAAGTCGAGCAGATCGCGAATGAGGCGATTCATGCGGTTCCCGGCGCGCTGGATCGCCTCGACCTGGCGGCGCGCGCGCTCTTGCTTGTCCGGCGGCAGGTTGCTCTTCAGCAGCAACGACGTCGACGCGAGCACGACGCCCAGCGGGTTCCGCAGGTCGTGCGAGACGATCGCCAGCAGGTCCTCGCGGGCGCGCAGCGCCTCCTGCGCCTCGCCCACCAACCGCACGTTCTCCTGCTCGACGCGGTGCTGATTGGTCATGTCGTGGATGATGTTGACGACACGATGCACGCGGCCGCCGCCGTCGATGACCGGCACGGCCTCCAGAAGCACCCAGCGTTCGATGCGCCCATCGAGCGACCTGATGCGGACCGCCCGCTTGTCGCGCCGCCCGCTCAAGGCACGCCCGCCCGGCAGATCCTCGATCCGCAGCGGGTGTCCGTCCTCGTCCCACAGGTGGAACCCCCTCAGGACCTCCTCGCGCGACACGCGCATGAACTCGATCCCCCCGGACAGCCCGACGATGCGGGCAGCGGCGTCGTTCGCGTAGATCATCCGCCCCTCTCCGTCGAGGACGGTGATCCCGTCGGGCAGCGCGGCCAGCACCTGTTCCAGCTCGTCGCGCGAGCGCGCGACCGCCTCCAGCGCCGTCGCCTGGGCCGCCTCGCGGCGAAACACCTCGCAGATCTCGTGACCGACCTCGGCCATCAGCGCCAGGGTCTTGTCGTCCGCCGCCCGCGCGCCACGCGCGTACAGCTCGATCGCCCCGACCGCGCCCGACCGATCGCTGATCGGAAACGCGCACGACGAGGTCAGCCCGGCCGCCCGCGCCAGCTTCGTGCGCGGCGCCGCGGACGCCGTGCCGGACGCCAGATCTTCGGTCCACACCGGCTCGCGCCGATCGAAGGCTTGGCGCGCCGGATCGTCGCTGGCGTCCTCGGCGATGACGGTCACACGCGACGCCTCGACGACGTCCGCCCGCTTGAACGCTTCCGACGCCCAGATCGATCGACAGCGCAGGGCGCCATCGTCGGGACCGGCGATCCAGTACAGGGCCAGCGGCCAGTCGAGGTCAGTCGAGATCGCGCGCAGGATCTCGGCGACCGCCGCGTCCAGCGTCGCGCTCTCCAGCAGCACCCGCGCCGCCGCCTGCCGGATCGACGCGTGCGTGTCCGCGGTGGCTTGCGTCGCGCTCACGCGTCACGCGCCAGGCGGATCCCGCTGAACTGCCAGCGTGTTCCCGCGGGAAAGAAGTTTCGGTAGCTCGATCGAATGTGGTCGCGCGGCGTCGCGCACGAGCCGCCCCGAAGCACCATCTGGTTTGACATGAACTTTCCGTTGTACTCGCCGAGCGCGCCGGCCGCCGGCCGATACCCCGGGTACGGCAGGTAGGCGCTCGCGGTCCACTCCCAGGCGTCGCCGTGAAGCTGGGAGACGCCGCGCGCCGCGGCGTCGGCGACGGGGCGGGGATGAAAGGCCTCGCTGTCGGCGAGGTTGTCGTGCGCGCCGACCGGGACGGCGGCGGCCGCGGCTTCCCACTCCGCCTCGGTCGGCAGGCGCGCCCCCGCCCAGCGCGCGTAGGCGTCGGCTTCGTAGTAGTTGACGTGAACGACGGGCTCGGCGTCGATCAGCGCGCGCCCGCCGTCGAGCGTGAACAGCGTGTCATCGCGCCAGTACAGTGGCCGATCCTGACGTGTCGCGGAGATCTCCGCCCACCCGTCGGATAGCCACAGCTCCGGGCGCCGGTAGCCGCCGTCGTTCATGAAGGCGCGGTACTCGCCGCAGGTCACCAGGCGCGACGCGAGCGCGTGCGGCTGCAGCAGCGCCTGGTGGCGCGGGCACTCGTTGTCGAAGGCGAACGGCTCGCCGTTCGCGCCCGGAACCGCCGCGCCGATCTCGACGATGCCACCCGGGCGCGCGATCCATCCGAGCGCCGGCGCCCGTCCCGACGCAGGCGCGGGCGACTTTCGGTACGCGGGCCAGGCCGGGTGGCCGCCCAGCAGGTGCTTGATGTCGGTGAGAATCAGCTCCTGGTGCTGCTGTTCGTGGTGCAGGCCCAGGACGATGCGCGCACGCAGGTCGTCGCGCACGCCGCCCTCGATCTGCTGCAGCACGCGCTCATCGATCCGCTGCCGGTAGCGCCGGACCTCGTCCAGCGACGGCCGCGTCAGCAAGCCGCGCGCGGCGCGCGGGTGCCGCGGCCCAACCGCCTCGTAGTACGAGTTGAACAGGTACTCGAACGACGGATCGAGCGGCGTGCCTTCGAGGACGAACGTCTCGAAGAACCAGGACGTGTGCGCGAGGTGCCACTTGGTCGGGCTCGCGTCCGGCATGGACTGCGCCTGGCAGTCTTCAGCCGAAAGCGGCGCCGCCAGACGATCGGTCTGGCGGCGAACCTCCAAATATCGGCGAGCGAGCCCATCCATGCTCGCCGAATATAATGCGCGCGACGCGCCGGGGCGCCGCTAGTCGGGCTTTGCCTGGTTTTTTCGGAAGGACGCGTGCGTGAGGAGCGGCGAGCTTTGCTCGCCGCGCATCATCGCGGGAGGGTTCGGGAACCCTTTGAGGGTTCCCGAGACAGCTAGAGCGCGTCCTTCGCGGCCTTCACCGGACGCGCCTTCAACACCTTGCGCGCGGGCTTGGCCTTGAACACCGTCGGCTCCTTCGTGAACGGATTGATGCCCTTCCGCTCCTTGGTGGCCGGCTTCTTGATGACCACGAACTTCGCGAAGCCAGGCAGCAGGAACACGCCGTTCTTCTTCAGCTCCTTGTAGCCGACAGTGGCCAGCGATTCGAGCACCGACTTGACGTCCTTGCGCGACAGCTTGTCGGCGTGCTCTTCGGCGAGTTTAGAAATGAGATCCGACTTAGACATCGGCTTGGCCATGTGCGTGCTCTCCTTTTCTGCGAGTGAAAATTCCCGGCATTGTGGGTGAAACGCGACGAACTTGGAAGGGAAAAAGGGCCTTCTCCGTCGGTTCTTTCGTCATGTTGCACGTTCTTTCAAAACTGGCGCTGCGATTTGGTAGCGGTAGTGGGGGCTTTCGTCGTCGGTGTCGCCGTCGGGGCGTACCCGGGTAAGGCGGCGGCTTCACGTTCCGTGTAGAGGCGCAGCGACAGCGTGTCGTCGCGATCCGCGAACACGCGGGTATGCAGCGGCAGACAGTCGGGCGCCTGGATCGTGAGATCCATCGGCGCGCTCCCGCGCGGCCGGACGATCTCGAGGGGCGCGACGCCGAGATCCTTTCGGCCCCATAGCACGTGCGCCTGGCGGCGCGCATCGGCGATCAGCTTGATCTTCACGGTGCCGGCGTCGGGGCGATCGTCGGACGCGGCCGGTTCCAGGTCGCCGTAGACCGGCGCGGGGGCGGCGGGCTCGGGCGCGGCCGACGCATCGGCGGCGGGAGCCGGCACCGGCGCCGACGCAACGTGGCCCCGCGATGAGCAGGCGAGCGCCGGCAGCGCGACGGCGAGCCACGCGAGCAGCGGCCGCTTCATGGCGCTTCCCCGCCGCCCGCCCTGTCCTCGGGCGTGTCCGTCATGGTCGGGAGCCGGCGCGACGCGTACTTCACGCCCGGCTTCGGCACGTACCCGGCGATCGGTTTCGTCAGCGTCCCCTTGACCCGTCCTTCCAGGACCTCGACGGGGATCGGCGGCTGCAGCTCCCGGTAATAGCCGCGCGTCGGCAGGCGCATCTCGAACACCTCGCCGCGCGACCAGAAGACGCGCCGGCTGCCCGCCGCCACGTTCCCGGTCGCGCGCCAGCGCCGGTGATCCAGCACGAAGCTGAAGATCCGCATCGCCAGATCATTGAACAGACGGTGGCAACCGTGTGAGAAGCGCCCGCGCAGCGACGGGTAGTCGAACGACCCGTGCGTGCGGATGCCGTTGTCGAAGAAGCGCGGGCCGTCCGGTCCCTTGCGCATCTCCTCGTGGATCGCCGCGACCATGCCGTACGCCGAAAGGAAGCCCGGACCGGTCTCGTCGTAGTTCGTGACGCGCACGTAGGTGCCGCCGACCCGCTTCTCCTTCGTCATCGATCCCAGCGGCGAGGTCGCGGGCGGGATCCAGACCGGCGCGGTGACGATGTGGCGCCAGACGCGCGGGCCGACGTCGGAGCCCTTGAAGCGGTAGTACTCCTGCCCGTCGCTCGCCAGCTCGGCGCGCCAGCCACCGACGGTCGTCCGCCAGCGCACCAGCGGGACGCGCTCCCCGCGCCACTTCACGAACAGCGTGAGCTGCGGAAAGCGCTCGCGCGGCTGCGGCTGGCGCACGCCCGCGGCGTCGAACGGAAAGTCGTACCAGACGTCGCCGCGGTCGATCTCGACCGACAGATCCATGGTGCGGCTGTAGTACTCGGGCGGCGTGGGGAGGCGGACCGCGACCCTCAGCCAGCGAAAGTCGTCGCGCGGGTGGCGGCGGAAGAACGCGACCGCGTCCTCGGGCGTCGCGATGCCCAGCGCGTTCATCGTCGCCTCGCGCGACGCCGTCGCCAGATCGGGAACCCGGTGGCGCGCGCCGTCCGCGCCCAGATACGTCGGATAAGCCGGATCGGAGACCGAGCTACCGACGCTGCCGTCCTCGATGAAGCCGCCCGCGTGCATCGCGCGCTCGGTCAGCACCCGCCCCAGCGCATCGAAGTCGTTGTCCAGCGGCTGCCGCGCGAGCGCCTCCAGCGTCGCCCGCTTGATGTCGGCCTGGTCCATCACCGCGTGCTTCTGCTGAAAGTCGAGCATCGCGGTCCGCATCTCGGTGTCGTACGCGCCGGGCTTGTGCTTGCGGGCGTCCATCAGGCCCTCGCAGGCGAGGCGCTTCTCCGCCTCCGCGAACGCGAGCCGCTCGGCCTCGAAGCGCAGGTGCTCCTTCGCGTCGCGGGCCATCTTTCCGTCGCCCTCGGCGAGCGCCTGCAGATCGTCGGTCCCCGCATCCGGACGCGCCGCGCGCAGGCGCTGCCCGCGCGCGCGGTGCTTCGCCAGCTCTTTCTGCTCGGTGCTGGCGCCCCAGGTCCGGATCTGCTCGACGGCGAGCAGCGCGTCTGCGTCGAACGCGCGCGCGCACGCCCCCTGCGCGTCGATCAGGAAGCGGCGCCGCAGCACGCTGAGCGCCGGCGGGATTCCGTAGAGCTCGAGGTAATTGCGCTCGCCGGCCGCGAGCGGCTGGCCGTCGCCGTCGCTGCGATCCGCGGCGAGGCCCGTGAACACCGCCCGGTAGCTCGCGCCTTCCAGCACCGACGGCGCCCACGCGTCGGAGAGATCGACAGTCGTCAGACCGCGCGCGCGCGCGGCGTCGGCGTCGACCTGATTTTCGTCGCTGCCGACAACCTGAATGGCGCGTCGCTCCGGCGGAAGATCCGACAACGCGGGCAACGCGTCCGCGGCGGCGATCGGATGCGCCCGCGGGCGCGGCGGCGGTGCGGCGGCCGTCAGGGCAGGCGCGCGTGGCGCTTCGATGGGCGCGCTGGGCTTCGCGCGATCACACGCGAGCGACGCGGCGAGCGACGCCACGATCGCGACGTGCGCGACGTGCGCGGCGGGAAAAAACCGACTGGTACGCGTTGTCAGAGCTGCACTCACCCCACGAGAAACTTTCGGAGGAATTCCTTTCGCGCGTACTATAGCCGGCATGAAACGGACAATCGTGAGCGCCCTGGTCGCGGCGTCATTGCTGGCGGCCATCGCGAACCCGGTCTCCGCGACTGAGGTTGGCTACAACCGCAAGTTCGGCCTTGGCGTGATGGTGGGAGATCCCACCGGCCTCTCCGCCAAGCTCTGGATCGCGCCGACCAACGCGCTCGACTTCGGCCTCGGTTTCTGGGGCTACGGCGTCAACAACCGCTGCGTGAACAACGACTGCACCCGGTACGGCTACAGCAACGGCACCTTCCACATGGACTACCTCTGGCAGTCCAACATCGTCCGCGGTCAGGCTCAGCTGGACTGGCACATCGGCGTCGGCGGCCGGACCGTGTGGTGGGGCGGCTGCAACAACAACTGCTTCGAGCTGTCCGCGCGCGCCCCCGCGGCGGGCCTCGACCTCATGTTCCAGAACCCGGCCTTCATCGAGATCTTCTTCGAGCTCGCGCTCGGCGTGATCCTGCTGCCCGGCATCTATCCTCAGGTCGAAGGCGGCCTGGGCGCCCGTTTCTACTTCTAGAGTCTTATTCGGCTTCGTCGTAGCTCTCGACGAGCTCGTTGGCGTCGATCTCGCCGGTGCGCTCGGGGATGGGCGACACCTCGTGGGGGATGCTGCCCAGCTCCTCGGCAGGGATCGGCAGGGGCGTCGCCGCGCTGTCGATGGTCGCCTGCGGGACGTCGACCGCCCCGCCTTTGCGCGCCTTCCACCTGGCGAGGGCCCGATCCAGCTCTTCGTACGAGATCATGGTTCGAGCTTACTCCCCTGCCTTCCCCGTGTGAATCGCCTCAATGTATGAGCTTCTTGTAGTGGATCCGGTGGGGCTGGTCGGCCGCCGCGCCCAGCCGCCGCCTCCGGTCGGCCTCATAGTCCTGGTAGTTGCCCTCGAACCAGACGACCTGGCTGTCGCCCTCGAACGCCAGCATGTGCGTCGCGACGCGGTCCAGGAACCAGCGATCGTGGCTGATGACGACCACGCAGCCGGCGAACGACAGCAGCGCGTCTTCCAGCGCGCGCAGCGTGTCGACGTCCAGGTCGTTGGTCGGCTCGTCGAGCAGCAAGACGTTGCCGCCCGAGCGCAGCACCTTCGCGAGGTGCACCCGGTTCCGCTCGCCGCCTGACAGATCCTTCACCCGCTTCTGCTGGTCGGTGCCCTTGAAGTTGAAGCCGGCGACGTAGGCGCGCGCCGGGACCTTGCGCTTGCCGATCTCCAGTATCTCGGCGCCCTGGGCGATCTCGTCGAAGGCGGTCTTGTCGCCGTCCAGCGTGTCGCGGCTCTGGTCGACGTACGCCAGCTTGACGGTCTCGCCGATGCGCAGCGCGCCGCTGTCCGGCTTCTCCTGGCCGGTGATCATGCGGAAGAGCGTGGTCTTGCCGGCGCCGTTCGCGCCGATGATGCCGACGATCCCGCCGCGCGGCAGGTTGAACGACAGGTTGTCGATCAGGAGGTTCTCGCCGTAGCCCTTGCTCAGCTTCTCCGCCTTGACGACCACGTCACCGAGACGCGGCCCCGGCGGGATGCTGATCTCGATCGCCTCGTCCCGCTTCTCCGTCTCCTCTGCGAGCAACTGTTCATACGCGGCGAGGCGCGCCTTCGACTTCGCCTGGCGCGCGCGTGGCGATGCGCGCACCCACTCCAGCTCGCGCGCGAGCGTGCGCTGACGCGCCGACTCGGCCTTCTCTTCGCCCTCCAGGCGCTTCCGCTTCTGGTCGAGCCACGACGAATAGTTGCCCTCCCAGGGGATGCCGGCGCCGCGATCCAGCTCGAGGATCCAGCCCGCGACGTTGTCCAGGAAGTAGCGATCGTGCGTGACGGCGACGATCGTCCCCGGGAACTCGTGCAGGTGGTGCTCCAGCCACGCGACGCTCTCCGCGTCCAGGTGGTTCGTCGGCTCGTCCAGGAGGAGCATATCGGGCCGCTCCAGCAGCGTGCGGCAAAGCGCGACGCGCCGGCGCTCGCCGCCGGACAGCTTCGTGACGTCCGCGTCCGGGGGCGGGCAACGGAGCGCGTCCATCGCGATCTCCAGCGTGCGGTCGAGATCCCAGCCGTTGGCTGCCTCGATCCCGTCCTGCAGCTTCCCCTGCTCCTCGAGCAGCTTCTCCATCTCGGCGGGCTTCAGGTCCTCGCCCAGCTTCAGGTTCACCTCGTCGAAGCGCGTGAGCAGCTTCTTGGTGGCGGCGACCGCTTGCTCGACGTTGCCGAGCACGGTCTTGGTCGGATCCAGCTGCGGCTCCTGCGGCAGGTAGCCGATGCGGATGCCGTCCGCCGGCTTCGCGTCGCCGAAGAAGTCCTTGTCGACGCCCGCCATGATGCGCAGGAGCGTCGACTTCCCGGCGCCGTTCCCGCCGAGGACGCCGATCTTCGCGCCCGGGTAGAACGACAGGTAGATCCCCTTCAGGACCTCCTTGTTGGGCGGGTGGACCCGCCGGAGGTTCTGCATCGTGTAGATGTACTGGTGCGCCATGGCGGCGGCAGTGTAGCAGCACGGCCGGGGCGCCGTGGGGCGTTGCTTCAACTACAACGGTTGTTGTACGGGCTGAAACGGAAGCGCCGCTGCCTGCTCGAGGTTCCGGGACTTTCGGCCTGGCACGATTGATGTAATTCGTACCAATCGCACTGGGGGGCGGGCCTGGTCAGCGTCGTCCGCGCGACGCGACCAGGCCCGTTTTTTTTATAGAGATGCCATTCGTCCTGCCCGCCATCCTCGTCGCCGTCCTCGTCCTCGCCTCCGGCCTCGACGTCCGCTAACGTCGCCGGCGTTCTTCAGGCCGCGCGCTTGCGCGCGAGCTTCGAAGCCAGCTCGCGGCGAATCTCGGCGACGTCCGGGAGCTCCCGCCTGCGGCATCGTCCATCTGCAGCCGCCCTTTGAAGATAACTCGAAGCCGCTAGAGCGCGAGGATGACGACGCCGGCGCAGACGAGGGCGGCGCCGATCAGGATCGCGCGCGCGGGGCGCTCGCGCAGGACTGTCCAGGCGTAGAGGACGGTCAACGCGGAGGCGAGGCTCGCGAACGGCGACACCAGCGCGAGCGGCGCGAAGCGCGCGGCGATCGTGATGCACGCGAAGCCGGCGGTCTCGAAGAAGCCGGCGGCGAGGACCGGCAGCCACGCCGCGGCGGGCGGCGGCCGCAGGTTCACCCGGAACGCCAGCGCGAGCGGCAGGCCCAGCGCGATGTCGGCGACGTAGACGACGACGATCGATCCCACCGCGCCGAACGCGGGGGTCAGGCGCGCCATCGTCGGGATCAGCACGCCGAACCCGAGCGCGGCGCCCGCGGCCGCGAGCAACCAGCGCGGGGTGCGTCCCCCGCCGCTCCGGGTGCTCTCGACCTGCGCGTAGCGCGACACCACCAGCGCGCCGGCGACGACGGCCGCGCCGCCCGCCAGCTGCCCGGCTCCGAGGCGCTCGCCGAACACCGCCAGCGAGAGCGCCGCCGAGATTACCGCCCAGGACGACATGATCGGCACGGCGATGGTGAGGCGTCCGTGCTCGAACGCGTAGAACATGGTGACGTAGGCCAGCAGCGACGACACGCACGCGACCGCGATCCAGCCGCTCATCGACGGCGCCAGCGCGAGGTTGCGCTGGTCGAGCGCCAGCGACGCGAGCGCGGCCATCCCCGCGCCGGTGAGCTGCGACCACAGCAGCGCGCGCATCGACCCGACGTCGCGGCCGGCGCGCGCGATGGCGACGTTCGCCACCGCCCAGCACGCGCTCGCGCCCAGGCCCAGGAGGATACCGGCGAACATCGGGCGGGGAGGATACCGGGCGCGGCCGCTTCCTGTTAGAAAGTGTTTGTTGGATTCGGGCCGCCCCCTCGTCATCGTGAACCCGCGTTCGGGCGGTGGTCTGTCAGAGTCGCGCTGGGCGCGCGTCCGGGGCGCGCTCGCCGAAGGGCTGGGCGAGCTGGACAGCGCATTCACGACCGCGCAGCGCGACGCGGCCGCGATCGCGGAGCGCGAGGCGGCGGGCGGCCGGCGGCTCATCCTCGCGCTGGGCGGCGACGGCACGATCTCCGAGGTCGCCGACGGCGTGCTGGCGGCGGGCGCGGGCGCGACGACGGAGATCGGCCTCATCCCGCGGGGCACCGGCGGCGACTTCCGCCGCACGCTGGAGATGCCCAAGGAGGTCGCCGCCGCGGCCGCGCACATCAAGAACGCGCCGGCGCGCAAGGTCGACGCCGGCCGCGTCCGCTACCGCACCTTCGACGGCGGCGAAGGCGTGCGCCACTTCGTCAACGTCGCGTCGTTCGGGTTCTCGAGCGCGGTGGCCCGCCGCGCGAACGCGTCGTCCAAGCGATTCGGCGGCCGGATCGCGTTCATGGCCGCGACGCTGCGCGAGCTGGTCGCGCACGACAACCAGGACGTCTGGCTGACCGTCGACGGCCAGGAGCGGCGGCGGCGGCGCGTGATGATGGCGGCGGTCGGCAACGGCCGCTTCTTCGGCGGCGGCATGAAGATCTGCCCGGAGGCGCACATCGACGACGGCGCGTTCGATCTCGTCGCGGTCGGCGACATGACGCGCGGCCAGGTCATCGCCAACCTCGGCAAGCTGTTCGGCGGCACGCACATCGAGCTGGAGCAGGTCACGCAGGAGCGCATCACCCGCCTCCACGCGGAGCCGGTCGAGGCCGACGCCGACATTCCGGTGGAGCTCGACGGCGAGACGCCCGGCCACCTGCCCGCGACGTTCGAGATCGTCCCCGGCGCGCTGCGCATCCGGGCCTGACGCTTCTTCGCCTCCGGGGCGAACAGACGGCGGCGCGCGCGCCTACAGCTTCGCCGAGTCGAGCCACTGCGGGTTGTGCGCGGTCCCGTCGAACATGTCGGAGACCTTGTACTTCTCCCACCGCCCGTCGGTCCCCGCCGGCGACGTGCGCGCGAGGACCACCTTGCGGTCGGCCTGGGTCATGTCCGACGCACCGTACGCGGCTTGCAGCGCCTGCCCGAGATCGCGCATCGACTGGCAGCCGGTGATGACGACCGTCGCGCCCGAGCCCATCGAGTAGCGCAGGCAATCAACAGGTGAGACGTGCCCCTGCGCGAGCGGACCGCTCGACAGGAACACGCCCGACCCCAGCGGCTTCATCGCCAGCACCGCGGTGCCGGCCTTGTCGGCCACGGGAAGGACCATCCGCTCGAAGCTGTCGCGGTGGGCGTCCATCACGTTGACGGGCATCTGCACGGTGTCGAACACGAAATGGTGCGCCGCCGCGGTCTCCAGCATCTTCAGGTGGATGCGTGGGCTCTTGTGCCCGGTGAAGCCGATG
>Ga0207661_10003232_pt1 | contig 11293 bp, 9 predicted proteins | sample KBSC713LmetaG_FD_184337 | JGI IMG/M metagenome (GOLD analysis project Ga0207661, IMG submission 184337) | Corn rhizosphere microbial communities from Kellogg Biological Station, Michigan, USA - KBS C7.1-3L metaG (SPAdes) (version 2) | ecosystem: Host-associated > Plants > Roots > Rhizosphere ... | reverse complement strand
CAGCACTCCTCACCACAGTGCGGGAGCCCAGGCGCCGGGCTCTCGCACTCAGCTGGCCAGAACGTGGCGGACTCCGCGCGCGATCGCCAGCTCCTCCCGGGCCGGGACGACCGCGATCTCGACGTCGCCGAGGACGGTAAGCCGTCCTGCGATCGCCTCTCGCACCTCGGGATGGTTTTCGCCGACTCCGCCGGAGAACGCGAGGATGTCGATCCCGTTGAGTGCCATGGCCATCTGGGCCACGGCGGCAGCGATCCGGTAGGTGTAGACACCGAACGCCAGCGGGTCGTCGAGCCCGCCGAGCGCCGCGAGCCCCGACTCGTGCTCGAGGGCGTGGTCGAGCTCGTCGGCACTGAGCCCCCGCTCTCGCAGGAGGTGGATCAGGACGCCTGGATCGATCGAGCCCGAGCGGGTCGCCATCGGGACGCCTTCGAGGGGGGTGAAGCCCATCGTCGTGTCGATCGATCGCCCGTCGCGCACGGCCGTCACGGAGCAGCCGCCTCCGAGATGGCAGGCCACGATCCGCTCTGCGTCCAGCTGAGCGACGACCGACTCAACAGCGAGGCCGTGGAACCCGTAGCGGCGGATGCCCCACCGCTCACGCCAGACGAGCGGGACCGCGTACGTCGCGGCCTCCTCGGGGATCGTGGCGTGGAACGCCGTGTCGAAGACCGCCACGTGCGGGACGTCGGGCAGCTTCGCGCGAGCTTCGCGGATCGCCTGGAGGGCCGGCCGATTGTGCAGCGGCGCGATCTCCGAGAGGTCGTCGATTGCCTGCTCCACCTCGTCGTCGATCCGTACCGGCGCGACGAACTTCTCCCCGCCGTGCACGACCCGGTGGCCGACGGCGTCGGCGCGCTCGAATGTGTGGACGGGCCGCGAGGAGTCGCCGTCGACGAGGTTCAGCTTCAGGCTCGTGGAGCCCGCGTTGACGGTCAGGACCGTGCTCATCAAGCTGGATACTGACGGCAGAGATGAGGTCCTTCGCCACCGAGACTGCGAGTGGACCGCTCTTCGTGTACGAGTGGGGCGATGCCGGACAGCCTGCAGTCCTGTACTGGGACGGTCTGGGCGGCACCGGGCTCCACGCCAACGAGCTCGGGCCGTTGCTCGCAGACCGCTTGGCGGCCCGTGTGATCGCCCCTGACCCGCCTGGCCACGGCCGCTCGCCGGCTGCCTCGTCCGATGCGTACCGGCCGTCGCGGCTCGCAGCCACCGCGGCCGATCTGCTCTCGGCGCTCGATGTGGACTCGGCACTGTTCGTCGGGTTCTCGTGGGGCGCGGAGGTCGCCGTCGCGTTCGGTGCGCTGCAGTCCCAGCACGCGACCGGGCTCGTTCTCGTGGACGGGGGCTACTGGGACTTCGCCGACCTGCCCGACTTCGACACGCGCCAGGGGCTCGAGGCTCGGATCCTCGCGGCGCGGAAGCGCGCCCAAGACGAGCGATACCCGAGCTGGGAGGCGTACTTCGAGGACGAGCGCAGCGCACTGGGCCGGTGGACGCCCGCGCTCGAGGACGCACACCCGCCGACGATGCGGGAGGCAGACGACTTCATCGTCCCGATCGCCGGGCCCGAGGTGGTGGGCGCGATCCGCCACGGCAACTGTGTCGAGCCGACCGCAGCCGAGCACGCCGCCCTCGCCGCCTCGAGCCTCTCCGTCCTGCTCGTGACCCCGGCTCGAGGAATCGGGCCGGTCGGGCGCGCGGGGATCGATCGCTTCCGGGCGAACGTTCCTCAGCTGGAGCTCGAGACCCTCCCGGGCGACGTGCACGACCTCGTGTCGGTTGCCCCTGCAGAGCTCGCCGACCTCGTGGGAGCGCGCCTCCGGCCCTAGGTCAGTACGGCCAGACCCAGTCCCGGACGGCCGGCTCGTCCTCGCCGTGCTCCCGCGTCCAGGCTCGGCAGCGCAGCCGCTCCGCGACCAGCTCCTGCCGCAGCCCGGCTGCCCTGGCCGCGAGCCCAGGCACGCGGTCGATGACGTCGATCACCAGACGGAAGCGGTCGAGGTCGTTGAGCATGACCATGTCGAAGGGCGTTGTCGTCGTCCCCTCCTCCTTGTAGCCGCGCACGTGGAGGTTGCCGTGGTTCGCCCGGCGATACGTGAGCCGGTGGATCAGCCATGGATACCCGTGATAGGCGAAGACGATCGGGCGATCCGTCGTGAACAGCGAGTCGAACTCGGCGTCGGACAGGCCGTGCGGATGCTCGCTCTCCGGCTGCAGTCGCATCAGGTCGACGACGTTCACGACCCGAACCTTGAGATCGGGTAGCCGCTCGCGGAGAATCGCCGCGGCTGCAAGCGTCTCGAGCGTCGGCACGTCGCCGCAGCAGCCGAGGACGACGTCAGGCTGGCCGCCCTCGTCGTTCGAGGCCCAGTCCCACGCCCCGAGCCCCCGGGTGCAGTGGATGATCGCTTCCTCCATCGAGAGGTAGCTGAGGGCAGGCTGCTTGCCCGCGACGATGACGTTGACGTAGTTGCGGCTCCGCAGGCAATGGTCGGCGACGGACAGCAGCGTGTTCGCGTCCGGCGGCAGGTAGACGCGGATGATCTCGGCCTTCTTGTTCACGACGTGGTCGATGAAGCCGGGATCCTGGTGCGAGAAGCCGTTGTGGTCCTGGCGCCAGACGTGCGAGCTGAGGAGGTAGTTGAGCGACGCGATCGGTCGTCGCCATGGGATATCGCGCGTCACCTTCAGCCACTTCGCGTGCTGGTTGAACATCGAGTCGATGATGTGGATGAAGGCCTCGTAGCAGTTGAACAGGCCGTGCCGGCCCGTCAGCAGGTAGCCCTCGAGCCAGCCCTGGCAGAGATGCTCGGAAAGGACTTCCATCACCCGGCCGTCGCGCGAGAGCCCCTCGTCACTCGGCAGGAGCTCGGCCTCCCACGTTCGCGCGGTGGCTTCGAACACGCCGCCGAGCCGGTTCGAAGCTGTCTCGTCCGGCCCGAAGAGCCGGAAGTTGTCGGGGTTCCGCGCGATCACGTCGCGAAGGAACGCGCCGAGCACCCTCGTAGCCTCCCCGAACGTCGTCCCGGGCTCGTCCACCTCGACCGCGTAGTCGCGGAAATCGGGGAGAACGAGATCGCGGAGGAGAGTGCCGCCGTTGGCCTGCGGCACCGCGCCCATCCGGCGCTCGCCCGTCGGGGGCAGCTCGGCCAGCTCAGCGACGAGGGCGCCGCTCTCGTCGAACAGGTCCTCCGGCTCGTAGCTCCGCAGCCACTCCTCGAGCACGCGGAGGTGTTTCGGGTTGTCGCGCACGTCGGTCATCGGGACCTGGTGCGAGCGCCAGGAGTTCTCGACCAGCTGCCCGTCAACCTCCTTCGGGCCCGTCCAACCCTTCGGAGTGCGTAGGACGATCATCGGCCAGCGCGCCCGTTGCAGCTCTCCGTCGCTGCCGCGCGCCCTGTGCTGGATCTCGGTGATCTCGTCGACCACCTCGTCGAGGGCGGCCGCGAACCGCTGGTGAACGGCCGCGGGCTCCTCGCCGTCGAACCCGCCGGTGACGAAGACCGGCCGGTGGCCGTAGCCCTGGAGCAGCGCGCCCAGCTCCTCCTCCGGGATCCGCGCGAGGACGGTCGGGTTCGCGATCTTGTAGCCGTTCAGGTGGAGGATCGGGAGCACCGCGCCGTCGGTTCTCGCGTTCAGGAACTTGTTCGAATGCCAGCTCGCGGCGAGCGGCCCCGTTTCCGCCTCGCCGTCTCCCACGACGCACGCAACGAGCAGGTCCGGGTTGTCGTACGCGGCGCCGTAGGCGTGTGCGAGCGCGTAACCGAGCTCACCCCCTTCGTGGATCGATCCAGGCGTCTCGGGCGCGACGTGGCTCGGGATGCCCCCGGGGAACGAGAACTGGCGGAACAGCTCACGGAGCCCGTCCTCGTCTCGACCGACCTGCGGGTAGACCTCGCTGTAGGTCCCCTCGAGATACGTGTTCGCGACCAGGCCGGGGCCTCCGTGCCCCGGGCCCGTGACGAACAGGATGTGGAGGTCGCGCGCGCGGATGGCGCGATTCAGGTGCGCGTAGATCAGGTTCAGGCCCGGCGTCGTCCCGAAGTGGCCGAGCAGGCGCGGCTTGACGTGCTCCGCCGTCAGGGGCTCTCTCAGCAACGGGTTGTCGAGCAGGAAGATCTGCCCGACGGAGAGGTAGTTCGCCGCCCGCCAGTACGCGTCGAGGAGGCGGAGCTCTTCGGATGTCAGCGGCCCGGTCGCCGTGTCGACTTCGCCGGCTGTCTTCACGCTCCGACCCTACCGTGCGTTAGAAAGAGCCGTGTCGGTCGAGCCGGCTGTCGCCAGCGATGGACTGCGCGTCGTCCGCGGGGGCCGACCGGCGCTCGACGACCTGTCGGTGACGGTGCACCGCGGGCGCGTCACCGGGCTTCTCGGCCCGAGCGGAAGCGGGAAGTCGACTCTGATCAGGTCGATCGTCGGCGTGCAGGTGATCGAGTCGGGCACGGTTCGCGTCTTCGGTCTCGACGCGGGCAGCCCGGCGCTGCGCAGTCGCATCGGGTACATGACGCAGGCGCCGTCTGTGTACGTCGACCTGACGGTGCGCGAGAACCTCGAGTACTTCGCGCGCGTTCTCGGCCGGCCGGTCGAGCGCGTGGGCGAAGTGATCGGCGCCGTCGGGCTCGAGCCCGAGCGGGATCGCGTCGTCGACCGGCTCTCCGGAGGTCAGCGCGCCCGGGTCTCGCTGGCCGCGGCGCTCGTCGGCGAGCCGGAGCTGATCGTGCTCGACGAGCCGACCGTCGGCCTCGATCCGGTTCTCCGCCGTGACCTCTGGGGGATGTTCCGCGAGCTGGCGGCCGGTGGCGCCACTCTCCTCGTCTCGAGCCACGTCATGGACGAGGCCCGGCACTGCGACGAGCTGCTCCTCCTCCGCGAAGGCAGGCTGCTGGCGAGCGGGAGCCCGGAGGACCTCCGTCTCCGCACCGGTGCGACCGATCTCGAAGACGGCTTCCTGCGCCTGATCGAGGAGGGAGGAAGTTGAGCCCGAGGGCGACGGGCGCGACCGCGCTCAGGGTGTTCGCCCAGCTCCGCCGCGACCCGAGGACGGTGGCGCTGCTCATGTTCGTGCCGGTCGTCCTGATCACGCTCCTCAAGTACATGTTCGTCGACACGCCGTCCGTGTTCGACCGGCTGGGGGCGCCCCTGCTGGGGCTGTTCCCGTTCATCGCGATGTTCCTCGTCACCTCGATCACGATGCTCCGCGAGCGGACCGGCGGCACGCTCGAGCGATTGATGGCGATGCCGCTGGCCAAGCTCGACCTGCTGCTCGGCTACGGCATCGCGTTCGCGACCGTCGCGGCGGCCCAGGCGACGCTCGTCTCGCTCATCGCGTTCGGCCTCCTCGACCTGCACTCCGCCGGGCCACGCTGGCTCGTCGTCCTGCTCGCGGTCTCGAACGCGATCCTCGGGATGGCGCTGGGCCTCTTCCTCAGCGCCTTCGCGCGGACGGAGTTCCAGGCGGTGCAGTTCATGCCGGCCGTCGTCCTGCCGCAGATCCTGCTCTGCGGCCTGATCGTCCCCCGCGAGCAAATGGCCCGAGCGCTCGAGATCGCATCCGCCTTCCTTCCGCTGACGTACGCCTACGACGCCCTGCACAGAGTCGGCCAGAACGTTCTCGACGCCCGTCTGGCGCTCGACGTCGGGATCGTCCTGGCCGCGACGGGGGCCGCCCTCGCCCTGGGGGCGGCCACCCTTCGCAGAAAGACGCCGTAGCGCTTACTGGTAGTGCAGAGCCTCTGCCGGCCTGATCCTCGAGGCGCGCACAGCCGGCGCCAACGTCGCCGCCAGCGCGACGAGGTAGACGATCGCGAAGACGACCGCGAACGTTCCCCACGGGACGACGAGGGTCAGGTTCTCCCAGCTCGGTTGCTGTTTCGAGTCACTGACGATGTTCGCGGCGAGGATCAGTCCCAGCACCGTGCCCGCCACGATCGAGGTCAGGGCGATGAACGACGACTCCATCAGGAAGACCGCCTGCACCATGCCTCGACGGAAGCCGATCGCCCTGAGCACGCCGATCTGCTGGCGCCGCTCGACGACGGCTCGGGCGCTGATCACGCCGAGCGCTGCGACGCCGACGATCAGGCCGAGGCCCATGAAGCCCTGGATGAGCCGGTTGAACGTCCGGTTGGCCGCCAGCGCGTCGTCGAGAACCTTCTGGACCGACTCAGCCTGCAAGCCGTTCGCCAGGAACGCCGACTCGAGTTTCGTGGCCGTGGTCTCCGGATCGACCCCGGGTGCGAGCGCGAAGTAGTGGATCGTCGGCTCGAAACGGCCGGGGAAAGCGTGCTGATACGTGGCCTGGGAGCTCGAGATGCCGGCCATCTCCATCGGGGCGGAGTCCTTGAGGATGCCGATCACCTTCAGCCGCAGGCTGCGACCGGTCTGCGGGTCGCGGACCGTGAGCGGAATCGGGTCGAAGACTCCGTCTTCCACGTAGAAGCCGGAGAGCTGGAAGTCGGGCAGGACTGCGAAGTTGAAGTTGTCCCGGTGTGGCGCGACGGTCGCATCGACCACCGCAAGCCCGGGCTCGGTTTCGAGCGCGCGCCAGACCTGCGGGGCAGAGCTGTAGCCGCGTGCCATCGCGCCGAAGCCGAAGGTCGTGTGGTCGAGGAAGTCAGGATCGAGGCCGCGCGCGACGTACGACTCGGCCGGACTGCCCGCCCGAAGCTGCCGGGCCTTGACCGAGAGCACGGACTGGCTTCCGACTCCAAGGAAATCGCGGTAATCGACACCGCGCGCGTGTTGCAGCGCCGACTCCATGTTCGTGATCGGAGCCGTTGCGGACGTGCCCGCTCGAACCTGGAACCCGCCTCCGAACTCGTCGACGTTTCCGAACGCCTTCTGGAACGACCCCGACGAAGCGGTGCCGGTGACCAGTGTGAAGACGACGAGCGTGAACATCGCGAGGGTCGCTCCCGTGCGGAACCGCGCCCTCAGCGGATACGTGATCGCCATCCGCGCCACGGGCGCGACCATCCCGAATCTCGAGAGGACGACGTTCACGGCCCGGAGGATCAGATCTGCGTTGTAGACGATCACCCAGATCGCACCGATCACGGTCATCAGTCCGGCGACGATCCACGTTGTGAAGTCCATCGACATCTCGCCGAACACGGACTCCCACATGCTCCAGGGCAGGAGCATCGCGACCGTGATCCCCAGCCCGCAGGCCGTGTATGCCACACGCTCCGGCACGTGCGCGAGGCGGAGCATCGGCACGAGGCCGATGAGGACGAGGCAGACGCCGAGCATGAGCGGCGTCGCCGATCCGGCCGCTGAGCCGCTCGCCGTCAGCAGCACCCCCAGACCGATCGCGAGCAGGGAGAGCACGAGCCTTCGCCGGCGGTGTGGAATCGGCGGCTCGGGCAAATTGCGGATCGCCGCCGAGATCGTCATCACGCTCACGCGCCACGCGGAGAACGCGACCACGAGGAGGGTCAGCAAGCCGCCGATCGCAAACGCGACGAACAGGCTGCGCCAGCTCACGAAGTAGGCGACCTGGATCCCGGCGTCCTCGTCTGCGGCGCCGAGCGCCTCTGCCATCACGAACACCATTCCGTAGGCGACGGCGGCGCCGAGCAGCGCTCCGACGGCGGCGGCGATCAGGTCGTAGGCCGCACCTTCGAAGCTGAACATCTGAACCAGGTGTCCGCGGCGCGTTCCCACTGCGCGTGCGATCCCGAGCTCGCCGCGGCGCTCGGCCGCGAGCATGACGAAGATCAGGAAGATGAGCAGGATGCCCGCGGCGATCGAGAACGTCCCGAACGTCGTGAACAGCGACATGAACGCGGTGCCGGCCTGGTCGGCCATGTCGAGCGCGTCCTTCTTCGCCGGAGCCGTCTCGAGCCCGAGCGGCTGCACCGTCGGCTTCAACGTGTCGACCACCTTGTCGGTGAGCGCGACTGCGCCGTCGCCCTGGCCGCGGTTCGAGATCAGCACTCCCTCGATCTGGCCGGGCTTGTCGAACAGCCGCTGAGCCTCGCCCAGCGGCACGAGCAGGGCGGAGTCGGCCGTACCGGCGCCTTCGAAGCGCACGATCGCGTTGATGCGCATGCGTACCGGAGTCGCGCCGGTGAAGACCATGAGCGGATCTCCAGCGCGCACGTGCAGCTTGTCCGCAGCCTTCTCGTTGAGATAGACCTGTCCCGCCGGTAGGGCGGCAAGCGTTACTTCACCGCCTTCGACGTTACGGATCGGCGCGAATCCGTTCATGCGGTCCGGGTCGGGCGCAAAGAGCGACACGCTCGGCTCCGTTTGCCGCTGGATCGGAGCTTGGACGGCGACGTCCTTGCGGATCGCCCCCGCGACGCCGTCGGCCAGGTTCGACCGCGCCAGGACCAGTCGAACGTCAGCGGCGGTCGACTGCGGGAAGTAGCCGACGCCGGACGCGTCCCCGAGCTCTCCGGGGATGTCCGTGACGGCGCCTTTCGCCGCGACCACTTCATCTGTTCCGCCGAGGGCCTGCACGGCCGTCGAGCGGATCGTGTGACTCATCGTGTCGCCGGTCGCCAGGGCGGCCGCGATGATCGTGGTGCCGAGCATGAGCCCGACGACGATCAGGGCGGATCGCGCGCGGCGGCGACCGACGTTGCGGACGCCGAGCTTGACGAGGACCCTGTTGCGAACGGCGAGCAGTGCGAGTGCTCCCACGATTGCGGCCAGCAGGATCGCCAGAACCAGCGTCAGGCTTTCCATCGGGATGCCGAACAACTCTTTCATCGTTGCCTCCTAGCCGGCGAGAACCGCCGGATCCTCGGCGAGCACGACGTCGTACAGGTCGCGCCCGGGAGGTGCTTTGTAGAGCGTGACGAATTTCTCGACCTGCTCCGAGTAGAAGCTGCGGGCTCCGGCCAAGCCGGCCTCGGCAGCCTCTTCCGTCTCCCAGAAGCTCATGACGAGCGCCTGGCCCTCGGGGGAGAGGAAGACGTACACGCCCCTGTAGCCCTCCTGCTCGTTGAGAGCGGGGAGGACCGATTCACGGAAGAGCTCGACCGCGTCGTCGACGCTCATCCGCACGGTGTCGATATCAGCCATTGTCGCGCGGGCGACCATGGTCACCTCACCTCCAGAATCTCTTCGCTCACGATCTGGCCGTCGACCATCCGCACGATCCGGTCGGTCTTGCGGCCGACCACGATGTCGTGCGTGACGATCAGGAAGGTCAGGTCTTGCTCGCGGTTCAGCTTTCTCATGAGGCCGACGATCTCGTCTGCGTTCTCGCTGTCGAGGTCGCCGGTCGGCTCGTCCGCCCACACGATCGCGGGGTTGTTGACGAGGGCGCGGGCGATCGTCACCCGCTGGCGCTGTCCGCCGGACAGCTCATCGGGCACGTGCTCTGCCCACTCGCGCAGCCCGACGAGGTCGAGTGCATCGAGCGCTTTGCGTCGTGCCACTTTCGAGGACACGCCGGCGACAAGCAGCGGCAGCTCGACGTTCTCGACCGCGCTCAGGACCGGCATCAGGTTGTAGAACTGGAAGACGAAGCCCATACGCCGCGCCCGGTAGTCGGTGCGCTCGCGGTCGGACATGTCGGCGAGTGAGACCTCCTCGATCAGGACGTTCCCGCCGTTGATGGAATCGAGGCCGGAGAGGCAGTTGAGAAGCGTCGTCTTGCCGGAGCCGCTCGGCCCCATGATCGCCACCATCTCGCCTCGCCCGACACCGAATGAGACTCCACGCAGGGCGTGCACCTGGACCTTGCCGGTGTCGTAGGTCTTCACGACCTCACGGGCTTCGACGATCGTCTCGCGAAGCTCGGCCTCGGCCTCGGTCTTGGGTGCCTGCGTCGGTCGTTCTTCGACTAGGACAGTCATGTGGCACCCCCTTTTTGATTACGCCTCGCACCTTCGTGGAGGGAGCGCTCGCCGGCATCGGCGACGACCGCCATTCGCGGGTGGGAAAACTACGGATTCCGCCGGAGACCAAATTCGGCTTACTTGTGCGCTTTGGCCGGCGGTGGGAGACGGACGTCCGTCTCGTAGGTGTGCGCCACGGCCGAAATGTGCATCGCCATGTGATCGGCGACCGATCCGATCGGATTCGCTGTGAGCAGCATCGGCATCGAGATGATCGTGTTGCCCGTCTCCGGTGCCCGCACCCCGTCCTCGCGGTACTGCGAAAAGCCGAGGTGGTAGACGGCCGTGACAGTCGCGACCAGAGCGAGTGCGCACCCGAAGTAGGCAAGTCGCTTTCGCCACGTCTGCAGCGGCCCGCCGAGCGACCGGTAGACGATCACACAGGGCAGGACACTGAGCAGAAGCGCGTCGACGGCGCCGTAGATCGCGCCTCGCCAGACGAGCTCGAACCAGAAGTAGACGCCGTCCGGGTGGGGCGTGGCGCCCTCGGAGTAGACGTTCTTCACCAGGAGAAAGCCGAACACGAGGCCGAGCACGACTCCGGGCTTCCAGTTGCGGGTCAGGACCGTGCGGACGTCCAACTGCGTCGCGGAGACGTAGGCCCAGAGAAGCGCGAGCACCACGAGGAAGTAGATCCCGAGGTACACATCGTGCTGAAGGTCGAGGACGCTCGAGCCAAGGAATGGAACCGCGAAGCCGACCACGCACGCGGTCGCAAACCAGCGAAGCTGCGTCGTCCAACTGTCGGGATGCGCCTCGTGCTGCTGCGCTACGTACTCGCGGAACCGGCCCGGATGAACACCACTTGCTTCCACGGCTCCAACGGTAGGCCCGCGCAGCCGTTCTGTCTTCCGTACTCCCGGGCAGTCCCGATGCTCGAAATCACCGATTCGTCAGCGGGGCGCCCGAGGCTCGTAGCCGGGGGCGTCTTCGAGCAGGAGCAGGGCCAGCAGCGCCGCCCGCTCCGGAAGCGCCGACAGCAGGACGTGCTCGTCCGCCGCGTGCGCTCCGTCCCCGACCGGGCCGAGGCCGTCCAGCGTGGCCGTCAGCCCGCTGGTCAAGTTCGCGTCCGATGCGCCTCCGACGAGCGGGGCCTCGTCGACCTGGAGCCCAAGGCCGTGCGCGAGCCGTTGCGCCTGCCGGAAGAGGGCGCGGTTGCGGTCGGTGGCAGGCATCGGCGGGCGGCCGGAATCGGCTCGCACGGTGATGGTCGTCCCCCACCCGGCCGGCTCGAGCGAGCGAATCGCGTGTCCGACGGCGCGTGCCGCGGCCTCGTTGGGAGCCCGCACGTCCACGAGCGCCTTCGCCTGGGGGGCGACGACGTTCGCCCGAAGCCCTCCGTCGATGGTGCCGACGTTGACGGTCACGCCATGCTCGGGATCGTTGAGCGCGAAGAGCTCCTGGACCTGGTGGGAGAGCTCCAGGATCGCGCT
>Ga0207661_10003230_pt1 | contig 11293 bp, 17 predicted proteins | sample KBSC713LmetaG_FD_184337 | JGI IMG/M metagenome (GOLD analysis project Ga0207661, IMG submission 184337) | Corn rhizosphere microbial communities from Kellogg Biological Station, Michigan, USA - KBS C7.1-3L metaG (SPAdes) (version 2) | ecosystem: Host-associated > Plants > Roots > Rhizosphere ... | reverse complement strand
CTTGAGCGCGTCGGGCATCGGCTCGAGCTGGCGGCCGAGATCGATCAGCAGCCGGTAGCGGTCCTCGGCATCGACCAGGCGATATTCTTCGAGAATGTCGGACAGGGCAGGGAGGCCGGCCATGGCCGCGCCCTACATCGCTAGCGGTCGCGGAGCGACTCGATTTCCTTGGCGAGGCTGTTTTCCTTTTCGACGGTGATCCGCTCGATCACCTTGATCCGCTCCTTCAGCTCCTGGACCTCTTCGCGCAGCCGCTGATTTTCCGCGCTGGCTTGGCCGTCAGGCATCACGAAGCGATGTCGCGGCCCTCTGATGCCGGCTCGGATGATCGACGCGACGAGTGCCATCGCGACGATCACGATCACCATGATTTGTCCGCCTTCCATCAGGCTTTGTCCTCTTCTGAAATTCGCTCGCGGTCGCGCAACGCTTCGATCTGGGCTGCGGTCTGAACTCCACCGTCGGTGACGATCCGCTCGAGCACGCGAATGCGGTCCTGCAGCTGCTGCACCTGCGCGCGCAAGCGATCGTTCTCTTCGCTATTTGCCGGCAAGTCGCCCCTCATTTCGCGCATCGAGCGGACGGGAATGCCGAGCTTGTGCCTGATGATGGTGAAGGCGAAGAGCATGAACAGGACGGCAATGACAAACTCAAAAGGATTCATTGCGCGACGTCCTGCGAAGCAATTCGCGCGTGATCACGCAGGGCTTCTATCTGCGATGCGGTCTGCACGCCGCTATCGGTCGCGATTTGTTCGAGAACGCGCAGCCGAGCCTCCACTTTCTCCATGTGCTGGGCGTATTGGGCACTCTTCTCGGCAGCCAGGTTGGACTGGTACTCGATCTGCTTTTCCTTGACCTTGAGCCACATCTTGAATGGCGCAATGCCAATCGCGGTGACGGGGATCAGAACCCAAATCCAGCTTGACGGATCAGACCACATTGAGGAGCCCCTTCGATCCTGCGATGTATCTTAGATGTATCATGTCGTGATGATGAGCTTTCGGGTCAAGCGGTCGTGTCTGGTGCAGCCACCTGCTGGGGCGAAGTTGCTCGCGGCCGTTCGCGCAGCGCCTCGATCTGCGCAGCGGTTTGCGCGCCGCCGTCGGTGACGATCTGCTCCAGCACGCGCACGCGCTCCTCGAGCTCGTGGCTGCGCGACGCATATTGCGCCGCTTTCTCCGCCGCGTTCAGCGCCTCGACCTCGAGGCGCTTCTCGCGATATTTGAAGTACCTGTTCGCGATCAGCATAATCATGATGACCGGCAGGCCGATGATGATCATGGCCAATAGTACGTTGGTCGGCCCGTCCATTAGGCGTTCCCTCCCTTGTCGAGCGTCAGTGCGTCGATATCCCGCGCCAACTTCGACGGCTGGTCCGTCGCAATCCGCTCGAGCGTCTCGAGCCGGTCCTTGATCGAGCCGAGCTCGGCGCGAAGCTGGGCATTCTCGGTCGTCAGCAGCCGGATCCGCTCAGCCGTCTCGCCGTCCCTCTTCGGATGAAGCGGCATGCCCCATGAGTTGGACAGCGGGTAGCCGTTCTTGATCTTGAGCCAGTTGTTCAGCAGCGTCCCGCCGACGGCGGCGACGACGATGACGGCGACCATCGGCAAGATGATGCGCAGCAGGTCGATCACCTGGGCAAGTTGTGCATCCATTCCAAATTCCCCCTGAAGCAAATTAGCGGAGCTGGTCGATCTCACGCGCCAGCGTGCGATTCTCGGTGGTTACGTAGCTTTCGATGTCGGCAAGCCGCCGATCGATGTCCTTGAAGCGCGAGCGAATGTCGCGCGCCGCGCGGGTCGGCGAAGCGCGCACGCCCTGCCAGAATTGCCGGTCTTCGTTGCCGCGATATTCGAGCTCGCGCGGCTTGGTCGGCGCAACCCAGCCGGCGATGAAATAGAAGGGCAGTACCGACCCGCCGCTCATGAACACGGCGGCGAGAAAGCAGATGCGGACGAGCGCGACATCGAAGCCCGTGTAGTCGGCGATCCCGGCGCAAACGCCCATGACCTTGCCGTTCTGCTTGTCGCGATAGAATCGCGTCTGGCTTGCCGGCTGCAGCGAATAGGCCTCCGGCTCTTCCCTCAGCGGCTGCGGCTGGTTGGAGCGGCGCTCGACTGGGTAGCGGTCGTAAGCCATGTCATTCACCGTCTGCGAGCAGGCGCTGGCGATCTTCGCGGCCCGGCAGGCACTGCTGGCGCCAGTTCGGGTTCTCGGCCGTCATGATCCGCTCGATCGTGCACAGGCGATCGTCCAGGCGGCGCGCCGCATCATGCAGTTCGTCGAGCAGCTTTTCGTCGCCCGACGTCAGCGTGGCAGCCTGCTTCCACTTGGTGACATAGTGAAAGATCAGCCACGGCAGGCCGACAAAGAGCATCCCGACGATCAGAACGGGAAGAAGCACGTCTTCCATCATTATCTATTCCCCTTAGCCTTGAGCGCGGCCTTCATTGCTTCGAGCTCCTTGTCCACGGACTCGGCGGCTTTCAGGTCGGCAATTTCTTCCTCAAGGCTTTTCGGCCCGTTCATCCCCAGCGCATCGGCGCGGCCCTCGGCGAAATCGGCGCGGCGCTCGAGCACCTCGAACCGGCTGAACGCATCCTCGGTGCGGTTGCCGTTCAGGAGCTCGCGGGCGCGAGCGCGCGTCACGGCGCTTTCGAAGCGGGCCGCGATCGCATTCTGGCGGGCGCGAGCCTCGCGCAGCTTGCTCTGGAGCTTGGCGATGTCGCCCTCATAACCCTTCAGCGTGTCGTCGATGACCCTGATTTCCTCGCGCAGGCCGTCGGCCATGTCGGCCGCCTTCTGGCGCTCGATCAGCGCCGCCTTGGCCAGGTCCTCGCGGTCCTTGCTGAGGGCGAGCTCGGCCTTCTCCGTCCAGCTCTTCTGAAGCTCGTCGAGGCGGGAGAGCGCGCGGCGCATCTCCTTGCCGTCGGCGATGCACCGCGCCGCCGAGGCGCGGACGTCGACCAGGGTCTCCTCCATCTCGAGGATGACCATCCGGATCATCTTCGCCGGATCCTCCGAGCGGTCGAGCATCTCGGTGATGTTTGCGGCGAAGATATCCCGTGTTCGGGAAAAGATACTCATTCAACTACTCCGCATGCGATAATTAGGGCCCTAAACCTGTCTCTTTCTATACAAGAGCCGTGCCACTTTGTCGGAAAGCGGAGATATGATGGATTTCGCCTTTTTTGCAGGGGGTTGGGACTGGAAAATACTTGCCAAATGGTGGGATTTGCCACCAACAGTCGGCCGGATTTCTTGAGCGGGAACCATGGAGCGGACGGACCAGTTCATCGGCCAGAGCCTCGCCTTTCTCGACGCGGTCGAGCGGGCGAGCCGTGCCGCGCCGCTCAACCGTCCGGTGCTCGTGATCGGCGAGCGCGGCACCGGCAAGGAGCTGATCGCCGAACGTCTCCACCACCTGTCGTCGCGCTGGGCCGGCCCGCTGATTATCATGAACTGCGCGGCCCTGCCCGAAAATCTGATCGAGGCCGAGCTGTTCGGCCACGAGGCGGGGAGCTTCACCGGCGCCGCCAAGACGCGCCACGGCCGCTTCGAGGAGGCCGATGGCGGCACCTTGTTCCTCGACGAGCTCGGCACCTTGTCGATGCCGGCGCAGGACCGGCTGCTGCGCGCGACCGAATATGGCGAAATCACCCGCATTGGCGCCTCAAAGCCGATCTCGGTCGATGTGCGGATCGTCGCTGCGACGAACGAGAATCTGCCGGCGCTCGTCGACAGGGGTAAATTCCGCGCCGACCTTCTGGATCGCCTCTCGTTCGAGGTGATCACGCTGCCGCCGCTGCGCGCCCGTCAAGGCGACATCCCGCTGCTGGCAGAGCATTTCGGCCGGCGAATGGCGGTCGAGCTCGACTGGCCCAACTGGCCGGGCTTCACGCCGCGGGCGCTGGCTGCTCTCGAAGCCTACTCGTGGCCAGGGAACGTTCGCGAGCTGCGCAACGTCGTTGAGCGTGCCGTCTACCGGCATGAGGATCCCGAGCGGCCGATCGACGAGATCAACTTCGACCCTTTCCACTCGCCCTGGGCGCCGTCGAGTGGCGAGCCGGACCGCGCGTTCGTGCCGAGTACCGCGACCAGTCCCGAAGAGATCAGCGCCCCTGTTGCTGCGCCCGTGACCGCGCCGCCGTCAGCAACCAGCGACTTCCGCAGTGCGGTCGCCGAATATGAGCGGCAGCTGCTCCAGGACGGGCTTCGCCGCAACCGCTTCAACCAGCGCGCAACTGCGGCGGCGCTGGGGCTCAGCTACGACCAGCTCCGCCACGCGCTCAAGCGCCACAAGCTGCTCGACGCGGAAGCGGCAGGCTAACGTTCGTCTATTCGTCGAATCTTCTGCCGAACGGTTCCGATTGGTGGTATAAGGACCTCCGCTAGCTGTGGAGGCTCCAATGAGGACTCTTTTGGTTGGTGCGACAATTGGTGTGTGCGCGATCTCGAGCCCGGCGGCAGCGGATGCTCCGGTCACTCTCGGCGGAAGCGCTGCCCAGTCCTGCTATGTGTCGGCGGCGGAACGGCGCCATGACCTAAGCTCCATCATGGAGTGCACGTCTGCGCTCGACGACAAATCGCTGACGAGCTTCGACCGGGCGGGGACTCTCGTGAACCGCGGGATTCTCTATCTGCTTTCCGGCAACAACGCGCTCGCCGTGCGTGACTTCGACGAAGCGATCGCAATCGATCCTGTCCAGGCCGAAGCCTGGCTCGACAAGGCCGTTGCCCTGGTCAACGCCGGCAACAGCGCGGCCGCGCTCGATCTCGCCGACCACGCCCTCAAGCTGAGGACGCAAAAGCCGGCGCTCGCATATTATGTGCGCGGGCTCGCCTATGAGCAGCAAGGGGAGCTCAGGTCCGCGTATGCGAGCCTGAAGACCGCGCAACGACTCGATCCGAACTGGAACGAGCCGACGGACGAACTCAGTCGCTACCGCGTCGTCGGACAGTAAGACAAGGCTTGAGCGACGCCGGCTGCACGGCCTTGCGCCCTAAGCCCTTGCCGACCTCTAGTGCGCGTTGGTCATGCACAGCAGCATGGGGATCGACAGCAACACGTTCAGCCGCGACGCCATTCCCGCCGTCGCCGCAGCCTTCGCCTTTGCCGCATCGTCAGCGGTTACAATGCCCAGCACCTTCTTCTGGTTGGGCCAGATGATGACCCAGACGTTGAAGGCCATGATCAGCGCCAGCCACATGCCGATGCCGATCAATCGCGCCGACGGCTGCAGCGTCAGTGCTTCCTTGAGCTCACCGTAGGACCAGGCCAGCAGCAGACCGGTCAACACCGTGAATGCGGCGCCCCAGCGGAAGTAAAACAGCGCCTTGGGCGCGATATACTTAGACACACCCGGCTTCAGCTCGGCCGGGACGGTCGGCATGACCGGCGTTTGCACAAAGTTGAAATAATAGAGCAGCCCGATCCACGTGATGCCGAAGAAGACGTGCAGCCACTGGAGGATGCCGTTCACGAGATCGCCAGTCGGGTTCGGTGCGTAGGTGGAATCGGGAATGGCGATGATCAGGACCGCGAGCACGAGTCCCACGAACAGCACCAGCCATAAATTGGCGAAGAACTTAGCCATCTGCTCCCCCCTTCAAGGGCGCGCATGCCCCCTGCATCGCGCGCTTCAGCGCAAATCAGCGCTTCGCAGTCGTTTCTGGGTTGAAATTTTCAACCGCGCAAGCATCTCGGAGGGACGCGGGCGGGGGCCTAGCAAAGGGGAGTCATTTCCCCCTCGGAACAGGAGTTGTTCGACCATGCCCTTCCAGCTTCCAGATCTGCCCTACGCCAAGGACGCGCTCGCGCCCGTCATGTCGGCCGAGACGCTCGACTATCACTGGGGCAAGCACCACAAGGCCTATGTCAACAAGACCAACGAGCTGATCGAAGGTGATCAGAGCCTCAGCGGAGCATCGCTGGTCCAGGTCGTCAGACGAGCCAGGGAATCCGGCAACAACAAGCTGTTCAACAACAGCGCGCAGCTGTGGAACCACAGCTTCTTCTGGCAATGCCTCGCGCCGGCCGGTGGCCAGCAGCCGGACGGCAAGCTCGCCAAGCTGATCGAGGACGGCTTCGGCAATCCGCAGGCGCTCCTCGACAAGCTCCAGGAGGAAGCCGTCAACCATTTCGCCAGCGGCTGGGCGTGGCTGGTGCTCGACCGCGGGTCGCTGCGCGTGACGTCGCTGCACGATGCGGACGCGCCGATCGTCCACGATGGCATGGTCCCGCTGTTCACGCTCGATGTGTGGGAGCATGCCTATTACATCGACTATCGCAACGAGCGGCCGCGCTACGCCTCGAGCGTGCTGTCGAACATCGTCAACTGGGACTTCGTCGCGCAGAACCTCGACGGACAGGGCTTCGAACGGGCGAACCAGGGTGAAAGCGCGCGGTCGCCGGAGCTGACCTGACGACTACTGCTTCAGTCGGTAGCCAGTCCTGAACATCCACGCGATCACCGCCATGCAGACGGCGATGATCGCGACGGTCACGAGCACGCTCGACCAGACCGGCACGTCCGCGACCGAGTAGAAGCTCCAGCGGAAGCCGCTGATCACGTGGACGATTGGGTTGAATAGGGTGATCGTCCGGAACGGCTCGTGCAGTGCTTTGACCGAATAGAAAGCGCCGCCGAGGAAGGTCAGCGGCGTGATGATCAGCATCGGGATGATCTGCAGCTGCTCGAAATTCTGCGCCCACACGCCGATCGCAAATCCGAACAGGCAGAATCCCGCGCTGATCCCGACCAGGAACAGGATCATCGCGATCGGGTGATTGATATGCACCGGCACGAACAGGGTTGCGGTCGCGATCGTCACCAGCGCCAGGATCACGCTCTTGGTCACCGCCGCCCCGACATAGGCGAGCACCGCCTCGAAGCTGGATATCGGCGCTGAGAGAAGTTCGTAGATCGTGCCGGTAAACTTCGGAAAATAAATGCCAAAGCTCGCGTTAAAGATCGACTGCATGAAGACCGAGAGGAGCGTCAGGCCGGGAACGATGAAGGCGCCGAAGCTAACCCCGTCCATGCTCGTCATCCGACTCCCGAGCGCCGATCCGAACACGACGAAGTAGAGCGCGGTCGTGATCACCGGCGTGATCAGGCTCTGCCACAACGTCCGCCTCCAGCGGTTCATCTCGAACCGGTAGATGGCCGCGATGCCGTGACCGTTCACTGCGCGCCTCCATGGACCAGCTCGACGAAAATCTCCTCGAGGCTGGACTGGTGCGTCGACAGGTCCTTGTAGGCGATTCCGAGATCGGTCAGGCGGCGCATCAGCGAGGCGATGCCGGTGCGCTCGGCGTGGCTGTCGAACTGGTAGCGCAGCATGTGCCCGTCGTCGTTGAGCTCGAGGCTCCAGTCGGAGAGCTCGGCCGGCACTGCGGCGAGCGGCTCCGCAAGGACGATGTCGAGCGTCTTCTTGCCCATCTTCGCCATCAGGTCGCTCTTCTCGTCGACCGCGATGAGCTCGCCCTTGCTGATCACCCCGACGCGGTCGGCCATCTCTTCGGCTTCCTCGATATAGTGCGTGGTGAGGATGATCGTCGTGCCGTCGGCGCGGAGCTTGCGTACCAGGTCCCACATGTCGCGCCTGAGCTCCACGTCGACACCCGCGGTCGGCTCGTCGAGAAAGAGGAGCGCGGGTTCGTGGGAGAGCGCCTTGGCGATCATCACCCGCCGCTTCATGCCGCCCGAGAGATGCATCATGATCGTCTTGCGCTTGTCCCAAAGCGAGAGGCGCTTCAGCAGATCCTCGGTGAAGGCGTCGTTCCTCGGCTTGCCGTAGAGGCCGCGCGAGAAGGTCACTGTGTTCCGCACCGGCTCGAATGCCTCGGTCGTCAGCTCCTGGGGCACAAGGCCGATGCGCTCGCGCGCATAACGATAGTCCGACTGCCAGTTGCGCCCGTCCACGAGCACCTCGCCGCTGCTCGGCGTGACGATCCCGCACACGATGTTGATGAGCGTGGTCTTGCCCGCCCCGTTGGGCCCGAGCAGCGCGAAGATTTCGCCGCGCTTGATGTCGAGATTGACCGACTTCAGCGCGTCCACGCCCGTGCCGTAGGTTTTCCTGAGGCCGCGGATCGAGAGAATGGTATCGCTCATTCGACCGGCCCGGGTTCGGCCGGCACGGCGTCTTCCTTCATCAGGCCATGCTTCAGCAGCATCGGAATGTTGGCGGCCGCGAACAGGAAGGTGAGGGGCAGCGCGCCCCAGATCTTGAAGCCGATCCAGAAGTTGGTCGAGCTGTTGCGCCATACCGCCTCGTTGAGGCAGGCCATGAAGGCGAAGAAGATCGCCCAGTTGCGCGTGAGCTTCTTCCAGCCCTCCTCGTCGAGGCCCGGATAGGTGCTGCCGAGCACGCGCTGCAGGAGCGGACGGTCGGTCGCGAGGCCGAAGAACAGGAGTGCTGACACCAGCGCATAGTAGAAGGTCGGCTTCATCTTGATGAAGGCCTCGTTGTGCAGCCAGATGGTGAGCCCGCCGAGGATCACGACCATGATCCCCGAGAACCACAGCAGCGGGCTGATGCGCTGGTAACGCAGCGCGGAGAAGATCATGGCGACCACCATCGCCACCATGAAGGCTCCCGTCGCGACGAAGATCTTCATCATCGTCGGGACCGGGGCGAAGAAGTTGGCGAGGAAGAAGATGAGCAGCGGCCCCAGGTCGATCAGCAGCTTGGCGCCGCCCTGCGGCTCCTGTTTGGTGCTCATTCGGGCGGCAGCCCGGCAATGGCTCGCGCGACCGCGCGCGGATCGAAGGGCCGAAGGTCGTCGGCTTTCTCGCCGACTCCGATCGCGTGGATGGGAAGTCCGAACTTCTCCGCCGCCGCGACGAGAATTCCGCCGCGCGCAGTGCCGTCGAGCTTGGTCATGATGAGGCCGGTCACCCCCGCCGTGTCGCGAAACACTTCGACCTGCGCAAGCGCGTTCTGGCCCGTCGTGGCGTCGAGGACGAGGAGGATGTCGTGCGGCGCTTCCGGGTTGAGGCGGCCGAGCACGCGGCGGATCTTCGCCAGCTCCTCCATCAGGTGCTGCTTGTTCTGGAGCCGGCCCGCGGTGTCGACGACGAGGACGTCCTCGCCGGTCGCGGTCGCCTGCTTGACGCCATCGAAGACGATTCCGGCGGCATCTCCGCCTTCCTTCCCCGCGATCACCGGCGCACCGATCCGCTCGCCCCAGATCTGCAGCTGCTCGATCGCCGCGGCGCGGAAGGTGTCTCCGGCCGCAAGCAGCACGCCATAATCCTGCTCCTTCAGCCAATGGCCGAGCTTGCCGATCGTGGTGGTCTTGCCCGAGCCGTTGACGCCGATCACCAGGATGACATGCGGTCGGGGAAAGCCCCAGATTTCCAACGGCTTCGCGACGGGAGCTAGGATCTTCTCGATCTCTTCGGCGAGAATCGTTCGAAGTCCGCGTTCGTCGAGGCGCTCGAATGTCTGGCGGGCGATCGCCTCGCGAATGCGGTGCGACGCCTCGGGCCCGAGATCCGACGCAATCAGCGCTTCTTCGATGTCGTCGAGGGTCGCCGTGTCCAGTGCGGCGCGGCTGGTGAGACCGGTCAGATTATCTGCGACCCGCTCGGCAGTCTTCGCAAAGCCGCCGCGCAGGCGGTCGAGCCAGCTCATGCAGCAACGCCCACGAGCAGGTCGGCGTCGCGGCGGATGATCCGTGCGTGCAGAACGGCGCCGCGCTCCGCGCCCTCGACGAGGATGGGAGCGAAATTGTCGGCGTGGCCTCTGCCATGATTCTCGATCAGCACCGGTTGGAAAGTGCCGATGAGGCTGTCGAGCCACCGGCTCCGGCGCTGGGCAGCCGCTTGGCGCAGGCGTGCCGCGCGGGCCTTCACCGGCTCGCGCGGCAATTGCGGCATGCGCGCTGCCGGGGTGTTCGGCCGCGGCGAGAAGGGGAAGATGTGGGCCGCGACCACGTCGCAATCGTTGAGCAACTTCAGGGAATTGAGTGACATTTCTTCAGTTTCTGTCGGAAATCCGGCAATCAGGTCGGCGCCGATCGTTGCATCCGCTCGAGCCGCTTTGATCCGCTCGACTGTCCGCACGGCGTCGGCACGGCTGTGCCGGCGCTTCATGCGTTTGAGGATCAGGTCGTCGCCTGCCTGAAGCGACAAGTGGAAGTGCGGCAGGAGCCGCGGCTCGCCCGCGATCAGCTCGAACAGCGGATCGTCGATCTCGACGCCGTCGAGCGACGACAGCCGCAAGCGCTTGAGGCGCGGCTCAGCCGCGAGCAGCCGCTGGCACAGCGTGCCCAACCCGCCATCGTAATCGGTGATGTCCACGCCGGTGAGCACGATCTCCTTCGCGCCGCGATCGATCTCGCGTCTAACGGCGTCGCGGACCCGCTCGAAGGGCAGGGATATGCTCGGGCCGCGCGCCTGCCAGATCGAGCAGAAGGTGCAGCGGTGATCGCATCCCGTCTGCACCGCAACGAAGCTGCGGACGTGTCCCTGGAAGCCCGATGGCGCCATGACGTCATTCGCCGCGAAGCTGCTGAGCTTGCTCGCATTTCCTACGACGCGGCGGACTCCCGCCATGGTGGCGAATGTCTCGGGCTCAAGCTCCGCCGCACAGCCCGTGACCAGAATCTTGGCACTTGGCCGCATCCGGTGCGCCCGGCGGATCGCCTGCCGTGTCTGCCGCACCGCCTCATTGGTCACGGCGCAACTGTTGACCACCACCCAGTCCTCGTCCGCCGGCGCGGACCGGGCGATCGACTCGCTTTCGGCGAAGTTCAGCCGGCAGCCGAGGGTGATCGTTTCGACACTCATTTGAGCGCCTCGAGGTCGAGCTCGCCTGAGAAGACGCGCGTCGCCGCGCCGCGCATGCGGATTTGATCACCAGGCCGCCAGCTGACCGTCAGGCTTCCACCGGTCATGTCTACGCGCACCGGCGATTGAGCGCGCTTGGTGGCGATCGCTGCAACCGCGGTCGCGCAGGCGCCGGTTCCGCACGCCAGGGTCTCGCCGGCACCACGCTCGAAGGTCCGCAATTCGACGCGGTCGTGGACGTAGGTGGCGACATTGACGTTGATGCGCTCGGGGAAGGCGGGATCATTCTCGATCCTGGGACCCAGCTCCTCGAGGGGCACTTCACGCGCATCCGGCACGAAAAAGACGAGGTGGGGATTGCCGACGTTCACCGCGAATGGATTCCCGAGCCCGTCCCAGGCCATCGGCAGCGCGGCCGTGTCCATCGGGTAGGCGAGGGGAATCTCGTTCCAGCCGAACCGCGGCTCGCCGATGGCGACCTCGATCTCG
>Ga0207661_10003227_pt1 | contig 11297 bp, 6 predicted proteins | sample KBSC713LmetaG_FD_184337 | JGI IMG/M metagenome (GOLD analysis project Ga0207661, IMG submission 184337) | Corn rhizosphere microbial communities from Kellogg Biological Station, Michigan, USA - KBS C7.1-3L metaG (SPAdes) (version 2) | ecosystem: Host-associated > Plants > Roots > Rhizosphere ... | reverse complement strand
CGAAACAGTTGAACCCCTCTACAACATGGTGCCACCGCCGGGGGTGCCGGCTGAGCTCGGGTTCAACGTCGCGTCTTTGGCCATCCACATTCGAGGCGGACTTTCGGGAGGCTTTCACCTCACGGCTGCGGCCAATGAAGTAATCGGCAGGTTCGCGACGTCCCGAACGGCCATAGAGCTCTGGGGAAGCCCGACGGATCCAAGTCACGATCAGTCTCGTTTTGGTCAGGGGTGTGGAGGAAATCTTGAGAACGTACATAAACCAGAAGACTGCCCCACCGAACCGGCATCGGCCCCCTTCCTCACCATGCCTGCATCGTGCACCGAAGAAGAGAGCTTCAAGGGCACGGTGACTTCCTGGCTTGGCAGCGAAGACTCGAGAACCGTCCCGCTCACCGACCGCAACTTCGAACCGTTCCAGATGAGCGGCTGCAACGCCCTGGACTTCAAACCGACGATCGAATCGAAGGCCACCACGAATCTGGCCGACAGCCCCAGCGGCCTTGACTTCAACCTGCACCAGCCCCAAGACGAATCGCTGGAAGGCCGCTCCACGGCTCCGCTCAAGGACACCACGGTCACTCTGCCCGAAGGGATGACCTTCAACGCCTCCGCGGCGGCGGGCCTTGAAGCCTGCACCGAGTCCCAGATGGGCTATGCCCCCGAAGGCTCGAAGATCCAGTTCGACACCAAGCCCCAGCACTGCCCCAACGCATCGAAGCTGGGCACGCTGGAAGTCAATACGCCGCTGCTCGATCACCCGGCCGCAGGAGCTGTCTACCTGGCCAAGCCCTATGACAACCCCTTCGGCTCGCTGACCGCGATCTACCTGGCGATCGAAGACGAACAGTCGGGCACCGTCGCCAAGCTGGCGGGCAAGGTCACGCCTGACCCAGCGACCGGCCGGCTCACCACCCGCGTCGAAGGAAGCCCCGAGCTGCCGGTCAACGACATCGACCTGCACTTCTTCAAGGGCGCCAACGCGTCCTTGAAGACGCCGATCTCATGCGGCACCAAGACCACCACCTCTGATCTCACCCCCTGGTCGACCCCTGAAGGAGAAGATGCGCACCCCAGCGACTCCTTCCTGACCAGCAGGCCTGCTTCAAGCTCGGGCGCCTGCCCCTCCTCTGAAGCAGAGGCCCCCAACACGCCGAGCTTCTCGGCGGGAACCGTGGCCCCGGCCGCGGGAGCCTTCAGCCCCTTCGTGCTGAAGCTCTCCCGCGCTGATGGCACCCAGCAGATCAGCGGCCTGGAAGCGGCTCTGCCGCCGGGGCTGACCGGCAAGCTCGCCGGCATCCCCTACTGCTCAGAGGCAGACATCGCCAAGGCCCGCTCCCGCGAAGCCCCCAACCAGGGTGCGCTTGAGCAAAACGACCCGAGCTGCCCCGCCGCATCTGAAGTCGGCACGGTCAACGTCGGCGCCGGAGCCGGCCCCAACCCGCTCTATACCCAAGGCCACGTCTACCTCGCCGGCCCCTATAAGGGCGCCCCGCTGAGCATGGCGGTGATCGTCCCCGCCGTCGCCGGACCCTTTGACCTCGGCACCGTGGTCACCAGGGTGGCGCTTCACGTCGGCACCTACTCAGCCCAGATCAACGCCGTCTCCGATCCCTTGCCGAAGATCATCGACGGCATCCCGCTCGATATCAGGAGCATCGCGCTGAAGCTGGATCGGCCCGACTTCTCGCTCAACCCGACCTCCTGCGAAGCGATGGCGATCACCGCCAAGTCCACCTCGCCGACCGGCCAGGTGGCAGACCTCGACAACCGCTTCCAGGTCGGCGGCTGCCAAAAGCTCGGCTTCAAGCCGCGCTTCACTCTCTCGCTGAAAGGTGGGACCAAGCGTGGCGCTCACCCGGCGCTAAAAGCGGTCTTGACGATGCCAAAGAAAGGCAACTTCGCCAACATCGCCAAGGTCCAGGTCAGCCTGCCGCATTCGGAGTTCCTCGACCAAAGCCACATCGGCACCGTCTGCACCCAGACCCAGCTGGCAAGCCAGACCTGTCCGGCCAAGTCGATCTACGGCCGCGCCAAGGCCTGGACGCCGCTGTTTGATGCGCCGCTGGGCGGCCCGGTCTATCTCGGCGTCGGCTTCGGCCACGAACTCCCCGACGTGGTCGCCGACCTCAACGGCCAAGTCAGGGTCCTCGCCCACGGCACAGTCGACACCAACAAGCAAAAAGGGATCAGAAACACCTTCGAAGCGGTCCCCGATGCCCCCGTCTCCAAGTTCGTCTTGGAAATGCAGGGCGACAAGAAGGGCCTTTTGCAGAACTCCGAAAACATCTGTCGCTCAGCCCAGCACGCCGAAGCGAACTTCACCGCCCAAAACGGCAAGGTCGTGCGCCTCAAGCCGACGATCAAAGTCGCCGGCTGCGGCGCCAAGAAGCACAAGGCAGGCAAGGGTTCCAAGAAACCGCAGCGGTGAGGAGTCCCTCTACCGCTCTCGCCGCTGTGCTCCTGGCGGTTGCCACGGCGGCATTCGCACCTGACGGTGCGAATGCCGCCGGCCCGCCGCAGGCTGGCTCGATCGCGGTGGAAGCCGTCACCGCGAGCTCGGCAGTCTTGCGCGGTCAGGCCAACCCCGACGGTCTGTCGACCACATACCGCTTCGAATACCTGAGCGAAGCCGCCTACCAGGCAAACCTCAAAGCCGAACCGGCGAGCGACGGCTTCAAAGGAGCGGCCCTGGCGCCGCCGAGCGGAGCCGGGCTGGTGGGCTCGGGCACGCAGGCGCTCCCCGTCTCCCAGCAGCTCTCCAAACTCTCCGCCTCCACCACTTACCGCTACCGCCTGGTGGTCAAGAACTCAGCCGGGGAAGGCGAAAGCGCGGTTGCAGCCTTCGCCACCCAAGCGCCGACCAACGCCTTCGCCCTGCTCGATGGCAGAGCCTGGGAGATGGTCTCCCCGATCGACAAAGGCGGTGGCTCGATCCCGCCGCCCGGGGCGCTCTTTGGCGGCGGGGACTTCCAGGCTTCCGCTTCGGGTGAGCAGCTCACCTTCAGCTCACCCTTCTCCTTTGCCGGAGGCGTCGGAGCGCCACCCTTGAGCCAGTACCTGGCGACCCGCTCGAGCTCGGGATGGGCGACCCAGAACATCTCCCCGCCATTGCTCTCTGGCAGCTACGGCGATCATCCCGACGGAGCCCCCTACCGGCTCTTCTCATCTGAACTCTCCCAGGCGCTCTTGTCAAACGGCGAACGCTGCCGCGGAGAAGCGGGGGGAGACTGCCCGGTCGCCAACCCGCCGCTGCCGGGCTCCGGTGCTCCGGGGGGCTTTCGCAACTACTACCTCGCCAGCGGCTCTTCATTTGACTCGCTGCTCGGCTCCGCCGCCCTGCTCAACACCCCCCGCTCGGCCTCTGAATTCGAGCTCACCCTGGCCGGTGCCACCGCGGACCTCAGCCACATCGTTCTCTCAAGCTGCGCCGCGCTCACAAATGACGCAACCGAAGTCGGACCTCCCGCCGATTGCGCCACGGCGCCGCAGAACCTCTATGAGTTCTCGGGCTCGGGCCTCAGAGCGCTGAACTTCCTGCCGGGGGAACCCACCACCACGCCCGGGGCCGAGCTCGCCGCCCAAGGCGGGGCGATCTCCGCCGACGGCTCGCGCGCCTACTTCACCGAGCTCGAAGACAGCGGCATCTACCTTCGCGAAGGCAACACGACCAAGCTCCTGCCCCAAACCACGGGTGGGGGAGCCTCCTTCCAAGTCGCCTCCACCGACGGCGCCGTTGCTTACTTCACCGCGGGCTCCCACCTCTACCGCTACTCGGCACAGGCGCAGACCAGCACCGACCTCACACCGGGGGGCGGCGTCCTCGGCGTGCTCGGCGCCTCCGCCGACGGCTCGGTCCTCTACTACGCCACCACAGCGGGCCTCTTCGGCTGGAACGCCGGCACGACGAGCGAAGTCAGCCCCGGGCCGATCCTTCCCGCCAACTACTCGCCCAGCGCAGCCACCGCCGCGGCTCAGGTCAGCGCCGACGGTTCTCACCTGCTGTTTGCCTCCACGGCCTCGCTCACCGGCTACCCCCACAACGGCAAAGCCGAGCTCTACCTCTACGGCCCGCCGCCGAGTGGCGGGCCTTCTCGGTTGCTCTGCGTCTCTTGCAAGCCGACCGGGGAAGCCGCGGGCGGCTCGGCCTCGGTCCCCGGCACCCTCGCCAATGGCACCACGGTGATCTATCGGCCCCGGGTCATGAGCGAGAGCGGCAACCGCGTCTTCTTTGAATCAGAAGACAGCCTCTCGATCCAAGACACCAACAGCCGCCGCGACGTCTATGAGTGGGAGGCCTTGGGCGAAGGCAGCTGCACGATCGACCCCGGCTGCGTGCAGCTGATCTCGGCCGGGCGCAGCTCTCAGCCCTCCACCTTCATCGACGCCTCAGCCGATGGCTCCTCTGCCTTCTTCCTGACCGACGAATCGCTGGTTGGCACCGACCCCGGCTCCACCGACGTCTACGTCGCCAGGGCGGACGGCGGCTTCCCCTCACCGCCGAGCGGCATCCGCTGTGAGGGGGACTCCTGCCAGGTCTTGCCCGACGCGCCCGATGATCCGACGCCGGGGACGCAGGTGCCGGGTCCGGCCAACCCGCCGGTGCACTTCCCCAAGGCGCATAAAAAGAAGCAGAAGGGCAAGCAGCACAAGAGCAACCCCACACACAAAAAGAAGCGGGGGAGGGCACAGTGAGCGTCCGCCTTTCACTCGCGCTCCTCTGCGCGCTCGCCGCGCTGGGGGTGTGCTCATCCGCGGCGGGCGCCGCGGGGTTCGGCTTTGCCCCAGGCCCCGAAGGCTTCTCGGTTGAAGCCCGCGGCGAAGGGGACACTCCCGCGATCCAGGGCGGCTCTCACCCGGTGGCGCTCTCAACCACGGTGAACCTCAACCCCGGTCCCGAATCCCCGGGCGAAGCGGGCGTCCCCTTCTCTGAAGGGGGCCTTCGCAGCCTCACCCTCGAACTCCCTCCCGGCCTGATCGAAAACCCCGCCGCCGTTCCCCAGTGCGCCCAGGCGGACTTCCGCACCCCACGCGTCTCCCCCTTTGAAACCAGCCTCTCGGGCGAGAGCTGCCCCGACAAGACCCAGATCGGCACCCTCACCGTGCACAGCTCCTTCGCCGGCGGCTCGGTGCGGACCTTCGGCGTCTTTAACCTGGTGCCGCCGCCTGGCACTCCGTCTGAGCTCGGCGCCAGCCCCTACGGCTCGCCGATCACCTTCACCCCCCACGTGCGCCAGGCAGACGGCGAATACGGGCTGACCCTGCAATCGAGCGACGTCCCCCAGCTCACCGACCTCAGCGGGCTGACCCTGAACATCTGGGGAGCGCCCTGGGCGATCCTCCACAACTCCCAGCGCGGCAACTGCCTGAAGGAGGAAGAACCGGCTTTCGGCTGGGCCAAGTGCTCGGTCGGGCCGCCCGCCGCCAGCCCCGCGATCGCCTACCTGACCCTGCCGACCGCCTGTCAGAGCTCACTCACGATCACCGCCACCGCCACCTCCTGGGATGACCCGCCCCGAAGCGAGAGTCGCTCTGCCCCGATCTCAAACCTCGAAGGTTGCGCCAGCTCCCCCTTCGAACCCCAGGCCGCCGGCATCGTGATCAACCCCCGCGCCGCCTCGCCCTCTGGCTTTGACTTCGATCTCTCCGTCGATCAGAGCGGCTTTCTCGAACGAAATGAGATCGCTCCTTCCCCGGCACGCAAGGCGATGGTCGCCCTGCCCGACGGGGTGACGATCAACCCCTCGGTGGGGGCGGGCCTGGGCGTCTGTGATCCCGCCCAGTACGCGGCCGAGACGCTCACCTCCCTGGAAGGTTCGGCCTGCCCCAACGAATCGAAGATCGGCGACTTTACGGTCAAGACGCCACTCTTGGCGGAAACGATCGAAGGCTCGCTCTTCCTCGCCAAGCCCTATGACAATCCCTTCAACAGCCTGATCGCGATCTACCTGGTGGCGAAGTCGCCCGAGCGCGGCATCCTGGTCAAGGTCGCGGGCCGCGTCGAGGCAGACCCGGCCTCGGGCAACCTCATCGCCACCTTCGACAACCTCCCCCAGCTCCCCTACACCGACCTTAAGGTCCACTTCCGCGAAAGCCAGCGCTCCCCGCTCGCCACGCCGCAGGCCTGCGGCGCCTATAGGACCACGACCGAGCTTCACCCCTGGCGCGACCCCGCCCTCAGCGATCGCGACAACACCACCACCACGATCGCCGCCGGACCGGGGGGAGGCCCCTGCCCGGCCCGCCCGACCCCCTTTCACCCGCAGGCAAAAGGCGGCTCGATCAACTCCAACGCCGCCTCCTACACCCCCTTCTATCTGCACCTCACCCGCACCGACACAGAGCAGGAGATCACCTCCTACTCGACCGTCCTGCCGCCGGGGCTGACCGGCAAGCTGGCCGGAATCCCGCGCTGCTCTGATGCGGCAATCGCGGCGGCAAAGCGCCGCGGCGGCTTCGAAGAGGCAGAACACCCATCCTGTCCCGCGGCGAGCCGGATCGGGCGCACCTACTCGGGCTTTGGCGTCGGGCAGGTCCTCTCCTACGCGCCGGGCGGCCTCTACCTCGCCGGGCCCTTTCACGGCTCGCCCTTCTCGATCGTCGCGATCGACTCGGCGACGGTCGGCCCCTTCGATCTCGGCGTGATCATCGTCCGCTCGGCGATCAAGGTCGATCCCCAGACCGCCCAGGTCTCGATCGACTCCGCCGGCTCAGACCCGATCCCCCACATCATCAGGGGCATCCCGATCCACCTCAGAGACGTCCGCATCTACATCGACCGCCCGACCTTCACCCTCAACCCGACCAGCTGCGACCCGTTCACGATCGCCTCGACCCTGAGTGGCTCAGGCCAGATCTTCGGCAACCCCGCCGATGATGAGAGCGCCGCCGCCCCCAGCCCCTACCAGGCCTTCAACTGCGGGGCGCTGAACTTTAAGCCGCGCTTCAGCCTGAAACTGCGGGGTGGCACCAAGCGCGGGGACTACCCCTCGCTCAGAGCCGAAGTCAAACCTCGCCCCGGCAACGCCAACATCGCCAAAGCGACGGTCACCTTGCCCGCCTCGGAGTTCCTGGCCCAAAACCACATCAAGACGATCTGCACCCGCAATCAATACGCGCGGGGCAGCTGTCCCGCCGACTCCGTCTACGGGCACGCCAGGGCCTTCACGCCGCTGCTTGGCCAACCCTTGGAAGGAGACGTCTACCTGCGCTCCTCCGAACACGAACTGCCCGACCTGGTCACCGCCCTGCGCGGCGGTGGGGAGGAAATCGCGATCGATCTCATCGGCCAGATCGACGCGGTGGGGGGAGGGCTCAGAGCGCGCTTTGACGTCGTCCCCGACGCCCCGGTCTCCAAGTTCGTGATGGCGCTTCGCGGCGGCAAGCACGGGCTGCTCGTCAACGCGGGGAACGTCTGCGCCGCCAAGCAGCTCGCAAAGACGCGCTTCCTTGGCCACAACAACCTTGGTGCGGCGCCCGAGACGACGCTTGAAGCGCAGTGCTCGCACAAGAAGCAAAAGCGCTCCAAGCATGGAGGGAGGAAGCGATGAGAGAGTCTGTGATGGAGTCCACGAAGGCCTTCCGCGCCTGCATGGCGATCGCCTGCGCCCTCGCCGTGCTGCTCGTCGCGGGCGCCCCCGCAGCCCAGGCCGCTCGGCCGCTGATCACAGAAGCGCTGCTCCCCGAAATAGAGACCAAAAGGGTCAAAGGCGGTCAGATCGAAGGCGCCTGCGGGGTCGCGGTGAGGGGCGGTCAGACCTTCGTCTCTGACTACTACCACCGCACGATCGACATCTTCCCCGACGGCAGCGGGCGCATCGCCGCCAATCCGCTAGACGGCTACTGCGGTCTGGCCTTCGCCCCCGACGGGACGCTCTATGCCAACGAATGGCACGAGGCGGTCTATGAGGTCTCGCCCGCCAAGCAGCTGATCGACTCAGGCGAATCGACCGGGGTCGCGGTCGATCAGGCCGGCGGCGACGTCTACGTCGATGACCGCACCTACATCACCCGCTACGGGGCCCCGATCGCAGAAGGAGAGCCGCCGGCCGAAAAGATCGGCCTCGGCAGCCTCGGCGAAGGTTTCGGCGTCGCGGCCGAAGCCGGGCGCGTCTACGTCCCCGATGCGGCAACGAACACGGTCGAGGTCTATGAACCCGCTACGGACCCCACCAGCCCGGCCTTCGTGATCGAACCGCCCGGGGGCTTCAGCTCTTTGAGAGACGCCGCGATCACCACCGATCCCACCAACGGCCACGTTCTCGTTCTCGACAACCTGCAGCCGGGCTTTGAATTCCCCGAAGGGGCAATCGATGAGTTCGCTGCTGATGGGACCTTCCTCGGTCAGCTCTCCGATCACGTGATCGACGGCGAGCCCTCGGGGATGGCCACAAGCGAAGGCAACCTCTACGTCACCGACGGCAACTCAGAAGAATCCAACGTGGCCCTGTTCGGCCCCTACGCCGGCGCCGGCTTTGCGCCTTTGGCGGCGGTCCCGAGCCCAAGCGGCGCGCCGACAGGCGGGGTGCAAGAGGCCGGGGCGGCGCCGGCCGCTGCCGAGAACCCGCCCCGCCTGCGCCCCCGCGCTCCCAAGCACCGCAAAAGGCAGCACGGAGCACACCGCGGCAAACGCGTGGGGAGGGCAGCTCGATGAGCAGGAACTCAAAGCTCGCGATCACGGCGGCCCTCGCTCTCGCGCTCACCCTCGCCTCCCTAGCCCAGGCCGAGACGATCCAGCGCGCCGGCCTGCGGATCACTCTCAACGGCGAGCTCACCCCACAAAAGCTGCCGCGCCAAGGCAGCGCACCGATCCAGGTCTCGATCGGGACCAAGATCGCCTCCAGCGACGGCAGCGACCCTCCGCAGCTGCGAAAGCTGGCGATCGCGATCAACCGCAACGGGCGCTTTGACTCGAGCGGGTTGCCCAAGTGCACCGAAAGAGACATCCAGCCCGCAACCACACAAGGCGCTCTGGCGGCCTGCGGTGCCTCCCTCATCGGCAGCGGTTACTTCAACGCAAAGGTCCTTTTCAAGCAGCAAGTCCCCTACCCGGCCGAAGGCAAGCTCTATGCCTTCAGCGGCACCTACAAAGGCAAGCCCGCGATCCTCGCCCACGTCTACGGCAAAAAGCCGGTTCCCACCTCCTTCACCTTCCCCTTCGTCTTGCAAAAGGAAAAGGGCACCTTCGCAACGGTACTGAGCGCCTCCTTCCCCGAAGTGACCGGCAACGCCGGCTACGTCACCGGGATCTCGCTGAAGCTCGGCAAGGTCTTCAAGGCCGCTGGCAAGACCCACAGCTTCCTCTCGGCGAGCTGTCCCGCCCCGAAGGGATTCCCCGGGGCCTCCTTCCCCTTTGCCAAGGCGACGCTGAGCTTCCCGGGGAAGACCTTGAGCTCGACCTTGACGCGGGAGTGCAGGGTGGGGGGCGGCTAAGGGAGTTCCGAATAGGTTTCTAATCAAAAAAACCACGTGCGTATCTTGACAAACATGAACTGACGTGTTTGTATTTCGGCTCGGCCTCCAATGAGAACTGAGTCGGTATGAGTGCAGAGCAAGAGACAAATTCCACCCGTAGCTCGCGCGGCTCGCGCCGGCGACCAGATCTGCCCCCGCCGCGCGTCGAGAAGATCCGCCCTCGCTCCGGTCTATCGCGGGCGGAGGTGATCGCTAACCAGAGGGCGCGCATCTTTAGCGGGTTCGCCGGCGCTCTTGCGTACCACGGCTACGAGGACACCAAGGTCACCGACATCGTCGAACTCGCAGGTGTTTCCCGGGCCACCTTCTACGAGCGCTTTGAGAGCAAGGAGCTTTGCTTCACTGCCGCCTACGAAGATGGGGTGGAGCGCCTGGCAGCGGTGGTGGCAGGAGTGGCGGGCGGTGAGCGCGACTGGGCCAATCAGCTTTCCGCTGGGCTCATGGCCGGGCTTGAATTTCTCGCGGCCGATCCGCCCCTGGCCCACCTATTGTTCGTAGAGGCTCTGGCTGCCGCGCGCCCCGCTCGGCTCGAGCACGAGCGCTCGCTGGACCGGTTGGCCGATGTCCTGCGCCCACCGGTCATAGATGGCAATGAGTTCTCTGAGGAGACGGCGCGCATGCTCGCCGGCGGCGTCGCGTCTCATCTCTCGGGACGGATTCTGGCCGGTGAAGCCGAGCGGCTGCCCGAGCTGCACGATCCCCTGCTCCAGTACCTGCTCGCCCCGTCGCTGGCGGCTCTGCGCACCACGGATGAGCGACGAGCCGCCGCGCTTTGATCCGGGCGGCTTTGTCGAGCTGCCGGACAAGCTCGCGCTCGGCCAGTTGCCGCCCGGTCGCCACGGCCTGCCGCGCTCCTTCGTGGTCCGCAACCAGCGCCTGCGTATCGTCGCGGGTCTGCTGCGGGTGCTGCCGCGCCACGGCTATGCCGAGACCACGGTCGGTCAGATCATCAGCGAGGCCCGCGTGTCCCGCTCCGCGTTCTACAGTCAGTTCGCCGGCAAGGAGGAGTGCTTCCTCGAGGCTTATGAACTCGGCGGCGGGTGGCTCTGCGATGGGGTGGAGGCGGCGGTCGGGGACGAGCCCTGGCCCGACCGGGTCCGCCTCGGCGTCGGCGAGGCGCTGCGGATGCTCGCCGCCAACCCGGCCCTGGCCCACCTGATCGCGATCGAGGCGCTGCAGGCCGGCTCGGCCGCTCGTCGGTTGCAGCAGGCGAGCCTCACCCGACTGGCCGAGATCCTCAGCCTGGGCCGCCCGGAGCGCCCCGAGCTCCCGGCGGACCTCGAGCAGCTGCTGCTCGGTGGCGCTCTCTCCGTGGTCTCCCGCCACGTCGAAGGGGGCGGGATCGAGCAACTCCCCGAGATCGAAGCCGCCCTTGTCGAGTGCCTGCTGATTCCCTACCTTGGACCGGGCGAAAGCAAGCGGATTGCCGCATGAGGGGCCGGATGTTGAAGCCTCGCTATACTTTTTGAAGTAAAAGCCGATCCGGATTTAGGAGATTCACTCGTGGCGAACGGTGCGGACACGCAGGTCAAGGCCCCAGTCGAGGAGATCGAGCCCTTCGAGGCGGCGCAGGAGATCGAGGGCGGCGATGTCGTCCTGATCGACACGCGCGAGCCGCACGAGTACCAGGAGGCCCACCTCGAGGACGGCAAGCTGGTGCCGCCGGGGCTGCTCGCCGACGAAATTGCCGGCGCCGCGCCCGACAAGTCGGCGCGCACGATCGTCTACTGCCGCAGCGGCAACCGCTCCTACAAGGCGGCCGAGCAGATGGAAGCGCTCGGCTACACCGACGTCGCCTCGATGGCCGGCGGCATCCTCGCCTG
>Ga0207661_10003225_pt1 | contig 11305 bp, 11 predicted proteins | sample KBSC713LmetaG_FD_184337 | JGI IMG/M metagenome (GOLD analysis project Ga0207661, IMG submission 184337) | Corn rhizosphere microbial communities from Kellogg Biological Station, Michigan, USA - KBS C7.1-3L metaG (SPAdes) (version 2) | ecosystem: Host-associated > Plants > Roots > Rhizosphere ... | reverse complement strand
GAGTCCGATCGCCGCGTCCCAGTGCGGCGACCAATCCGAAGATGGTTGCCGATTGCGCGTCGGGGACCAGCGTGGCGATGTCATCGGCAGTGATCTTGCGCGTGGTACCGGCAAACAGCCGAAGCTTTTCGATTTCCGTGGAGATGCGCGAGGCGTCTCCGCCGGTGGCTTCGAGCAGCAGAGCGAGCTCGGCCAAGCCTAGTTGGATGCCAGCCTCTTTCGCCAGCCGCTGGGCCAGGAAGCGTGCGGCATCGGGAGCGTATGGGCGAAACTCCACCTTCGCTGGAATCGCCGAATAGAATGCCTCCACGCGCTCGATACGGGCTTTGTCTTCGCCTTCGAATTCGTAGCGGGCGCAATCGAAAACCAGGATCACGTCGGGCGTGGGCTCGCGTAAGTAGGCTGCCAGGCCGCCCTGAGGGTTTTCTTCCTCATCGCTATCCGAAGCCCGGCCCCTTGGAACGGCCGCTTCCGCGCCAGCCAGCCAGATCACCCGGCGCGATGCAAACAACGATAAAGCGCGGGCATCGTCCAAAGCTGCGGCCAAAGGCATCCGATCGAGATCGTGGCGGGTGAAACCGTTCTCACGCTGATCGGGAGGGAGAACGGCATCCAGCAGTGCTCGACGGCACTTGCTGCGTTCATACGCTTCCGGACCGATGAATAGATACGCCGGCTCGGGACCGTTCTTGGCAAGCCTTGCCAGAAACTGTTCCGGAGTCATTAGAAGTTTTGCAGGACCGCGCTTACGATGGAGCGGGCCACTTCCTGTCCCGCCCGCTTGAGCGCCGGATCGCTTTCTTCAAAGTATTGGGTAGCGTTGGGGCTGATCTGATAGGTGTTGTGCACGTCGAAATTCGGACGCGACAGGAGCACTTTACCCGTCGCCCGCTCCGTCAGAGTGATAGAAAGCGTCACGTGCATTTCCGCCAGCACGGCGCGCGTATTGACGGAATCGAAAATAGTCGGATAGAACGAGTAGGTAATAACCGTGCCGCGAAGCACCGCGTCGGCCGAATCGGCATCGGAAACGACGCGATAACGCGTGCGAGTGATGAATTCGCGCGAAATGATTTCGGGAAGCTGATCCGTCAGCTTGTAGCGCGTCGTCAGATTCGTGAAGGCTGGGATGGCGACCGTATGGACGGCTTTCGGAAGAGATCCGCTACCGTCGGAGAAGCGATATCCGCAGGAGGCGGTGCAGAGAGTGCCAACGAGCAGTAAGGCTGCTGCGCGGATCATAAAGACTCCTGGGCTACCGCTACGGCATTCTCCGCCGCCAGGCGCAGATTGTCGGATACCAGCCAGAACCAGCAAGCGCGCGGCTGGTTGTGATCCATCATGATCGCTCCGATGCTGAGACCGCTCTGCCCGGCCATGCCGACATTCGAGGGTGGTTCGTCCTGCCGAACATCCAGACCGGCTTCGGCGAGCGCCTTGGCCAGCTTGTCTGCGCCAGGGTTTTCTTCGAATTCGACCCAGGCCGAAATGCTGTGCCCGTGGAACACAGGCGCTTGAATCAGGCGTACGGACGGCATGGGAACGCCCGGCCACGCATCGAGTAGCGAGGCCAGATGCTTTTCCACGCGCTGCTCGATGCTTTCCAGGGGCTCCAGGGCTTCTTCGCCATAACGAGCCAGCATGTTGAACGCGAGCTGGGTATCGAATACGTCGGTTTTGAGCTTTTGAAACGCGAGCACTCCGACGGTCTGCTGGCGCAATTCTTCGAGACCACGCTGGCCGCGCTCGCTGGCGGGCTCGAACACGTGCACTACGGATCGCTTGATCCGCGTTGCTTTCGACAAGCGTCCCAGAAACATCGCCAGCGCGATGGCTGCGGGATGAGCCACCACTTGGATCGGCGAGGCGGCCGGCCGTGCGGCTTCAGCCGACGGTGCCCGCAGTCGCGCTTCTGGCTGCTCTTCAAGACCCCCCGCGAGGTCAATCAGCCGAGGGCCATCCTTGGGGTTGACCTTCAGAACGCGGCGGCTGGACGCCGGCGATCCTGCGAGAAACGCGACCTTGGCTCCGGCGAGATTCTCGGCGGAGAGTGGCGCCATCACCAGGGGTTCCTCTTCGTCGGCAGTCAGCGTCGCCGATCCGTCGGCGGCAGCGGAGATTAACTGCACGCGCGGCGCCGGTTTGCTTCCATCCAATACCTCGCGGATCTCCTTCGCGAGAAGAGTGTCGCCGCCCACCAATGCGATCAAGGGGCGCTCGGTCAGCTTAGCCAAATGGAACCTCCGGTTCGTGTTCGACGGGTCGCAGACGGCGTCGCACGATGCCTCCGGCCCGGATGACGATCCCGCTCATCCCGTACACAGCCGCCATTCCCAACAGCATGACCTGCGAAAGGTCCCAGATCAGGTAGATCAGGATGCTGACCAGCACGAAGGTCAGAGGCGAGCGGGGACGGAAAAAGCTCATCTCTTTGAAACTGGGATAGCGCCAGGTACTGACCATCAGGAATGAAAGCAGTCCCAGCAATGCCAGCCACGCAATGGAATAGACCCACCATTGCACGGGTCCAAATTCGACTAATGCGTACACTACGCTGGCAACCACTCCGGCCCCCGCCGGAATCGGCATACCGACGAAATACTTGCGGTCGGAGCGTCCAGGATTCTTGGGCACCGGGTTAACCTGCACGTTGAACCGCGCCAGACGCAGCGCGCCGCACAACAGAAACACAAACGCACAGAAATATCCGGCCCGATGCAAATGATCGAGTGTAAGCGGAGGGGGCGGCGCGGCGACGAATTCGACGCCCCAGGTATACGCCAATACAGCCGGCGCGATGCCGAAACTGATCACGTCGGCGAGGGAATCCATTTCACGGCCGAAATCGCTGACGGTCTTGGTCATGCGCGCGATGCGTCCGTCCAAACCGTCCAGAAATACGGCCGCTCCGATGGCGATGGCGGCTGCGCGAAAGTGCCAGTTCGCTGTATCCACCGACGTCGCGATCAGCATCGCGCCTCGGAAGGATTCCATCATGGCGTAGAAACCAAGAAACAGGTTGCCCGCAGTAAAGAACGTCGGCAGAGCGTATGCAGCGCGCCGTGGATGCCGGTCGGGCGATCGTGGATCGATCAACCGCTCTTGGAGCCGAAGTCGTTTCATGCCGTTCATAGAGGCTGGGCTCCTGATTCACGGACGCGAGCGATGACGCTGGATCCCGCGCTCACGCGATCACCGGCGTGCACCGTCAATTCCCATTCCGGACCCAGAAATACATCGACGCGGGACCCGAATTTGATCAGTCCAACACGTTCTCCGGGGTCCAGAATGTCGCCCGCCTTTTTGTAACAAATGATCCGGCGCGCGATCAATCCGGCGATCTGCTTAAACATCACAGTCGTGTGCACGCCACCCACCACGCCGTCCACAGTAATGGTGCTCTGCTCATTGGCATCGCTGGCTTCAGATTTGTTGGCGGGTAGAAACTGGCCCTTCTTGTAACTGACGCACGTGACCTTTCCGGGAATGGGCGTGCGGTTCACGTGGACATCGAAGATATTGAGGAAAATGCTGATGCGGGTGGCGCCCGAAGCGCTGGGCCGGATGGCGACTATTTTGCCGTCGGCGGGCGAAACGGCTACGGGTCCCGGAGGCACCGGGCGCTCCGGATCGCGAAAAAAATTCAGGCAAAATGCTGCTAAAACGTAAAACGGCAGCGCATAGGGCCATCCCAATAGGTACGTCGCGATCGCAGCGCCCAACAGCAATCCGCCCGCGTAGTAGTAGCCGTAAGACACCATCCAACCCTATTGTCGCATTGGGTGTAAGGTGCTGGATTCTCTAGGGGGTGCTGGCAGGCGTTAGGGTAGCGGGAGTAACCGGCTCCATGTAGGTAGATACCACGCTCTGGTTGCCGTCCTGGTCGACTGCTTTCACGCCGATCACGACATCGTCAATCGATACATCGGACATGCTGTAACTGGTCACCTTACCGACCCAGGTTTCGCGCTCCCATACTGGCGATGTGGTGGATCGCATCAGCACGGCGTAGCCCGCAAGATCCGGTTCGGTGTTGGGGAGCCAGTGCAAGACCGCGTCATAACCCGACTTGCCTCGCGTCAGCAGGGGCACGTGGCCGCCTTTGTTCGGACCGGACGAATACGTCCAGTTCAGAACAGGAGCAGCGGGGGCCAGGGCCAGGCTCGCCAGAACCGCGGCGTTCATTCGCACGACGCGCGTCGTGTAGGGAACCGAGGTATTGGCCAACGTGTCGGTAGTTGAGTGCTGATTCTTGTAATTCTCACTGGCCGTGGTCAGGCGAACCGCAGGAAAGCCTTCATTCAGGAAGGGTCGATGGTCTCCCCCGCGCAAAAAACGATCCTGGCGGAACACCATCTGAACCTGCATCGACGGCACGAAGCGCTCGGCGATCTGTTTCATGTAGCGTCCGAGTTCGCGGGTGGGAGAATCTTCGGGACCGGCTGCGAAGACACGCAGGATATTGGTCGAGGACTGCCCGTTACCGGCCACATCGCTACCGATGATGTCGTTATTCAGTACCGCTTCGATTAGCATCCCCGTCTTTTTCGCCGTGCTGGCATAGATCTGGCTTCCACTCAATCCGATCTCTTCAGCGGCGAAGGCGACGAACACGATCGTCTTGTCAAACTGATACTGGCTCAGGACGCGCGCCAATTCCATCACGGCCGCCGTGCCGCTGCCGTCGTCGGTTACGCCGGGTGCGATCAATTGAGCAGCGGTGGCCTCGAAATCGAGCGGGCCGAGATCCGTCTCAGGAGGATTGATCTGGAGCAGGGTACGGGCTTCCTTCTCGTCCATACCTTGCCGGACCGATTCGGCGATGCGCTGCTCGTCCCCGGTGAATGGTTTCCGAATCAGGGCCACTGAGTCATAGTGGCCGCCCACCAGAATGTAGCGATCCTTATACAACGTGCCCGGCAGTACGGCGACAACATTCGACAGCTCGACGTCGCGGATAATCTGTCCCTGCCGCGCACCCTTCTTGACTGTGAAGTTCTGGTAGCTGACTTGGAGCCGCGGGCTGTAGCTCTGCAGCTGGTCGTGAATCCAGCGCTTGGCCGCGCCGATCCCATGGACAGGGTCATCTTGCGCCGAAAGCACGTAGCGCGTCCCGAAGCCTTCGAGCTTTTGCAGCGTGGTTGCGATCCGGTCGGCCGAGATGGAATCGGCGATCGCTTTTACGGTTGGATTCAGTTGGGTTCCGGGCGTCTGCGCAAAGACGACGCATGAGAAGAGAATCGGAAGTATTCGCTTCATGATAAATTGTAATCCGAGATGAGCCAGGCGAAACCTGAGAACCAGATTGACTATCTCGAACTGCCCGCCTCCGATATCGAGAAAACGAAAACGTTTTACAACTCGGTGTTTGGCTGGAAGTTTGAAGACTACGGTCCCGACTACACCAGCTTCCACGATGGCCGTATGGCGGGAGGGTTTACGACGGAAACGCCGGCTCCCGGCAAGGGCGTGCTACTGGTGATTTATTCGAGCGACTTAGTAGCGGTCCAGAAGAAGATCCTGGCGGCGGGCGGGAAAATCGTGAAGGAGATCTTTTCGTTTCCTGGCGGTCGAAGATTTCACTTCGCCGATCCCAACGGCAACGAACTGGCTGTCTGGAGCGAGTAGGCCGACTACTTTCTTATCGCCAGCACGCTCGATCCAGCAGGAACGCTTACCTTTAAGGGAGCCTGCTTCAAGGTCGCGGAAAAGCTACTCGGCTCATTTGAGGTTCGCACCCACAGAGTTTGCGTAGGCCCCTTGGCGAACTGAATCTCCACCGGAATATCGACGGAAAAGTTCTCATCTACGCCGGACTGCTCGAGCGTCCCGGATACTTTCCACGAAGGAATATTTTCTTTCGCAGAGCCTTTAACGGAGTACTTCACACGCAGCGTGGGAATGCCGGTGGAATATACCCAGTTATCGAAGAAAGATTCCATCGAATCGGCGGTGACACCCGGCGGCAAGGATTTCTTCACCAGATCGAGAAGATCCGCGCTGCTTACGCCGCGAAACTCATACTGCTTGCGAAGGTCGGCGAGCACCTTCAGGAATCGCTCGTTCCCCAACCTCTTACGGAGCATGTGCAAAACCCACGCGCCCTTTTCGTACGTGATTACGCGGAAGGCCTCGGCTGATTTCGCGGCTTCCAAGCGGTATCCCCAGGTCACCGGTCCGGCCGATTCCAGATTCTGGCCGTCCTCGCCGGTCAGGAGAAGCTCACGCTGAAAATCGCCCATGACATCTTCCAGCGCTTTGGATCCCTTCTTCTTTTCGATCCACATGAGCGCGGAGTAATGCGCCAGCCCTTCCATCAGCCACTCGTCCTGGTAGCTTTTGCCGGTAACCACATTACCCCACCACTGATGCGCGACTTCATGGGCCACCATCAAGTCTGAGAAGAAAGTCTGGAGCGTAGCGCTACGGGTGGCCGGCGGGCGTTCCAGGGGATCCAGATAAGAGAGAGTCGATAGATACACCAGCCCCGGGAATCCTTGTCCGAACGTTCCTGGAATGGGCGATACGGTAAGCGTTTTCAGCGGGGGTGGACCGAAGAGTCCTGAGAAATATTGGAAGCATGCGGCCACATCGGTGGCCACGGTGTTTAGGCGCGCCAATGGATCGGGCGGCCGCACCGTTTGCAGGATAGTGGTTATTTCTTCGCGTCGCGGACCGCGTGGGGGCTGGACCGTCTGGGTCACGGTGGTGGCCCGCGGAGGCGGTTGCAGCGCGGGATCCAGTCCGCGGTTTCCAAACACATCCACGGTCAGTCCAGCGGCGGTAATCGAGCTTTTCTCGTAGGTGCCGAGATTGAATCCGGCCACGCGAATCGGCGTGAGGGTTCGACGTTCGGTAATCCGCGTGTCGCCTTCCACGCGGTCCGACACGATGTCGCCGGTGGTCACCAGGGTCAGACGTTTGGGGTAATTGAAGGCCAGTTCGTAATCCGCGAAGGCCGAGCCGCTGCGCGGATACCAATTGGAGCGCGCCCGGACCGCGTACACTCCGTTGCCTGGACTGGTGATGATATCGCCTTCGTGTTCGAACTCCATCAGGTGTGTGCTTCCGGCAGCCAGCAGTTCCGGCGAAGTAACCAGGAAGACTTCGTTCTCATCGGCGCGCAGGGCCCGGCTGCGGGCGGATTCGCGCGTTAGCAATTCTGCCGGCACGCCATCGATCCGGGCGGCTGTGACCTCCTCGGCGCGAGAAATCTCGAAGGCGAAGGCCCGCAGCGGACGGGAACCGATCTTCACAGTGGTGCGCGTGATGGCGCGCAGGCGCAGATTCTCGTCCAGTGTCGCCTCAATCCGGAACTTGGCGAGCGAAAACCCGGAGGTCTCAGGAGGCGTGCCGGCCGTGCGGAAGCGCCGTGCAACAAAACTAGTCCAGATATCGTAGACCACGCGCTGATTGCGCTCCATCAACTGTCCGGCCAGAATCTGCTCGGCGGCGGCCGGATCGTAGACCACGTCGAAGTTTCCCAGCGTCTTGCCGCCGATTGCGGCGAACAGAAGGCCATCGGGCCGCCCCGGCGAGAGTAAGTCGCCCGCGATGCGGGGGGCGAAGCTGTCCAGGATATTCGACACCACGGGAGCCCATTGTTCGGACAGCAGCGGCGCCATTTCAGGAGCCTTGCGCGCGGAGCCTTGCCTCTCGATGCTTTCCAGCAGGTCGCGTCCGGAACTGTCGGTAAACATCAGCACGGCCGCTCGAAAATGCTCGTTGAGATTGGGAGTTCCGGTGAAACGAGCCAGCGATTTCCTTTCGGCGCGCAGCGGCGGCAGCAGCAGAATTTCACCATCGCCACCCTCTACGTCGGCGGTGAAGACCGCGGCGATGCGTTCTCCGGCTACAGGCTTGGCAAAGATAAGATACCCGTCGTTAAAGTAGAGCCGGATATCATCCTTGTAAAGGCTGAGGTCGCGAACGCGATAGCATTGCTCGGGGTCGAGGCCGGCGTCGCGGACCGCGCGCGCCGTTTCCATGGCGGTTGGGCTGGCGGCCCAGGCGCTGATCGAGAGGATCGAGAGAAGTAGAACTCTCCGAGGCACTTCAGAACAACATTAACACTTCAGATAAACATTTCCTCGTCGACAGTTACTTGATCCGGGCTGGGACGCGTGCCGCGCAGCAGGAATTCCATCGCGGCGCGAATTCCAGCGGCGACGCCATTGATGCCGCGGATGGGAGCCAGAACGCCTTTGTGGACCAGTTCCACCGTATCCTGGGCCCGGTTGAGAGCGTCATCCACCAAGATTTCGGCGCGCTCAAGCTGTCTGCGTGTCCGTAGAGACGCGTCTTCCAGGAACTCTTCCACAGTCTGCATCTGTACCAGCGCCACGTCCAGGATCTGGTTGGTCTTGACGGTGACTTCGGCGATGGTGGTTTTTGCGTCGGTGATCAGCGAGCGCGAGGTATCCACCAGCGCGTCCACCTTTACCGTCAGCGGCAGGATGCGGTCGCGCATCTCTTTCGCGGCCTTGTAGGTCCCATACAGCATGGCCGCCTGGAAGATCATGGCAGCGGCGGAAATCGCTACAAAGATCGCGATGATGACGAGGAATACTGTCTGGTTTTCCATTTTTTCACTGAACCCGTGCCGGAGCCCCTCCTGAGTCTGCGCCGACCCGTCCGGCCCTAGTCGGGTATCGGAGTCTTTACTGCTTCGCGATACGCCTGCTTGCCTGCATCTACCGCGGCCGACAGATTCTCTTTCTGACGCCGGATGGTCTCTTTGCTGCGGTCAATTGCTTCCGCGGCGGTGTCGCGCAAATCGTTGGCTCGGCGCTTTACGTAGTCGGTTCCGTCTTCCGCCCGGCTACGCAGGTAATCGCGCGTCTCCGCACCTGACTTCGGCGCGAACAGTACTCCGACTGCTACTCCCAGGCCCAGACCCAGGCAAAAGTAAGACAGCTTGTTGTCGTCTTCCATCTCCGTTACTCCTCCTTCAAAGTTCGCCATTTCCACTCACAGAATAGCAGTGTGGAATGCAGTCTGCTGTTAAGAACCGGGCCGGCGGGCAACCCAGCAATTGGGTGTGACGATGTAAACCACTTCGCCATGTTGATTCCGTGCGGTGGATTTAAGTTTCACGATTCCATGCGTCGGATGGGTTTTCGAAGGACGAATCGACAATACCTCCATTTCGACCTGGATCGTATCGTTCGGGCGCACTGGCTGCGGCCACTCGATTCCGTCCACGCCGAGGCCAAGCAGGGGAAGATCGCCCAGGGGGTTGGAATCGACCACGAGGCGCATGACAATCGCGCCCGTATGCCATCCGCTGGCGATCAGGCCGTGGAAGGGGCCCTTAGCAGCGGCCTCCGGATCCAAGTGCATCGGCTGCGGATCGAATCGGCGGGAGAATTCGAGAATCTCTGCCTCGGTGACGGTAACGGATGCGGTTTGGAACTTCTCGCCGACCTGCAAATCCTCTAGATAACGACGCAGATAACGGCTCGTCACAGTTTCAGGAGTGCTCGCAGTCGTTTGGTTTGTACGCGGCTCACCGGAATCTCAGTCTGTTTTTTGTCGTCCATGCGGAGCTGGAAGCTGGACTTGAACCACGGGATTACTTCCTTAATCCGATGAATGTTCACTAAATACGAACGATGCACGCGCCAGAACGTGTCGGGATCCAGATTCGATTGCAGCTCTTCAATGGTGCGGTAATTGGACTGGCCTTCCAGGTTGTTGGCGACTACGGTAATCAGGCCGTCGTCGATGGTGGCATAAACCACATCCTGCGCGTCCACGATGAAGTTGCGCTGGTTGCTGCGCACCAGAAGTTTGCTCCGCTGCAGCGCCGGTTTAGGCAGAGCCGGCTCGGGCTGCTCGGCTTTGGCGCGATCGCTTACTGCCTTGCGCGCCCGCTCTACCGCCACAGTCAGCCGTTCTTTGTCCACTGGCTTCAGGACGTAATCCAGGGCTTCCCAGCGGAACGCTTCGACGGCGTACTGATCGTAGGCAGTGGCCATGACGAAATAGGGCAGGGGAATATCCAGCTCACGTAGCTTGCGGATCACGCCCATGCCGTCCAGGCCGGGCATCTGCACGTCCAGGAACACCAGATCCGGCTCCATGCTCTGGATCAATTTCACCGCTTCGAGACCGTTGGACGCGGTGGCCAATATCTCTATATCGGTGAATTCCTTGAGCTGGTACGCGAGTTCCTCGGAGGCGAGTTTTTCGTCGTCCACCAGAATTGCGGAGATCGTCGCAGTCGCGCGATTCTGCATGAGATGCTAGTATATCAGGACAGGTGATTTGCCCTCGCGCGTCTTCGCCGTCCGCACAATGAGACGGCAAAAGACTACGCCCGAGTGTCCCAGAGCGAACCACTTGGACCGGGAGGAAATAGGTTTTGGCGACTCGCGATAACGTCCAGATTGCGCCCGCGGACGGAAAACTTGGCGTTTTGATTCCAGGAATCGGCGCCGTGAGCACCACATTCATCGCTGGTGTAGAAGCCGTGCGCCGTGGCACCGCCGCGCCCATCGGATCGCTGACCCAGCTGGCGACCATCCGCTTGGGTAAGCGCACGGATGCGCGCACGCCGATGATCAAGGATTTCGTGCCTCTGGCCGGACTGAACGATCTGGTTTTCGGCGGCTGGGATATTTACGAAGACACGGCGTATGAAGCCGCGGTCAACGCGAAAGTTCTGCAGCGTCCGCAGCTCGACGAGCTTAAAGGATTTCTTTCGACCATTAAACCGATGAAGGCGGTATTCGATCCCGAATACATCCGCCGCATCAACGGTCCCAACGTCAAAGAAGCCAAGACCAAGATGGACAAAGCGGACATGCTGATGGAAGACATCGAGCAGTTCCGCAAGACCAACAACACGGCGCGCAACGTGATGATCTGGTGCGGATCGACGGAAGTGTTCCATCGGCCCGCGGCGGTCCACGCCACGCTCAAGGATTTCGAATGCGGGCTGATGCAGAACGATCCTGAGATCTCGCCCAGCCAGATCTACGCATACGCGGCGCTCAAATCTGGGATTCCGTTCGCCAACGGCGCGCCCAATCTGACCACCGATACGCCAGCGCTGCAGGAACTGGCCCGCGACCGCAGTCTTCCGATTTGCGGCAAAGATTTCAAGACCGGCCAGACTTTCATGAAGACGCTAATCGCGCCCGGCTTGAAGGCGCGCATGCTGGGCATCTCGGGTTGGTTCTCGACCAATATTCTTGGAAATCGCGACGGCGAAGTTCTGGAAGATCCCGGCTCGTTCAAGACCAAGGAAGAAACCAAGCTCAGCTCGCTGGAACAGATTCTGCAGCCGCAGCTTTATCCG
>Ga0207661_10003224_pt1 | contig 11306 bp, 6 predicted proteins | sample KBSC713LmetaG_FD_184337 | JGI IMG/M metagenome (GOLD analysis project Ga0207661, IMG submission 184337) | Corn rhizosphere microbial communities from Kellogg Biological Station, Michigan, USA - KBS C7.1-3L metaG (SPAdes) (version 2) | ecosystem: Host-associated > Plants > Roots > Rhizosphere ... | reverse complement strand
GCAGGGTAGCGTCGTCGTCGACGTCCTTGCGCCGCTTGCGATAGTCGGTGATCGCCCGGTCGGTCGCGAACGTCGCGTTGGTGAACTCGTCGACCTGCGCCTGGGCGTCGGTGACGAAGAGCATGGCGGCCGCCGAGCGCTCGGTCTGCAGCGCGTGCGCGAGACTTCCCGTGCTGGCCACGAGCGTGGCCTGCTCGCGCAGCTGGCCGGTGCGCGACGCCTCGTGGGCGGTGGTGACCAGGGCCAGCCCGGCGAACGCGACGACGGCCACGAGCGGGACGGCGACGATGAGGCGAAGCTGGTCGGCGATGCGATGCCCCGGCGTCGGCCGCGAACCGTGCCGCTGCCGGGAGCCGATCGGCAGGCTGCGCCGCCAGCGGCGGAGCTTCTTGCGCAGCCGGGCGATGGTGTCGCTGTTGAGGGCGCTGTCGAAGGTCTGGAAGGCACGGCCTTGGCGGAGGCTGTCGAAGCCCTGCGCGTGCTGGTTGTGCCTCACGTCTTCAGCCATCCCTCTGGCTGTCGCCTTTGGTTTCTACGTGTTGCCGGGCGTTGACGTTGTGCACAATCACAGTTTCGGGCGATCGGTGTCAATAGCACGACATCGACCATCACCGCGGGTAAGCCTATGCGAACACGTCGTTGACGATGGCCACCTGATCGGGGTCGATGCAGGCCCGTCCGCGGAAGCCCAGCCGGCGCAGCCCCTCGGTGGAGGCGCGGAAATCGGCGGCCGACAGGCCGGGCGGGCTGAGCGGGGCGACCGGCGGCTCAATGCCGGCCGCGGCGCTGGCCAGGACCACGAGGGACCGGGCGAGCAGCAGCTCCCGCTCGTCCGCTCCGAGCTCGACGTTGAGTTGTATACGCAGAGCCGCCTCGCCGAGCTGCAGTCGGGTGACCCGAGGCGCGCGGGCGATCTCGGCCGCGCCGAGGACGGCCGCCGCCGAGTCGAGGACTGGCGCGACGGCGACCGAGCCGACCGGCAGCTGGTGCGCCTCCTCCGCCTCCGCCAAGACCGTGGCGAGCGCGGCGAGTTGGCTGGCCGACGCCGTGCCGGCCACGCACACGCCGGTCACCCCGGGGCCGACGACGGTGTGGACGTCGCGGTGGCCGAGTTCGGCGGCGTTGATGCGGATCCACACGTTTGTTCGGCTACCTTTTGTCAGCCAATCGCCGACGGCTGCGCGGGCCTCGTCCTTTCCGGTCTCCGGCACCGCGTCCGCGAGATCGATGACGACCGCATCGGCGCCCATCTGTTCCGCGGCCATGAACCGTTCGGGCAAATCACCCGGTACGAACAGCAAGGACCTCACTCGATCATCATGCGGGCTGAACCCCTTGTTCGGGCAGAAGTGCGGGCGATTCGTCCGCATCCCCACCGATACGTTGGAAGAAATCTCTGCTCAGGGGCGGTACAGTCATCGGCAACCATGGTCAGTTTCGGTCAGCGAGTCCTTCCGCTCGGCGGTCCCAACAGCGGACGGCCGACGGCCGAAAGCGGAGTCGAAACGGCCTCCCTCACCGAGCTGACCCCCGACCCGTGGCCGCTGCGGGCGCCGTGCCACATCATCATGCTGGTGTCGACCGGCCAGGGCACGCACACGCTCGACTTCGTCACGCACGCCTGCCGGCCGGGGACGCTGCTCTGGGGCCGGCCCGGCCAGGTGCACCAGTTCGGCCGTCAGGCCGGTCTCGACGCGACGTTGATTGCCTTTGTGCCGGGGATGCTGCCGGAAATGCCGGAGCTCGCGGCGCTGCGGCACCTGGTGGACGACCCGTTCGCGTTGACCTGCTGGCAGCCGGCCGGTGAGGACGAGGAGGCGATCGTCGCCGACGTGTCGCAGATCGCTGTCGACTGCGCGCGATACGGCGGCAACCGGCTCGGCGGCGAACTGCTCGCACACGAGCTGGCCGTCCTCATGGTGCGGATCGCGTCGCTGGCCCCGCCACCTCCACGCGGCCCGGCCGCGCAGGTGCTCGGCGTGCTGCGCGCGGAGCTCGAGCGGCAGGTCGTGCACCGGCGCGTCGAGGACTACGCCGATCTGCTGGGCTGTTCGGTGCGGACGTTGACGCGGGCCTGCCTGGCCGCGACGGGTCGCAGTGCGAAGCAGCTGATCGACGAGCGGGTTGCGCTGGAGGCCAAGCGCCTGCTGGCGACGACGGACCTGCCGGTGGCGGATGTCGGGCGGGAGTTGGGCTTCGACGAGCCGACGAACTTCGGCCGGTTCTTTGCCCGGGAGTCGGGCCTGACGCCGGGCGGTTTCCGGGTGGCGGCGACGTCGGCTCCGCCGACGCAGTTGCCGTCGCAGCGGTCCGCGCTGCCGGGGCGGCTGTCCCCGCGCGCCTGACAGCTTTGCCACGTGCCCCGTTTTGACGGTGGATTGGCCTTGCTTCGGCGACGCCTCGAAGTTGATCGTGGAGGCGATTTGCTGCCATGGCGACTGCTGCTATGGCGACAATTCGCTCCCACGATCAACGCCCGACCGGCGGGTGGCGTCTTGTACGTCAGGCGGGCAGAGTAGCGGGCGTGTCCGCGCCCGCACACCTCGCCACCGCTGTGCAGAGCGCGCGTACCCTGGCCGCCCAAGGCGATCTCCGCTCGGCATATGCGCTGCTCGACCAGGCCGTTGACGCCGCGTCCACGATGCTCGGCGTCGACGATCCGGACGTACTTTCCGCCACCAGCCTCCTCGCCCGCATCACGATCGGGCTGGGCGACCTCGCCGAAGCTCGCCGGCTGCTGGAAGAGGCGTTGGCCGCTGGGCACTACCGGCTGGGCGACGAGCACCCGGTCATGCTGGTGCTCGCGTTCGACCTGGCCGGGGTGGCCGGCGAGCTCGGCAACGTCTATGAGGCGAAGCGCCGCTACGGACAGGTCGCCCAGTTCGGCCCGTCCGCTTTGGGGCCTGATCATCCGTCGGTACTGGCGGCGCAGCGCGCCCTCGGCATTCCTCCGGCTCCACCCAGCGAGCCGCCGGCGTATCAGCCGCCGCCACCCGAGCCGGCGGCCCCGGTCGAACCGCCTGTCGAACGGCCGGCCCCGCCGATCCCGCCGCCACCCGCCGAGCCGCCGATCTATCGACCAACGCCGTCCAAGCCGGCACCACCGCCACCACTGCCACCGCCGCCACCGGCCGCACCGCCGCCGAGCCAGCCACCGGTCGAGCAGCAGCACTACCCGGCGCCCGAGCCACCACCGATCTACCGGCCGGGCGCACCCGAGGTAGCCCAGCCATCGCCGGAGCCTGAAGAGCCGGTCGACCCGGCCCCGGTCTGGTCGATGATGCCCCCGGCCGATCCGTACCCGGCGCCGTTGTCGGCCGACCCGTATCCGACTCCGACGTCGGTGCCGCCGGTCGATCCGACACCCCAGCGGGCCTTCACCAACTATCCGACGGCCGGCTACTCGACGCTCGCCGGCCGCACCTCCGTCGAGCGCCGCCGGCGCTCCCCCATCGTCGCCATCGTCATCATTGTCATCGTCGCGCTCGTCGGTGGGGCGATCGCAGCGGTCGTTGCCTTCATGGCGGCCAAGCCCAAGACCAACAGCGCGCCACATAACAATGTGGTGACGAGTGCGCCGGCCAGCGGCGCCCCGCGTGACCTCAAACTGCGCGACAACGGCACGTCGGTGACGTTGACTTGGACCGATCCATCGGCCGGGACCGTCCCGTTCATCGTGGCCGGCGGACGACAAGGCGCCCTTCGCCAACTGCAGACGGTTGAGCCGGGCACCACCACGTACACGTTGAATGGCCTGAACGCCAAGCTCGACTACTGCTTCACGGTCGCCGCCGTCTACGACACGTCGCGGGTGGAACTGTCAGACCTGGCGTGTACGAAGAGATAGCCAACGGGTGGAGAGCAAGAGATCGACCCAATATGATGGCGCGGGCTTCGGGGAGGAGCGCCAATGGTGAAGCTTGACGTGGGCAAACGCTCGCGCACGGCGGGCGGCCTGGTGACCCTGGCCACCGTGGTGGGGTTGGGCATCGCCATGGGCGTCACGCTGCTCGGCACCGGCGCCGCCAACCACGCCGTGGCCAGCTTCGATGCCAGTTCGTGGCTGTTCAGCAGCCAGAAAGGCGAGGTCGCCCGGGTCAACGGGGTGACCGGCCGGGTCGACACCCGCACGAAGATCACCGACGCGCAGGGCCACGTCATGCTGGTCTCGCAAAACGATCGCTACGTCATTCTGCGCGATTTGAACACCGGCAAGGTCAGCGTTCTCGATCTCTCCAGCCTCACGCTCGGCGCGACCACGCAAACCACGCCCGGCCTCGGGGTGACGATCGCGTTGCACGACAACATCGCGTTCATCGTCGACGCGGTGCAGGGCCTCGTGCGCCAACTCGACCCGGCGACGCTGCAGCCGGTCGGGCAGGCGCTGACCTTCCCGCCCGGGCTGGGCGGCGGCGTCTTTGACGACAGTGGGCGGCTGTGGCTCTTGATACCGAGTGAAGGCACCGTCGTGGCCGTGCAACCGGCGGTGCTTCCCAGTCCGGCCGCCTCAACCGGTGGCCAGGGTGGCGGAGCGACGGCCGATCCGGCGGTCGTGCGGACCGTCGCCGTCGCCGACCCCAGCCACGATCTGGCTCTGTCCATTTTGGACACCGGCGTCGCCGTGCTCGACAAGACGGCAACCGTGCTCACCACGGTTCGCGGCGAGACGACCAAGAAGGTGCCGCTCAACCTGACCGGGCCGGGCGCGATGCCGAGCCGCACGGTGGGCGGCGACGTGCCGGTCACGGTCATCGACGACCGCCACGTCTACGTGGTCAACAACGACAAGGTCAGCGAATTCACTGTTCCTGGCGCGAGCCCCAAGCTGCAGCCGTGCGTCGCCTGGAGCAGCCGGCTCTACTGCGCCGACGACTCGACCGGCACCGTTTACGTGCTGGACAAGCAGGGCAAGGCGGCGGGCTCGTTCAGCCTGCCGACCGGTGGCCAGCCGCTCGAGCTCGAGGTTCGTGAGGGTCGCCTCTTCGTCAACGCGCCCGGCGGAGCGACCGCCAAGGTCGTCGACGACCACAACGCGGTGAAGACCGTCGACAAGTTCGCCAACAACGTGGTCGGTGGCGACCCGCCGCCCGAGCCGCCACCACCGCCGCCGACCAAGCCACCGGTCGGGCCGCCGGGCGCCCCCCGCACGGTCTCAGCGACCGCCGGCAACGCGGCCGCGCACGTCGTCTGGGGACCGGCGCCGGCCAACGGCGCGGCGATCCTCAAATACGTCGTCGAGGGTGACGGGCAGAAGCACGAGGTGGGCGCGAGCCAGCGATCGCTGGACGTCACCGGGCTGACCAACGGTCAGCAATACAAGTTCAGCGTCTACGCGGTCAACAGCAAGGGCAACGGTCCCAAGCGGACGGCCAACCCGGTCATCCCCACGTCGGAAGTGCCCGATCCGCCAACCAGCGTCACCGCGACCGCCAACCCGGACGGGACGGTGACCGTCACCTGGCCACCGGCCAACGGGCAGGGCCATAAGATCATCCGCTACACCGTCACCGCGGTGACCGCGACCGAGCCGAAGACCTTCGATACGGCGCCGGCGAAGCTGGTGACCAAGGCCGGCGAATTGGACTATGGCACGCAGGTCGCGTTCAAGGTCGCCTCGATCAACGACCGTGGGGCGAGTTCGGCGCAGTCGCCGCTGAGCGCCTCGGTCGTGCCGTTCACCAAGCCCGACCAGCCGAGCGGGCTGACCGTCAAGGCGGTCACCACCAAGCGGGGCACGGTCACCGCCAGCTGGCGGACCCCGGCGGACAACGGGGCGGCGATCACCGGCTACGAGGTGACAGTCAACGGCACCAAGCAGGAGATCGGCACGGTGACCAGCGCCGAGTTCCCCGGCTTCGGCGACGACAGCAAGGTCGACGTGGCCGTGCGCGCGGTCAACAAGGCCGGCCCGAGTGACGCCGCGTCCGGCTCGGCCACCACGCTCAAGGCGCCGACGCTCACGCTGCAGCCGAGCACCGCCAACCAGTTCAACGCGATCACTGTCAACTTCAGCGCGACCGATGGCGGCGGCACCCCGGCCACCTGCACAGTCCAGGTGTCCGGCGCCGGCAGCGCGACCAACAACTGCGCGAGCGCGCTGACCGTGAGCGGTTTGTGGCCGGGCAACAGTTACAGCTACACGGTGACGGCGACCAATGCAGCCGGGATGGCGGCGAGCCAGTCCGGCTCGCTGGGGACCGCCGCCTACCACGGCACGGTCATCTGCACCGTCCCGAGCTACTGCGGACCGAGCGCACCGGATGGCGGCATCTGGGTCTACAAGGGCCCCAACCAGACCTCCAGCCAGGCGGTCGACGACGTCTTCAGCCCGGCGAGCTACGAGGCGGTCTGCAAGACCAGCGGCGGCAACGTCAACGCGACCCCGTGGGGCGGCAAGAACAGCGCCCAGTGGGTGAAGATCAAGTTCCCGGCCGGCCAGCAGAACTACATTCCATACGCGTGGTTCCGGATGGAGAGCGGCGACAGCCTGAGCCCGCTCCCCAGCTGCTGAGGGTCGACGAACTGCGCATGAACGAGGAGCAACGGGGACCGTGACACAGCCGCCCGACTGGGACCAGCCCACCGCGGGCCAGCCCGGCCTGCTCCCGACCGCCGTGGCGTCCTCGAGCCCCTACTTCGGGGACGCAGTGGCAAGCAGCGGCCGTGCAGAGGTGGCGCCTCCGCCGAATGGACATGCGCTGCCGCCGATCACCGGGCCGACGAGTGCGCCGCCCACCGGCAACATCCCGTCCGCCGCGCAGCCGTCGACGGCCGCTGTTCCCGCGCCGAACGGCGGCTACGGCGTGGCGACCGGCCAAGCGCCGGCCGCCAGCCACACGTCGGCCGCCAGCCACACGTCGGCCGCCAGCCACATGCCGACCGCCAGCCACACGCCGGCCGCCAGCCACATGCCGGCCGCCAGCCACGGGATGGCGGCCGGTCACACGCCGGCCGCCAGCCACACGCCGACCGCCAGCCACGGGATGGCGGCCGACCACTCGCCAAGCGCCAGCCACGCTGTCGCCGCCGGGCATGCGGGCAAGCCGGCCGGGCCGCCCAACAGTGCCGAGGTCGGGGCCTTCGCCGAGCTCATGCACCGTCTCTCCGACAATGTCCAATCCGTTGTCCTCGGCAAGCCACAGGTCGTCCGCCTCGCCTTGACCGCACTGCTGGCCGAGGGCCACGTGCTGCTGGAGGACGTGCCCGGCGTCGGCAAGACGACCCTGGCCCGCGCCGTCGCGGCCAGCGTCCACGGGCAGTGGCGGCGCATTCAGTTCACGCCCGATCTGCTGCCGTCCGACGTGACCGGGGTGACAATCTTCAACCAAGGCACGCGGGGGTTCGAGTTCCACCCGGGACCGGTGTTCGCCAACATCGTCATCGCCGACGAGATCAACCGCGCCTCGCCGAAGACGCAGTCGGCGCTGCTTGAGGTGATGGAGGAGCGATACGTCACCGTGGATGGGGTTCGACACGCGGTCCCGCGGCCGTTCCTCGTGGTGGCGACCCAGAACCCGATCGAGATGGACGGCACCTACCGGTTGCCCGAGGCGCAGCTCGACCGGTTCCTCATGAAGCTCACGGTTGGCTACCCGAGCGAGGCCGTCGAGATCGACGTGCTCAAGGGGGCCGCGGTCGGCCGCACGCCGGAGTCGCTCGCCCCGGTCACCGACACGGCGACGGTCGCCGCCCTGGTCCAGTTGGCCCACCGGGTCCACATCGCCGACCCGCTCTACGCCTACGCGGTCCGGCTGGCCGCGGCCACCCGCGTGCACGGTCAGACACGGGTCGGCGTGTCCCCCCGCGGCGTGATCGCGTTGACGAGGGCGGCCTCGGCCTATGCGTTGACCGACGGGCGCCCATACGTGATCCCGGAGGACCTGAAGGCACTCGTCGAGCCGGTCTTCGCCCACCGGCTCCTGCTCTCCCCCGACGCCCAGGTCCGCGGGGTCAACCCGGCCGACGTGCTGCGCGAGGTCCTCGACACCGTGCCGGTCCCAGCGCCGGCATGAGTGACGCTCTGCGCCGCCCGCCGTCGGGATCTCAGGCCGCGCTTGCGCGGCCTCATCGGAAGACGGCCGGTCACGGCGCATTGCATGGCGACCAGGAAAGACCAGCATGACCGTGACCGCCCGCGGCTTCGGGCTGCTCGCCGCGGCCGCCGTTCTGTTGGCGACCGGCTTCGGGTTCGGCTACGCGGAGCTGACCGTCATCGGCGCGACGGCCGTCGTGGCGCTGCTGTTCGCAGGAGCGTACGCGGCCTGGCGTCCCCAGCTGACCGTCGCCCGGCGGGCCGACCCCGATCGCGTCATGCGAGGCGACGCCAGCCGGGTCACGCTCGACGTCCACAACGCCAGCCGGGTGCGGGGGGCGACGCTCGTCGCGTACGACCGCTGTCATGACAAGCAGATTCCGGTGCCGTTGCTGAAGCTGCGCGCCGGATCGGCCACGACGGTCGACTACCCGGTGCCGACCGAGCGCCGGGGCGTCGTGCGGATCGGGCCGCTGCGCGTCGTGCGCCGCGATCCGCTCGGGCTGCTGGCGCTGGCCCGGTCGCACGGCGACACCAGCCACGTCTGGGTCTACCCGCGCGTGCACCCGCTGACCGCCGTGCCGGTCGGCATCGTGCGCTCGCTCGACGGCCGCGTCGACCGGGTGCCGCAGGGCACGATCACGTTCGATGCGCTGCGCGAATACGTGGTGGGCGACGAACTGCGGCACGTGCACTGGAGGACGACCGCCCGCGTCGGCGAGCTCATGGTCCGCGAGCACGTCGACACCAGCCTGCCGCGGCTCGTCGTTCTGCTCGACGACCGGCAGGCCGGCTACCCGGATGCGGAGGTGTTCGAATCAGCCTGCGAGGCAGCGGCGTCGATCGTGCTCGCCGCGTTCCGGGACGACCTGCCGGTCACGTTGCACCTGGTCAGCCGGGGTGGCCCGGCGGTGGCCGACAAGATCGCCCGGCCCTACCTCGACGTGCTCGCCGAGGCCACGCTGGACCCCAACGCGACACTCGACCCGGCCGTGGCCGGCCTGCGCCACCGGCGTCCGGGTGACACGCTGGTCGTCCTGACCGGCCCGGTCGGCCCCGACGAGCTCGGCCGCGTCGGCTCGCTGCGCGGCGCATACCCGACGGTCGTCGTCGCCACGCTCGGCGTCACCGACGGCTCACCGTCCACAATGGAGGGCCTGCTGATGCTGGCCGCCGGGGACGGGGCCGACTTCGCACGCGCCTGGGACGGGGTCCGCGCATGGTGAGAGGGGTCGTGCCGGTCGCGCTCATCGGCCTCCTGGCCATCCCGGGCGTGGTGCTGCAGCGCATCTACTCGGGCGACCTGCTGGTCCGGCTCGTCCTCGTCGCCGCCGTTGCCTCGGTGCTTCTGAGTCTTCTGGTACGACGAATGCCCGGCTGGACGGCCGCGCCGGTATCGGTCGTCGGGCTGGCCGTGCTCGCCACGGTCGCCGTCAAGCTCTCACAGGCCAGCGGCCAGATCGACGGCCCCCTTCCGGCGGTCGCCCGCGACGCCCTGCGCAACAGCATCCCGCGCCTGCTCACCGCGCTCATCCCGATCCAGCCCCAGCCCGACACCGTCCTCGTACCGGTCATCGCCACCTGGCTGGCCGGCCTGGCCACGGCCGAACTCGCACTGCGTTACCAGCGCGTCATGCTCTCGTACCTGATGCCGACGCTCCTCCTCGGCGGCGCGCTGTACCTGGTCGGGCCCAACGCCCGGCCGACCCTGTGGCTGCCGCTCGCGTTCGCCGGGTTCGCCGCGCTCGGGCTGACCGCGAGCGGCCGTGACAACAGCGCCGAGGGGCTCAGCCGCGAGCAGCGAACCACGCTGCGCCTGCGCCTCGGCGTCGGCGCCGCGGGCGGCCTGGCGATCATCATCGCGCTCGGCACCGCCGTCGGCCCGAGCGTGGCCGGCCAGGTCGGGACCGTGCCGACCGACCCGCGCCGCTACGTGCAGCCGCCCGAGCTGGACTCCCTCGACGAGAACCCGCTGGTCCGGCTGTCCGGCTGGGCCCTCAACCCGGACCAGCATCTCTTCGACGCCACGGTCACCGGCGCCACGACGGCCCGGATCCGGCTGGCCGTGGTCAGCGACTTCGACGGGGTGACCTGGCGGGTCGGGGCCACCTACCGCGCGGCCGGCCGCGTCCTGACCGGCCCTCCGGCAAAAACGGCGAAGGCGCCCGACCAGCCGACCACGGCGATCACCCAGAAGATCACGATCGACGAGCTCGACGGTCGGCTCCTGCCCGGCGCGGCCTCCCCGGCCCAGGTCGGCGGCGCTCGCGTCGACGCCGCCCCGGCCGAGATCGATGGGGTGCGGATCGCCTACGACCAGGCGACCGGCACGATGGCGCTGCCCGACGGGTTGCACGCCGGGCTCGCCTACACCGTCGTGGCCAAGGGCCCGACGACCGAGGTCAACCTGCTGCCGGGAGCCGACGTGCCGACCGGGCACGCGGTCGCGCGGTTCGTGTCCCTGCCCGGCAAGGTGCCGGATGACCTCTCGGAACTCGCCCAGCAGCTCGGCTCCGGGGTCACCGCGCCGTACCAGCGGGCGCAGGCGGTCGAGCAGTTCCTGGCCGAGCACTACACGTTGGTCGGCGATGCGCCGAGCGGCAGCGCCTACCCGAACGTCGACTACTTCCTCTTCGGCCCGCGCAACGCGGCCGGCCAGCGCGGCACATCGGAGCAGTTCGCGGTCGCGTTCGCGGTGCTGGCGCGGGCGCTCGGGCTGCCGACCCGGATCGCCATCGGCTTCCGGGTCAAGGAGGGCCCCAACCGGGTTCGTGGCGCCGACGCGCTGGCCTGGCCGGAGGTACTGTTCGACGACCTCGGGTGGGTCGACTTCAACCCGCTCCCCGAGCCGAACACGGTGGCCCGGCCGGTCGAGGAGGACTTCCGGCCCAAGGCCGACGACTCCCCGCCGCCTCCCCCGGCCACAGTCATCCCGCCGTCGACGTCGGCCAGCCCGCGGCCGAAGCCCCCGGTCGCCGCCGCAGCCCCGCCGACCGGGCGACCGCCTCTGGCGATCATCGCCGGCGCGTCGGCCGGTGGCCTGCTCGGGCTGGCCGTGGTGGGCTGGCTGATCGTCGTGCCGATCCGGAAAGCCCGGCTACGCCGCCGGCGGCTCAGCGAGGGCAGCCCGGCCGACCGGATCACCGGCGCCTGGCTGGAGATGCTCGACGGCCTGCGCCTGGCTGGCCGAGCCGCGCTCCCCCAACTGGCGGCGACCGAACTGGTCAGCTACGCCGCCGCGGCCGCCGCACCACCCGCCCACGCGCTGACCGCC
>Ga0207661_10003221_pt1 | contig 11308 bp, 12 predicted proteins | sample KBSC713LmetaG_FD_184337 | JGI IMG/M metagenome (GOLD analysis project Ga0207661, IMG submission 184337) | Corn rhizosphere microbial communities from Kellogg Biological Station, Michigan, USA - KBS C7.1-3L metaG (SPAdes) (version 2) | ecosystem: Host-associated > Plants > Roots > Rhizosphere ... | reverse complement strand
CTCGGCTACTGGAAGCTGGCGATCATCCTCGAGGGCGTCTACGCCCGCTACGTGGCAGGCGGCTACGGCAAGGTCGACGAGGGCGTCCACGCCTTCGCCCGACTCGTCGAGCGCCTGGCCGAAGAGGCCGAGCGGCGCGAGCGGGCGCAGTAGGGATGGCGAGAGAGGGGCCCCGGTTCCGGGACCCCTCATCGCTTATCGAGTTAGCTGATCCGGAACTTCTTGACCACTGGCGAGGGGTCGGTTCCCCCGGGGCCATAGGCGCGGACCTTGAACGTGTACTTGCCCGCTTTCAGGTGCGCATATTTCTTCGGGGAGTTGCAGGCCCTGTAGACGAGTTTCTTGCCCTTCTTGGCAAACGCGCACTGGAACCCGGTCGCGGTTCCAACGGCCCGGAAGGAGAACTTGGCGAAGCCTTTGTCCGCTTTGATCGTCGCCTTTTTCAGCTTCGTGTCCGGAGCCGTCGGAGGCGCCGGGGGCGCGGGAGGGGCCGGGGGCGCCGGGGGGGCTGAGACGGTCGCGAAGTTGTCCAGGAACGGATGGCCATATGCCCCGAGGCCGATCGCGTTGCCGAAATCGAACGGCGCGTTGTAGGTCTTTGCGATGGTTTCCTCCGGCACGTTGTCGAAATTCGTGTCGATGTCGAGCACGATTTCCCCGGTGGTCGGATTCAACGTCGCGTGGATGCGTGCCGCGTGGAAGGGAGCGATCGCGAAGTTGCAGCCTCCGGAAATCTGGCATTCGCCGTTATTGCCGTAATAGATGTAGGCGACGTCGAAGCCGATTGCGGAGTTGTGCTGGACCTTCACGAAGGCGTTGTTCGTAAGGTCCCTGTAGCCCAGGTCGATTGCTGCGTACTGGGTGCCGGTGCCGTTGTCGCTGACGTCGACACAGGCCTGCTGGACCGGAACCGTCGCGTTCCAGGTCGCCAGGCCAGCAGTCGTGTTCGGATTCGTCGCGCTGTTGGTCTCGACGTTCATCGACGCTTCTTGCACGGTCCAGCCGGAGCCCAAGCCGACGCTGTTGGGGCGATTGAAGTTGTCGAGCGGGACGTCGCAGTTGAACGCGGCCGCTGAGGCGGTAGCAACCGAGAACGCCAGGAGTCCCATCGCGGCGGCAGACGCCGCAAGGAGGAGAGCCTTACTTCTGGTAATCAATGCAGACCTTCTTCCGGATAGCGTGGCGATTGGAATTTGTTGAGCCTTTCACAGAGGCGGGCCACACCGCAATCCCGTGCCGCGCCCGCAGCCCAGGTTCTAGACCATCCGCGTCGCGTGCCGCGGCTCGAGGTTGCCTTCGGCTTCGGCCTCGGCGCGCTTCGCCCAGCGGTTGAGCTCGCGGCGAGCGAGGACCATCTTGTGGACCTCGTCGGGGCCGTCGGCGAGGCGGAGCATGCGGGAGAAGCGCCACATGATCGCCAGCGGGGTGTCGTCGGTCATGCCGAGGGAGCCATGGACCTGGATCGCGCGGTCGAGGACGTCCATCACCATGTTGGCGGCGACTATCTTGATCGCCGAGATCGCCTGGCGGGCGGCGCGCTTGCCGTCGGTGTCCATCTTCCAGGCGGCATAGAGGGTGAGCAGGCGGGCCTGGTCTATCTCCATGCGGCTGGTCGCGATCGACTCCTGGACGAACTGCTTGTCGCCCAGCGGGCCGCCGAAGGCTGAGCGTTCGTTGGCGCGGCGGCACATCAGCTCGTGGGCGCGCTCGGCGGTCCCGATCGCCCGCATGCAGTGATGGATGCGCCCCGGGCCGAGGCGGTCCTGGGCGACCGCGAATCCGGCGCCTCGCTCGCCGAGCAGGAACTCCTTCGGGACCCGGCAGTCTTCGTAGCGGATCTCGCAGTGGCCGGGACCGCCGTCGTGTCCCATCACCGAGATCGGCCGCACCAGGTTGAAGCCCGTGTTGTCGGTGGGGACGCAGATCATCGAGGCCCGTGAGTAAGGCGGCGCGTCGGGGTCGGTGACGACCATCGCGATCGCCAGCTCGGCGCCGACGGCGCCGCTGGTGAACCACTTGTGGCCGTTGATCACCCACTCGTCGCCGTCGAGCTCGGCCCGCGCCTGCAGCAGGGTCGGGTCCGAGCCTGAGACCGCGGGCTCGGTCATCGAGAAGCACGAGCGGATCTTCCCCTCCAGCAGCGGCTCCAGCCAGCGCTCGCGCTGCTCGGGCGTGCCGTGCTCGGCGAGGATCTCCATGTTGCCCGTGTCCGGGGCCGAGCAGTTGAAGGCCATCGGCGCCGCCATCGGGCTGCGTCCCATCTCCTCGCAGAGCAGCCCGTACTCCCAGTTCTTCAATCCCGGGCCGAAGCGTTCGTCGGGCATGAAGAGGTTCCAGAGCCCCGCGTCCTTGGCCCGCTCGCGGACGGCGCCGAGGTTCTTGGGGTAGGGGACGCCGGGGCCGACCTCGGCGTCGAGCGCTTCCATGATCTCCCGCTCCTGCGGGTAGATCTGCTCGTCCATGAAGTCGAGCACGCGCTCGCGCAGGCTCGCCACCTCGGGGCTGGGGTTGAAGTCCATTCCGTCCTCTCCTCGTCCGCTTCGGGAGTGGAACGGTATTCGATGCGCGCGTCAGGCCCGCCGGTAGCGGGCGAAGAGCTCGCCGTCCTCCTCCAGCAGCCAGGCCAGCTCCAGCTCGCCCACCCCCGGCAGACCCCCCTCGAGGATCCGCGGGGCGCCGCCGCCAGCGAGTTTCGGGGCGATCGTCAGGAAGAGCTCGTCGACGAGGCCGGCAGCCTGGAGCGAGCCGTGCAGCGTCGGTCCTCCCTCGCACATCACCGCCCGCACGCCTTCCTCCCGCAGGGAGCCGAGCAGCTCTCCGAGATCCGCCCATTCGCCATCGCCGCTCTCGACCACGACCAGCCGCTTGTCGAGGCCGGCGTAGCGCTCCGCCCGCATCGTCCCGGCGCCGATCATCACCGCGTCGAAGCGGGTGCGCAGCGTCGCAAGCATCTCGGTGTCGGTGTCGGAGCCGATCGGCCCCGAGCGCCCCTCGATAGTCGCCCGCCCGTCAACGGTGGCGACGAAGTTGATCGCCAGAAAGGGCCGGTCCTCGCCGGCCTCCTCCCACGGGCGATAGGTCTCCAGCTGCTCGGAGACCGTGGTCGGGCCCGGATCAGGCAACAACCGCCGCATCGAGTCAGAACCTACCCGCGCTTCCGAGTTTCAGCACACCCGGGTGGGGCGAAAGCCGGAAGCGGCTCAGCTGTAGTCATGCCAGCCGGCGAACTCGCGGCCGGCGAACTTCTGCAGCTCGGCGACGTCCTCGCCGAAGCGGCTGCGGATCGTCTCGAAGAGGTCGTCGGGGAGCTTCGGCTTCGGAGCCGGCGGCTTGTCGGGATCGTGGACGACCTTCTCGACCAGCCAGCGCAGGGACTCGGGGAACCGGTCGAAGTTGCGGTCGAAGGAGCGCAGGCCGGGCAGCTTCACCAGCTTCTCCATCAGCTGGTATTTGTCGCCCTCCTTGGCGCTCGACTTCTCCCACTCGCGGTCGAACTGCTCCGAGGTGAAGCTCTCGTCGACGCCGGCGAAGGCGAACGCCTTGCGCATCGTCTCCTCGCGTTCGGTCTGCAACTCCTCCTGGGTGATGATCGCGATCTGGGAGCGCTCGAAGCGCTCGAGGTAGGGCTGCAGCTGCATCCAGTACTTGGAGCGGTTGGTGTAGGAGTTGTCGGGGTTGGAGAGGACCTCGACCAGGTCGCCGGTCTCGTAACCGGCGCCGGTGGCGTGGACCCAGTGGGAGAGGATCCGCTTGATCGGGTCCCGCACCATGTAGAGGAGGCGGGCGTCGGGACAGTTCTGCTCGATCCGCTCGGCAGCCCCCTCGAAGCGGGGCAGGTTGGTGTAGTGCGGCGAGGACTCGCCGCGCACCTTGAAGCGATCGTCGAAGCGGCTCGCGTACCAGTCGAGGCCGAGGTCCCAGTTCAGCTCCTCGACGAAGAAGTTCAGCTCCTTCGGCTTCGACATCTGGATTTCTGGATGGAGGCCGAGGTAATGATGGATGCTCGTCGTCCCGCACTTGAGCCCACCGATGATGATCAGGTTCGGCAGCTGGGCGTGGCGCTTGCGCCGCTTGCGCCAGCGGCTCTTGCGGTCGGCCGCGTAGCGCTCGCGGGCGCGCGAGCACATCGCTTCGTCAGCGGGGTCCTTGGCGGCGGTGGAGGGCAGGGTGTGCGTGTCGGTGTCCGGCACGAGCGTGGCTAGTCTAGCTGCGATGCCCGCAGCCGATCTCCAGGCCAACTTCTCGCGTTTCTTCGAAGCCTCGGCGGAATTCTTCCGTCACCTCTCGGAAATCGACTGGACCACGTTCGGGCTCGCCCTGCTCTGCCTGCTGGCGATGCAGCTGGTCCGCGCCTGGGCCTGGCGCAACGTCCTGCGGGCCGCCTATCCGGAGGCTCGCATCCAGTTCCTGCCGCTCTCGGCCGCCTATCTCGCCGGCGCCGGGATCAACGCGATCGTCCCCGCCCACGCCGGCGACGCGACCAAGGTCTTCCTCGTCAAGCGCCAGATCCCGGACTCCTCCTACCCGGCGGTCACCTCGTCCTTCCTCGTGCAGACGGTGTTCGACACCTCGGTCGGGATCCTCGTCCTCCTCTACGCGATCACCCAGGGGCTGCTGCCGCCGCTGCCGCGGATCCCCGACCTCCCCGCCTTCGAGATCTCCTTCTGGGCCGACCACCCGAGCCTCTTCTTCATCGCCGTGGGGGTGACGCTGCTGGCGATCGCGATCGCCATCTACCTGCTCGCCCACCGGGTGCGGCGCTTCTGGGCCCGGGTCCGCCAGGGCCTCGTCATCCTCACCGAGCCCCGTCGCTACATGCGCGAGGTCTTCGCCTGGCAGGGGATCGGCTGGCTCTGCCGCTTCGCCGCCTTCTGGTTCTTCCTCGAGGCCTTCGGGATCGGCGGCTCGGTCGGCAACGTGATGATGGTGATGAGCGTGCAGGCGATCGCCAACATCGTCCCCTTCACGCCGGGCGGGGCCGGCGCCCAACAGGCGCTGCTGGTGGCGACCCTGCACGGCCCGACCCGGACCGCCGTCCTCTCCTTCTCGGTTGGAACGCAGATCGCGATGGCCGCCTGGTCGGTAGTGCTCGGCTTCCTCGCGATCCTGCTCGTCTTCAGGACCACCGACTGGCGCGGCTTGATGCGGCAGGCGGAAAAAGAGGCCGAGGGTGAGAAGGCGGCGGGCGCGGTCTCTTAGGGGATTGGTCAGCGATCAACTCGACCAGCCGGGGTAGCGCGCGCGGACACGCCACTGCCACGGCGGCTGCTCGCCGGGTGGGAACTCGTAGTGGTTGCGGCCGGGGAGCGTCTCCAGCGGGACCAGCGCCGGGTCGTCCCGCTCCAGCACCTCGGTGCCGGCCGCCGCTTCGACGTCGGCCTGGCTGGCGCGGCGCACCTGCTCTTCCCAGCCGATCGTCGGCCGGTACATCCAGAAGACGATTTCGACGAGGCCCGCTGCCTGGCGCCGGTCGATCAGCTCGGTGAAGGCGGTGGTGCGGCGGCGCCCGGCGGTCAGGTGCGGGCCGGCGGCGACGGCGCAGCCCTCGCTCCGGCAGCGACGGAAGTCGACCGGCATCAGCGGCAGGCCCGACGGTCCCGGCAGCGCCGCTGGCGCCGGCGCCAAGGCGCGGGCAAGGCGCGCCAGCGGCCAGCCGTAGGCCGGGACCAGCGGGTGGTGCCGGCAGGCATCGGGAAGGTGGGGGGCGCAGCGCAGCTTCCTGCCGATCGCCCCGGCGAGGCTGCGGCCGGCCTCGACCTTGCCGCCGGAGGCAACCGCGGCGATGCCGGCGAGCAGGAGCAGGGCGACCAGCGCCGCCAGTCCCGCCTGCTCGACGCTGGCCGATCCCCGCTCGTGCTGTCCCTGCCGTCCCACCGGGTCGACGCTAGGGCAGTTCGGCGCACGCGTGGCGCGCAGAAGCTGACGATTGTCTCCCGGCAATGGGTCGCTTCTGCTTACATGCAGATCGATGGAGGGCTTCAACCTCTTTGGCGACCCAGAGGAGTTCCGCGCCCGCATGGAGGAGCTGCAGGAGCAGATGCAGTCCTCGCAGCGCGTCGCCTGGGCCGACAACGCGATCAAGCTGGCGGTCGAGATGACCGTCGCCTCGATTGGCCGCCTGGATCTGACCGGCAGCGCCGACGAGCAGGCGATGCAGGTCCGCGACGCGATCCGAGTGCTGTTCCCCGAGGCGGTCACGCTGGTCCGCGAGGCCCGCGAAGGCCTCTCCTGAGGCCCCTGGACCGGCGCATCTCGGCGTCCTCGGTCGCTCACGTGCGGAGCACGCTTCGCTCCCTGCGTCCTTGAACTGCTTGGTCCAGCGACCTCAGGAGGTGGCTAGAACAGCTCTACCTGGATCGAGATCACGGCGCCGCGGCCGAGGAGGCCGCCGGCGAGCTCGACCGGGATCGCGATCAGCATCGCCGGCAGCGCCAGGACGACGCTGGCGAGGGCGTCGATCCGCCGCTGCCAGGGCTCGGTCGCGGGGGCGGCCGGGGCGTCGCGCAGCGAGCCGAGGGCGACGTTGCGGCCGAAGGTGACGCTGTTGAGCAGGGTCTGCCAGGTGGCGGCGAGGCCGGCCAGGGGCCGCCAGCGGCGCTTCTTCACGACCTGGTCGCGGCGGGCGACCAGCCGCCGTACCGCCTCGACCGTGAAAAGGCAGCGGGAATCCGGGTGCAGCCCGGACCAGCCGGCGCCGCCCAGCGAACAGCCGAAGCCGGCCCGGTTCTCGATCGCGATCGTCTCTCCTTCGCGCAGCCGGTCGAGGTCGCGCAGCGCCTCCTCGGCGCCGATCGGGTCGCCGACCACCGCCAGCCCGCAGCTCTCGCAGCGGCGCACCGGCCCGGCGATTCCCGCCCGCTGGCCGATCCAGCCAAACATCGGCTCCCCGCAGGCGGGACAGGGGGGGTTGTCGGGACCGGCTCCCGCCTCGAGCGGGACGACGGCGCGGGGGCTCTCGGCTTGCTCCATGCTCGGGTAGCGTACGCGTCGTGCGCCTCAGCGAGATCATGACCGCGGGTGTCGTCACCGCCGGCGCCGAGGCGAGCGCCCTCGAGGTGGCGAGGCTGATGCGGGACCACCGGGTCGGCTCGGTCGTGATCGTCGATCCCGCCGGCAGGCCGGTGGCGATCCTGACCGACCGCGACCTCACCCTGCGCGTCTTCGCCGAGGGCGCCGAGCCGGCGGCGCCGGCGATCGAGCACGCCTCGCGGCCGCTGGTCTGCGGCGAGCCGGAGATGGACCTCGACGAGGCCGCGGCGCTGATGGTCCAGCACCGCGTCCGCCGCCTCCCGGTCGTCCGCGAGGAGGAGCTGGTCGGGATCGTCAGCCTCGACGACATCGCCGTGCGCAGCGGCAACCTCGAGGTCGCACAGAAAATGACCCAGGACGTGATCGAAGGGGCACTGCCCCAGTTCTACTTCCACGAGAGGGGATAGATGCAAGACGAGAAGGGCTCGGTCCGGGCGAGGGAGAGGCGCTGGGCGATTCCGGTGGGGATCGCCAGCATCCTCGCGGTCATCCTCCTGGTCGCTGCCAGGCCGCTCAACGTCAGCGGCAACGGCAGCGCCGACTTCCTCCGCGAAGCCCATGACCAGGGCGGCGCGGTCGTCCTCTCGGGGGCGATGCAGGTGGTTGCGTTCCTCCTCCTGGGGCTGCCGCTCGTCTACCTCTTCCGCGCTGTCCAGGCCCGCAGCGACCGCGTCCGCCCGCAGCTGATCGGGCTGATCCTCGTAGCGCCGCTCTTCCTCGCCCTCTCCTCGGGCCTCTCGATCGGGGTCACCACCGAAGCCGCCGACCAGTTCGCCTCCGGCGACGCCAAGCCCGAGCTGACGCCGCAGGAAGCCAAGGAAGAATGCATCGAAGAGCGCCGGGACAAAGGCAAGGGCTTCCTCGTCGAAGAATACGACCCGGCGAAGGGCGAGTCGCCGCTGAACGCCTGCGAGAGCCGCAAGTCCGAAGACGACGCCGCCTCCAACGCGATCACCGAAGCCTCGCTCGCACCCATCGCCACCGGTCTCGGGATCGCCGGCGCCCTTGGATTTGCGATCATCCTCCTCTACAGCGGCCTTTGGGCGATGCGCACCGGGGTCCTGTCGCGCTTCTGGGGCTCCCTGGGGATGGTCGCCGGGGTGGCCTTCGTGCTGGGCCCGATCTTCCTCCTCGTCACCCTCGTCTTCTTCGTCTACTTCGGGTTGCTGGCGCTGGGCATCATCCCCGGCGGCAAACCGCCGGCCTGGGAGGCCGGGGAAGCGGTTCCCTGGCCGACGGCGGGCGAGAAAGCGGCCGCCGAACTCGAACCCGAGGGCGGTTGGGACGAGGACGACGCTACTCGGAATGACCGGCGCTGACGCGCTTGCGGTGGGTGCGGATCTCGCTCATGATCCGCTCCAGCCGCGGCTCGACCGAGCCGTCGACGTGGGACATCGCCGCGGCCACCCCGGGGTGGACGGCGGCGATCCGCTCGTGCATCGCCTGCGCCACGGCTCGGTAGGTCGGGTGCCCCTCGCGGCCTGAGCGCAGCTCGATCAGGTGCATCGCCTCGCGGGCGTTGAGGTCGAGCGTGTAGCGGATCCGGTAGGCGAGGCTGAGCGCGTAGGGGGCCTGCTCGGAAAGACCAGCCGCGGCCAGCCGCTCGTACTCGCTGCGGGAGATCTCCAGGGCGCGCTCGAACTCGCCGCCGACGCCGGCTTCGCGCACCTCCTCCGGGATCCCGGCGCCGAGGTCCGGGCTCAGCCGCTGCCACTGGCAGGTCAGCATCCGGTGCCGTTGCAGGTCGCGGAAGGCGCCGTAGTCGGAGACGATCTCGAAGCGGTAGCGCAGCGCCTCGAAGCCGCGGCCGGGCCGGTAGCGGCGGTTGGCGCGCTCGCCGACGACCGCCGCCAGGAGCTGCGCCCGCTCCTCGCGGTCGAGGACGTCGATGCGGGCGAGGACCTCGGTCTCCGGCGCCCTCGCCGACTCGAACATCGAGGAGGCGAGCAGGTCCTCTTCGGAGCCGTCGACGTGGAGCAGCTCGACCGAGGGGGCGCCGTCCCCTCCGCCGCGGCGGTCGAGGCCGAGCCGGGCTACCCAGCTCTCGGTCTGCTGGCGCCGTCGCTCCAGGTAGGAGATCCACTCGCCGCCGCGCTCGGGGCGGTCGACGCGGGAGACGAAGCTCGGCATCACCTGCTTCAGCTCGGCGAGGATCATGCCGCCGTACTCGCGCGCCTCCGGCAGCGGCGAGGCCAGCAGCCGCATGATCAGCTGCTCGTAGGCCTGGCCGGTTGCGTAGATGCCGACGTGGCTCAGCGTCGCCGCCGGCAGCAGGCCGCGCAGCAGGTCGAGCGCCTTGGCGCGGATCGAGCGCCGCCAGGCCGCCTCCGGCTCTTCGCCCCGCGGCCAGCGCGCCGCCGCCCACACCTCGACCTCGACCAGCGAGCGCGAGTAGATCGCGAAGACCTCGTCCATCGCCGCTGCGAATCCGAGGCCGAGCTCGTCGTCGCGGTAGAAGCGATAGCCGCCGTCCGGCAGCGGCTTGTCGTAGGCGATGTAGCGGGTCGACTGCTCGAGGTAGGCGGCGAGGCGACCGCGCTGCAGCGCCTTGGTGAGGATGTTGGAGACCCACTCGCAGGCGACATGGCCGCCGCCGAGCTGGGCGATCGAGTCGTCGCCGTAGCCGGCGAAGACGCGCTCGTAGAGCTGCGCCGCCCGCGCCCCCTCGTCCTCGTCGAACGGCCGTCCGTCCTCCGGCGTGTCGGCCGCAAACTCCTCCAGGTAGAGCCGCCGCACGGTCCCGGAATAGCGCGAATAGCGGGCAAAAAGCGCCCCCTTGACGGTCTCCGGCAGGTTGACGAGTGCGAAGACGGGACGGTCGAGGTTGGTGAAATGCGGGGCGAGCAGCGCCCGCTCCTCAGCAGTGAAGTCTTCGACCGGGTAGCGCACCGGCGCATCGTAGTCGGCCCTTCGGTTGACAGCCGTCGGGCCCGCCTCGGCTCAGGTCTGTGGCGGCGGCGGTGCGGCCATCAGCTCGACCCGGTGGCCTCCGGGAGCGATCGCCAGCGCCCGCGGCTCGCCCCAGTGTTCGCGTTTGGACTCGACCTCGAAGCCACGGTCGCGAAGGCGCGCGACCGTCGCCTCGAAGTCCTCGACGACCACCGCCAGGTGCCCCGGCGAGGGCACCGTCGGCTCCGCCTCCGGCATCAGGTGCACCTGCGTCCCCTCGCGTTCCAGCCAGGTGAACTCGGAGAGCGTCTCCGGCGGCTCGACCCGCACGAATCCGATTAGCTCGAAGAAGCCGGCATCGGCCTCGATGTGAGCCGGCGCAACCTCGATCCCGACATGGTGGAGCACACGGAAAATTTACAGAGATTGCACCGAGACGTAACATATTGTCTGCTACGGTTATCGTCATGAGCGTGAGAGAGGCATGGACCGACGAGCGGCTTGACGACCTGAGCAAAAAAATGGATCAGGGGTTCTCGCGACTGGATGCGGAGATGCGAGCCCTGAACGGACGCTTTGACTCTTTGCAGCGAACGCTTCTACAGGTTGGTGGTGTGTTGACGGCGGCCCTGATCGGGTTGATCGCTACCCAGCTTTGAAACGTCGATAGAGAGGAGATAGGGGATGAAGGTGAAGAAGGGACGCATCGTTGGCATTGAAAAATGGATCGCGGAAGTGTCCAGGAACATTAGGGCGGAAAACCGAAGCCTGGAACAAAGGATCTTTCGCCTCGAAGACAGGATCGATCGAATCAAGCGTTAGAGCAACAACGACCCAAGCGCCGCCAGGACCACGATCGCGGTGGTCCAGGTGACGGCCTCGGCGGTGACCTCCATGTCGAGGCCGTAGGCGTGGGAGATGACCAGGGAATTGAGGCCGGAGGGCATCGCCGATAGGAGGCGGTAGGCGGCAGGGAGGTGGATCAAGGGGGCGGCGAGGAGCATCAGCAGGCCGGGGACGACGGCAAGGCGGGTGGCGATCACGAGGACCACGGGGCGGGTGATCGGCGGTGGCATCGGCAGAGAACCACGCTCGGCGTTCTCGGCCAGGGTGGCGCCGACGGCGAAGAAGCCGATCGGGAGGATGGCGACGATCAGCGCCTGCGAGAGGTCGACGAGGATGGTCGGCGCCAGGGCTTCGGGGGCGAGGATGCCGGCGATCGCGGCGTAGAGCGGCGGGTTGCGGGTGAAGAAGGCGCCGACCCGCTGGCGCGGCGTTTCCCCGGCCTTGGTCCCGAAGGCGGCGCCGACGGCGAAGGCGCCGAGCAGCAGGCAGGGCCCGGTGACGAGGACGTCGTAGAGGACCGCCGTCGAGAGCTGGTCGCGCCCCA
>Ga0207661_10003219_pt1 | contig 11319 bp, 13 predicted proteins | sample KBSC713LmetaG_FD_184337 | JGI IMG/M metagenome (GOLD analysis project Ga0207661, IMG submission 184337) | Corn rhizosphere microbial communities from Kellogg Biological Station, Michigan, USA - KBS C7.1-3L metaG (SPAdes) (version 2) | ecosystem: Host-associated > Plants > Roots > Rhizosphere ... | reverse complement strand
ACCGTAAAAACCTGAAAGCCCTTTTCAGCAGGCTTACGGCATACAAAATATTCATCCTGAGCGGAGATAATGCGTCAGAAGAAAACCAACTGAAAGAACTCATCGCGAACTGTGAGGGCATGGCATTCAACCAAAATCCTGAAGACAAGCTGAATTACATTCAGGAACTTCAGAACCGGAACCTTAAAGTGGCTATGTTAGGCGACGGGCTTAATGATGCCGGAGCTCTTAAACAGAGCAATGTGGGAATCGCTATTTCTGACGACACAAATACCTTCACCCCTTCCTCAGATGTCATCATGGACGGAGACAAAGTAGTGCACTTAGATCACTACCTGAACGTATGCAAAGGATCTATCACTATTGTGAAAATGACATTCATAATTAGTTTTCTTTACAATATTGTCGGATTAAGTTACGCGGTGACAGGCCATATGCACCCGCTTTTCGCTGCGATCATCATGCCGATCAGCTCGATAACCGTCGTAACATTTACGACACTTTCCACCTGGATCCTGGGAAGGAAATATTTCAGGAAATCCGCTTAAAAGCCCGTTATTTAGACTGATTTTAAATTAGCCAAACGCGCTATTTCGTGATGAATATCATTATTTTTCATTAAATTTGAAACCCGAAAATAGGTTAATTTTGTTATCCAAATGGATATTCTATATTTAATGATCCTATGCAGTGTTTCCTTGGCTGCAGTTTTCCTGGTCGTTTTCATTATTAACGCCAGAAAAGGACAGTTTGAAGATGACGAGTCACCGGCTGTAAGGATTCTCTTTGATTCTGATGAAATTAAGGAAGAAAAAGAGCATGATGACGAGAATCATACTGATGAAGAGCAAGAAAAAAGTAAAATTGAAGATAAAAGTGAATAGTTGATATGGAAACACAAAAGTTTAGTTATGATAACAGTATTGTCCGGGCGTTTTTGTACGCGACCGTGACTTTCGGGATCATAGGATTCTTATTCGGGCTGACGGCAGCGCTGATGCTTTTCTACCCGGAGCTTCCGGAATTTTTATTCGGGACGGACGATACGACCATCAGGAGTCTGGCTTCCGGTAATATTCAGGGACTGATTAATACACAGGGAGCATTCGGATTCGGTAGAATCAGGATGCTGCACACCACGACTGTAATTTTCGCCTTTGTTTGTAACAGTGTATTTGTGGGAGTATATTACTCGCTGCAAAGACTGCTCAAAACAAGGATGTACAGCGATACATTGTCATGGATCCATTTCTGGTCATGGCAGATCATGATCATTGCGGCTTACATTACGTTCTTTATGGGGATCAATACCTCAAAAGAATATGCAGAGCACGAATGGCCGATTGATATTTTAATTGCATTCTCATGGATCGTGTTCGGTATCAATATGTTCATGACAATTGCCAGAAGAAGGGTACGACACATCTACGTGGCGATCTGGTTCTACATCGGAACATGGATTGCTGTAGTGATGCTGCATATATTCAACAACCTGGAAGTTCCGTTGTCTTTCACCGGATGGAAGTCTTATTCTGCTTATGCAGGGGTAAAAGATGCCATCGTACAGTGGTGGTATGGACACAATGCGGTAGCTTTCATCCTTACTACGCCTGTTTTGGGTCTGATGTATTATTTCCTTCCTAAAGCAGCTGACAGACCGGTATTCTCCTATAAACTGTCGATCATCCACTTCTGGTCACTGATCTTCGTTTATATCTGGGCCGGCCCTCACCACCTTCAGTACACTGCGCTTCCTGCATGGGCTCAGGCAGTGGGAACAGGATTCTCCATCATGCTGATCGCCCCATCCTGGGGAGGAATGCTGAACGGTCTCCTTACGTTAAGGGGAGCGTGGGATAAAGTAAGGGAAAACCCGATCCTTAAGTTCTTTGTCGTAGCAGTTACCTGCTATGGTATGGCAACTTTCGAAGGTCCGCTTTTAGCGACTAAAAACATCAATAAAATCGGTCACTTTACCGACTGGGTTATCGGTCACGTTCACCTGGGAGCATTAGGCTGGAATGGCTTCATGGCGTTCGGGGTTATCTATTACCTGATCCCGATCCTTTGGAGAACGAAACTGTATTCAACAAAAATGGCCAACTGGCATTTCTGGCTGGGTACTTTAGGAATCATCTTCTATGCAGTACCGATGTATATTTCAGGATTTACTCAGGGATTGATGTGGAAACAGTTCAACCCGGACGGAACCCTTGTTTGGAAAAACTGGTTAGATACGGTAACGGCGATCATCCCTTACTTCAAAATGAGGTTTGTAGGAGGATTCCTATACTTCTCAGGAGGGATTTTAATGGTAATCAACCTTATTGCAACGGCAAGAAAGGGATCATTCCAGAAAGAAGTGCCTGCAGAAGCACCTGCTTTGGCTAACATCAGCGGAAAACGTAAAGAAGGAGAAGGAACTCACCTTTGGTTGGAGAGAACTCCGGCGATCATGGGTATTCTGTCTTTACTAACGATATCTATAGGAAGTATGGTAGAGATTATCCCTACCCTATCCTTAAAGAAAAGTGTACCGACCATTTCAGCCGTAAAACCTTATTCACCGCTGGAACTTGAAGGTAGAGATATTTACATCCGTGAAGCATGTAACTCGTGTCACTCACAGATGGTGAGACCGTTCAGGGATGAGATTGTAAGGTTCAACGGTAAAAACGGACAGTATTCAAAAGCCGGGGAATTCGTATATGACAGGCCGTTCTTATGGGGTTCCAAGAGGACAGGGCCGGATTTACAGAGAGAAGGAGGTAAAAACCCAAGCTCATGGCATTATAAGCACATGTACAACCCAAGATCAACATCTGCCGGTTCTATCATGCCTCGTTTCCCTTGGTTAATTGCCAACAACCTGGACAGATCCAAAATGGTTGATAAAATGGTTCTTATGAAAAACGTTTTCGATGTTCCATATACCAAAGCTGAGATCGATACGGCTAACCAGTGGGCCAATAACCAGTCTGCCAAAATCGTAAAAGATATCTTCTCTGAAGCGAATGACCTTAAACAGGCATATGCCAAGAGACCTCAGGGCGAACTGGAGAAAAAAGAGATCGTAGCACTGATCGCTTATCTTCAACGATTAGGTACGGATATTAAAACAACCGAGATTAAAACAGCAAGCAATAATTAACATTAAAAGGTTCAAGCATGATTCCTCAGAACTTTAAAGATATATTATCCAATACAGACAATGCTGGTTTTTACCAGACGCTGGCTCTGATTTTCTTTATGCTGTTCTTCGTAGCGCTGGTGGTCTATGTATTCAGCAGACCCAAGAAATACTACCGTGAAGAAGAAGAGGCCCCTCTGCAGGATGATGAGGATGAATTGAATTCAAAAAATTAAACAACCATTATGAAACAAAGGACACCGGTTTTCGTAAACATTTTAATAATAATCGGACTTTTAATAGTTTTTTATTATCTGTTTGTACAGAGCTACTCGTTTTTAGGTTCACCATATTTCTGGGGGACAGTGGTTATCGCAGGTATTTTAGCCTATATCCACAGCGCCATCGGTGACCTGATTGAAAACAATAAATTCAAAAGGTTATCACAGGAGGAAAAGGCTGCTTACCTGGCAGAGAAAAGAATCCCTTATTTCAAAAGACTGTATGATGCTGCCTTTAAAAAGCAGACTGCATCTGAGGAAAAAGATATCCTTATTGACCATGGTTTCGACGGAATTATGGAACTGGACAACCAGTTGCCGAAATGGTGGGTAGGTTTATTCTACTTTGGGACTGCTTTTTGTATTCTGTATGTAGCGGCTTACTCTTTTACAGATTTTGCTCACCCTATCAATGAGTATGAAATTGAGTATAAGGAACAGATTGCGAGTATCGCAGAGTACGAAAAGACACAGCCTCCTGTAACGATTGAAACCGCTAAGTATTCAGCCGATAATATTGCAGACGGTAAAGAACTGTTTAAGACGAACTGTGCATCATGTCACGGTGAAGACGGACGCGGAGGAATCGGTCCTAACCTTACCGATAACTACTGGATCAACCAGCCAGAGAAGACGTTATTTAAAAACGTATTCAATATGGACTGGAACGGTTCCCCAAATAATCCTGCAATGAGACCATTCGGTAAAAACGGAGAGGTTTCCGGAGCAGAAATTGAAAAGATTGCTGCTTATGTATACCACATCAACCAGGAACAGCCTCCGATTACACCCGCTCAGGGCGGAGCCGCTCCTCAGGGAACAGAAGCACATTGGGAAAAAGAATAATTTAATTTTAAATTAGAAACCTATGAAAAACATAATTTGTTATTAGAAGAAAAAATAGTAACGAATTATGTTTTTTCATTTTTAAAATAGAGTATACAACATGTCAAACATAGAAGAAGTAGAAGTACGCGGCGGACAGGGCCAGGTTCTGGAACCTGAGACATACAGGGATTCTATAGGAACTATGGAACAATCCGGAAAGAGGAAATGGGTCTTTCCGCGAAAACCCAAAGGTAAATTTACCAACTACAGAAATATCGTAAGCTATCTTTTATTAGCCGTTTATTTCGCTACCCCATTCATCAGCATCAACGGAAACCCGTTTCTGTTGTTTGATGTCATAGACCGGGAATTTTATATCTTCGGACAGCCGTTTTATCCACAGGACTTTTTTATCCTGACATTAGGCGCCATTGCATCCCTGATATTCATTATTGTATTTACGATTGCTTTCGGGAGAATTTTCTGCGGGTGGATATGCCCTCAGACAATTTTTCTGGAATTTATTTTCCGTAAGATAGAATATGCAATTGAAGGGGACAGAAACAGACAGATGAAGCTCGACAGGCAGGAATGGAACAGTGAGAAGATATGGAAGCGAAGCCTTAAATGGAGTATTTACGTGGTGATTTCACTGATCATAACGCATTTCATGTTCATGTACATCGTGGGCTACCGAGAAGTATTCAGGATTGTTTCTGAAGGGCCTTTTGCCCACCCTACGAATTTTATCGTTATGATCTTATTCTCGGCAGCGTTTTACTTTGTTTTTGCGTGGTTCAGAGAACAGGTATGTACGCTGGTATGTCCGTACGGAAGATTACAGGGTGTATTGATCGATAAGGATACGATCAATGTATTCTACGATTTCAACCGCGGAGAAAACAGGGCGAAATGGAGAAAAGGAGAAGATAGGAAAGCTGCCGGAAAAGGCGATTGTATCGACTGTCATCAGTGCGTAGTCGTATGTCCTACCGGAATTGATATCAGGGACGGACAGCAGTTGGAATGCGTGAACTGTACCGCCTGTATTGATGCCTGTGACGAAGTTATGGAAAAAGTAGGTCTGCCTAAAGGCCTGATCCGTTATGCCTCGGAAAATGAAATTGAAAGGAAAAGCTCCTTCGAGTTTACCGGCAGGATGAAAGGGTTTACTGTAATCCTGATCTTCCTGATGGGATTCCTGGGATATTTACTGTATAACAGGGGCGAAATGGAAGCTAAGTTCATCAAGCCCGCAGGAAGTACATTCTTTGTAAGAGATGGTAAAATCACCAATACCTATAATTATACATTCCTTAATAAGACGAATGATAAGAAGCTCGTAACCGTAAAAGTTATTGAACCTTCCCATGGCGAGGTTACCTACAGTGCCTCAAGCAAAATACAGGTAGACCGCGATAAAATATCCAAAGGAACCATCAATATCAGCTTCCCGGAAAGTGAGATGAAGCTGTCTAAGCAGAATATTACTATCGGTGTTTATGATATGAAAGGTAATCTGATCGATTCTTACCAGACGTATTTTGAAGGACCGTTTAAATTGCAATTTTAAGTTTTAAACATGAAAAATTTTAGTTGGGGCCACGGTGTGGTAATCGCACTGGCAGCCTTTATGATCTTTATACTTTCCATGATGTTCCTGTTTCCTAACGGCCAGAAGAATTCTGAAATGGTAACGGACAATTATTATGAGGAAGAATTAAAATACCAGGATGTTATCGATGCTAAGAAAAGAGCGGATCAGCTGGAAGAAAAGCCACAGTATTCGCAGAATGCAAGTGGTATTACGATATCATTTCCCAAAGACTACAACAATTCCAATACTACCGTTAAATTTGTTTTGAATCGAACAGACGACCAGAACCTGGATGTAAAGAAATCTGTGCAGCTTAATCAGGCGCAGTCCTTCATAATTCCGGCGCAGGTACTGAAACCGGGGAATTACACCCTGAGACTGATGTGGACTAAAGATAAGACGGACTACAGGATGGATTTTGATGTGATATGGAAATAGCACTTATTGTATCGGCTATCGGGCTGGGTTTTGCTTCAGGTTTCCATTGTGTGGGAATGTGCGGGCCTATTGCCCTGTCCATGGGTTTGACGAAAAAGCAGGCCACCAATTTCTATCTGCAGAACCTGACCTACCAGTTTGGGCGTATTTTTACCTATGCCCTTTTGGGTGCTGTTCTGGGGATCATCGGGGAAGGTTTTGAAATGGCCGGCATACAGCAGTACCTCACCATTGCGGTGGGAATCCTGCTGATCATTATGGCTGTATTCTCTTTCGGAGGAAAAGACTTTGCCTCCAGGATTCCCTTCTTTTCAAAGTTTTTATTCTCTGTAAAATCGAATCTCGGAAGGCTGCTTCAAAAGGCTGACTACCGTTCAAGGTTTACGACCGGTATCCTGAACGGGTTCCTTCCCTGCGGAATGGTTTACATGGCCCTCACCGCAAGTCTTGCCAGTGGCGGAATATGGCAGGGAGGTCTTTATATGGCCTTATTCGGATTAGGAACACTTCCGTTCATGTTTGCGGTAGTTCTGGTCGGAAACCTGATGAATCAGGCATTCAGGATCAAAGTCCTGAAAGCGGTTCCGATCGTAATGATCATACTTGGCGGTTTATTTATCGTGAGAGGACTGGAGCTGGGAATTCCGTACCTTTCTCCCCGGGCTGAAGCCATGACGGTTTCCAAGGATAACCAGGGAGATTGTCATTTGCCGGGAGACCATAGTACCCATCATCATGATGGTACGAATTGCCATTAAAGAAACATTATTGATACTTTTCGTAAGATATTATAGCATGGCCGGAATTTCTTCCGGCCATTTTATATTTCAATTATTTTGTTGCGTCCAGGAAAGACTGGTTATTTCTGCTTCGTAAATATTAAATCCTTTGTTTCCGGCAGGTAAATCGTGGTATCCAAATTGGGTGGACATTTAGCGGCTGTTGTCGTGATATCATCCGGACGATATTCCCAGGAAATTTGTGTATCATTAAGCTTTTTTAATATTATTCTTCCCCATCCAACACTACAATTAGTACCACTGTAAAAAAAATTTACTTTATTTTGAGTAGAAGATGTACTAATGCTATATAATTCAATATCATTAGAATTATTATAGGTATCTTGTACCACAGAGCCTGTTGAATTTTTTATAATGTACTTTATTACTAAAGCATCCATATAGTAATTCTTTTGTCCAGTTTTTTCTAATTTTTGTTCTTGTTTAGTAATGTAGAGTGTGGTTTCGCTTCCATTAAAATTTGCTTTATAAACTCCAACGTAGGGTGTGAGTTCATTATTCAGATCTTTCAAATAAGCATTTTCAGGAACCTCTTCATAGTCTGCATTTAATGGATAAACTTGCTGAGCTTTGCAAGAAAACGCAACACATATTCCTAAGCAAATAATCAAATATTTCATCACTGCTTCGTAAATATTAAATCCTTTGTTACCGGTAGGTAAATCGTGGTATCCAAATTAGGAGGACATTTAGCTGCTGTTGTCGTAACATCATTTGGGCGATATTCCCAGGAAATTTGTGTGCTGCTAATTTTTTTGAGATAAATATCTCCCCATCCAACGCTGCAGTTCGTTCCACTATAGATTAAATGTACAGCATTTTTATCCGGTCTAATTTTAGTACTATACAATTCAATATTATATAAATTATTATTTTTTGTATCCTGTAAAACTATTCCAGTAGAATTTTTTACAATGTATTTTACTAATAAGACATCCACATGATAACTTTTGTGACCGGTCTCTTCTAACTTATCTTCTTGTTTTGTAATAAATAAACTAATTTCATTCCCGTTATAATTAGCCTTATATATTCCTACATATGGGTTCAATTCATTATTGGTATCCTTGATGTATGCACGATTTGGAATACTTAAAAAAGGAGTATTAAGAGGAAGATTTTGAGCCTGACAAAAGGACATCAACATTATCCCTAAATATATTAGCAAACTTTTCATCATTCCTTCGTAAATATTAAATCCTTTGTTATAGGCAAGTAAATCGTTGTATCCAGATTAGGTGGACATTTATCTGCTGTTGTCGTAACATCATTCGGGCGATATTCCCAGGAAATTTCTGTGGCGCTAATTTTTTTAATGTTTATTGATCCAAATCCAACACTGCAATTTGTTCCGCTGTATATTAATTCTGCTTTAGTTCCATTTTCCGTAACCCACAAACTATAGATTGCATATGATAAATCGTCTTGTTGAAAAGACATATTCTTAGTGTCTTGAAGGATTATCCCAGAAGAATTTTTCACTATATATTTTACTGATAAAACATCTCTATAAACTTTCTGATTTCCATAATCAAAAAATTTATTATTTTCTTTAGTAATATACAATGTGATCTGATTCCCATTATACGTAGAAACATACTTTCCTACAAAAGATTGTAATTCATTATTGGTATCTCTTATATGCGACATATTAGGAATATTATCCAAAGAAGTTAACAATGGATATGTCTGTTGCGCTTTGCAAGATATTAGATTTATAACTAATACAATTATCAATGATACTTTTGATATTAATTTATTACTCATGTTTTATATTATTTTAAAATGATTATGGACAAGGTGATCCAACAGGTACACCATTATTGTCTAAAGTTACATTACTAATACTACCATTTGATTCTATACGTTGTAAATTTACTTTTCCAGCTAAATTCATCTGTTTTAATATTTCAAAAAATAATTTTTCCAAACCTTTTTCATTTAAATCGCCTGCTTGGTTTTTAATATAGGTTGTCCCATTTAACGAAATGTTGGATAATTCTTTTACTTTGATCAAATATTGATTTTCAAACTGTTTTATTTGCGCGGGCGTAAAATTATAGTTCCCGTTTATTCCTAAATCAGATGCATCACCGGTAAATTGAATCATGTAATTTATATACTGAACATTATTCGGACAGCTACTGCACCATTCGGCGGCGATCATTCCGAAGTAAGCATCTGCAACATTCGTCTGCGCTGCCGCAAAGCCAAATAAGGTTTCAGCAATATCACGCGGAGCAAACATATGGGTTCCCAGGGCTGTATGGTTATGATATCCTCCATAAGAATCTGTTACATCGTTAAAGACCACATTGTGATTTGAGTTGACATCCGCCGGAGCGATCGTCCCGTCTTTCTTCTCCTTAAAACCCGTTTCTCCTGCATTGATGTTACTCAGGCTCTGCAAAGCCTGTGCTTTCACATTATTGATTCCCTGCTGCACGTGGGGTTTGTTCAGGACGGATTTTGTCTTCTGGCAGGGATCTTCCGGTTCCGGCTGCGGATCTTCGCCCCCTCCTCCGGGATAAGGATAGCCCGGATCATTTCCGCCTCCTCCAAGGCATGTTCCGTCAGGAAGCACTTCACCGACACAGCTCTCCAACTGCTGGCTCTTGCATTCCGTCACATGATGCGATTCCCAATGTCCGGGACCATCAGGATCACTTTCATTATCCGGGTAAAACATTGAAATGGTCTTGGTTGTACAGACTAACTTTCCCGCTGTATTATCCATTAGGGTCATCTCTGCCCTTTTGGGCCTGGAGGAAATCAGGTTCTGAAAGAATTCCATATCATTATGTACCTGGGTATAGGTAAAATAAACCCTCTGTCCTTTCCTCGGCACATTCAGTACCGCAACAACTTTTCCATGCTCAGCCAACGGAACCATCAGGAACTTTCATCAAAGCGGTCCATGGTCATCGCATAGTCCCACATCGGTTCACCGGCTCCCTTCTTTATTTCTTCATGGTGTTCTGAGTAGATTTTCATGACATTTTTAATATACTTCTCATCTTCTTTCCAGAGGCTTTTGGAATGGTATTCCTTAGACGCCGGATCGGAAGCCGTATAGATTTCATCATGGACACAGGAAAGCAGTAGGAGACAGAAAGCCATCGTAAAGGACAGCCACGAAATTAATTTTCGCATCATAAGCATTTTGTTTTTAGTGGTTTAAATATATAAAAATTTTTAATTACAACAAAGTGAGCAGAAAAATAAAAATATTCTTTGCAAATGTCAAAAATATAAGTTCAGATTACTCAGTATTTCTGAAAAGCAAAAACCACCTGAAGGTGGTTTGTTTGGATGATCCGTATGGTATTACCTGGTATATACTTCAAAGGAAAAATCCTTTGATTCGGATGGGGTCATCCTCCTGATCTGTTTCCGCTTCAGTCTGGAATTGATTTCTGAAGCAGTCACTATTGCCTTTCCGTCCACCGATATTTTATCCTCCGGTGAGCTCAACAGGATCCATCCTGAATCATTGACCAGATAGTATTTATCACCGATCGTAATAAAAACCTTTTCATTTCCTTGCTTGGTCGCTTCAAGGTTGTTCCTGAAATTCAGTTGCTCTTCAAATTTGCCGGAGCCAGATACAACGGATACATATGAGGTATCTTTAGTGCTGGAAATGAGTTCGGAGAATGCCTTATTCCGTTTTCCGCCAGCTTTCTTCTCCAATCCGAAATAATAGATGGCAGAAATATTATCGCCCATATCTGCCCAAGTTTCTTTTTGTGTAAAGGAAGAATAACCTTCTTTTTCAATTTTTAAACTGAAACGGACAGGACCTCCCCCGAGGTTACTAACAGCTCCTTTAAAATATCCTCTGGAATCCGTTGAAGCAATAAAATTGCCCGTTTCACCGTATACTTTTGCATCTGCCAAAGGAGCACGGGTAACGGCATCTATGATGAGACCCGCAACAGTAACCGTTCTTGCTTTATAAGCTGAACATTTGGCATTTAGCGGTATAAAAGACAGGAGTAAAAAGACAAGCGTTAAGCTAATAATGTTCCGTTTTTTCATTGTATGTTTTTTTTGCTAATATTGAATAGTACCCATAAAAAATACCCTTTTTAATAAGGGCATTATATCATTAACTGATCAAATCGAATCTCGCGTATTCCGCAACTTTTTTCGGAAGCCTGATGCCTTCTGCGGTCTGGTTGTTTTCCAGCAGCGCTGCCATAATTCTGGGAAGTGCCATTGCTGAGCCGTTCAGGGTATGCA
>Ga0207661_10003218_pt1 | contig 11321 bp, 10 predicted proteins | sample KBSC713LmetaG_FD_184337 | JGI IMG/M metagenome (GOLD analysis project Ga0207661, IMG submission 184337) | Corn rhizosphere microbial communities from Kellogg Biological Station, Michigan, USA - KBS C7.1-3L metaG (SPAdes) (version 2) | ecosystem: Host-associated > Plants > Roots > Rhizosphere ... | reverse complement strand
AGCGCCTCCTTAAGAGCCTTGCGGCTGCGAACAATCGAGCCGATGCGGTCGCCCGAGGCAAAAGCCTCGTCGATGAGCGGCCGGGTGATGACCGCCGGCATCAGCGCACAGAACACCAGTCCGGTCGCCGTCGCCAGTGTCGGAAGCACAGCGCCGACTTTCATGGTCATGATGACCGGCTGGCTGCTATCTTCGACGTGCACAATGGTCGGGCCCTTGTTGCCCCAAACCGAAAGCGCGACCGATTGATCGATCTCGTCGCGCAGTTCACGCTGCACCCGGATGGCCGCCCGCAGCGGATCTTGGGCTGCGATAGCGCGCAGGCCAATTTCGAACGCGATACGGCCGAGCATGTAGTGTCGGGTTGCGGCATCCTGCTCGATCAAGCTGCTGCGAACCATGCTGTCCAGGTAGCGATGGACTTTGCTCGGCGGCATCCGCACCGCCTTGGCCAAATCCTTCAAAGCAAGGCGAGGGCCTTCGTTGGAAAACGCCTCGACGATGCGACAAGCGACATCGACGGACTTCACCCCGGAATATCGATCGGACATTGGGCGGGTTCGCTTTGCCTTCTTCACGCGATGCAACCCCGACAGCTTAGCGCAAACCGCAACGCGACCCAACTCCGAACAACGTCAAGGACCGGCGTCGCTGACGCCGATCCTTATCCTCAATGTACCGTCAGTAAGGCTTGCGCATCATTCCAACACAGGTCGCGCTCACAATGCCGGCCGCCAAGATGTACGACGCGATCAGCCACGGCGTGTTGCCGCCGTAAGCGAACAAGACAGTCGCCACCAGCGGCGTGATCGAGACCGAAATGATCGCGCCAATCTGGTAGACGATGGAAATACCGGTGAAACGGACCGGCGTATCGAACATTTCGCAGAAGATAGCCGCCTGCGGTCCGTAGACCGGAGCGTAGATGATGCCGAGTGCGAAGACGATCGCGGCCGACGCCCAGAAGCTGCTGCCGGAATACTGCATCAACCAGAGCATCGGGAAACCCGCGATTCCGCAGATCAGCGAGAACCAGATGTAAAGCTTGCGCTTACCCACGCGGTCGGCCCAGATGGATGCGAACGGAATGGAGACCGCCAGCGCCAGCGCGGCCACGGTGATGGCGGTGAGAGCCGTCGTGCGCGGCATCTTGGCGGCATTCACCAGGAAGCCGACACTGAAGATGGCATAGACGGCAAACACGATACCATCGATCAGGCGGGCACCCCAACCAAGCACAATGTCGCGCTTGTAGTCGCGCAGGACGTCCAGGATGGGCGCCTTGGCGATCTTCATGCTCGCCTTGGCACGGAGGAATTCCGGCGTTTCAAGAATCCTGAGCCGGATGAACATGCCGACCGCCAGCAGGAACACGCTGAGCAGAAACGCGATGCGCCAGCCCCATGCCAGAAATGCGGCATCGTCCATGGCGAGCGAAAGCAACGTGATGACGCCAGACGCCAGACATAGGCCGACCGCCAACCCGAGCTGCGGATAGCAGGCGTATTGCGCGCGCGTATCGCGGTCCGAATACTCGAATGCCATCAGAACGGCGCCGCCCCACTCGCCGCCCATCGCCAGACCCTGAATAACCCGTAGCAGCAGCAGCAACATCGGCGCGGCAACGCCGATCTGGGCGTACGTCGGCAGCAGACCGATCAGAAAGGTTGCCACGCCCATCAACAACAGCGTGAGAACCAGCAGCGGCTTGCGGCCGATCCGATCGCCGAAATGCCCGATGATGATGCCGCCGATTGGCCGCACGATGAAGCCGACGGCAAATGTCGCGTAGGCCAGCATCACCGAGACCACCGGATCGTCGGCCGGAAAGAACAGCTTGTTGAAGATGATGGCGCTCAGCGTGCCGTAGATGAAGAAATCGTACCATTCGATGGCCGTTCCAATCAGGCTTGCAAAGGCAACCGTCTTGACGGATTGCATTCTCGCATTGTCCTGCGTCGCAGCATAAGTCGACATGTTTACCCCCGTTTATAACCCCGTGGATCGTTACTATCGTCTGTCCACGCCGTGAGTTTTCCGCTCGGTCGTGTTGCCCTGCGATGCAAAATTGAGATTTTCGTTTCGCGTGTTCGGTGTTTCGCCACCGGTTTCAACTTCGATCGCTTCGCCATGCAACCGAACCGCGGACCGCGGCGTGCGATTGACGCTCAGCTCGAAAATATCGAAGCGGTTATAGTGACCGATGATGTCGTGATACTGCTTGGGCTCGATACAGCGGTTGAGATCGAGCTCGGCGTAGACGATCCCCTCATCGTCGATCAGCGGCTGAGTGATCAGCCGGCCATCGGGGCCGTAAATTCCCGAGAACGCGGCCGGCGTTCCTGACAGCATCGCACGCATCGGCTCGTCGAGCGCCAGCGTGTCGACGATTTCCGGCGACATCGCCGAACACGACACGATGGTGAACACCTTGCCCTCGAAGGAATGCGCGCCGGCGCGGATCTGAATTGCCGTCGGCATGTCGTAGTCCTTCACGAACGGAAAGCCGATGTAGTTGGCGATATGGACCATCTCTCCCTGCGCCAGCAATGCAAAACGCGCGAGCGTGTTGGTGTTCTCGCCGCACGCGAGCATTCCCACGCGGCCAAGCTCGGTGTCGTAGATGCGAATGCTGTTGCCATCACCGCTAGCCCAAGTCAGCTTCTCGGCGAACGTCGGTACGAGCTTGCGGTGCTTGCCGATTACGTTACCCTGCGGCGAGATCATGATGTTGGTGTTGTACAGCGTCGCCGTGCTGACAGGGCTTCGCTCGTTGATGCCGATAACGACATGGGCACCTGCCGCCCGCGCCGCGCCGCACAGGGCGGCGATCTCAGGACCGTCCATCTCGACCGAACTCAGGCAGAGTTTCTTGAACCACTCGCTGCCTTGCAGCGGCGTCATGCACCAGTTCCAATACGGATAGCCGGGTACGAAGACTTCCGGGAAAACGATAAGGTTAGCGCCGCCGCGCGCTGCTTCCGCAATCAGACCACAGGCTTTCGCCACACTCGCAGCACGATCTAGAAAGCAGGGAGCCGCCTGAACGGCGGCGGCCTTGAATTTCGGTAGGGTATCCATTGACGTTCCATCCTCTCAGTCTGGATGACGCCAGGAGCCTCCGCTAAGCCGGCACATAAGTCATGCGCAAACGCCGAAATGAATTACGCATGGCGTAATTCGTGCCATATCCCGGTGAATGTAATTTCTGCGAGCGCGAGGGCAGAGCTTGCCTGCCACGAGCGGACCCGATGCATCCCTTTACCAACCCTTGGAAAGGATCACGACCCAGCTCTGCGATCTCAACGAGGATTTGACGGCATCCCGCGACTAAAGGGCCAATTGACCATCACGGCGGCTCGAAGTTCGGAGCTCTATTCGGAATGGTATGAAAATGGCGCGCCATTCAGAACAAAACTGCGAACTCGTATGTCATTGAAATCGCGATGCAATCTAAAGTGGCCCCTGGTGCCATCTTTGAGGAATCCTCTATTCTCGACCACCTGTAAGATCGCCTCGCCAGCGTACTGACGACGGCGATGTCCGCCTGAGGTAAACCTTAGTCCCTTCGGAAGATGATCGATGCCATCCAGCTGGTCATCAGCGGTGGCGAGGGCATAGGCGAGACCGTGCTGATTGGCGGTGGAGGCGATGAACTGCTCGATACCGACCTTGACGATCTCGAACGCGGACTGGGTGTGGCCGACCCGCGCCCCTCGGCGAGCTTGATGTCCACCCCATAGGTACCGGTCGGCACCTCGACGGCCCATGCAACCCCGGTGCAAAATAGCGTCGGCGTTAGGAAGGTGACGCCGTTCGGTGCCTCGCGATACAGCCCGTGTTCACCGCGCAGCCGGAGGAAGGCGCGCCGGAACGGATCGGTGGCGTCAACGTCGGCGTAGTCGTTGCCGACGCGCGTTGCGTCAGGAGGATACTATCGATGCTGGGTTGTTGGCGCCGCCGCACGTCGGCGGCTGCGATGGCGCCCGCGCAGCCCTATTACTACGGACCCGACCAGATCGGCTCGACGTGGCGCGCGTTTGTCAGCACTGCGAGCGTACCGGCCTAAGGCTACGACCCCCGTGGGCGTGCCTTGCAAGCGACGGCGCCGCTCGCCGACTTCAACAATGCGGGTACGTTCTAACATTCGGACAGTGTGCTCTATCTGACCCAAAATCGAGCTTGCGACCCGGTCGTGGGCCACTGGCTGTCGCGCGATCCTATCGGCGAGATAAGCAATTCCATCGGAAAACCAACTCAGCACATCACACAACGCAATGTCTGTTATGCGGACATTTATAACGCTGCCAGCGTAGCCTACGCCAACGATTCACATAGCATAATGCGATATCTAGCATGAATTTGGCTAAAGCTATTGACAAGCCTTTGGATCGCAAGATTAATGTGTCCGTATCGCGGACAATATTTAAGCCACCCTAGAAGAGTGGCTGAGCATGGGAAGGGTAGCAATGGCACGAGAGACGGGGCTAGCAACTGCGCATTCGCAGAGTGGCGAGTCGATTGGGGTTGATCAAAATCTGGACGAGACCAGCATTATTAAGGTCGCCCTGGCGAGCGCGATCGGCACCACGATCGAATATTACGACTTCACGCTCTACGCGACCGCGACCGCGCTGGTATTCAATAAGATATTCTTTCCAAGTTCCGATCCGCTCATCGGATCGATAGGAGCCTACGCCACTTTTTTTGTGGGATACTTCTCTCGCCCGTTAGGAGGAATCTTATTCGGTCATTTCGGTGATCGGATTGGACGGCGGGCGGCACTCCTCACCACGATCCTAATCATGGGTTTCGGCACCGTGTTGATCGGATTGATGCCCTCCTACGCCAGCATCGGAATCTGGGCGCCGATTGGGCTCATCATCCTCCGCGTGCTTCAAGGAATTGGAGTAGGCGGCGAATACGGTGGTGGCATGGTGATGACTGTCGAACATGCGCCGGCAGGACGTCGCGGTTTCTACAGCTCACTCGTTCATATCGGCGTTCCGGCAGGGTTTCTGATTCCAATTATTCTTCTCGGTATTCTATCAGCGACGCTGAGCGACGAGAGCTTCCTGTCGTGGGGCTGGCGTCTACCTTTCATCCTCAGCATAGCCTTGGTCGGAGTTGGCTTTTTCATTCGCGTGCAGATTTCTGAAACCCCGGCCTTTAGACGCATGCTGGTTGAAGAAAAGCCGGCCGTGGTGCCCGCGCTTGATGCCGTCCGTGATCATGGGGGTAATATCGTCTATGGCATTGGCGCCAAGATCGCAGAGAGCGGGCTGTTTAATATCTACTTCGTATTCGCCATCACTTATTGTGTCGTCAAGCTTGGCCTGCCACGCCAAACGATCCTCAATGGCGCTCTTTTAGGTTGCGCTCTCGAATGCCTGACACTGCCGATCTTTGGCTCACTGTCCGACAAGATTGGACGGCGGCCAGTTTATCTCGGTGGCTTGGTGTTCCAGGCCCTTCTCGCCTACCCCTTCTTCTTGATGCTGGACAGCGGGCAGACCCCTCTGATTTGGCTTGCAATTTCGCTTGGCCTCGCGCTTGGCCACGGCTCGGTCTACGGCACGCAAGGGGCTTACTTCTCTGAACTCTTCCCAGCCCGCCTTCGCTACAGCGGCCTTTCACTGGTACAGCAGATCGGACCTGTCCTTGGTGGGGGTCTATCGCCGCTTATCGCGACCGCATTGCTGACCGAGTATGGCAACTTCAACTCGGTGGTCGTTTACATGATCGCCATGGCGGTGCTGTCCGCGGCATGTGTGTTCGGTTTGAAACCGGCATGGGACGCACGGCACAAAACAGCAAGCGCATAGCCATGTGCTTGCTCACATGCGATCCGCTAATTTCTGACGGGATGGAGGATGCGACGGAGCGGCCTTCCGTGTGCAGACCGACTACATGCTGCTTCTGTCCTGTCGACTGTTCTGTCACGTTTGATGCTATGCGCGCGACGGTTCTAAGGCAGCGCTAGTACCAGTCACCTTCGTTCGAGGCAAGTGAGGCACTCCAATGCTCAAGATCTACAATAGTTTTAGCCGCCGCCCGGAACTTCTCGCTCTCTTCGATGAGGTTATTGGGTGCTATTCCGCGACCGCTGTATTTGCTGACGTTCAGTATCGTACGGGAGTCATGGATAGCGCCATCAAACCCGCATTCAGGGCCAAGATCACTGGACAAGCGCTTACCGTGCAGCTCTCGAAGGGTGACCTAGTCGATCCTCTAAAAGCTTTGGAAATGGGCCAGCCAGGAGACGTCATCGTGGTCGATGCCGGTGGAGACACCAACACGTCCGTTTGCGGCGGCCTGATGGGAGGGCTGGCCAAGAACAGGGGAATCCGCGGGATGATCATCGACGGCGCTGGTCGCGACACAGACGAACTGGAAGATATCGGATGGCCGATCTGGACGCGTGCAATTACGCCGCGCGGAACCCACACCATGTTTTCGGGCCGAAAAGAGGAGCTCTCGATCAATGTTCCCATTCAGTGTGGTGGCGTCGTCGTCAATCCCGGCGATTTTATTGTCGCGGACCTCATGGGGGTTACTGTCGTTCCAATCATGAAGGCGGCACAGGTCGTTGCGGACGCACGCGAACAGATCGAACGCGAAGAAAAGACGCGGGCTTGGGTCAGCCAGGGTAAGACGGTCGATGATCTGCTCGCTGAATTCGGCCGCATTTGAGTACATCTAGCACCGAGACTTCTCTCAATCGCAGGAATGAACATCGAAACAACGGGCAATATGCAAAACGCCTTTTTCGCTGGCGTCGATTGGGGAACGAGCCGATTTCGGGTGTGGATCATGGCTGCGGACGGTGCCGTCCTGGGTCACGATCACAGCAACCAAGGAATGGTCTATTGTGCGGAGGCCGGCTTCAAGCCGGTGCTTGAAGCTCACCTTGCGAAGATCGGTGCTCCCGCCTCTCTTCCCGTCCTGATCTGCGGCATGGCGGGAGCCCGGCAGGGTTGGATGGAGGCGCCCTATTTGCACACACCAACATCGCTTCGCGATTTGTTTTCCAGTGCGACCGTGATTGCCGATGAGCAGCGCGACATTCGCATTCTGCCGGGCCTTGCACAGGTGATCATCGACGCACCAAACGTTATGCGCGGCGAAGAGACGCTGCTTCTCGGAGCGGTCGACGAGACCTTCTCTGGCGTGGTTTGCATGCCGGGGACTCACTGCAAGTAGGTCTCACTCGAGGCCGGAATTGTAAATCGCTTTCAAACTTTCATGACAGGCGAACTATATTCGGTCATGAGTCAGCAATCCATATTGGTGCATGCCATTGAGGCGGGCGCGATTGTTACGGCCGGTTCGGCGGCGTTTCAGCTCGCTCTCCGAACGGCTCTTTCGAAACCCTCGATGGTCCTATCCCAGTTGTTTTCCGTCCGAGCAGCGCAATTGCTGGATTTCGAGATGAAAAGCGCCGGCGCCGCGCATTTGTCCGGCCTCCTGATAGGCGCGGAAGTCGCCGCCATGATATCCGCATACGGACCGCAGCCGATCGTGACGCTGGTCAGTGCAGATCCGCTCTGCGACCTTTATGCCGAGGCGCTCAATCAAGCTGGCGTGACATTCAAACTAATCGATGCGGAGAAAGCGGCCCGCACCGGACTCTTGCGCGCAGCCTCGCAACTCTGGGGCAAAGGATAACTTGCAATGGCGAATCGAGTTATGTGGCCTGCATTGAAGCGCTCCATCGTCGCCATTCTCCGTGGCGTACAGCCGGGGGAAGTTGAAGCAATTGCTGAAATACTGATTGATGAGCAGATCGAGGCCATCGAAGTTCCCTTAAACTCACCCGAGCCGTTCCAATCGATCGGTCGAGTTTGCAAAAGCTTCGGTAACGACTGTCTCATCGGGGCTGGTACCGTTCTGCATCTAGAGCAATGTGACCGCGTCGCCGGGATAGGCGGTCGCCTTCTAGTAAGCCCCAACATCAACCCTGCAATCGTGGCACGCGCCGAAGGGCACGGAATGGTGACGCTTCCAGGCGTCTTCACAGCTACGGAGGCGCTGCTCGCCGTTCACAGTGGTGCATCCGCATTGAAAATATTTCCAGCGGTCACGCTCGGACCGTCAGGCGTTTCGGCTCTTAAAACGATTCTTCCAGAAGGCACTTTCGTCGGGGTGGTCGGCGGAATATCAGATCGTAACCTTGCCGAGTTTGCGAAGGTCGGAGTCCAAATATTCGGACTTGGGACAAGCTTATATAAACAGGGCGACGACAAAGCAGTCATTCGGACGCGAGCAAAAGCCGCCGTTCGCGCTTATGACGCTGCGATCGCATCCAATCGTGGCGCAGCGCGGCGCGCGAGCATCATCTAGTGGTGGCGGATCGGTAGCCGAGCTGTACCGAGATTTGCTTGGCATGCGCCATAACCAAGTTGGCTAGTTCGGGAATCCTGCCATCCTCGATGCGCCGGGGGTTACCGCTGACGCTTACCGCTGCAAAGACGCGGCCAATTGAATTGCTAATGGGCGCGGCAACGCAGCGAAGGTCTGGCTCATGTTCGCAGTTATCGATAGCATAACCTCGAGCCCGGATATCACCCAACTCCTGCCGCAGGCGGCCTGGATCCACGATGGTATTGCGTGTAAAGGGCTTCAATCCCCTATTGATAATTCTGTTAATCACCGCCTCAGGTTGGAACGCAAGAGCGGCTTTGCCAACGCCGGTGCTATGGCAGGAAGTAGCCTCCATGGTCGTGACAACGTTATTCGCCCTGCCACGGTCGTCGTATCTTTCGACGAAAATCATCTGCGTGCCGTCAAAGACCCACAGGTGAACCGTTTCACCCGAGAGCTTTGCCAGCGTGTCTATGAAAGGCCCGGCATTCCGATAGAGCGGCAAATTGATAAGTGCGGCGTTGCCGAGCTCGAAAAGTTTCAGCCCGAGACGATAGCGTTCCCAACTGCCGTCTTGATCGAGAAAGCCGACTATTCGCAGACTATCAACAAGGCGATGAACAGTTGTCCGTGGTAATCCCGTGAGGCGTGCAATCTGAAGCACGGACAATTCCGGTTCCGTAGATGAAAAACACTCCAGAACGGCAAGCATCTTGAATAGCGACTTGACGCTTTGACGCCTGTCGTTATTTTCTTCGAGCCTGTCCTTGATTTGATGGAGCATGTATCAAAAATAGCCTATGCGCGTCACTGTTTCAACGCCGATTCCGAAGACAGATGAAACAGGAATCCCGGCCGAACAAGGCGCCGACGGAACCGATCATGAAGGACCTCGTGTTGAGGGGCTGCGCCGTCGGTTCTGGGGCGACAGCATCAACGGCCGCGGCGCAGACGAGCGGCGCGCCGTGCGCCAGGAAAAGAGCAAGCCGCTTCTCGAGGACATGCACGCCTGGTTGTTGCGTGAGCGCGAAACCCTCTCGCGCTCCTCCGAGGTCTTGAAGCCGATCAACTACATGCTCAGGCGCTGGGAACGACTTCGCCCGCTTCCTCGACGATGGCAGGATCTGCTTGACCAAAAATTGTGCTGGGCGCGCGTTGAGAGGCATCGCCTTGGGAAGGCGCAACTGGACCTTCGCCGGCACCCAGCCTGGCGCCGACCGTGCCGCCATCATGCTGACGATGATCACGACCTGTCGCCTCAACGACGTCGATCCCAAGTCCTGGCTTGCCGACATCCTCGCCCGTATCGCCGATCTTCCCGCATCGCGTCTGCACGAACTGCTGCCCTGGGAGTGGAAGCTCCTGCGCCAAGCCGACAAGCTCGCCGATCAGCAGGCCGCATGACCTTCACGCAACGCCATCATAGAACTCGCCGTGCCTGCGCGCATGCGTCAATCAGGCGGTCTTCGTCGTATACGGATGATGCCGTGGCGCAAGCGATGCGCGAATACCATTTCGCCTGGCACGACCCATAGCGTCAGTCTTGATAGGGCTTTTCGGAAGGTGGCGGCCGACAAAGGGCTTGCAGCAGAGGCGTCCTGGGGAGAATCGAGCAGACAGTCTGAATGTATTGGACCTCGAGACGGTGCTTAGCGCGGCAACATGTCGCGGGATATCGAGCGCAGCAGCGACACTTTAATGCTTTCGACATGATCACGCATCAGAAGCTCGGCGCGGCTGCCGTCGCGACAGAGGATAGCTTCGTAGATGCGATGATGATCGTCGTGGCGCCGCCGTACGTCGGACAATTCGAAAGCGATAACGTTGCGATGCGACGCCGGCGCAACCTGCTGTGACTGGCGAAGCATGTCGCGCAGCATGCGTGACTGCCCAGCGGCGTGAATCGCGCTATGGATTGCCGCGTTAATGATGCCGTACTGATTGCGATCGACCGTCGACAGCCGGCTCTTGTTCAGCAAAGCTTCGCCATCGCGAAGCGCTGCTTCGATGATTGCCCGCTCTTCGGCGGCCATGCCGAGTTGAGCGGCGCGCTTGGCCGCGAGCCCTTCAAGCGCGGCGCGGATTTCGTAGGCCTGGACAATATCGTCGACTGAATATTGGCGGACGTGATAGCCGCGGTTCGGAATGTAGTCCAAAAGTCCTTCGCCCGCCAAAGCCTTCAAGGCCTCGCGGATCGGCGTCCGTGAGACCTTCAACTGCTCCGACAGGTTGACTTCGTAAATGCGCTCGCCCGGCTTGAATTCGCAAGCCAGAATGGAGGAGCGCAGCGTATCGGTTATGGATACACTTCGCGTAAGGACTTCGTCTTCAGGCGGCGTGGTTGATCGTCGGAGGCGGAGTGCCATAGCAGGGCTCTCAATTGTTCAAGTCGAGATTAATGGCATATTCCTAGGGAAAATGAAAACAGGGAGTCAGATCAAAGGGGTGGAAAGCGCCTGACGGGTAGAATCGGGGCCGTGCGACGGGATGCCCCATTTCGACAAGATGTATGCATCATTGGTTGACAAGACATATGATTGTATAATTTGATGATTGCGCGGAGGGACGACAGCAGCGATGTCGTTCGGAACCCGCCACGATCCCGTTCGGCAGGTTGCCTTAATGTTTGTTTTTGACCCCAGGATCACAGCTCTTCCGATCGTTGGATGCGAGGATCGCTTCCCCGTCAGGCGGGTCTATTGCGTCGGTCGCAACTACGTCGCGCATATCCGGGAGATGAAAGAGGGCGACGAGCGCGATCCGCCGTTCTTCTTCCAGAAGCCCGCCGATGCCGTGGTGGCTGGTGGCGTGGACATCTCCTATCCGCCGCAAACCGACGACTTCCAGTTTGAGGCGGAACTGGTCGTGGCAATCGGGGCCGAGGCTGTGGACATTTCGGTCGAACGGGCATTGGATGTCGTGTTTGGATATGCCGTCGGCGTCGATCTGACCCGGCG
>Ga0207661_10003216_pt1 | contig 11326 bp, 10 predicted proteins | sample KBSC713LmetaG_FD_184337 | JGI IMG/M metagenome (GOLD analysis project Ga0207661, IMG submission 184337) | Corn rhizosphere microbial communities from Kellogg Biological Station, Michigan, USA - KBS C7.1-3L metaG (SPAdes) (version 2) | ecosystem: Host-associated > Plants > Roots > Rhizosphere ... | reverse complement strand
GACGATTCGGGCTGCAGTGCGAGCGCACGGTCGCAAGCTTTCAACGCATCCTGAAACCGCCCGGCATCGAGCAGGCAGATGGCGTAGTTGTCATGAATACGCGAAGAAAGTGGATCGAGTTCCACCGCCCGGTGCAGCGCCTCCAACGCCTCCTCGACCTGACCATCCGTCAGCAAAACGCGGCCGAGCCATTGCCACGCCGTCGCATCGCTGGGATTGAGTGAGATCGCTTGCCGCAGCGCGGCTCGCCCTTCATCGAGTCGCCACGCATTCCAGAGCGCGCCGCCCAGCGCCGTGTAGGCGTCAGCCAGCCGCGGATCGAGCGAGACCGCGTGCCGGGCAACGGCGATGACTTCGAGACATTCCGCGCTTCGCCGGCTGCCAACCGGCTGCCTGCTTTGAGTCCGCACCTCGAGCACCTCGGCCAGTACGGCGTGGGCGTGGGCAAACCCCGGCTCCAGCTCGATCGCACGCCGGATCAGCGATTCCGCCTCGTGAATGCTTTCGTTCGTGCGCAGGCGCCACGCGGCTCGCGCCTGCAGGTACAGCTCGAAGGCATCCGAATTCACTGCCGCCGAGTTGCCCCCGCCGGCCCCGAGCTTCAGCGAGAGGTTGTTCGCCACCAACCCGGCGATCTCGTCCTGCACCGCGAACACATCTTTCAACTCCCGCGTGAACGTCTCACTCCACACGTGAAAACCATCCGCCGCTTTGATGAGCTGCGCCGTGATGCGAACGCGGTCGCCTTGCTTGCGCACGCTGCCTTCGACGACATAGGCCACGCCGAGCTGCTTCGCGATTTCCGGGATCGGCACCTCTTTGCCCTTGAAATAAAACGCCGACGTACGCGCACACACTTTGAGCCCGGGGATCTTCGCCAGCACGTTGAGCAGCTCCTCGCTGATGCCGTCCGAGAAATATTCGTTGCTCTTGTCATCTGACAGATTGTCAAACGCCAGCACCGCGATGGATTTCTCGTCGACCACGGCTTTCTTCGCATCGGGATTACTGCGCGGGTCCGCATCAAGTCGGGCCTGCAACTCCGCGAAACGCGGATGCGTGCGCAGCGGATCCAGCCACGGCGACAGCCGCGCTCGGGCCGCCCAACTCAACTCCGGATTCGCCGCGCTCCACCGCTCGAAATTTTCGAATTCCTCCTCGACATGACCGTTCAAAGCCGCGGCATACCTGAAATCGATCCCACGACCGGAAACGCCCATCTCGCGCGCGAGCCGCAGCGCTTTTTCCGACTCCACGCGTTCGCCCAGCACCGCGAGGAGTGCGCCTTTCCAGGCCGTCAGGTCGCCGGACGAGGGCGACTGCACCAGCCGGCTCTCGACGAGATTCAACGCCGCCGCCCATTGCACGTGCGCCGCCTCAGCATGCCCGGCGAGTTGCTCGGCATGTCCGATCCACCAGCCGGTCGGCCCGTCGAAAGCGTGGCTGTGAAGCCAATCCCGCGGCACGCTCTGCGCCAGCCGCAGAAACCTCGTCGCATCGCGCCGCCAAAACGCCAGCTCGAACGAAGCTGCCAAACCAAAATCCTCTTCAAGCACCGTGGCGGGACTTTGATCCCACAGCCGCTGGGCCGCCTCCAAGTCGCCGTGCCACTCCGCTAGCAGCTCACCTTTCAGCAGCCGATTGCCCCAGAACGGCTGGATCGCGAGCGACCGGTCCGCCGCTGCTTCCGCTACCGCATTAGCGGCTCCCAATTCCGCCCAGCCGAGCTCCGACCATCCGAGCGCAGCGAATGCGGGCTGCTGCGCCAGTCGCCCGAACGTGGCCTTCGCTTCATTCAAATGACCGAGGTTGCGCTGCAGAATTCCCAAGGCGAGCAGCGCCCGGGGCTCATCCGGCCGCTCGCTCAACAGTCCACGCAACAACCGTTCCGCCTCCGATGCGTACACGGACAACGCCACATCGCCCCGCCCGCGCACCAGATAGCACGCCTGCGCCAACCGCGGCTCGAAACCGTTCGGCGCGAGTTGCAGCGCGCGCGCCACTTTCATGCGGGCGCCGTCCTGCCGGTCGCGCGTATTCGAGAGCTGGTGAAAGATGTACCAGGAGTCGACCTGCGACCACGCCGCCCAAGCCTCCGCGTTGTTCGGATCGAGCTCGGTCGCGCGTTTACAGAGTCCGTCCGCGACGTCGAGCTCGGCCCGCGCGAGTTCCGCCTTGTTCATCTGATCCCAAGCTTGCGCAACGAGCGCCTGATCCTCCGCACGCGTAGCGGGGTGCTCGATCGCATTGCCCGCCATGATCGGCGGAACGCGTGCGCCCTGTGTCCCGTCCCCGCCGCCAGGTCGCGGCTTGAACAGGAAAAACGCGCCCACGCCCGCTGCGATTACGCCGCCCAAAACCAGCGCGAAGATCATCGTTCTCGACCGCACGCGCCGCGTCACCGCCGGTTCCGGCACCCGCCCGTTATCACCGCCGGCCTCGGTACGCGCCGCCTCATCCTTCAGTGCGCCCGTGCGATGCGACCACAGCCTCAGAAGACGCGCCTGCACTTCCGGCGGCACGACGCCAGCCGCCAGCCGCGTCCACTGCACCGACCGAAAACGATCCGGCACCAACGCGTCGGGCTGCCGCGTGTCATCAATCACCACGGGTAAAATGAAAGCCACGCCGCTCGCGATCCCACGCGCCCGCTCAGCCGCGAGATCCCACTCGATGCGAAAATAACCTTCGTGACGCGCCTGCGTGTTCGCCGAGATGATCGGGATGAACAGCACGCAGTCCCTGATTTGCCGGCGGATCTTCGCGTCCCATTCGTCGCCGTGCTCCAACCCGCCGTCCACGTCGAACCACACCTCGACATCAGCCGTGCGCAGCGCTTCGCAAATGCGCTTCGCCGCTTCCGCGTCCTGTGATGCGTAGCTTAAAAAGACCGCCTGGTTGCCGGCTGCGTTCACGTTAGTCAGGTCGTGCTGCCTCTCGGAGGCGTCCGACGTTTCGGCCCACTGCTACTCTCTCGCGACAGCTGCGCCCACGCAGCGCCCCGAGCTGAGGCTCCGGAAAAATCCGCGCCCAACAAAAGTGTGTGTGTGTCAGCCAGACGCCCTAGTCCTCCACCGGAATCAATTTACAAGCAAGCACTCCGGCTTTCACTTCGCCGCCGCGATCCATGCGTCGACCTCGGCGGCTAGCACGTCGAGTGGCATCGAGCCGCCGCGCAGGACTAGGTTGTGAAACGCCTTGAGGAAAAATTTGGGCCCGAGCGCCGTTTTCGCTTTTTCGCGCAGCTCCAAGATACGCAATTGGCCGATCATGTAGGAGCACGCCTGCCCCGGCCAGACGATGTAGCGCTCGGTCTCCTGCAGCGTGAAGCCGTAGGATGGGGCGTCAGCAGCACGCCCGAGCACGACGAAGATGAGGACAAACGTGACAAAGCAGCTGATGGTTTTCATGAAAGTGGATTTACCGATCGGCGTTTTTTTTGAGCGAGCGCCTGGTGCGTCAATCCTCCGCGCGCGAGGAGGGCGACAATCGATTCGAGCGCCAAGAGCATCGGAGCCATCCGCTGGAGGAGTTGATGTTCGACGGCGGTGTGTTTCGCCGACATGCTTTGTGCGCACTGTGTGAAACAGCATGCGTTGCCGTCCAGTTGACGGTGACGAGGCGTGCCACTCTGTGACAGAACGTGCTGCCTCACGCACACCGCTCGACCCTAAGCTCACGCGTTCTTCAGCACATCTCCGATCGCTAATGCACCGATTATGGGCTACGGCAGGACCATGTTTCTCGTTATGACGGCGGTGTTGCTTTTCGATGGCACAGCGGATGGGCGACTAAACGCCTTTGATCATTGGCACGATCATTTGGCCGGTTGCTGGTTTTACCTGGGGCAATCTGTGTGGTCTTCGACCGAGCATTCCTGCCAGAAATATGTCGATTGCCGTCTATTCTAGTTATTCATCTCACAGTATGGGTAATCGGCTCGATGAGAGAAGTTGGCTGAACCAGTCGTTAGAGCCAACAGCGACAGCTGCTACGTCGGCTGTGGAGCAACCTTTAGTGTCGGCTGCCGTAGTCGCTCAGCTGCAATGTTGGAAAAATCCTCCCGATGGTCCACTATAAGGTCTTTTTCACCGTTCGCTCCGGCGTCGAGGAATCGCGTTGTTTGACCGTTGTCGGAGATTTCCTGCAGCAGCTTACCGGCGTCGGCGAAGTGGCGGCATTTCGCATATTTAAGGATTCATCATACATGCCCGGTGGCCGAACTGGATTCCAAGCGCTCGTCGAATTTTCAAGTGATGCTGCATTCGCGCGAGCGATAAAGAACCAGCAAGAGAGAGGAATTCATCAAGGCGCTCACGGGGCAGTGGTCGCCGCGGTTAGCGATTTTCGGGTTGAGGTCGTTCGAGATGTTTCCTCCGAAGTTATGCAGTATGCCTGTGAAATCTGAGCGCCCAAGCAACTGCCAAGGCGGGCAGCCATGTCCATAACGTCAGGCAAAAAAGCACCTACTCCGTGGTAAGATGATAGATTTCCACGTCGTTCGAAAGCTGGCGCTGGCACTGCCGGACGTTGAGGAGAGCACAATCCACGGAGTTCCCTCGCTGAAGGTGCGCGGCAAACTTCTGGCCTGCCCTGCTCTTCACCGCTCCGCCGAGCCAGACACACTCGCGGTTCGAATCGATTTCGATACGCGTACCGAATTGATCGCCAATAAGCCAGGCGTTTACTACGTGACCGACCATTTTGTAGGCTATCCAATGGTGCTCGTTCGCCTAAAGATGATCGATCGGCGCACGCTGAAAGCTTTGTTGTCCAAAGCCTGGCTTTTCGTAAGATCAAAAGCAAATGGCAGACAGGCCTAACTGTGGTGCCTCGTGGTCCGACTCCAGAACGTGAATTTTTCATTGGCGCCCGATAGATCGTACGGGAGTCAATTCGGACGCGTGCCAGATTTGAAACGCGACCAGCACTGAAGACGAGCGAGGAAACGGAGCTCACACGCGGCCTCGGCATTGCCGGTCATCCAATTCCCCGTTTCCAAAGCGGCGAAATGATCGAGGCTACTTCGTCGTGCTCTTGGAACCAACGAACCGTGATGCTTTCCAAAGCCGCCGCCCCGGGCTGTTGGACTTCCCCTATCCTGCTGTCGTTATGTCTACTCCGAGAAAGCAAAACAATCCTGCGCGTATTGCAGTGATTGACGATCACGCGTCGTTCCGCGCGGCGGTCTGCCGCACTCTGGCCTCCCACGGGTATGTTGCTGAAGAGCACGAGTCCGTTACCAGTTTCATCGCCGCCGGCGGTATTGTACGAGTCGATTGCCTGGTCCTGGATGTGAAGATGCCAGGAATCGGAGGTCTTTCACTCCAGGACTGTCTTCAGCGGACAAACTATCCTCTGCCCGTGATATTTTGCAGCGGCGTTGAAGACGAGGCGATCAGACGTGAGGCGTTAGCCAAAGGTGCGATATCGTTTCTTCGCAAGCCGATCGAACCGAGTGCATTATTTCGAGCGTTGAAGACGGCCCTAAGCCGGGGTTTCGCCTCGAAGCTCCCAATCCAACGGCGCCCGTGACCTTGCGATTTGGACCACGCGTTGCTGGCTGAAACAGCGGCAACCAATTCGCGGACATTCATTCGCTCGTCGGTCGTCGGGTTCCGCGCGGTTGTCACTCATGATTCGCGACTCGGCGACTCAGGATTCGACGGGCGACCGAACGGGCCCGCGGTTACGGATCGCCATTCGGGAACCAGACTCAGGTGTCGCGTCGCCATCGCGCATAACCTGGATGGACTCCCGGAGTCATTTTTTGCTGGGCGGCGATTTTCGCGAGCAACCGCGCCAGGCTCGCGCGCTCGCGCTCGGTCAATGCGGCGCACAAATCGGCGCGATGCTCCTGCGCCACGCGACCAATCTGTTCCAAAGTCCGCGTTCCTCTGGCCGTAAGGTGCAGGGCGACAACGCGCCGATCGCTCGCGCTGGCGCGCCTCTCCACCAAGCCCGCCGCCTCCAATTCATCGAGGAGCAAGACGAGCCGGCTCGGAAACATCCCCAAACGGTCCGCCAACGCCTGCTGGCTCGGGTTGCTTCCACGACTGATGATCCGAAGGATTCCGGCATCGGCGGGTGTTAGCTTCAACCGCTGCAATCTCTCCGCAAACTTGGCGGCGGCGTGCGCCCCGACCTGGGCGAGCAGGAAAGCAACCCCTTCATGTTCGAGCGGTCTTTTTTTGAATGACATCGGCATAAAATAAAACTTAATGAAAATAATGATTAATTACATTAACTTTCCTTCACTCCAAGTGCGAAACCAAAACGGTACGTGATGTCGCACCTCATGACGACTCCATCGGACAAAAAAAACAACCCATCGCGCCATGCCGGCCCGAACCTCGGATTCTTGGCGATTGTCTTCACTGTCTTGTTCAACGCCGGACTGTATCCCGTCACGGCTTCTGGCGGCCAACTGCACTATCCCGGGCCTTGGGAATCGCCCGAAACAATTGTCGCTTTCTTTCAGGCTCGGCCCACCGCCGTTCTGATCTGCGCGGCCCTCCAATTCGGTTCCGCGATTCCGCTGGGAATCTACGTCGCAACGGTCGTCAGCCGCCTGCAATTTCTCGGTGTGCGCGCTGCCGGAACTTATATCGCACTCTTCGGCGGCTTCATGACCGCCATCAACCTGGCGGCGGCGGCGCTGGTTCTCTGGGTGATGGCCTACCCTGGAATCGCGCAGGATTCGGCAATTTTGCGCGCTCTTTATTATCTGACGTTTGCCTTGGGCGGAGTTGGGTTTTCCGTCCCGTTTGGCCTGTTGATCGCCGGCGTTTCGGTGACAGCGGGCTTCACCAAACTTCTGCCGAAGTGGATCGTCGCCTTCGGTCTGATTCTCGCGTTGGTGGGGGAACTGAGCTGGCTCGATCTCCTCACGCCCAAAGCCCTCGCGCTTATCCCACTCACCCGCTTTCCCGGTTTCATCTGGCTCATTTCTGCCGGATTCGCTCTGCCGAAATCGCGGCCGGCCTCATGACATCAAGTTCTCCGACAAAGCAACGGCGGCTCGTGTGGACTCTCACGCTGATCCTCGCAACGATTGGGTTGCTCGCGGCGGCACGGCGCGCATTTGTGCTGCTCTCACCTCCAGTAGGGCCGCCGCGATTTGCCGCCGCTGCGGCCATGGACGCCGGGTTCGCCCGGCACCGCCTCCTCACTTTTACGCACATCCTGCCGGCGAGCCTTTTCATGGTCCTCATGCCGCTGCAATTTGTTCAGCGCATCCGGGCGAAGCATCTTGCTTGGCACCGTTGGAATGGCCGTCTCTTAATCGCGCTTGGCTCGGTTGTCGGATTCTCCGCGCTCGTGATGAGCTACACGATGGCGATTGGCGGTGCGAATGAAACCGCCGCGACGACGCTCTACGCCATCCTGTTCCTGTTATTTCTCAGCCTCGGCTTTTGGAATATTCGCCAACGGCGCATCGCTCAGCACCGCGAGTGGATGCTTCGAGCCTACGGTGTCGCGCTCGGGATCGCGACCACGCGACCTATCGTCGCGGCGTTTTTCGCTGCCGGGCGTCTCGCTCCGCGCGAGTTTTTCGGAATCGCGTTCTGGCTTGGATTTACCGTGACGCTACTGGCAGCGGAAGCGTGGATTCAATTCTCGCGAGGTCGATCATAGCTCCCTCGGGTCCGGGCGATTCGAGAAATTTCGGAAGCCTCCAGATTCATTTCCGACGCCAAACTTGCCAGCGCTCTTTGCCGGCAAACAACGGCAGCGAATCCGGAACCGCCTTGTCTTCGACTTGCACGAATCCAATTTCGAGTATCCGCCTCAGTTCAGCGTCACTGATAGGATGTGGCGGAGGCTCGTCCTCGGGTCCAAAAAAGAAAAAACCGCAGAGCACGCCACCAGGTGTGATCAACTCTGCCATGCGTTGGCCGTACGCCTGCCGCATTTCGGGTGACAACGCGCAGAGGAAAGTCCGCTCGTAGACCAAATCGAAATGGCCCAAACCAAGAGCCGGCGTGAAGAAATCTCCGGATCGCACCAAGCTCGCGAGTGGCCCGAGAATTTTCTTTGCCCGCGCGATCGCCGCCCGGCTGAAGTCGATCCCGAGCGTTTCCCATCCGGCCTCGTGTAGCGCACAAAGTTCGTAGCCGGAACCGCAGGCGGGCACGAATGCCCGACCGGCAGGCCGGTGCCGATTCAAGAAATCCGTGAATATCCGACAGGGTTTCGGTTGATCCCACGGTATGCGATCAGCCGCGTAGCGTTGATCCCAAAATGTTGCGTCGAATTCGGTCATCGCGTCAGGGCCTGGCGTTGGCCCGCGTTCGCGTGAACATCATGCCGTAGTGGTAAGGCGGCAGTTCGAACGGACCGTCGGCCAGGCGGAGTTCCGCGATCGTCTCAGCCCACTCCACGATTCGCTGCGGTGCGGGACGGATATCCGCGCTCGGCCCACGTGGGGTGGCGATGTCGGTTCGCCAGTGGATCACGGCCACAATTCCGCCAGCCCGCACGACACGGGCCGTTTCGCGCAACAACTCGACGGGTGACTCGCCATGGAGAATATTGAACAGCAATCCCGCATCGCAGCTTTCGTCGGCGAGCCCATAGCCTTGCGCCAGGACGTCGCGCGGCGCGACGGTGATATTTTTCACGCCGGCCTGCGTCGCCCGCGTCGCGGTTCGTTCAAGCATCGCCGGGTCGATATCCAGCGCATGTACCCGTCCGGCGATCCGTCGCGCCAGCGGCAGCGTAAACGTGCCGTAACCGCAACCGAGTTCCACCACATCACCCGTGGTCGCGTCCAACTGGAACCTCGCGAGGATCGCCTCGGGATCGAGGAGTGTTTCCCAATAATCCTCGGCTGGCATGCCGCTCTCACGAAGTTTCATGATCTCACCCTCCGTTTCCGTACCTTCGTACGCGCCCGTTTGGTGCGCGGTGCCGCCAAGATGGCTTCAACGGGAAGTCCGCGAGCACGCCAGTCCGGCAGGCCGATTTCCAGACGCTTTGCCTTGAATCCACGCTTCGCAAGCAGGGCGACGGCGGCGTCAGATTGCACGCAATAGGGACCCCGGCAGTAGGCGACGATCGGCGTGCGCTTCGGCAATTCCTTCAGTCGCATCTCGAGTTCTTTGAGAGGCATGGAGACGGCCCCGGCGATATGCCCGTCGGCGAATTCTTCCGCCGGGCGGACATCGATGACGATCGCGCTTCGGTCGTCGATACGACGTTGCAGCTCGTCGGCCGTGACGGCCTCCGTGCCATCGCGCGGTTTCAAAAATTGCCGAAGGATCCGCTGAACATCGGCGACATTGGCTTCGCCGAAAGTGCGAAGTGCGTTCCACAAGGCGAAGATGCCGTTGTCGCAGGCGCGGTAGTAGGCAAACAGGCCGGCGCGCCGCACTTGGACCATGCGCGCCTGGCGCAACACTTGAAGATGCTGGGAGACGTTGGCCACGGAGAGCGCGCTTAAATCGGACAACTCCTCGACGGTGCGTTCCGCCTGAAACAGCAACGCCATCAATTCGAGCCGCGCCCCACTGCTGAGAACCTGTCCGATGTGAGCGAACTCCGCGAAGACCTGGCGTTTGTCGGGCATCAAACTATTCAAGCCATTGCTTGAATAGTGTCGATGACAGAATCCTTGCGCGTGCGTCAGTGGCCCGCGCGATCGCTTCTCGCCGTCGAGAATTGAGCAAAGGGCAGCCGATGTCCTTTCTCGCCACCCGCCCGCGCCTGCTCGCCGGCTCTCTTCGCTATCGCCGAACGAGCCTGCCTGATCGGCGGCCCGGGCGCGCACCATCGTCCGATCTGCCGGGTCGGTGTGCCGGTTGCTCATTTAGATCCGGCGGCCGTCACGAGGAACTCTCTTCGTGGCATCCTCCTCAGGTCCATCCGCGCGCACGCGTATTCACATCCTCGATGCGTCATCAACGTCCCGACTGCGCCGACCGGATCCGTCCGCTTCAACGGAACCACGCTCTCGCGAGCGCGGAATCGCCACCTTTCGCGGTGGGCCGTTGGTGGGGTTACGTGCTTCAACGGGGCCGCGCTCTTGCGAGCGCGGAATCGGAAATCGAAGGCGATGGTTTTGGTGAGGGTTAAACATGCTTCAACGGGGCCGCGCTCTTGCGAGCGCGGAATCTCTTTTAGAAAGACTATCGCCGTTCAATTCCCCAGCTTCAACGGGGCCGCGCTCTTGCGAGCGCGGAATCCATCAGCGGGTGTTCTGGCGTCAGCTTTTCTTTCCCGCTTCAACGGGGCCGCGCTCTTGCGAGCGCGGAATCGAATCAGGACGATAAGAGGCGGCTCGTAGACCGTTTCGCTTCAACGGGGCCGCGCTCTTGCGAGCGCGGAATCAACGGCACCGTGGTATTCTACAACACGCAGCTGATGCTTCAACGGGGCCGCGCTCTTGCGAGCGCGGAATCTCGGAATGGTCCGCTGGTGCAGTGCGGGCTTGAGCGCTTCAACGGGGCCGCGCTCTTGCGAGCGCGGAATCTTCCGTTTCGCAACAGTGCGATTCTCGAAGCTCTCGCTTCAACGGGGCCGCGCTCTTGCGAGCGCGGAATCACAGCACTCGTTGAGGCGCAGCCCGCAGCGATACATGCTTCAACGGGGCCGCGCTCTTGCGAGCGCGGAATCAGGCACGGGGCTTTCGCCTAACCATATATTAGGCCGCTTCAACGGGGCCGCGCTCTTGCGAGCGCGGAATCCGGGCTGGCGGCACCATCTCTTCGGATCGTGCATTGGCTTCAACGGGGCCGCGCTCTTGCGAGCGCGGAATCGAACCGGCGAACCTCCATAAAAGGCAGGGAAAAATCCGCTTCAACGGGGCCGCGCTCTTGCGAGCGCGGAATCTGCCCACGGCGCGAGAAACGGCCCAGTCGTGTACTGGCTTCAACGGGGCCGCGCTCTTGCGAGCGCGGAATCTTCGGGAGAAAGTTCCCACGCTGAAGGAAAAAATTCGCTTCAACGGGGCCGCGCTCTTGCGAGCGCGGAATCAAGAAGCGGGTCTCAAGTTGCGCAAGAAACCAGTTGCTTCAACGGGGCCGCGCTCTTGCGAGCGCGGAATCGCACGACGGCTCGGCGGTGATTATTTCGCCGAACGAGCTTCAACGGGGCCGCGCTCTTGCGAGCGCGGAATCGGTTCGCCTACCGGGACAGTAATTGCACGCAAATCCCCGCTTCAACGGGGCCGCGCTCTTGCGAGCGCGGAATCGCTGTTCGAATAAGCCGAAAACGTGGTCGTGCCTTTGCTTCAACGGGGCCGCGCTCTTGCGAGCGCGGAATCACAGTCGGAGGCCGGTGGTATTCTGGTGCCCGCTGGCTTCAACGGGGCCGCGCTCTTGCG
>Ga0207661_10003215_pt1 | contig 11327 bp, 9 predicted proteins | sample KBSC713LmetaG_FD_184337 | JGI IMG/M metagenome (GOLD analysis project Ga0207661, IMG submission 184337) | Corn rhizosphere microbial communities from Kellogg Biological Station, Michigan, USA - KBS C7.1-3L metaG (SPAdes) (version 2) | ecosystem: Host-associated > Plants > Roots > Rhizosphere ... | reverse complement strand
ATCGCAACGCCGAGCTCCCTACCTCGGACCAGTGCGCTGGTGGTGGCAAAAGCCGCTCCGGGGCTGCGCAACTACCACCACCGGCTTGCCGGTGCCTACAAGGATCCCTTCAAGCAGCAGTACACCGAACTGGAAGGCAACGAAGAAGGCGTTGGCTCGACATCTTCAGGCGAAGAATCGGGCGAACCAATCGAAAGCTCCCCCGAAACGACGGTGCCGAGCGAAGGCGAAGGGGGCGGAGCGCCGCTAGAAAACGGGGAACCCCCGGAAGGGGGGCACCTGCAGTACTACTCGTTCGCGATGGACGTACGCATCACACCCGTCTCGTCAAAGAAGCAGGAGCAGTCGACGGTGCGTCACAACCTGCCCAACATGACGATGCTGCCCAGCCGGAAGGTGCCGGCCCTCACCTTCGTCGGCGTCACCAAGGACGAAAAGAACGCAGTCATGCTCATCTCGGACAAGGTCACCGGCCTCTTCGGCGACGCCACCTGCATCGAGGGCTCCGAACGCTGCCAGCTACTTGCCCTCGAACCCGGGATCCCCGAGACCGTCGTCTACGGCGCCAACACCCGCACCTACCGCATCATTTTGCTGAAACTCCGCCTACTGAAGACCGACAAGCTCAACACCGCCCCGCTCGGCCAGCCGAAGAAAAACGGCAACGGCCCTCAGCCCGCCGGGCGACCCTCCCTCCAGCCGGTCTCGGTTGGTCCAATCAGCGCTCCCTGATCTAGACGACCCGCGTCGAACGCGTTCCCCCGGCCGTGGTCGGCCACATAGGTCTGCGCATTCGAGAGCGAGGGTCAGCCGAGGTACAGGTCAATCAGCTGGTCGCCGACAAGCAGGCCGACGACGCCGCCCAAGGCAAGGAAGGGCCCGAAGGGGATCGCCATCTTGCGCGCTTCCGAGCCGTGGCGGGCAATCAGAACGAGGCCGACGAGACTGCCGGCCAGAAGCGCGGCAAGGAGCGCCGGGGCAACGGCTCGGCCGAGGAAGAGCCCCATCGTCGCCGCCAACTTGACGTCGCCGAGACCCATGCCCGCCGGGTAGGCGAGGGCGACAAGAAAGAAGAGACCGCCCGCCGCCGCAGCAGCAATCACGCGCTCGGGCAGGCCCGCGGGGTCGGTCGGTAGGGCAATCGCCAAGCAGAGGATTGCGCCTGCGATCAAGACCTTGTTGGGGATGATCCGCTGCTCGAGGTCCGTCAGCGTGACGACCGCCAGCACGGAGACGAAGACGAGGCCGATGACAGCTTCGGCGGCGTCGCCCTTGTAGACCAGCATGGTTGCCGCGAAGAGCAGGCCCACAACGAGCTCGGTGAGCGGGTAGCGAGCAGAGATGCGCGCCCCACAGCACCTCGCTTTCCCCCGCAGCACCATCCAGGAGAAGAGCGGCACGTTGTCATAAGCGGCGATCGGCATTCCACAGGCCGGGCATTGCGAGCGTGCAAGAGCGAAAGACATTCCGCGCGGCACTCGGTAGGCGACCGCCGTCGCGAAACTTCCCACGGCGAGGCCAGCCAAGAACGCGATCGAGACCACGCCAATCATGAGGCGGGAGTTCTATCCGAACTAGTGGATGACCTTGAAGCTGCGCTTGACGGGCTTGGTCTCCGCGTTGCCGATCTCGTCGGTGCCGCGAACGCGGAGGACGTAGCTGCGGAAGCGAAGGTGGCGGAGCTTGAAGGGAGAGTGGCAGGACTTCCACTTGCCGTGGTTCACCTTGCACTGAAAGGAGGTGGCGAGTGGGTCTTCGCCGGTATCGGCAAAGCGGAAGACAGCCTTGTGGCGGCGGGTCCTCGAACCCGGCCCCATGGTGATGCGGGTCCGTGGCGGCGCCGAGTCCTCGATGTAGGTAGCCGGCGGGGAGCAGAAGGATTGCTTGCCGCCTGCAATCGAAACGCCTGCGAAGTCGGTCACGGAGTTGTCGGAGACGTGGACGAGGACGCCCGCCCCCAGTTCGGCTGGCGAGACGTTGGCGATCGGCGTTCCGCCGCAATTGGCGGTCGTGAAGATCTTCACCCGCTCGGCGCCGGGAGCGGAGCCGACGATGCGGGGCGCGTTGTCGTTGGCACGACCACCGGGAACGGTGTGCAAACGCGGGGCGATGGGAGGGTTGGTCGGCGCGGGTCGTTCCGCAGGCTGCGTGACCGGGGGTTCGGACGGCGGGGTCACCGAAACCGACCCCTCCCAGTAGTCGAGGCCGACGCTCGGGCATTTCGACGCCTGGTCGATGCCGTTCGGATCCGACTGTTTCGCATAGAGAGTGGTCTCCGCGTTTTCGGGAACGGCGACCTGGATACCCGTTTCTTCGAGCCCTTCGACCGTGCCCGTGCCTACCGGGGTCCCCGTACAGGAATTATTCGCGTAAATCCCAACATCGTTGTTGGGATGTTTGATCGCCGAAACGATGGGACTGTTGGAGATGGCGGCGAAGCGGACGACGGAAATGATCACCCCTTCTTCGCTGCCGAAGACGAGCGGAGTCGTCGATGCCGCCGGGGCAGATTCGGTCGATGGAGGATTGGTTTTAGCAAGTAGGACGGTTTCGAGCTGTTCCGCCTGCGCCGCTGACGGCCCAACCGCAAGCACGAGAGCGGCCGTCACCAAACACAGTGAGAGGCGGGTCTCATTGACCCGCCTCTCGGAGCGATTTGCGATGGCTTGTTTCATGCCACGCAAGGACTACTCGAAACTATTCGTTCCAGTTACCGCTGGCGGGGCAACCGCCTTTTTCTTTGGCGCTACAGGTGTAGGTCATCGTGCCAGCCGCGTTTTTAATCGTGAAGGTTCCGCTGGTTCCTTGCGCCGTCAGGGTGTAGCCGGTTTTTTCGGGAGTGATTGCGGTGTAGCCGCCTTCTTTTTCTGCAATGGTCGGCTCGATTTTGTGGAGGTTCGCCTGCAGACATGCGGTTTCGCTGTACAAGCCTCCGTTTTCGGTTGCGCAGGTCTCCATGGCCACTTGGGCGGAGTGCAGGTTCTCCTTCGCCTTGGCGTCTCCCGCCTTTTCCTTCTGGTTGAAGAAGGCGGGCAGGGCGATCGCGGCGAGGATGCCGAGGATCAGCATGACGACGAGGAGCTCGATCAGCGTGAAGCCGGCCTCCTTGTCACCGTTGAGGCGGGCGCCAACCTTGGCCCGCAGATTCTGGATAAACATTAGGTATATCTCCTGTGTCCTAATTGGTTTAGCCAGAGCCCCGTCGCGTTACAGCCACGTGGTGTCTGTCGACCCCGGTGGTAGCCCGGCCGGCTCCCCTAGTTGAGAGCCCCGTTGGCTTTGCGCCCCCACCTCACAGCGGGTTTGCCTTTTGCACCGAAGCACTGGCAGATCTTGTTTGCACTCCCCTAATCGGCTATCCGCCGGATGACTTGATCCTTGAAACTAGGACTTCCTCTCCCCAAAACTCGGGTCGTAAAGCCAAATCAGCGGATAATCGGTCAACCCACCCTCGGCGTGGTGACCGATTCTTCGAAGCGTTCCACCAAGTCCAACAGCTCATCGCACTCCCAAACCCTTCCCCACTTGCGCTCGTTGAGGCGCTTCAGGATCCCGGCATCCTCGAGCTGAGCCAGCGCATTCTGGACCGCAACGTGAGACTTACCCGTGAGCTCGCGGCCAACGCCAACGTCAAGCACCGGCTGCTTGGGCATGAAATGCACGAGCTGGCTGACAGCAGCATCATGTCGCGGTCGGCCCAGTCGCTCGAGCCATTCCTCCTGCTGAGCTTCGACCTGAACGGCGAAACGCTGGGCCTCTAGAGAAGCCGCGCCGGTGGCCTCCGCAAAGAGACCGCACCAACCACCCACATCGCCCGCGCTAAAGCGCCCAAGGCCGGCGACATAGCTCTTTTGTTGCGCGGCCAGCACGAGGCTGATCGGCGGGATGTAGTTGATCGCATCTCCCCGTCTGCGCAATACAACGTAGATCAGCGCACGACCGATCCGTCCATTGCCGTCGGCGAAAGGGTGGATGTTCTCGAATTGGGCATGGGCAATAGCAGCCTGTGCAACCGCCGGCAGGTCGTCGCGAGCGATGAATTCACACAGATCTTCAAGCAGGCGCGAGACCTCCCCGGGCGGCGGAGGCACATATTCAGCGCCTATGGGGTTGAAATCGTTGCCGCCAATCCAGTTCTGCTCCTCACGAACAAGTCCCGCGATTTTCTTGTCCACCGCGAAGCGCAAGAGAACGCGGTGCATCCCACGCAGGTCCGCAACGGCGATCGATTTTTTCGATGCCCCCAACTTGATGGCGCTGGCCATCGCTTCCAGGTTGCCCAGTACATCGACCGCTCGGTCTCCGGTCCGGTTCGGTCGCTTGAACGCGGCCCGAGCGAGGCGCTTGTGCGAAATCGCCAAATCCTCAATTCGCGAAGAGGCGGCGCTCTCAGAGCGCAGGAGGCTGGCAGCCAAGGCGCTCAGGCTGCTCGACCGGCTCCTCGGGTCGTTCAACTGCCCCAGGGCTCGAGTCGCGCTGGCGATGGCCGTCACGGCCTCGCTATCCAAATCAAAACGTAGATCGACTATCTCAGCGGGAACAAACGCCTCATAGGGACCTCCGGCACGCTCCCGCCGCCCGCCGATGGCATTGGGATTCGGCTCCCAAAACCGCTTTTCAAAGCGCCCGAGCGGGGCATTTGCCGCCATTTGGATCCTTTCAGAGTGGGGCGAGCTTTGAAAGGTTATCACCTAAACTTTCAAAGCTTTCTCCGCTCTGAAAGACGGGGCGATCAGCGGATGTGTTCGTAGATACTGAACATCGGCAGGTACATCGAGATCACGATGAAGCCGACGATGCCGCCGACGAAGACGATCATCACCGGCTCGAGCAGGGCGGTGAGGGCCTTGACCTTGGCGTCGACCTCGGCCTCGTAGAAGTCGGCAATCTTGGACATCATGTGCTCGAGCTGGCCGGTCTCCTCGCCGACGGCGACCATGTGGCCGACCATCGGCGGGAAGACGGGGTTGTCCTCGATTGGGCCCGCCAAGGTGCCGCCGCTCTTGACCGATTCGTAAACGTCGTCCATCGCCTGCTCGACGACCACATTGCCGGACGTCTCACCCGTCAGGCGGATCGCCTGCAGCATCGGCACGCCGGAGGAGACAGCGCCGGAGAAGGTGCGCGACCAGCGCGCCAGCGCCACCTTCTGCACCACATCGCCGATCTTGAAGGGAATGCGCAGCTTGAAGCGATCCCATGCCGCGTGGCCGCGATCGGTCTTCTTCCATTTGAAGAAGACGAAGAAAGCAATGACGATCCCGGGGATGAGGATGTACCAGTAGCCGGTGAGGACATTGGAGGCGGTGACGCAGAGCTGGGTCGGCGCCGGCAGACCGGCAGCTTCTTCTGGATGTTCTTCAGCGAGTTCTTCGAAGATCTTCGCGAAGACCGGTATGACGAAGGCGACGATCGCGACGAGAACTACCGCGGCGAAACCGAAGACGAGCGCCGGGTACATCAGTGCGGATTTGACCTGGCGGCGCAGGGAATCGGCCTTCTCGACCTGGTAGGCGATCCGGTCCATCGCCTCGTCGAGGCGGCCCGACTGCTCACCCGAGCGGACCATGGACCGGAAGAGACGATCGAAGACCTTGGGGTGGCGCTCCATCGCTTTCTCGAGCGTGCTGCCCGCCTCGACGTCGGCGCGTACGCCGGCGACAGCGGTTTTGATTTGCTCGTCCAGGGTCTGCTCTTCGAGCGTGTGCAGGGTGCGCAGCATCGGCATCCCCGAGGCGATCAGCGTCGCGAACTGGCGCGAGAAGACCGCCAGTTCGCGCATATCGACGCCCTGCCAGCGCTTGAAGATGTCCTCGATCTTCAGCGGGTTGGACTTCTCGCTGACGTCGAGCACGATCAAGCCGCGCTGGCGCAGCTGCTCGGTGACCGAGGCCTTGGACTCGGCCTCGATTTCTCCCGCCGAGGCGGTGCCAGCCATGTCCATGGCACGGAAGGCAAATGTGGTTGCGTCGGCCATCTGCGGCTAGGCCCCCGGGGTGTAGACGGGGGGCGGGGGCGGAGCGATGGCATGGGCGACCGCGGCCGCTTCCTCGGCCGCGCGACCGTCGAGGGGGGACATCGAAACCGGCGCATGAGCCGCCTCGCCGCCGAGCAGCCGCTTGAGCTCCTCCGGTACCGAGGCTCGCTGCTCCGCGAGCGAGCGGGTTATGCGACCGGCGCGCACGAGCCGTGCCAGGTCGGCGTCCATCGTCTGCATGCCGACCGCACCTGAGGTCTGTAGGGCAGCGTAAATCTGGTGCGTCTTTCCCTCGCGGATCAGGTTGCGAATCGCCGGCGTCGGTACCAGCACCTCAGTCGCGACGGTGCGGCCGCGGCCGTCCGAGGTAGGCAGCAGCTGCTGGGTGACGATGCCCTGCAGCGCGATCGAGAGCTGCGTGCGCACCTGCCCCTGCTGCTCGGGCGGGAAGACGTCGATGATCCGGTCGACAGTCTGCGCGGTGGACTGGGTGTGCAGGGTGGCGAAGACGAGGTGACCGGTCTCCGCCGCTGTCAGCGCGGTGGAGATCGTCTCCAGGTCGCGCATCTCGCCGACGAGGATCACGTCGGGGTCCTCTCGCAGGGCGGCGCGCAGGCCGAGCGAGAAGTCCTCGGCGTCGGAGCCGACCTCGCGCTGGTTGACGATCGAGCGCTTGTGCGTGTGCAGGAACTCGATCGGGTCCTCGATCGTGAGGATGTGGTCCTCGTGGCCTTCGTTGATCACGTCGATCATCGCCGCCAGCGTCGTGCTCTTGCCCGAGCCGGTCGGGCCGGTGACGAGGACGAAGCCGCGCGGTTTCTCACACAGCTCGCGCAGCACCTGGGGTACGCCCAGCGTGTCGAGCGCCGGGATGTCCTGGGGCACGAGGCGGAAGGCGGCGCTGACCGCGCCGCGCTGGAAGAAACAGTTGACGCGGAAGCGCGCGACGCCGGGGATCGCGTAGGCGAAGTCGAGCTGCTTGTGGTTCTCGAAGCGCTTGCGCTGGTCGTCGTTGAGGATCGAGTAGACGACGTCCCGCGTCTGCTGCCCGGTCAGCACCGGGAAGCCCTCCATCGCCTTGATCTTGCCCTTGTCGCGGATCGCGGGCGGGAAGCCGGCGGTGATGTGAACGTCGGATGCTTTCACCTCGACCATGCGGCCGAGAACGGCGGAGAAGTCGAAATCAGGCTGTGACACGGAGTACCTCCTCGAGGCTCGTGACCCCGGCTCGAATCTTTACAACGCCGTCCTCACGCAGGGTGAGCATGCCCTCCTCGCGGGCGACGGCGGCGATTTCCGTCTCCGGTGCGCGAGCGATCGTCATCTGCTTCAACCGCTCGCTGAGGCTCATCACCGAGTAGATCCCGACCCGGCCCTTGTAGCCACTGTTGTTGCAGCGGCCGCAGCCGACCGGCTCGTAGGCCTCGACCTCGGCGCCGACCTTGATCCCGGCTTCCTGCAGTGCCATCACCGGGACGATCGAGCGCCGCTTGCAGCTCGGGCAGAGCTTGCGGGCGAGGCGCTGGGCGACGACGCAGTCGACGGCGGAGGCGGTGAGGAAGGTCTCGATGCCCATCTCGCCCAGGCGCGCGATCGCGCCCGGGGCGTCGTTGGTGTGCAGCGTGGTCAGCATCATGTGGCCGGTCAGCGCCGCCTCGATCGAGATCCGCGCGGTCTCGGCGTCGCGAATCTCGCCGACCATCACGATGTCGGGGTCGGCGCGCAGGATCGAGCGCAGGCCGCGGGCAAAATCGAGCCCCGCCTTGCGGTTGACGTTCATCTGGTTGACCCCGGGGATGCGGAACTCGACCGGGTCCTCGATCGTGATGATCTTCTTCTCGATCTCGTTGAGCTCGGCCAGGGCGGCGTAGAGCGTCGTGCTCTTACCGGAACCGGTCGGTCCGGTGACCAAGACGGCGCCGTAGGCCTGGTGGAAAGCGTCCTCGAAGCGGGCGCGGGCCGAGCCGTCCATGCCGAGGTCGTCGAGCGTGCGCTGGGCGTTGCTCTCGTCGAGGATGCGGATCGTCGCCCCCTCGCCGCGCGAGGTGGGCAGCGTGGTAACACGAAGGTCGATGCGGCGCTCCTCGACCGCGACGCTGACGCGGCCGTCCTGCGGAACCCGCTTCTCGGCGATGTCGAGCTCGCTCATGATCTTCAGGCGCGAGATCACGGCGCTGATCATTCGCTTCGGCACGTGCGCGGACTCCTTCAGCACGCCGTCGATGCGGAAGCGGATCCGTAGCTCGCCTTCTTCGGGCTCGAGGTGGATATCCGAAGCCCCCTCCCCCACCGCCTGGGCGAGGATGCTGTAGACGAGCTTGATCACCGGCGCGTCCTCGGCGCCGGCCTGCATCGAGCTGACTTCGGCGAGGCCGGCGTCCTCTTCCTCGACCTCTTCGACCTGGTGCTGGCTCTCGACGATCGCGTCGGCGGCGGCACTCTGCAGGGTTCCGAGTCGCGCCAGCAGCGATTCGATGTCCTCCTCCGCGGCGACCGCGATATGGCAGTCGAGGCCGGTGGCGATCTGGATGTCGTCGGCGGCGAGCACGTTGGCCGGGTCGGCGGCGGCGACCAGCAGCGTCTTCGAGTCGACATAGCCGACCGGCACCGCCTTGTAGCGACGTGCCATCGTCACCGGGAAGAGGGCGGCTGCGGCGACGTCCACCTGGTAGGTGGAGAGATCGACATGGTCCAGGCCATAGCGCTCGGCGGTCGCCCGCGAGAGCTGATCGGAGCTGATCGTGCCGTGGGTGAGCAGCAGCGCCTCGGGCGGGGCTCCCGCCGTCCGCGATTCCTCGACCGCCGTCTGCACCGCCTCGGCGCTGGCATAGCCGAGCTCGACCAGGACGTCGGTGATGAAACCTCGGGAGTGACCGCGGTGGCGCGGGGGAGTCAGGCCCAGTGTGGCACCCTCACCCTCGGCATACGCGGGCGCGGCGGAGCCGCCCGAGGCGGGGACCGGGCGCAGGTGACCGGCGTACGGGGGTCTGTCGGCGCTCATACCGCCAGCCTCATTCGGGGTGATAGGTCCGTTCGCGCCCGTGGTAACCGGCGTCGAGCACCGCTTGCAGCACGCTCTCCGGCGTCTGGATGCCGTAGTCGACCGTGGCTTGCGGCGTACCGTGACTGAGGTGCTTCGGCGTCATCACTACTAGTGCGGGAACACGGTTTACTTCAAGGCTCGCGGTGATCGCCGCGTAGCGCGCGATCCGCTTGGCGGGGACTATGTAGAGCGCCACCTTGTGGAGGTAGGGGGAGAGCAGGCGCGAGGAACGAGCGGTGAGCTCGCTGTCGATGCTGCCCTTGTGGACCAGTAGCAGGGCGACAGTCTTGTTGGCGTCATAAGCGGCAAGCAAGCGCCGTGGCAAAGGCGGTGCCGGAACAGATGCGGGAAGGGCAGCGACCGCCGAGGCAGTGGTGCCGGTTTCGAGCGATTCGACTGCGTTTTCGACCGCTTCGCCAGGCGTCGCGCCGGTCGCGGGTACCCCGTTGACGGTCGCCGCGACTTCGCCGCCGACTGCCGCTTCTTCGCCTTCTTCTTCGCCGCCGCTCGACATCTTCATGAACATGAAGGCCCCAACCACGACGAGGATCGCGATCAACGCGACCTGGGCCTTCGGGTTCTCGTTCAGCTTCTCCCTCACGGTGCGACCGGCTCCTCTTTGCCGAGCTGCTCGATGCCGCTCGCGCGCTGGCCGCCGGCGGCCAGCATCAGCTTGAAGTCGTGCGGGCTGGAGGCGTAGTCGAGGGCGACCTCCTCGGTCACCTTGCCCTCCATCACGTAGCGCAGCAGCGACTGGTCGAAGGTGCACATGCCGTAGTACTCGCCCTCGCCGATGACCTCGGTGATCTTGCCCGTTTCTTCGGGGTTGAGGATCAGGTCCTGGACTCGCCCGGTGACGACCATCACCTCGGCCGCGGCGACGCGTCCGTCGCCGGTCACGTCTGGGACGAGGCGCTGGGCGATCGCCCCCTTCAGGGTCGAGGCCAGCATTACCCGTGCCTGCTGCTGCAGGTGGGGTGGGAAGAAGTCGACGATGCGGTTGATCGTCTCGGTCGCATCGAGGGTGTGCACCGTGGAGAGCACGAGGTGGCCGGTCTCGGCGGCCGAGAGCGCCGTGCGCACGGTCTCCTCGTCGCGCATCTCGCCGATCAGGATCACGTCCGGGTCCTGGCGCAGGACGCGGCGCATCGCGCGCCCGAAGCTGACCGTGTCGGAGCCGACTTCGCGCTGGTTGACGATCGAGCGCTTGTCCTCGTGCAGGTACTCGATCGGGTCCTCGAGCGTGACGATGTGGTGCGCCCGGGTCTGGTTGATGTGGTCGATCATCGCCGCCAGCGTCGTGCTCTTGCCCGAGCCCGTCGTGCCGGTGACGAGGATGATTCCGCGCGCCTCTTCGGCCAGGCTGGTGACCACCGAGGGCAGGCCGAGTTCCTCGACCGAGCGGATCTTGAAGGGGATCGCGCGGCAGACGATCGAGACCGAGCCGCGCTGCTTGAAGACGTTGACGCGAAACCGCGCCAGGCCGGGGATCGAGTAGGCGAAGTCGGCCTCGCCGTCCTGCTCGAACTCGGTCAGCGAACGCACCTCGGCCATGTCGTGGAAGGCCTTCTCGGTTTCCTCCCCGCTGAGCGGCTGGTAGCCCTCGAGATGGGCCAATTCCCCGTGCAGGCGGGCAATCGGCGGCGCGCCGACCTTGACGTGCAGGTCAGAGCCCTCACGCTCAATCAGCGTGCGCAGCGCTTTATCGATGTCGAACATCCCGACCTTTATCGGCCGGGATGTCCTACATCCTTAGTCCTGGTGCGGGATCCCGGCCGTTATCGGCCGGGGCGCCTAAATCAGGTGACCTCGCGCAGCTTCTGGGCTTCGCCCAGCTGCTGCAGCTTCTTCAGGCTCTGATTCTCGATCTGGCGGATGCGCTCGCGGGTGACGTTGAAGGTCCTGCCCACCTCGTCGAGCGTGCGCGGGTGCTCGCCGCCGAGGCCGTAGCGCAGCTCGAGCACGCGGCGCTCGCGGTAGGAGAGGTTCTCCAACGCCTCCTTCAGCGCCTCTTTGGTCAGCAGGTCCGCTGCCCGGTCGAAGGGGGACTCGGCCTTCTCGTCGGCGATGAACTGGCCGAACTCCGACTCCTCCTCGTCGCCAACCGGCTTCTCCAGCGAGACCGGGGCCTGAGCAGAGCGCTTGATCGAGTCGACCTCCTCGGGATCGATCCCCGTCACGTCGGCGATCTCCTCCGGGGTCGGCTCGCGGCCCAGCTCGGTGACCAGCTTGCGCTCGGCGCGGCCGATCTTGTTCAGCTTCTCGACCACGTGGACCGGGATGCGGATCGTGCGCGCCTTGTCGGCG
>Ga0207661_10003214_pt1 | contig 11327 bp, 8 predicted proteins | sample KBSC713LmetaG_FD_184337 | JGI IMG/M metagenome (GOLD analysis project Ga0207661, IMG submission 184337) | Corn rhizosphere microbial communities from Kellogg Biological Station, Michigan, USA - KBS C7.1-3L metaG (SPAdes) (version 2) | ecosystem: Host-associated > Plants > Roots > Rhizosphere ... | reverse complement strand
CGTCGCGCTGCCGGACCGTCGACTCGATCGATCGCGCCGTGTGATGGAGGCCGCCGATCAGGTGTCCGGCCAGCGGGAACCAGTGGTTGACCATCTCGCGGAGCCGAGGCGCGTCGAGCCGCAGGCACCGCCCCGGGGTGGCGCCGCGGCCGGTGGCCAGGTAGATGCCGTTGTCGTCCCACGCCCGGAAGCCGCCCGCCCACCGACCCGGCACGTCCATCCGGGCGACGACGACGTCCTCGCGGCCCACCTTGCGGACCAGGTCGAGCGACCCCGCGAGCAGGACCCACCAGTCGTCGGCGTGCTCGCCCTCGGCGAACACCACGTCACCGATCTCGAACGGCACCTCGTCGCCGCCCGCGGCGAGCTCGGACAGCTGTTCGTCGGTGAGTCCGGTGAACAGCTCGATACCGCGCAGCTCCTCCACATCCATGGGTGCCCTCCCGGCTCAGACCGTCGCCAGGTAGCGATGGACCAGGTAGATCGACATCGCGCCCTCGCCGACCGCAGACGCGACGCGTTTCATCGACTCGAGGCGGACGTCGCCGGCCGCGAACACGCCGGGCAGGCTCGTCTCGAGGGCGTACGGCGCGCGGGCCGGCGCCCAGGGAGCGTCCGAGGTCGCGACCTCGGGGCCGGTGAGCACGAAGCCGTGGGAGTCGCGGGCCACCGAGCCCCCGAGCCAGTCGGTGCGCGGGGACGCGCCGATGAACACGAACAGCCAGGACGCCTCGACCTCCTCACGCTGTCCGGTGGCGCGATCGACGAGCGTGAGCCGCTCGAGGTGACCCTCGCCGTCCGCCGCGCCGACCTCGGCGCCGCACCGGACCGTGACGTTGGGCGCCGACGTGATCCGGTCGACCAGGTACGTCGACATGGTGGCCAGCAGGTCCGAACCGCGGACCACCAGCGTGACCTGCTTGGCGTGCTTGGCGAAGTTCAGGGCCGCCTGGCCGGCGGAGTTGGCCCCGCCGACGACGTAGACCATCTCGCCGGCGGTCTGCGCGGCCTCGGCCGCCGTGGCGCCGTAGTAGACGCCCTTGCCGGTCAGCTGCGGTACGCCCTCGGCCTCCAGCCGCCGGTACGACACCCCGGTGGAGACCACGACGGACCGTGCCTCGACCTCGGCGCCCCCCTCCAGCAGGACCGCCCGCACGGTGCCGCGCTGCTCCAGGCCGACCACCTCTCGCGCGAGCACGAGCTCGGCTCCGAACCGCGACACCTGGGCGAGCGCCCGCTGGGCGAGGTCGGATCCGCTCAGGCCCTTGGGGAACCCGAGGTAGTTCTCGATCGAGGAGCTCTGGCCGGCCTGGCCGCCGGGCGCCTCGCGCTCCACGATCACCGTGCTGAGGCCCTCCGAGGCGGCGTACACCCCCGCCGCGAGGCCGGCCGGCCCGCCGCCGACGATGCACACGTCGTAGAGGGGGCGTTCCGCCTCGACGTGCAGGCCGAGGGAGCCCGCCGCCTCGAGCAGCGTGGGTGAGCGCAAGGGCTCACGGTCGGGCACGAGCACGAGCGGTAGATCGACCCGCTCGCCGCCGGCGAGACCGAACAGCCGGCGGCCCTCCTCATCACGCTCGACGTCGTACCAGCGGTAGGGCACGTGGTTGCGCGCCAGGAACGTCTTGAGCTCGTGGGTCCGGTCGGACCACCGGTCGCCGACGACCTGGATGTCGGAGGTGATCTCCGGGTGGGCGTGGCGCCAGTCGCCGAGCAGGTCGTCGACCACGGGGTAGAGCCGGTCCTCCGGCGGGTCCCACGGCTTGAGGAGGTAGTAGTCGAGACCGATGTCGTTGATCGCGGCGATCGCCACGTCGGTGTCGGCGTACGCCGTGAGCAGCAGCCGCTTGGCCTCCGGCGCCTGCTCGCGCGACTCACCGAGGAGCTCGATGCCGGACTTCTCGGGCATCTTCTGGTCGCTGATGACCAGCGCGACGGCATCGGCGCGGAGTGCGAGCGCCGAGAGCAGGTCGAGGGCCTGCGCGGCCGAGGTGGCCGAGAGCACGCGGTACTCCGACCCGTAGTGCCGCTTGAGGTCACGCGTGAGCGCGGCAGACACCTGCGGGTCGTCGTCGACGCTCAGGATCGTCGGCCGGCTCATGTAAGTGTGGCTCCCCCCGTGCTCGGCGTCCCAACCCTAGTCGGGCCTCAGGCGTCGCCGCCCTCCTGCTTCACGCCCGAGACGGCGGTCGGGTCGTCGACGCGGTAGTGGTCGAGCGCCTTCTGGACCGTGTCGCGGCCGACCTTGCCCTCCTCGGCGAGCGCCGCGAGCGCCTGGCAGACCACCGACTCCGCGTCGATCTTGAAGAACCGGCGGGCGGCGGCGCGCGTGTCGGCGAAGCCGAAGCCATCGGCCCCCAGCGCGTGGAACTGCTGCGGGATCCAGCGCGAGATCGTCTGCGGCACGGCGCGCATGTAGTCGCTGACCGCCACGACCGGGCCCGGCGCGTCCTTCACCTTGTCGGTGACGTACGCCGTGCGCGGCTCCTCCAGCGGGTGCATGAAGTTCCACGCCTCGGCCGCCAGGGCGTCCCGGGACAGCTCGTTCCACGAGGTGACCGACCACACGTCCGCCGCCACGCCCCAGTCGTCGCTCAGCAGCTGCTGGGCCCGCTGGATCCACGGCAGCCCGACACCGCTGGCCATCAGCTGGACCCGCGGCGCGTCGTCCGGTGTGTCGCCGAGCGGGCCGGCCAGGTGGTAGATCCCGCGCAGCAGCCCCTCGACGTCCAAGCCCTCGGGCTCGACCGGCTGGCTGATCGGCTCGTTGTAGACGGTGAGGTAGTGGATGACGTTCTCGCCGTGGGGGTGCTCCTCGGTCGAGCCGTACATGCGCTGCAGGCCGTGCTGCACGATGTGGGCGATCTCGTAGGCGAACGCCGGGTCGTAGTGGACGACCGCCGGGTTGGTCAGCGCCAGCAGCGGCGAGTGGCCGTCGGCGTGCTGGAGGCCCTCCCCGGTCAAGGTCGTCCGCCCGGCCGTGGCGCCGATCAGGAAGCCGCGCGCCATCTGGTCGGCCATCGCCCAGATGGAGTCGCCCGTGCGTTGGAAGCCGAACATCGAGTAGAAGATGTAGACCGGGATCATCGGCTCGCCGTGGGTGGCGTACGCCGAGCCGGCCGCGGTCGCGGACGCGACGCATCCCGCCTCGGAGATGCCCTCGTGCAGCATCTGGCCCTGCGGCGACTCCTTCCAGGCCAGCAGGAGCTTGCGGTCGACCGAGTCGTAGAGCTGGCCGGCCGGGTTGTAGATCTTGGCCGAGCTGAACAGCGAGTCCATGCCGAACGTGCGGTACTCGTCGGGAGCGATCGGCACGAACCGTCGGCCGATCTCCGGGTCCTTCATCAGATCCTTGAGCAACCGGACGAAGGCCATCGTGGTGGCGATCTTCTGCTTGCCGGAGCCCTGCTTGAGGTCGTCGTACATCTCGTCGCCGGGCAGCGTGATGCGGACGGGATCGACCCGCCGCATGGGGTTCCCGCCGCCCAGGGACCGGCGGCGGTCACGCAGGTACTCCAGCTCCGGCGAGTTCTCGCCGGGGTGGTAGAACGGCGCCGAGCCGTCGAACTCGTAGTGCTCGTCGATCTCCTTGTCGGTGATCGGGAGCTCGAGCCGGTCGCGGAACGCCTTGAGGGTCGTGGAGTTCAGCTTCTTCATCTGGTGAGTGGCGTTGCGGCCCTCCAACGCGTCGATCGTCCAGCCCTTGATGGTGTGGGCCAGGATCACGGTGGGCTGGCCGACGTGCTGGGAGGCCGCCTCGAAAGCGGCGTAGACCTTGCGGTAGTCGTGCCCGCCGCGCGGCAGCAGCTCGATGTCCCGGTCGCTGAGGTTCTCGACCATCTTGCGCAGGCGTGCGTCACCACCGAAGAAGTGCTCGCGGATGTAGGCGCCGGACTCCACCGAGTACGTCTGGAACTGTCCGTCGGGGGTCTTGTTCATCTGGTTGACCAGGACGCCGTCGACATCCTGCGCGAGCAGGGAGTCCCACTCGCGTCCCCAGACGACCTTGATCACGTTCCACCCGGCGCCGCGGAAGTAGGACTCGAGCTCCTGGATGATCTTGCCGTCGCCCCGGACCGGGCCGTCGAGCTGCTGGAGGTTGCAGTTGATGACGAAGGTGAGGTTGTCCAGCTCCTCGCGCGCGGCCAGACCGATCGCGCCCAGCGACTCGGGCTCGCCCATCTCGCCGTCGCCGAGGAACGCCCACACGTGCTGGTCGCTGGTGTCCTTGATCCCGCGGTTGTGCAGGTAGCGGTTGAAGCGTGCCTGGTAGAGGGAGTTCAGGGCGGCCAGGCCCATCGACACCGTCGGGAACTCCCAGAAGTCCGGCATCAGGCGTGGGTGGGGGTACGACGACAGGCCCTGCCCGGGGCCGTGCTGGACCTCCTGGCGGAAGCGCTGGAGCTGCTGGGCGGTGAGCCGCTGCATCAGGTACGCGCGCGCGTAGATGCCGGGGGAGGCGTGACCCTGGATGAACAGCTGGTCGCCGCCCCCGGGGTGCGCCTTGCCGCGGAAGAAGTGGTTGTAGCCGACCTCGTAGAGGCTCGCGGCCGACGCGTACGTCGCGATGTGGCCGCCGACCTCAAGGCCCTTGCGGTTGGCCGAGGACACCATCACCGCGGCGTTCCAGCGGATCAGCCGCCGGATCTGGCGCTCCATCTCCTCGTCACCGGGGAACCACGGCTCCCGCTCGGGCGGGATCGTGTTGATGAAGTCGGTGCTGCGCAGGGCCGGGACGCCGACCTGCTTCTCTCGCGCACGCTCGAGGAGTCGCAGCATGACGTAGCGGGCCCGGTCGCGGCCCTGGGTCGTGGCCAGGTCGTCGAAGGAGTCCAGCCACTCCTGGGTCTCCTCGGGATCGATGTCCGGGAGCTGGGTGGGCAGGCCCTCGTGGATCACGGCACGGGTCTGCACCGCCGTTGTGTCAGTCGACGTGTGGGCCGCGGGGGTGGCGGCAGGTGTCTCACTCACACCTTCATCGTGTCACGCCCGCAAGCCGCCGAAAATCCGCCTTCGCCTACTTGTCGGTAGGCCTCACCCGGCCGTTCGGCTTGCGCGAGGGCACGGAGTCCGGTGGACTACTGCCCACCCGAGCCGGATGACAGCGTGTTCTCCGGCCACGATCGTCTGGAGGAACCCGTTGAGCCCGACCGCTGGTGGCGGCTCCACCCCGACCGATGCACCTGCCGGGGCGGCCGTCCGACTCGGGTTCCGCAAGGGCATGGTCGTCCAGGAGCTCGGCTGGGACTCCGACAGCGACGACGATCTGCGCGTCGCGATCGAGGACGTGCTCGACTCCGACATGGTCGACGGTGACTACGGCAACGTCGTGGACGCCGTCCTGCTGTGGTGGCGAGACGAGGACGGCGACCTGGTGGACGGCCTGGTCGACTCCCTGACCGACCTGGTGGGTGGCGGCGTGATCTGGCTGCTGACCCCCAAGGTCGGCCGCGCGAACGCCGTCGACCCTGCCGACATCACCGAGGCGGCCCCCATCGCGGGCCTGGCCCTGACCACGACCGCGGCCGTCAGCAAGGACTGGGCGGCGACGCGGCTGGTCACCCCGAAGACCCCGGGGTGAGTCCCTCCCCGCTGACGTCCCACCCGGTCGTCGGCCGGGTCGTCTCCCTGGCGGGCAGCGTCGGTACGCCGGCTCGCGTCCTGGGCGGTTCGGGCATCGTGCGTCCCCTGTCCCCGGCCGTGATCGCCCGCATCGGCAGGGCCCTCAGGTCGTGGGGGACCGGGCCGGCGGGCGGGTTCACCGCGATGGCGCTGCGAGAGCCGGATCGGGTCGGCCTCGTCGACGAGCTCGGGTCGCTGACCTACGGCGACCTCCAGCGCCGGTCCAACGCGCTGGCCCGGGCGCTGGTCGAGCGCGGGGTGCGCGAGGGAGACGGCGTCGCGGTGATGTGCCGCAACCACCGCGGCTTCGTCGATGCGTTGGTGGCCACCGCCAAGTGCGGAGCCGACATCCTGCTGCTGAACACCGCGTTCGCCGGCCCGCAGCTGGTCGGCGTTCTCGAGCGCGAGGGGCCGCGGGTCGTCATCCACGACGAGGAGTTCACCGGCCTCCTGGCCGAGGCCGCCGTCGACACCCGGCTGCTGGGCTGGGTCGACGGTGGCGACCCCGGCCTGGAGACGATCGAGGAGCTGATCGAGGCGTACGACGGCTCCGACCTCCCGGCGCCGGAGCACCACGCCCGGATCGTGATCCTGACCTCGGGCACGACCGGCACGCCCAAGGGAGCCCCGCGCAGCGAGGCCGGGATCGGGGCAGCCGTCTCGCTGCTGTCCCGGCTGCCGCTGCGCTACGGATGGCGCACCCACGTCGCGGCGCCGCTGTTCCACACCTGGGGGTTCGCCCACCTCGCGCTGGCGATGCTCCTGGGCTCGACCGTGGTGCTGCGGCGCCGGTTCGACCCCGAGGAGTGCCTCACGGTCACCGACGAGGAGCGCTGCGACTCCCTGGTGGTCATCCCAGTCATGCTGCAGCGGATCCTCGACCTCCCGCAGGAGGTCCGGGACCGACACCCGCTGCCGCACCTGAAGGTCACGGCCGCCTCGGGGTCCGCGCTGCCCGGCGACCTGGCCCTGGAGTGGATGGACGCGTTCGGCGACAACCTGTACAACGTCTACGGCTCCACCGAGGTCGCCTACGCCTCGATCGCCACCCCGCGCGACCTGCGCGAGGCGCCGACGTCCGCCGGGAGGCCTCCGTGGGCCACGGTCGTAAAGATCCTGGACCGCGACGGCGTCGAGGTGCCGCGCGGCGAGTCCGGCCGGATCTTCGTCGGCAACGGCCTGCTCTTCGAGGGTTACACCGGCGCCTCCGGGGACGTCGTGGAGTCCAAGGAGGTCATCGGCGGCCTGATGGCGACCGGCGACATCGGCCGGTACGACGAGCGCGGGCGGCTCCACGTCGAAGGACGCGACGACGAGATGATCGTCTCGGGCGGCGAGAACGTCTTCCCGCAGGAGGTCGAGGACTGCCTGACCCGCCACGAGTCGGTGGTCGAGGCGGCCGCGATCGGCGTCGCCGACGCCGAGTTCGGCCAACGCCTGAAGGTGTTCCTCGTCGTGGAGGAGCCTGCTCCGAGCGTGGACGAGCTCAAGAACTGGGTGAAGCTGAACCTCGCGCGGTACAAGGTTCCGCGCGACTTCGTGTTCCTGGGTGAGCTGCCGCGCAACGCGACTGGCAAGATTCTCAAGCGTGACCTCGCCACCCTCGACTGACGCGCCGACCCCCGACGACCGGCACAGCCCCGCGCCGGGCGATCCCGCGCCCGACTTCACGCTGCGCGACCAGTTCGGACAGGACGTCGCCCTGTCGTCGTTCGCGGGGGAGAAGGCCGTCGCCCTGGTGTTCTTCCCGTGGGCGTTCTCCAACGTCTGCACCGGCGAGATGGCCGGCATCCGCGACCGGCTCGACGAGTTCCTCACCTTCGACACGGAGGTGTTGGCGATCTCCACCGACCCGACGTACTCCCTCCGGGTGTTCGCCGATCGCGACGGTCTCAACTTCCCGGTGCTGAGCGACTTCTGGCCGCACGGCCGGGTGGCGTCGGCGTACGGCGTGTTCGACCCCGAGCTGGGCGTGGCCAGGCGGTCGTCGTTCGTGATCGACAAGAGCGGGATCGTGCGCTGGTCGGTGCACAACCAGCTGCCCGACGGCCGGGATCTGAGCGACCACCTGGATCATTTGCACCAGCTGGCCTAGACCAGCGGGATCATTTTCAACCACCTCGCCGAGGGGGCTGGAATCCCGGCTGTCGGATGGGTACTGTTTCCCTCGTTGAGCCGCTGGTGACCCGAGACGCCAGCGGCTCGACTTCATTTCCGGGCCGATCCGAGTCGGGCCTGGATCCGCGGGCACGGGGTACGGCCTTCTCATGCCAGACCTGATGCTCGTCATCGTCATGGGCGTCTCCGGGAGCGGGAAGACGACCCTGGCCGAGGCGCTCGCACAGCGGCTGGGCTGGACCTTCCAGGAGGGTGACGAGCTCCATCCCCGGGCCAACGTCGAGAAGATGTCGCGCGGCGAGCCGCTCACCGACGACGACCGCCGGCCCTGGCTGGCGGCGATCGGCCACTGGCTCGACGCCCGGGTGGCAGCCGGTGAGAGCGCGGTGCTCACGTGCTCGGCGCTGCGGCGGGCCTATCGCGACCTGCTCCGGGAGGGGAGACCGAGCGTGCGGTTCTGCCACGTGGAGGTGCCGGAGGCGGTCCTCCGCGAGCGGCTCGAGCGGCGTCGCGGTCACTACATGCCCGCCTCCCTCCTGCCCAGCCAGCTGGCCACCCTGGAGCCGCTCGGCGACGACGAGCCGGGTGTCACCGTGTCCGCCGAGGGCGATCCCGCGGACGTCCTCGCTGAAGCCCTGGGGGCGCTCGGCCTGGGCGAAGGACACCGGCGATGAGCGCGATCGTGCCGATGGCGACCACCGGCGATGCTGCTGTGCGCACTCGTCGCGCGTTGGGCACCGCTCCCGGGCTCCATTAGTCTGTGCCGCGCTCGCCCCTCGTCCGAGGAGGCGACGGGCGCATAGCTCAGCTGGTAGAGCGCCTCCCTTACAAGGAGGATGTCAGGGGTTCGAGTCCCTTTGCGCCCACCTTTCCCACGGTGTGACCGGCGGCCGGAGGTAGAACTCTCGGGTGTCGAGGCCAGGAGCCGTGTCGCTTTCGAGGCGCCCGACGCTGTCTGGTTGAGACCTCCGCCTCGGTCGAGTGCCCGGACGTGCGAATCGTCGGACGGGAGACCACCACCCCCGCCAGATCATGAAGGACGAACCATGGATCGCTTTCGCATGTCCGCCGGAGCGCTCGTCTCGACCCTCGCCCTCGGCTCGCTGGCCGCGACCGCCGTCCCGGCCTTCGCCGACGGCGGCAGCGACGTGCCCTGCGCCACGCAGCAGGCTCACGTCGACAGGGCGACCGCCAACTCGCCGACCTCACCGCGAAGTTCGCCGCTCACCCCACCAGGAAGAACCTGAAGGCGAAGAAGGCCCAGGTGCACCGGCTCGCCCGCGCGACGGCTCGCCTCGAGACCTGCCTGGCTGCGCAGGCCCGACCCTCGTCGCCGTCGCCGTCGCCGTCGCTGTCGCGTCGCCATTGCCGTTGCCGGCCCACCGGACCCGTTCCGGGGGGCCGTTGTCGTCCCCGACCCGCTCAGACCCCGGCGGCGGTCACGATGGCGTCGGTGAGGAAGCCGGCCAGGAGGCCCAGCAGGACACCGGCGTAGATCAGGTCCTTGCGGGCACTGCGGCCGGCGATCGCCAGCAGCTGGATGACGACGTAGAGGATCGAGCCCGCGGCCAGGGTCAGGAAGACGACGGAGACGGGCTCGCTGGTGAACGAGTGCCCGATCGCGGTGCCGACGAACGTCGGCCCGCCACCGATCGCGGCGAGGGCCAGCAGCAGCCCCCACGAGGGGCGCTTCGCGGGGTCCTGCTCGGCCTCGGCGGCCAGCGGGGCGACGATCCCGAAGCCCTCGGTGGCGTTGTGGAGCGCGAACCCGATGACCAGCAGGGTGGCCAGGGCGATCTCGCTGCCGGCGGCGGCCTGACCGATCGCCAGACCCTCCGCGAAGTTGTGCAGGCCGATGCCGACGGCGATCAGCAGCGCCAGCTGCCGGCCGGAGGACCAGCTCCAGATCCCGCGACCCCGGAGCTCTTGGCTGGCCATCGCGCCCGGCCCCGTGGACTGGCGGGCGCGGCGGACGCGTCGGCCCATCCAGGCCTCGTACTGCTGGAGACCGAGCAGCCCGACGCCGAGGCCGAGCGCGAACAGGATGCCGTAGCCGATCGTGGACCCGAGGCCGGCCCCGGTCTCGTGGTGCGCGGCCAGGCCGGCGTCGATCGGCTCCCAGGCGGCCGACAGCACGTCCCACACCAAGAAGACCAGGACGCCGATGGCCAGCGCGTTGAGCGTGACCCGGAGCGCCTCGCTCGGCCGGCGCATCCGGCCCAGCGGCATTCCGCAGAGGATGGTGACGCCGGCGATGAAGCCGAGCAACAGGGTCTTCCCGATGCCCATCGTGGTCCTTCCGACGAGGCGCAGTGAAACTTAGGTGAGGCTAACCTCCCGCCGTACCGCCTGCCAAACCGACCAACCTTGCGCCCACGTTCCGGGGCTAGATTTCTGCTCATGATCGTGCCCTTCAGCGTCAACGACTTCCTGGACCGCGCGACGGCGGTCTACGCCGACCGCACAGGCCTGGCCGACGAGCCGGACCAGCCCGCGAGCTCGCTGGGCGACCTGACCTACGGGCGCGTCCAGGAGCTGGCGGCGGCCATGGCCGCCAAGCACGACCAGCTGGGGCTCGACGTCGGCGAGCGCGTCGCGTTCGTCTCGCACAACAGCGCCCGGCTGTTCACGGCGTACTGGGGTGTCTGCGGGTTCGGCCGGGTGCTGGTGCCGGTCAACTTCCGGCTGTCCTTCGACGAGGTCCAGTACATCGTCGAGCACTCCGGCTCACGCGTCGTCTACATCGATCCCGAGCTGAAGGACGCGCTGGAGGGGCTGAAGGCCGAGCACGTGTTCGTCCTCGGTGAGGACGACGACCTCTATCTCGAGGGGGTCGAGCCACGCGCGTGGCAGCCCGAGGAGAACGCCACCGCCACGATCAACTACACGTCCGGCACGACGGCGCGTCCCAAGGGCGTGCAGATCACCCACCGCAACATCTGGACCAACGCCGTGACGTTCGCGCTGCACGCCGGCGTGACCGACCGAGACGTCTACCTCCACACGCTGCCGATGTTCCACGCCAACGGCTGGGGCATGCCGTTCGCCATGGCCGGCTGCGGCGTGCCCCAGGTCGCGCTGCGCAAGGTGGACGGCGCCGAGATCCTGCGTCGGGTGGAGCGGTACGGCGTGACCGTGATGTGTGCGGCGCCGGCCGTGGTGGCCGCGGTGCTCGACGCAGCCGCCGGCTGGGAGGGCGAGATCCCCGGCCGCGACCGCACCCGGATCATCGTCGCCGGCGCACCGCCGCCGAGCAAGACCGTCGCCCGCGTCGAGGCCGAGCTGGGCTGGGAGTTCGTCCAGATCTACGGGCTCACCGAGACCTCGCCGCTGCTGACGATCAACCGCGGCCGGGCGGAGTGGGACGACCTCGAGCCGGAGGAACGGGCGCGCCGCCTGGTCCGCGCCGGTACGCCGGCCATCGGCGTGGCCTTGGCGGTCGACCGTGAGGGGGAGGTGCTGGCGCGCTCCAACGTCTGTCTCGAGGGGTACTGGAAGCAGCCCGAGGAGTCGGCGAAGGCGCTGGCCGGCGGCTGGTTCCACACCGGCGACGGCGGTCTGATCGACGACGACGGCTACCTCACGAT
>Ga0207661_10003211_pt1 | contig 11331 bp, 7 predicted proteins | sample KBSC713LmetaG_FD_184337 | JGI IMG/M metagenome (GOLD analysis project Ga0207661, IMG submission 184337) | Corn rhizosphere microbial communities from Kellogg Biological Station, Michigan, USA - KBS C7.1-3L metaG (SPAdes) (version 2) | ecosystem: Host-associated > Plants > Roots > Rhizosphere ... | reverse complement strand
GATCGAGAGCGTCGGCGAGCACGGCGAGCCGGTCACGCTCGCGATGGTGACGGAATACGCGCAGAACTCGGCCGAGGGCTGGGCGATGGCCAAGACCAGCACTCGGGACCTGCTGGCCCAGGTCGACATGGCGGCCGACGAGGTCGGCGGCGACTTCGCCGGCGAGTCGTGGCGGCTCGGCGAGGCGGTCGCCAACGTGCACCGCGCGCTGGCCGCCGAGCTCGGCCAGACGACCGCCCCGGCCCCGGTGACCGCGATGCAGCAACGGCTCGACGCGGCCGCCGACGCGGTGCCCGAGCTGTCGGAATACGTGCCGGCGCTCAAGGAGCTGTTTACCCAGGCGGCCGGCGAGCCGGTCCGGGCCCAGCGCATCCACGGCGACCTGCACCTCGGCCAGGTCCTGCGCACGCCCGAGGCGTGGCTGCTGATCGACTTCGAGGGCGAGCCCGGGGTTCCGGTCGAGGAGCGCCGCCGCCCCGACTCGGTGCTGCGCGACGTTGCCGGGATGCTGCGCTCCTACGAGTACGCCGCCTACCAGCTCCTGTTCGGCGACGAAGATGACCAGCAGCTGGCCGACCGGGCGCGGGAGTGGGCCGAGCGCAACCGCGACGCCTTCTGCGACGGCTACGCGGCCGCGGCCGGCCACGACCCGCGCGACAACCAGGTGCTCCTGCGCGCCTACGAGCTGGACAAGGCCGTCTACGAGGCGGCCTACGAGGCGCGGCACCGGCCGAGCTGGCTGCCGATCCCGCTGCGGTCGATCGCGCGGCTCATGGAGGGCTCGCCGTCGGGCAGCGGGCCGGGAAGTACACGAGGATGAAACCCGTGGTGACAATGGACTATGACGTGCTGATCGCCGGCGCCTCCCACGACCCGCATTCCCAGCTGGGCGCGCACCCCGGCAAGAACGCCACGGTCATCCGCACGATGCGCCGGGGCGCGCACGACGTCACCGCGGTGGTCGGGAAGGAGCGGACGCCGCTCAAGCGGGTCCACGACGACGGCGTCTTCGAGGCCAGCATCCCCGGCAGCGTCCTGGACTACCGGCTCGAGGTCGACGGTGGGCTGGTCGACGACCCCTACCGGTTCGCCCCGACGATTGGCGAGCTCGACCTGCACCTGATCGGCGAGGGGCGGCACGAGAAGCTGTGGAGCGTGCTCGGCGCGCACCTCCGCACCCACCAGGGCGTCGACGGCGTGGCGTTCACGGTGTGGGCGCCCAGCGCTCGCGGCGTGCGGGTGGTCGGCGACTTCACCGGCTGGGGCGCGCACGACGGCTGGCCGATGCGCTCGCTGGGCAACAGCGGCGTCTGGGAGCTCTTCGTGCCCGACGCCGCGCTCGGCCACCGCTACAAGTTTCGCATCCTCGGCCGCGACGGCGCCTGGCGGGAGAAGGCCGACCCGCTCGCCCAGCGCACCGAGCACCCGCCGGCGACCGCGTCGGTGGTGTGGGCTTCCCAGTACGAGTGGAAAGACGGCGACTGGCTGCGCGAACGGGCCGAGGGCGCCCCGCACCGCGAGCCGGTCAGCATCTACGAGGTGCACCTCGGGTCCTGGCGGCCGGGACTGTCCTATGTGGAGCTCGCCGAGCAGCTGACCGACTACGTGGTCGACCTCGGCTTCACGCACGTCGAGTTCATGCCGGTCATGGAACACCCGTTCGGCGGCTCTTGGGGCTATCAGGTGACCGGCTACTACGCGCCGACCGCCCGCTTCGGCACCCCCGACGAGCTGCGCTACCTCATCGACCGGCTGCACCAGGCCGGGATCGGGGTGATCCTCGACTGGGTGCCGGCCCACTTCCCGCGGGACGAGTGGGCCCTGGCCCGCTTCGACGGCACGCCGCTCTACGAGCACTCCGACCCCAACCGCGGCGAGCACCCCGACTGGGGCACGTTCATCTTCGATTTCGGCCGCCGCGAGGTGCGCAACTTCCTCGTCGCCAACGCGCTCTACTGGGCCGATGAGTTCCACGCCGACGGGCTGCGGGTCGACGCGGTCGCCTCGATGCTCTACCTCGACTACTCGCGCGAGGCCGGGCAGTGGTCGCCCAACCAGTACGGCGGGCGGGAGAACCTCGACGCGATCTCATTCCTGCAGGAGATGAACGCGACCGTCTACAAGCACCACCCGGGCATCATGACGATCGCCGAGGAGTCGACGGCCTGGCTCGGGGTGACCCAGCCCACCTCGCAGGGCGGCCTCGGCTTCGGCTTCAAATGGAACATGGGGTGGATGCACGACACCCTCGAATACGTGGCCAAGGACCCGATCTACCGCCAGTGGCATCACCATCAGATGACCTTTTCCACTGTGTACGCGTGGAGCGAAAACTACGTGCTCCCGATCAGCCACGACGAAGTGGTCCACGGCAAGGGGTCACTCGTCGGCAAGATGCCCGGCGACATGTGGCGCAAGCTGGCCAACGCGCGGGCCCTGCTGGCCTTCCAGTGGGCGCACCCGGGCAAGCAGTTGCTGTTCATGGGCAGCGAGCTGGGCGACCTGCAGGAGTGGAGCGAGTCGCGCGGGCTCAACTGGGACCTGCTGCTCGACCCCGCCCAGGCCGGGCTGCAGCGGCTGGTCCGCGACCTCAACGTGGCCTACCGGAACACGCCGGCGCTGTGGTCGCAGGACACCACCGCGGACGGGTTCCGCTGGCTGTCCAACGACGACGCCGGGCACAACTTCTTCGCGTTCATGCGGCTCGGCAGCGACGGCTCGCACCTGGTCTGCCTGCTGAACCTGTCGGCCGTGCCATTGGAGCTGCACCGGGTAGGCTTGCCGGCGGCCGGAGACTGGGCCGAGGTGATCAACACCGACGCCGACCTCTACGGCGGGTCGGGGGTCGGCAACCTCGGCACGGTGCACGCCGAGGCGAAGCCGTTCAACGGCCAGCCGGCGTCGGCGCACGTGCGGGTCCCGCCGCTCGGCAGCCTCTGGCTGAAGTACAGCGCTTCGGCATAAAAGCAAGGAACGACGATTTGTCCGACCAGGACCTTGAACAGGACCGCGTCACCGAGCTCTACGAACGGCTCGATGAAATGCGGGAGCAGGCTTCCCAGCGGCTGAGCTCGGCGCTGCTCGAGGCCGGTGGCACGCTCCAGGCGCGGTCCGAGCGCGAGTCCAAGGCGCTGATGTACCGCGAGAAGCTCGCCCAGTACAGCGCCGTGGAAAACGGGCTGTGCTTCGGCCGGCTCGACTTCGAGGACGGCGAGCGGCGCTACATCGGGCGCATCGGGATCTTCGCCGACAAGGGCGACTTCGAGCCGCTGCTGATCGACTGGCGGGCCCCCGCCGCAAGGCCGTTCTACCTGGCCACGGCCGCGTCGCCGGAGGGCGTGCGCCGGCGGCGGCACATCCGCACGCGACGGCGCACGGTGACCGGGCTGGACGACGAGGTGCTCGACCTCGACGACGCCCGGTCCCGCCGGAGCGAGGCGGTCACCGGCGAGGCGGCGCTGCTGGCCGCGCTCAACGCCAGCCGCACCGGCCACATGCGCGACATCGTCGAGACGATCCAGGCCGAGCAGGACCACGTGATCCGGGCCGACGTCAACGGCGTACTGGTCGTGCAGGGCGGGCCGGGGACCGGCAAGACCGCCGTCGCGCTGCACCGGGCGGCCTACCTGCTCTACACCTACCGGCAGCAGCTCTCGACCCGCGCGGTGCTCATCGTCGGGCCGAACCCGACATTCCTGCGCTACGTGTCGCAGGTCCTGCCGTCGCTGGCCGAGACCGGCGTGGTGCTGTGGACGCTCGGCGACCTCTTCCCCGGGGTCCGGGCGCGACACCCCGAACCGGACGCGGTCGCCGAGGTCAAGGGCCGCCTGGTCATGACCGAGATCCTGGCCAACGCCGTGCGCGACCGGCAGCTGGTGCCCGAGGAGCCGGTCGGCGTGCCGATCGACAGCGACACGCTGTGGCTGACCCGGGAGATCGTCGAGGACGCGCGGGCGATCACCCGCAAGTCCGGGCGCTTGCACAACCTCGCCCGGGAGATGTTCGACACCGAGGTCATCCACGCGCTGTCCTGGCAGCTGGCCGACCGGATCGGCTTCGACCCGTTTGCCGACGACCCGCTCGGCGGCGACGACGCGCCCGGCGACCCGCAGCTGCTCGAGGAGACCGACCTCGCCGAGATCCGGCGGGAGCTGCGCGAGAGCGACGAGCTGCGGGAGGCTCTCGACCGGCTGTGGCCGGTGCTGACGCCCCAGCAGGTGCTCCGCGACCTGCTGGCGTCGCTCGAGCGGCTCCGCAGCGCCGCGCCGGGCCTGTCCGACGACGAGCGGGCGCTGCTCCTGCGCGAGCGGTGGACCGGCTGGAGCCCGGCCGACGTCCCGCTGCTCGACGAGGTCGCCGAGCTGCTCGGCGAGGACGAGCGGACCCTGGAGCTGCTGGCCGACCGGCGCCGGCAGGAGGAGATCGAATACGCGGAGGGCGCGCTCGAGATCGCCCGCGGCTCGCAGTCCATCGACGTCGAGGATGAGCTCGACCCCGAGGTGCTGTCGGTCACCGACCTGCTCCAGGCCGACCGGCTGGCCGAGCGGCACGAGGAGCGGGAGCTGCTCACCGCGGCCGACCGGGCGGCCGCCGACCGCAAGTGGGCCTTCGGCCACATCATCGTCGACGAGGCCCAGGAGCTCTCGCCGATGGCCTGGCGGCTGCTCATGCGCCGGTCCCCCAGCCGCTCGATGACCATCGTCGGCGACGTCGCACAGACCGGTGACCTCGGCGGGGCGTCGTCCTGGCAGCAGGTCCTCGGGCCATACGTGGCCCACCGGTGGCGGCTCGCCGAGCTCAACGTCAACTACCGGACGCCGGCCGAGATCATGGACGTCGCTTCCGGCGTACTGGCGCAGATCGACCCGAAGCTGCGGCCGCCCCGCTCGGTCCGGGAGTCCGGCCACCGTCCCTGGCGGCGCGCCACCGACGACGTGCTCGGCTGCCTGCTCGACGCGCTGGGCGACGAGCCGCCCGAGGACAAGGTGGCCATCATCGTGCCGGCGGCCCGGCTGCACGAGCTGAGCCGGGCGATCCGTCCGTCGGTTCCCGACCTGGCCGTCGGGTCGCTCCCCGACCTGCAGCGGCGGGTGGTGATGCTGACGGTCCGGCAGGCCAAGGGCCTCGAGTTCGACTCGGTGCTGGTCGTCGACCCGCAGCGGATCGTGGACGAGTCGCCGCGCGGGCTGAGCGACCTGTATGTCGCCCTGACCCGCGCGACGCAGCGGCTGGGAATCCTCGGAGACCTGGGCAGTTTCTAGGGAGTGTCGCCGAGGGTCACGGTGACCGTGTCCACGCTGCCGTTCCGGTTGACCGTGAGCTGCAGCTGATCGCCGGTCTTGCCGGCCTGTACCGCGTTGATCAGGCCCGTCGCGTCGCCGATGGCCTGGCCGTTGGCCTTGGTGACGACGTCGCCCTTCTGCAGGCCGGCCTTGTCGGCCGGGCCGCCGGGCACCACGTCGGCGATGAGAGCGCCGCCGTTGTCGCCGTCGGTCAGCTGCACGCCGAGGTACGGGTGGGTGACCTTCTGGCCCTTCTGCAACTGCTCCGCTGCGGACTTGACCTTGTTGCTGGAGATCGCGAACCCGACGCCGATGTTGCCGGACTGCTGACCGGTCGACGCGATTGCCGTGTTGATGCCGACGACCTCGCCGGCCAGGTTGACCAGGGCGCCGCCGGAGTTGCCCGGGTTGATCGCGGCGTCGGTCTGCAGCGCGTCGCTGATCGAGTGGCCGGTGTTGCCGCTGCCCTGCTCGGCGCCCTCCTGGATGGTGCGGTGCAGGGCGCTGATGATGCCCTCGCTGACCGATCCCTGCAGGCCGAGCGGGCTACCGATGGCGAGGACGGTGTCGCCGACGCGCATCGAGTCGCTGTCGCCGAACTTGGCCGCGGTCAGGCCGGTCACGCCCTGGGCCTTGATGACCGCGATGTCGCCGGCCGGGTCGGTGCCGACGATCGTCGCCTTGGCCGTCTTGCCGCTGTTGAACGTGACGTTGACCGTGTTACCGGCGGCGCCTTCGACCACGTGGTTGTTGGTGACGATGTAGCCGTCGGCCGACATGACCACGCCCGAGCCTTCGCCCTCCTGCGTGGTGATATCCACGACGCTGGGCAGGACGGTCTCGGCGACGTCGGCGACCGAGGACCGGTCGACCTGCGGGGCGGCCTGACGGGTGACGACCTGCGTCGGGGCCTTGCCGTTGCCGTCGGCCGCCCGGACCACGACGCCGCCGATCGTCCCGGAGACCAGCGCGAGGGCGAGGGCGCCGACCGCAATGAGGGCGATCCGGCCGCCGCTGCCGCCCGAGCCGCGCTGGGTCTCGACCGGGTAGGCCGGCGGCGGTGGCGGGACGGCCGCCGCCGGGTAGGCCGGCCACTGGCCGGTCGGCCCGTTCGGGTCGGTGTGTGAGTAGCTGAAGTGCGGCTGCTGGTAGGACGACGCGGGCTGATAGCCGCTGGTCGGCAGCGATGCCGTCGTTGAGGCCGCCGTCGACCCGTTGGCATTGCCGTGGGACGCGGCGCCTCCCGACACGGGTGCCCCCGCGTTGACCGGCTGCTGACCCTGCTGCTCGGCGTATTCTCGCCGCCACCCGCTGTCCTGCTCATGCATGTCTACTAAACTGCCGCCTCGCCCTTACTCGAAACTGGAATTTCGCTGGGAGCTTGCCGAGAGTCGATTTTTCCCCACCGGCGTCCATTCTGGCAGGATCGGGCGGGTGAAGCTCTTGAGAGTAGGGCCGGTCGGCTCCGAACGGGCGGCCGTCCTGGCCGCGGACGGTCGCCTGCACGACGTTTCCGGGCAGCCCGACCCGCTCACCGACCCGTCCGCCATCGACGTGGCCGGGCTGCCACCGATCCTGGACTCGTCGCCGCGGATCGGTGCTCCGCTGGTACCCGGAAAAATCGTGTGCATCGGATTGAACTATCGGGACCACGCCGCCGAGACCGGCGCACCGATCCCAGCCGAGCCGATCGTCTTCATGAAGGCGCCGGACACCGTGGTCGGTCCGGACGACCACATTCTGGTCCCGCGCGGCAGCGTCAAGACCGACTGGGAGGTCGAGCTCGGCGTCGTCATTGGCCGCCCGGCCCGCTACTTGTCCACTGTGGACGAAGCTCGCGAGTGCATCGGCGGCTACGTGCTGTCGCACGACGTGAGCGAGCGCGAATTCCAGCTCGAACGGGGCGGCCAGTGGGACAAGGGCAAGAACTGCGAGACGTTCAACCCGCTCGGCCCGTGGGTGCTGACCGCCGACGAGGTGCCCGACCCGCAGTCGCTCGGCCTTCGCCTGTGGGTCAACGGGGACCTCAAGCAGAACGGCAACACCAAGGACATGATTTTCGGCGTGTACGAGCTGGTGCGTTACGTCAGCCAGTTCATGACGCTGTATCCGGGTGACCTCATCAACACCGGCACCCCGGCCGGGGTCGCGATGGGCCAGCCGGAACCCAAGCCCTACCTGCGGGCCGGCGACGTGGTCGAGCTGGAGATCGACGGGCTCGGCCGGCAGCGGCAGGAACTGGGATCGGCGTGACGGCGTTCGCCGGTCTCCGGGCCCTCGTCACGGGGGGCGCGTCCGGGATCGGCCTCGCCACGGCGACGTTGCTGGCCTCGCAGGGTGCGTCGGTGGCCTGCCTCGACCTGCGGATCGATGACCTGCCGGCACCGCTGGTCGGCTTCGTCGCCGATGTCTCGGATGACGCGGCCGTCCGGGCCGCGGTGACGGGCGCGGCGGAGCGCTTCGGCGGGCTGGACATCGTGGTGAACAACGCCGGCATCGGGGCGATCGGCACGGTGGCCGACAATCCCGACGACGAGTGGCATCGGGTCTTCGACGTCAACGTGGTCGGCATGGTACGGGTGACGCGCGCGGCACTGCCATACCTGCGGTCGTCGTCGCACGCCGCGGTCGTGAACACGTGCTCGATCGCGGCGACGGCCGGCCTGCCGCAGCGGGCGCTGTACAGCGCCGTCAAGGGCGCGGTGCTGTCGTTGACCCGCGCGATGGCGGCCGACCACGTGCGCGAAGGCATCCGGGTGACGTGCGTGAACCCCGGGACAGCCGACACGCCATGGGTGCGTCGACTGCTCGACCAGGCGGCCGACCCCGGGGTGGAACTGGCGGCGCTGGAGGCCAGGCAGCCGACCGGCCGGCTGGTGTCGGCCGACGAGGTCGCGCACGCGATCGCCTACCTGGCGAGCCCGAATTCAGCCGCGACGACAGGAATCGATCTGGCGGTGGACGGCGGCATGCAGAGCTTGCGCCTGCGCCCCCAGTAGCCGCAGGTGCCAACGGCCAGGCCCCCGGCCGCGGCCGGTTAGAGGCACGTTTCAGCGCAGAAGTTGATGCGTGTGGGGACATCATGATGCTCTGGCATGCATCAACTTCTCGAAACAGCTGGCGGCTTCGCCAGAGGCGCCAAAAAAGGGGCGGCCGGAACCGGCCGCCCCCAATAGCTACCAATAGTGTCGTCGACCGGCGACCGGACGGCCGACCGCGCCGAGGATGAACAAGATCGCGCCGATGACCAGCAGGATCACGCCGATCGTGGTCAGGATTCCGATGTGCAGGAAGATCCCGAGCAAAAGCAGGATCACTCCTAAGATCAACATTGGTGACTCCAGGCGGGTCGAGGGGGATGCCCGAACATCCACGTCATACCCGACCACGCCGAATTTCAACCGTGATCGGATCAACTCGCGCCGCTCTCCCGCCACGTGAGCCGCGTCACCAGCGCCCGGGCCTCGTCGGCCACCTCGGCGTCGACCGAAACGGCGTACTCCCCCGCCTGCAGCGTGCTCCGCGACGTGAAGTCGCGCCGGCCGCCGGTCAGGGCATGGGCGATCGCGCCGAACACCGCGCCCCAGACGGCGCCGATGATGATCGCGCTGATGAGCACGGCCCACCAGGCCGAGCTGCTGAACAGCGTGAAGAGGAAGCCGATGAACAGCCCGAACCAGGCGCCGCTCGCAGCCCCGGCCATCGCGGCCCGGCCGATCGTCAGCCGGCCGAGGACGGTCTCGACGAGGCGCAGGTTGGTACCGATGATCGCCGTGCGCTCCACGGGGAAGTCGTTGTCGGAGAGGAAGTCGACCGCGCGCTGGGCCGAGGCGTAGTCGGCGTAGCGGGCCACGGTCACCTGCGGACGGGCCAGCTCGACCAGGTCGCCCGTCTGGTCGGGCGTCTGCGTGGGGCCGGCGGGGCCGGGTGGCACCGGTGGTTCCGATGAGGCAGTCATGGCGCACAACGTAGAACCGTTGCGGCCCCGGTGCCAGTCGGTGAGCCGCGAAAAGAAAGACTCAGCTCCCCGCCCGCCGGTCGATTGGTGCCTCCGTCATCGAACGAGGGGACAGGGCGATGGTAAGCAGTTCAGCGCTGCGACGGCTCGCCGTCGATCGAGGCTTCACACGCCTGTGTCTCATCGTGGCCGCGGTCACCGTGGCCCTGGCCGTCTGGCTCGGCACCGGGCTGGGCGGGCCGTGGGCCACCCAGACCGCGTCCAACTTCGCGCTGGCCGCCGCGGCGCTGTCCGCCGCGGTCGCCTGCCTGCACCGGGCCACCCGGGTCACCGGGCGGCTGCGCGGGACCTGGCTGCTCTTCGGCCTCGCGACCCTGTCGTGGGGCATGGGCCAGGTGGCCTGGCTGTACCTGGAGTCGTTCGTCGGCGAGGAAGTCCCCTTCCCCTCACTCGCCGACATCGGCTACTTCGGCATGGCCCCGCTGATCTCGGTCGGTCTCCTGCTCGTCCCGGTCGGTCCCCAGACCATGGCGAACCGGGCCCGGACCGTCCTCGACGGGCTCATGATCGCCAGCTCCCTCGGGCTGGTCAGCTGGGTGGTCGTTCTCGGACCGCTGATCGACGCGGGCGCGGACAGCGCGCTCGCGCTGTTCATCAGCCTCTGGTACCCGATGGGCGACGTCGTCCTCGTGACGATGGTGATGTTCATGGTCGCCCGGTCCCGGCAGAACGGCGCGATGCCGATCCCCCTCGCGCTCGTCGGCACCGGCCTGATCACGTTCAGCATCTCGGACAGTGGATTCGCCTACACGACCATCGTCAAGACGTACTCGTCCGGGGCGGTGCTCGACCTCGGCTGGTTCGTCGGGTTCCTGCTGATCATGCTGGCCGCCTACCGGCCGGCCGCGGCACTGCGACCGACCCCCGCGGCGGCCGACACCCGGCCGCTCGGCGTGCTGATGCCCTACATCGCCGTCGTCGGCGCGCTGTTCACCACGGTCGTCGAGGTGGTCAAGACCGGACGCGTCGACGAGTTCGTCTCGTGGAACCGGTCGGCCATCATCCTGCTCATCGTCGGCCGGCAACTGCTGACGCTCGTCGAGAACCGCTCGCTGACCCGCCACCTCGAGGCGCGGGTCGCCGAGCGCACGACCGAGCTGCGCGAAAGCGAGCAGCGCTTCCAGGCGCTGGTCCAGCACAGCTCGGACGTCGTCACGGTCATCGACGCCGAGGCGGTCGTGCAGTACCAGAGCGAGTCGGTCGGCCGGGTGTTCGGCTACGGCGCCGCCGACCTCACCGGGCGGCCGCTCACCACCGTGCTCGACGCGGACAACTTCGCGGTCGTGCTGGAGACGGTGCAGGACCTCCGCGGCGAGCCGTACGGCATCCGCCTGCTCGACCTCACCGTGCGCCACAACGACGGGCACCTCGCCCAGGCCGAGATGACGATCACGAACCTGCTGGACAACCCGAGTGTCCTCGGCTTCGTCATCAACATGCGCGACGTCAGCGAACGCAAGGAGCTCGAGGACCAGCTGATCCACGAGGCGTTCCACGACTCGCTCACCAAGCTCGCCAACCGGGCGCTGTTCAAGGACCGGGTCGAGCAGGCGCTGCTGCGCCGGACGGCCGCCGAGATGCCGGTGTCGGTGCTGTTCCTGGACCTCGACGGCTTCAAGGAGGTCAACGACAGCCTCGGCCACGCGGCCGGCGACCAGCTGCTGATCAAGGTGGCCGAGCGGCTGCGCGCCGCGGTCCGCCCCGAGGACACGGTCGCCCGCTTCGGCGGCGACGAGTTCGCCGTGCTCATCGAGAACGACGCCACCGTCGAACTGGCCGAGCGGATCGTGGCCAGCCTCGAGGACCCGCTCCTCATCGAGAGCAACGAAATCCTGGTCCGGGCGAGCATCGGCATCGCCACCGCCGGCCCCGACGCCGGCGACGCCGACCAGCTCATGCGCAACGCCGACCTGGCCATGTACCGCGCCAAGGCGGCCGGCGACGGCGGCTTCGCGCAGTACGACCCGACCATGCACACCGGCCTGGTCGAGCGGCTGCAGCTCGAGGCCGACCTCCGCCACGCCCTGGACA
>Ga0207661_10003206_pt1 | contig 11338 bp, 9 predicted proteins | sample KBSC713LmetaG_FD_184337 | JGI IMG/M metagenome (GOLD analysis project Ga0207661, IMG submission 184337) | Corn rhizosphere microbial communities from Kellogg Biological Station, Michigan, USA - KBS C7.1-3L metaG (SPAdes) (version 2) | ecosystem: Host-associated > Plants > Roots > Rhizosphere ... | reverse complement strand
CGACCTCTACGCCCTCGGCGGCGTGCTCTTCTTCCTGACCACCGGCGCCGATCCGTCCATCTTGGACAGTGACGACAACACCCGCGCGGACCGGCTGGCCACACTGTTCGACCTGCTCGCGTGGAACACCGCGGCGGCGAGCATCCTGCGACCGGTCGTCACCGCGCTGCTGGCCGACGATCCGGCCGACCGCTGGCCGTTGGCGAAGGTACGGGCGCACCTCGCCGGCGACCGCGCCCCGATCCGCGTACACATCCGCGTCTACGTCCCGGGTACCGGGGCGCCGCCCTGGGCCGGTGGCGTCCCGTCGCCCCGCGAGCTGCTCGACGACCTCGTGGCTCAGCTCGCCGAGGAGGCCGTCGCCACGGCCGGAGCCTCCCGTACCTCCGATCCGCGTGCCGTCTTCGCCGGCGCCGCCGGCCTGCTCGCGGTGCTGGCCCGTACCGACCCGTGGTCGCCCGCGGTGGACGCGCTCCTCGACCGGATCTACGCGGATCCGCCCGCCGGCCCGGTCCTGCCCGGCCTGTACACCGGTACCGCCGGGATCGCCTGGGCCGGTTACGACGTCGCACTGCGGCGCGGTGCCGACCCGGACCGGGCGCTGGCGCTGGCCCGTCAGGTACCCACCGACTGGCACCTGCCGGACGTGGTGCACGGCCTGGCCGGCGCCGGTCTCGCCTTCGCGCACCTGTGGCGGCGGGGTGCCGGTGAGGAGTTCCGCGCGAAGGTCGCGGCGTGCGCCGACAACCTGGCCAAGTCGGCGGTCGAGACGGAGCACGGGCTCATGTGGCCGTTCCCGGTCGACGCGGACGGCGGCCTCGCCGGTCGGGCGCCGTACGGGTTCGCGCACGGCGTCGCCGGGATCGGGACGTTCCTGCTCACCGCCGGCCTGGTCACCGGCGAAGACCGGTACCGGGAGCTCGCGGTGCGGGCGGGTCACACCCTGGCGGCCAACGTGCGGGGCGACGGGGCCAACGCGTGGTGGTACGCCGACCCGCAGGAGCAGGAGATCGGCGGCTACCCCGTCTCCGCCGCGCACTGGTGCAACGGGGCGTCCGGCGTCGGTACCTTCCTGCTGCGGCTCGGCGAGGCGACCGACGATCCACTGTGGACGGTGCTGGCCCGCCGCGCCGCCACGACGGCGCGCAGGGAGGCCCGCGGGGCGACGGTCTGCTACTGCCACGGTCTGGCCGGCAACGCCGACTTCCTGCTGGACATGGCCGACCGCCTGGGCGAGGAGTGGTACCGCCGAGGGGCCGAGCACCTGGCGCGCCTCATCGCCGCGACGGCGGCCCGGCGGGGCGGTCGGCTCGTCGTCGCCGACGACACCAAGAACGCGATCAGCCCCGGCTTCGCCACCGGCACGGCGGGTACCGCGATGTTCCTGCATCGCCTCGTCCACGGTGGCGCTCGCTGGTGGATGCCCGGGTAGCGGCAGCGGCGCCGCACGCGCAACGGGACAACGACGTCCGTCGTGATCGCGCGACGGGATCCGGCTCTGGAGGGAGGTGACCACATGATCAAGAACGTTGAGGCGCTCCAGCGGCTGAAGGCCGTCAAGGAGGCTCGGCCCGGTCGGTGCAGCACGACCTGCGTCGTGCACGACTGGTCGTCGATCATCGTGATCAACTAGGGACGCTGGGCGGTGTGCGGCCGGCAGGGCTCGGGCCCTGCCGGCCCTGTCCGTCCCGGACCCGGGACGCCAACCCCGGACCAAAGTCGGTACCGCCGCAGACCGTGGGCGAACCCGCCGCCGCGCACCGGCCGATGCGACCGGCGCCCCACGGCCGCGACGCTGGACGGCATGACAGAGCTCAATGCCCGCCGGGCCACGGACGCGGCCCCGGTGACCACGCTGATCCTGCACCGCCGGCGGCGCGCCTGGCGCTTCGAGGGCACCGACCGCGACGCCTGGCTGCGCACCTGGCACGGCATGCACCACGGCGAGATCCAGGTGGCCGACCGGTCCTGGTCGGTCGGGGTGACCGACCGGCGGCGGATCGGCGTGGTCGCCCGGACCGGCGACCGGCCGGTCGTGCTGCTGGACCCGCGCCAGGCGCAGGTACCCGGCCCGGGTGGCCCGGTGCGCTGGGCCCCGCACTGGCACCATGGCAGCCTCACCCGCGACGCCGCGCGCATCCACGTCCAGCTGTCCGCATGGCCTCGTGGCCGGGTACGGATCGACGTCACCGGCGCCTGGCCCGAGCTCGAACTGGTCGCGCTGACCGCGGCCTTCGCCCTGCTGACCCGCCGCCACCGCCGGATGGTGATGATGATGGTGGTGGCCGGCGCCATCGGCCACGGCCCGGTCGGCTAGCTTCCGAGGCGGACAACGCGCTTCCGGCAGGACGCTACGTTCTGCCCGGAGACCGGCAAGAACGGTCAGGGTAACCCGTTCCGGTCCTTCAACTTCTCAACCCGGTACATCCGGCATTTCAAACAACACCGTCTACATCGCCAGCAACGGCGGCTCGAACGCCTTCGATTCGAGCACGCCGTGGACCGACGACGTGAGCCGGGTCGTCACCGCGCCCTGGGCACCGTGATCCTTCGATCCGCCGGAAAGCGGGCATGGGGCTTCCCCGGACGTGCGTCCGGGGAAGCCCTGGTGTCCGCGGCGTGTCCCGCGGCCGGGCCGTTCGGCGCGCGCTCAGCGTGCCTTTCTGGTCGCCCGTCTCCGGGGCGGCGTCAACAGGTCGGCGATCGCCGCGATCGCGGACGGCACCAGGCGGTAGAACGCCCAGACGCCGCGCTTGTCGCGCTCGAGCAGACCGGCCTCGGTGAGGATTCGAAGGTGATGACTCACGGTCGGCTGAGAGAGCCCGAGCGGCGCGGTGAGGTCACTCACAGAGGCCTCGCCGTCCGGCGCGGACTGGATCAGGCTCAGCAGACGTAGCCGGGCCGGGTCGGCGAGGGCCTTGAGCACCCCCGCGAGCTTGTCGGCATCGGCGCGCTTGATCGGCTCGCCGGCAAGCGGCGAAATAGCTGGTATGGCAGTTTTGGCAGGTCCCACGTCTTCCATAGTTACACGAGGATGGTCAATGGGCCCGCGGAACGCTCAGCAACGCCCCAGATAGCCGCAGATCGACCGGGTCGGGGGCCCTGACCGCCCGGCCGCGTCGATGTCCGCCGAGGGCCTTCGACGGCGGAGGCCGGCTACGGTCGATGTACCGGCGTGAAGATCCGCATGACCGACGGCCCGCGGTTGGCCCACAGGTGGTACGGGATGGCGGTGAGGGTCACCCGCCGCCCGGTCACCGCCGGCCGCTCGTCGAGCGTGGCCCAGCCGGTACCGGTCCACCCCGAGTCGTCGCGGGCGATCGCCCGCGCCGCCACGACCACCACTTCCTGGCCGAGGAAGTCCTCGCGCGCCTGCTCCCGCAGCGGCTCGTCCAGGAGCAGCTCGACCCGGTTGAGGTCCACGTCCGGGTCCTGGTCGGGGCTCTCGAAGCAGTAGACGACCGGGCCGCGCTCGATGGCGACGGCGCCGCGCACGGCGTCGACGGACGGGTGCGCGACGGTCAGCCGTACCGGCATCGGCAGGTCGAGCGCGACCACGTCGCCGGCGCCCCACTGCCGGGTGATGTCCAGGTACCCCGCTCGGCCCGACGGGGCCTCGACCGGCTGGCCGTTGACGGTCACCGAGGCGCCGCGGCACCAGGCCGGTACCCGCAGCGACAGCGTCCAGGGCTCCTCGCGCGTGGCGGTGACGGTCACCTCGACGGCTCCGTCCAGCGGGTACCGGGTGGTCGTCGACAGCGAGCCGACCGGTGTGTCCACAGTGGACGGAATGTACTGCTGCACCTGGATGCCGGAGTCGTTGTACGTGGCCAGGTAGCCGCCGAGCGAGGCGATGGTACGCATGATGTTCGGCGGGCAGCAGGCGCACGCGAACCAGTGCGGCCGGGTACCGGGCGCCTCGGCCCGCTGCGGCTGGGAGTCCGTGCGCGCCGCCGGCCGGGCGACCCTCCGCTGGGCCGGGTTGTTGTAGAAGAACGCGTCCCGCTCGACGGACGTCGAGCCGGCCAGCAGGTTGAACAGCGCGCGTTCGATCCCGTCGGCGAACCGGCTCTCCCCGGTGGCCAGCAGCAGCCGCCACGAGGCCTGGATGGCGGCGATGGTCGCGCAGGTCTCGCCGTACACGAGGTCCTGCGGAAGCTCGTACTCCTCGCCGAAGGACTCGCCGTCGAACCGGGACCCGACCGCTCCGGTGAGGTAGGTCTTGGTGGCCGTCATCGCGCCCCACTGCCGTACGGCGCTGTCCAACAGGGCCGGCTCGCCGGTCTCCAGGTAGACGTCGACCACCCCGGACAGCAGGTACAGCGCGCGCACCGCGTGCCCGACGACGGTCGTCTCCTTGCGTACCGGGGTCGCGTCCACGAAGTACGTCGAGTCGAAGTGCCCGCCGCGCGGTTCGAGCACCGCGTGCCCGCGCACGTCGACGAGCTGCCGGGCGAGGTCGAGGTAGGGCCGGTGCCGGGTCTCCCGGTACAGCTCGACCAGGGCCATCTCGATCTCGGGGTGGCCGTCGGTGTCCTTGCGCCGCTGGTCGCCGAAGTCGCGCACCACGCAGTCGGCGGCGCGCCGCACGATGTCGAACAGCTCGTCGCCGCCGGTCGCGCGGTGGTGCGCCACGCCCGCCTGGATCATGTGCCCGATGCAGTACAGCTCGTGGCTCGTGACGAGGTTGTCCCAGCGCACCTCGTAACCCGCCTGGACAAAGGAGTTGACGTACCCGTCCGGCTGCTGGGCCGTGCGCAGCACGGCGGCCAGGTCCGTGACGGCCGCGGCGAGCTCGGCCGAGGGTACCCGGCCCTGCTCCCAGGAGATCGCCTCCAGCACCTTGTACACGTCGGAGTCGCTGAACCACAGCCCCTGGTGGGGGCCGGGATCGGCGGTACCGAGCCGGCGCAGGTTGTCCACCGAGCCGTCGCGTTCCAGCATCCGCAGCGCGTGCGGCGCGGTGACCTCGCGGTTGGCCTGTTGCCACCGGGCCCAGAAGCCGTCGGTGAGCGTGGTGTCACTCAGGCCGAGCGGGTGGACGGCGAGTTGGTCGGTGGCCAGCGGCGAGACCGGCCCGGGCACGCGAGGCGATGGTGTCACAGGGCTCTCCTTGACGAGGGGCATTGTCGCGGGCCGGCGACCGGGCGTTCAGCCACGCAGGGCACCGGCGACCAGGCCGTTGACGTAGAAGCGTTGCAGCGCCAGGTACACCACGAGGCACGGCAGCATGGCGATGACGACGCCGGCCTGCAGGGCGCCGAAATCGATGATGTTGTAGGAGGCGTACCGGATGTTGACGAGCATCACCGGCAGGGTGTACTTGGATCCGTCGTTGAGGAAGATCAGCGGGGCGAGGTACTCGTTCCACGAGGTGAGGAACGAGAACAGCGCGACGGTGACCACGCCGGGCATGACGATGCGCAGCGACACGTGCCGCATCGCGCCGAAGGTGCTGGCCCCGTCGACCAGTGCGGCCTCCTCCAGTTCCCGGGGCACCGACTCGAAGCTGTTGCGCATGAGGTAGATGCCGAACGGCAACTGGAACATGACCAGCACCAGCGCGAGGCCGATGAGGCTGTTCTGCAGGCCGAGGTGGCCCAGCACGATGTAGAGCGGCAGCAGGATGGTGGCGTACGGGACCATGAGGATGCCCAGCGTGGTACCGAACAGCAGCGTCTTGCCGCGGAAGGTGAACCGCGCGAAGCCGTACCCGCCGAGCACGCAGACGGCGACCGCCAGCACTACCGTCAGCGCGGACAGCAGCACGCTGTTCAGCAGGTACGTGCCGATGCCCTGGTCGAAACGGGCGAGGCTGCGGTAGTTGGCGATCGACAGGCTGTGCGGGAACCAGGTCGGCGGCTGCTGGTTGGCCTCGGCCTTGGTCTTGAACGAGTTGAGCAGCGCCCACACCAACGGGAACAGGAAGGCGACCGCCAGCACGGTACTGGTGACGTGGAACAGGCCGCCCCGCGCGGCCCGCGCCGCGGTGTCGCCGCGACTGCGGCGGCGACGGGTCGGACGCGTGGGCGCCGGAGGCACCGGGGTGATGGTGGCGGTCACGAGTTCTCCCGGTTGCGCAGCAGGCGGAGTTGGATGAAGTTCAGCAGGATCAGGGCGACCAGCAGGACGACCGCCTCGGCCGCGGCGTCGCCGAGCCGGAACGACTGGAACGCCTTGTTGTAGAGGGCCAGCACGACGGTCACCGTGCTGTTGTCCGGGCCGCCATGGGTGAGCACGAAGAACTGGTCGAAGGCGAGCAGCGATCCGGTCACCGACAACACGGTCAGCAGCGCGAGGGTGGGCTTGAGCCCCGGTACCGTGATGTAGCGCAGCCGCTGCCACGTGGACGCGCCGTCCACCCGGGCCGCCTCGTAGAGCTCGTTCGGGATCGACTGCACCCCGACGAGCAGTACGAGCACCTGGAAGCCGATGAACTTCCACACCACCAAGGTGATGACGCTGAACAGCGCCTTGCCGGGCGTGTCCAGGAAGCCGACCGGCTTGTGGATGAGGCCGACCGCCTCCAGGATCCGGTTGAACACGCCGAGCGAGTCGCTGGAGTCGACCCACCACATCGTCGAGGCGGCCGCGGTACCGACGACGTAGGGCAGGAAGAACGCCGTGCGGTAGAAGCGGGTGCCGCGGCGGTGGCTGTTGGAGATGGCGACGAGGGCGAACGCGATCGCGAACAGCACGACGGTGGTGATGGCGGTGTAGAGCAGGGTGAAGCCGATCGCGCCGACGAACCGGTCGTCGTGCGCGAGGTTGCGGTAGTTGTCCACGCCGTTGGGAGTGGGCGACGCGAGCAGCGGCCAGTCGGTGAACGACATGTACACGAGGATCGCCAGCGGTACCAGGAACAGACCCGCGACGATGACCCCGGTCGGTGCGACGAACATCAGTCCGGTCAGCGGGCGGCGCCCGGGCGAACCGGGCGCCCGGCGCACCCGGCGCCTCGTCGGCGCCTCGTCGGTCGCCGGTTGGCTGGCGGCGGTCACGGACAACCTCGTCCTCCCCCTTCTCCTCCAGGGGCCGGTCGCTGCGATGCGACCGGCCCCGGTTCACCACTAGCCCGCGGCGTCCAGGCCAGCCTGGATCTTCGCCTGCCCGTCGGAAAGCGCCTTGTTGACGTCGTTGCCGTAGATCGCCGCGCGGATGGTCTCCACCCACGGACCGTTGGGGTTGTTGAACAGGTCGCCGAACGGCAGCGCGAACGGGGTGTGCCCGTTCTTGAGACCGTCGGCGATCAGCTTGGTACGGGGGTCGGCGGCGGTGTACTTGTTGCCGCTGAGGTCGGTGCGGCCCGGCAGGTCACCGTTCTTGGCGATGATCTCGACCTGGGCGTTGTCGTCGAGCGTCCACTTGAGGAAGTCCCACGCCTGGGCCTGGTGCTTCGAGGTGGCCGCGATGCCCGCCACGTCGCCGCCGATGAACGTGGAGGTCTTCGAGCCGTCGGGCGCCATGAGCGGCGTCACGCCCCACTGGAAGCTGGTCTGCTTGAGCAGGTCGCCCACGATCGGGGAGCCCAGCGCGAGCATGCCGACCTTGCCGGCCTCGAAGTTCGCCGGCCAGGTCGAGCCGTCCTGGGCCTTGTCGCTGGAGTCGACCAGCTTCTCGTCGGTCAGCTGCTTGTACAGCGTGAAGACGGCCTTGAACGCGTCGTTGTTGATGTTCACCTTCTTGCCGTTGTCCGGCAGGATGTCCACCCCGGCGGCCCAGGCGTACGGGAACAGCGTGTAGACGCCGCAGCCGCCGCAGCTTCCGGCGATGTCGAAGCCGGTGACGCCGTTGCCGAGCGCGGTGATCTTCCGGGCGTCGGCGAGGATGTCGGCGAAGTTCGCCGGCGGCTTGTCGATCCCGGCCTTCGTGAAGAGGTCCTTGTTGTAGAAGAGGACGGACGAGTCGAGCTTGTGTGGTACCGCGTAGATCTTGCCCTGGTACGTGGCGACGGTGATGTGCGACTGCGCGATGCTGCTGAAGTAGGGGAGCGCCTTGATGTCGGACGTGATGTCGGCGAACAGCCCCTGCTTGGTGTAGTTCGGCGTGTAGACGACATCGGAGGCGAGGATGTCGGGCAGGCTGTGCGACCCGGCCGCCGCGCCGACCTTGGTCAGGTAGTTGTCGTTCGGGATGATGGTGAGCTTTACCTGGTTCTTATGGCTCTGGTTGTAGGCGTCGACCAACCGCTGGCTGAACTGGTCGGTCGCGGAGCGCACCCACATGGTCAGCTGGGTACCGTCGTCCGGGTTGCTGCTGGTGGACTTGCTCCCACCGCTGCCGCAGGCGGCAACGGCCAGCGTGAGTGCGGCGGCGACCGCCGCCACGCTGAGAAGACCGCGTCGGCGCGCGCCCGCTGGAGCGGCCGACCGGTCCGTGCCAGGTGCCATCTCTTCTCCTTCAGGTAGAGCCCCGGCCGCGGCTGGTCCGGCGGAAAAGTTTCCGTCAGACCGCCTTGTAGGACAAGGCTTTCCGGGACGATAAGTCGCCGTGTATCCACGGTCAATCCCCTCGACAGACCGGTCTGTCGGGTGGGCTATTGCGGAAACTTTTCCGTCATGGTTAGTCTTCGACCACGCTTCGGAAAGGGGTGCGTGGTGGCGCAGAGACGGCGCAGCGCGACGGTCACGGTCAACGATGTCGCGGCGCTCGCCGGCGTCTCGCCCGGTACCGTCTCGAAGGCCCTCAACGGACGCGGCCAGCTGCGCCCGGCCACCCGGCAGAAGGTCGTGTCCGCGGCCGAGCAGCTCGGCTTCCACGTCAACCTGCTGGCGCGCGGCCTGCTGCACGGGCGCACCTACACGGTCGGCGTGCTCACCACCGACAGCTTCGGCCGGTTCACCATCCCGGTCATGCTCGGCGCGGAGGACGCCCTGGGCGCCGGGCAGATCTCGGTGCTGCTGTGCGACGGGCGCGGCGACCGCATCCGCGAGCAGCACTACCTGCGCACGCTGCTGGCCCGCCGGGTGGACGGCATCATCGTCACCGGGCGCACCTACGAGCCGCGGCCGTCGCTCGGTGTCGACCTGCCCATCCCGGTCGTCTACGCGAGGGCCCGTTCCGAGCGCGCCGAGGACCTGTCGCTGATGCACGACGACCGGCAGGGCGCCGCACTGGCCATCAACCACCTCGTCTCCACCGGGCGGCGCCGCATCGCCCACATCACCGGGCCGGAGCGCCACCTCGCCGCCCGGGAGCGGGCCGCCGGCGCCCTGGCCACCATCGAGGCGGCCGGCGAGACGATGGTGCTCGGCGAGCCGCTGATGGGGGAGTGGAGCGAGCGGTGGGGCCGGGAGGCGGCCACCATGCTGATGCGCACCGGCGAGGAGTTCAACGGGGTCTTCTGCGGCAGCGACCAGATCGCCCGCGGGGTGGCCGACGCGCTGCGCGAGGCCGGCCGGCGGGTACCCGAGGAGGTCGGCATCGTCGGCGTGGACAACTGGGAGGTGATGGTCGAGGGCTGCCGTCCTCCGCTGACCACCATCGACCTCAACCTCAGCGAACTGGGCCACACGGCCGCCACCAAGCTGCTGCGCGCCATCGAGGGGCACCCCCTGGAGCAGGGCGTGCAGCTCATGCCGTGCCGGCTCGTGACCCGCCGCTCGACCGAGATGTCCGTCGGATAGGCCCATCCGCCAACCGCCTCACAGGCCCTGCAGGAGCCGGTAGTACGCCTGGTTCCAGCGCAACTGGTTGGTGAACTCGGGCAGCCGCGTCGAGGCGTCGATGGTCAGCAGCTCCACCCGGGCCATCTCGGCCAGGTCGCGCACCGCCTCGATGCCCACGGCCGTCGTCAGTACCGTGTGGTGCGCGGCGCCGGCGGTCAGCCACGCCGCGGCCGAGGTCGGGAAGTCCGGCTCGGGACGCCACACCGCCCGGGCGACCGGAAGCCTGGGCAGCGGCTCGTCCAGCGGCAGCACCTCCACCACGTTGGCCGTCAACCGGAACCGGTCGCGCAGGTCGGTGAGGGCAACCACGACGCCGGATCCGGGATCGGCGTCGAAGACCAGCCGCACCGGGTCCTCCCGGCCGCCGATGGCCAACGGATGGATCTCCAGCGTGGGGCGGGAGATGGTCAGGCTCGGGCTGACCTCCAGCATGTGCGCGCCGAGGATCTTCTCCTCGCCCGGTACCAGGTGGTAGGTGTAGTCCTCCATCAGCGAGGCGCCGCCCGGCAACCCCGCGCCCATCACGTTCGCCGCCCGTACCAGGATCGCGGTCTTCCAGTCGCCCTCGGGCCCGAAGCCGTACCCGTCGGCCATCAGCCGCTGTACGGCCAGACCCGGCAATTGGCGCAGCGCACCGAGGTCCTCGAAGGTGGTCGTGAACGCGGCGAAGCCGCCCGCCTCCAGGAACGTCCGCAGCCCCAGCTCGATGGCGCCCCCGTAGCGCAGCGAGGAGTGCCGCTCCCCGCCGGTGCGCAGCTCCGGCACCACGTCGTAGAGGTCCTGGTACTCCTCGACCAGGTCGTCGATCGCCTTGTCGCCGGCCGCGTGTACCGCTTCGGCGAGCTCGTTCACGCCCCACGTGTTGACCTGTACGCCGAAGCGCAGCTCGGCCTCTGTCTTGTCCCCCTCGGTCACCGCGACGTAGCGCATGTTGTCGCCGAAGCGGGCCAGCCGCAGCCGGCGCAGCGCCGCCCAGCCGGCGGCGGCCCGCGCCCAGGTGCCGATGGACGCGCTGACCCTCGGGTCGGTGCAGTGGCCGACCACCGTCTTGCGCGCCACGCCCAGCCGGCTCAGCAGGTACCCGAACTCGCGGTCGCCGTGCGCGGCCTGGTTGAGGTTCATGAAATCGAAGTCGATGTCCGCCCAGGGCAGCTCCACGTTGGCCTGGGTGTGCAGGTGCAGCAGCGGCTTGTCCAGCGAGTCGAGCCCGGCGATCCACATCTTGGCGGGGGAGAACGTGTGCATCCAGATGACCAGGCCGATGACCCGCTCGTCGGCGTTCGCCCGCTGGGCCGCCGCCCGGATCGACTCGGCGTCGGTGAGCACCGGCTGCCACTCGACGGTCACCGGGATGTCGGCGCAGCCGTCGAGGGTGCCGGCGATCTGCCGGGACTGTTCGGCGACCTGGCGCAGAGTCTGCTCGCCGTACAGGTTCTGGCTGCCGGTCAGGAACCAGACCTGGTACCCGGACAGGTCCGGAACGATGCTCCTGCCCACGTGATGTCCTTCCGGTCGCGTCGGGTGCGTCAGCCGTAGAGGGAGTCGATCGCCGCCGTCGCGACCTCGCGCGGCGCCCGCGGCGTCGGGTCCGGCGGAAGCCGGATGCCCGTGGTGGCGGGCGTGCCGTCCATCACGCCGTGCCGGTACTCGCTGACCGCCGAGCCGAGCTC
>Ga0207661_10003202_pt1 | contig 11342 bp, 9 predicted proteins | sample KBSC713LmetaG_FD_184337 | JGI IMG/M metagenome (GOLD analysis project Ga0207661, IMG submission 184337) | Corn rhizosphere microbial communities from Kellogg Biological Station, Michigan, USA - KBS C7.1-3L metaG (SPAdes) (version 2) | ecosystem: Host-associated > Plants > Roots > Rhizosphere ... | reverse complement strand
GATGTCATGGGCGGGCAGGTGAAGCTGTTCTTCTCCAACGGATCGTCGGTCGTCGGCCTGATCCAGGGCGGCAAGGTCAAGGCCATTTGTCACACCGGCAAGGGCCGGCTGAAAAGCCTGCCCGACGTTCCGCCGGCCTCCGACACGTTACCCGGCTTCGAGGCCTATGAATGGAACGGCGTGTTCGTGCCGCATGGCACACCGCCCAGCATCGTTCGCACCCTCAACGGCACGATCAACGAGGCGATCACCGCGCCTGATATCAAGGAGCGCTTCGAGCAGCTCAATATCGAAACGCGGCCGAACACGCCGGAAGAATTCGAGGCTTTCGTCAAGGATCAGATGGAGCGCTGGGGCAGGGTGGTGAAGGAAGCCAACATCAAGCTGGGTTAGTCGCAGGCCAGCGAGCTCACCTGCTACGCGGAACAAATACGTCACATCCGCGTTGCTTTTCTCCGCTTGTTTCGGATCCATCACCCGCAAAGAGGAGGCAAGCCATGCGGATCGTCGTCATCGGCGGCACCGGGCTGATCGGCTCGAAGACCAGCGCCATTCTTAGCCAGCAAGACCACGAGGTTGTTGCCGCCTCGCCCAAGAGCGGCGTCAACACCATCACCGGTGAGGGACTGAAGGAGGCCATGGCCGGCACAAAGGTGGTGATCGACCTCGCCAATTCGCCCTCATTTGAAGACAGGGCGGTGCTGGAATTCTTCGAGGCCTCCGGCCGCAACCTTCTTGCAGCGGAGGCCGAAGCCGGCGTTGCCCATCACGTCGCGCTCTCGATCGTCGGAACCGATCGCTCACCCGACAACGGCTATTTCCGCGCCAAGGTCGCGCAGGAGAAACTGATCGTGGCCTCCGGCATTCCCTACACCATCGTCCGCGCCACACAATTCATGGAATTTCTCGACGCCATCGCCGCTTCGAGCATGGATGGAAACGTGGTCAGGCTTTCGCCCGGACTGTTCCAACCGATTGCCGCAGACGACGTTGCCGCCAACGTTGCCGATGTGGCGCTCGCGGCGCCGCGCGGCGGCATCGTCGAGATTGCCGGCCCCGAACGCGCGCCGTTCAACGAAATCATCGCCCGCTATCTGAAGGCGATCGGCGACCCGCGTCAGGTCGTGAAGGATCCCGAGGCCCGATACTGGGGCGGCCGGGTCGAGGAGTTCTCGCTCGTGCCGCTGGGCGACGCGCGCCTCGGCCGCATCGGGCTGGATGAATGGGTCCGCCACCAGCCACAGGCAGGAGCCTGACCCTGCATCCGTCAGGCGAAGGGCAGGGCGGAGAAATTTTGCAAAGAAGGATCTTCTTTACTTGACGAAATCATAACTGTGCGGTTATACCATATATCAATAACCAATAAGTTATTGATCGCGCATGTCAACCGGCCACGATACGCTCTTCAGAACACTCGCAGATCCGACCCGGCGGGCAATCTTCGAGCGGCTCTGCCGCGAGGGAGAGCAGACCGTCGCTGCGCTGACCGCGCAGGCCGGCGTTTCGCAGCCGGCGGTGTCAAAACATCTCGGGCTCTTGAAGCAGGCCGGGCTGGTGCGCGATCGCCATGAAGGCCGCCAGACGCACTACAGCGCGCAGCTGAACGCGCTGGCGCCGCTGATCGACTGGACGAGCGACATGACCCGGTTCTGGGAGGGCCGGTTCGACCAGCTGGAAAATTTGCTGAAGAGGATGGACCAATGAACAAAGCCGCGATCCAAACACGCTCCGTCATCGTCGAGCGCGAGTTTCCCTGTCCGCCGGAAAAGCTCTGGCGCGCGCTGACGCAACCGCATCTGATCGAGGAGTGGCTGATGAAGAACGACTTCAAGCCGGTCATCGGCCACCGTTTTAATCTGCGCGGTGAATGGGGCGGCGTGCTGGATTGCGAGGTGCTCGCCATCGAGCCCAACAAGGAGCTGTCTTACACTTGGAATCTCAAGCACGACGACGCGGCTTTCAACCTGCAGAGCGCGGTGACATTCACGCTGACGCCAACCAGCGATGGAACTCACTTACGCATGGAACAGTCGGGCTTCCGCCCCGATCAGAGACAGGCCTTTGGCGGCGCCCAGGCCGGATGGCAGCAGTTCTTCGCAAAGCTGGATCAGCTCTTGGCGCGGGAAGATTGAATCCTGCCGCGATGCCCATGCTGTGCCGTGCCGACCACAAGGTCGGCACGGCACAGAAGCTTATGACGCAGCAGAATTAGTGGATCATCCTCGGCAGGTCGAGGATGGAAGATTGTTCAAGTCAGACGATCTTGATCGACATGTCGGCCAATCCATCCAGCTTGCACAGCAACACATCGCCTTTGACCACAGGACCCACGTTTTCCGGAGTTCCTGAATAGATGATGTCGCCGGCCTTCAGCTCGAACGCTTCGGACAGTTTTGCGATCTGCTCGGCGACGCTCCAGATCATCTTGTCAAGATCGGATGACTGCCGCACCTTGCCGTTCACCGCGAGCGAGATCGCACCCTTGGTGAGATGGCCAACTTTCGAAACGGGGTGGATCGGCCCGAGCACCGCAGCATGATCAAAGCTCTTGCCAATCTCCCAGGGCTTCTTTTCTGCAGCCATGGCATTCTGCAGATCGCGCCGGGTCATGTCGAGGCCGAGCGCATAACCATAGACATGGTCGAGCGCCTGCTCGGGCGAGATATTGGTCCCGCCCGATTTCAGCACTGCCACCAGCTCGACCTCATGATGGTAGTTCTTGGTAAGCGAAGGATAGGGGTGGTCGGCAACCACACCGATCGCGACATTCTGGATCGCATCCGTCGGCTTCTCGAAGAAGAATGGCGGCTCGCGATTGGGGTCCGAGCCGCGCTCGATCGCATGCGCGGCATAGTTGCGGCCGATACAATAAATGCGGCGAACCTGGAACACTCCGGCCTCGCCAACGATCGGAATGGTCGTGATTGGCACATCAAAGATCGGCTTCGGCCCCGCCTGTGCGGCAGCCGGCGTCGCTTCAGAGACGGCCGCCGCGGCGACCGCACCGGTCGCAGCAGCCAGCAAATGGCGACGGGATGTATTTCGCATGTTCTTCTCCATAAATTTCCAGCTCCATAGATTGGCCCCGCGCGGTGACGTACGAAGCCGCAAAACAGAGTGCCGAGCTCAGTGCGCCAGCGGATTGGGCCGCATCTGCACTTTGAACACTTTTGGATAGGCGTCCTTGCCGCCCTCACCGTGGAAGTTCGCCCGCGTGCCCGACGTGGTCCAGATGCCGCGGCCCTTCCAGCCGGCAGAGGGATCGTCGATTCGTCCGTCGACATTCTTGGTGAAGAAGCCAAGCGGATACGGCACGCGCATCGTCACGAACTTGCCCTTAACAAGCGCCAGCAGCGATTCTTCGCCATTGGCACATGCAATCGGCACATTGGCGCCGAGACCGAGGACGTTGTAGCGGTCAACCCACACATAATAGGCATGGTTGGCGCTGCCTTTAGGATCCAATCCCTTGAATTGGGGGCCAGGCATTCGGTAGACGTGCCAACCTTCCGGACATTGCTTGCCTTCCGCCGTGGTAGGACCGTTAAGCGGGCCCTTGCACAGCTTGCGGTCGAAGCTTGCAAGGTGACCGCTCGACAGCACCGTCCAGACCACGCCGTCGAGGCCGATATCAATGCCACGCGGGCCGAATGTGCCCTCCGGTGGCTGATAGATCTCTGCCAACGCCGTATTCGCTGGATCTGGCCCGGGCATCACGCGCACGATATAGCCGGGCTGATCGATACGCGAGAAGCCGGGGCCCATCGACTGGCCCCAGATCGCATCGTCCACCGGGCTCGGCATGATGCCATAGAAGGAGGCGGCAACGCGCTTGTCCTTGGTCGGATCGAGCGGATCTTTGGGGCCGACATACGCGTCTCGCTTGCCGTTACCGTTGGTGTCGATCACCAGCGCGGTCCAGCCCTGCGAGGCTACGCCGTCATGTGTCTCGCGAAACTGCTTGACGTTGAGCCAGCCGACAATGCCGCCACCGAGGCCAGGTCCTCCCGCGCTCATCCAGAGCGTATCATTGGCATCGTGCCCGAAATAAAGGTGATGGGTCGAGAAGCAAGTGTTGATCAGGTCCCATTTCCCGGTCGTGGGGTCGAAACGCGACAACTGGCGCAGTGAGGTCGCTTGCGGATCGGCCTTGGCAGAGGGATGGTTCGAGCCCTGCTTGCAGTAGTCCGGATTCTGCGGCGGCCGCAGGCGCGCGGTGAACCACACCTTGCCGTCTTCATCCATCATCACATTATGGATGCTGGTGTGCCCGTCCCAGATCGCCTCGTCGCCCCAATAGGCCGAGGGGCCGTGCGGCACATCCGCAGACCCTTCCATCTTTGGATCGAGGTAGGGCTCCTTGATGGTGGAGGCGACGTTCTTCACCGGATCAAGCGTCGGGATCAGGTCGGTGCTCTCCTCGGGCGATCCGTAAATCAACCCGTTTGCATTTACACGCGGGTTGCGCTTGTCGGTCGAGATGGCGTCGTGCTGGTAGTGCTTGGGCGAAGCCCAGTCCCACATCGTGACGACGACATTGCGTTCGATACCCTTCGGCCGCTCCGGCTTGTCGAAGGGCAATTCGCCAGCCGCAATCCGGTCCGTCCATTGCGAAAACAGGTCGTAAACCTTGTCCGGCCCCATGCTGCCGAGCGCGGTCGCCATGTACTCCATGGCTTGACCTGCCTGGGTCCGCATTGCCCATGCTGTCTTCGAGTCATGCCCCTCCATGAAGAACTTCGGCACCTCGCGAATACCGCGCGAGCCCAAGGCGTGGCAGGACTGGCACATGTTCTTGACCGTATCCACCCACTGCGCCTGGGACTTCATCGTCTCTGGCATCTTGTTGCCCGCGTCGCCAGTTCCCGGGAATTCGGACGCCGCGGGAATCTGGAGCATCGAGTACCAGTACATGCCCGGGTAAAGCTGCGCTGCGGCGGCCGCCGATGCGGCAGGTTTCACCTTGAAGTCGACAAGCTTACCGGGGCGCGCGTCAAGCTGCGCGCTGTCGGTCAATCCATAACCGCGGACCCATACCTTGTAGTTGGCGTCCGGTAGATCGGGAATGACAAAGCGACCCTGGTCGTCAGTCACCACCACTTTGGCATATTTGGTCGGAAGGTCTTTTGTTTCGGCGATGATCCAAACACCAGCCTCTGGTCCTTTTGGACCGCTAACCTCGCCGCCTATGTCGTGCGCGCCGATCTCCACGCCCGCGCCTAAAGCAACGCTCGTGCTCAACAATACCGTCAGTACCGTCGCTCCAAGCCATCCAGAGATAATCCGCTTCAAATTGCCCCCTCCCGCTATGCTCCGGCTAAAATGTCAGAACGACTCGCCCGAGGAGTTTTGGCTTACTCGACCAACCGTCAATTTGGCTATGCATTCGTGAGCTAGCTGTCAGTACGCTTCGACAGACCTAATTGACGGACGGGAGAGCTTTGGAAGAGAGGAGAGAGCACGCATAGCGTCGGTCTGGTCCCGTCGCGGGATTGGCTGGAACTGCAACGCCTGCGTGAGATCACCGCCGACTACAACGACATGATCTGCGTGGCGGCCGGTTCTTCACCTTCACGCGGCTGCGGCCAAGCCAGTGGAAGAGTGCACGCACTCTGAACGCCATCCAGCGGCTGCATGGGGAGTTCGAGCGACGGATCAAGACGCAGACCGTGCTGCCATCAGCGGACACCGCGGCATCAACACGCGCAAGGTCGATGGCTGAAAAACGCTCGCCACAAAGCCGATCGATCGGCCAATTGACCTGGCCGCCTAATCAGATGGCTTCGCGATGTCGGAGATTACACTACTCCGGCTTCCAACCACGTCTCGACGGCGCCCTGGATTGCGAGGTGCTCGCCATCAAGCCCAACAAGGTGCTGCTCGCCGGTCTGTATCTATTCGTGCTGCCAAATGCCGCCAAGGGGTGGCGTGGGCTTAGTATGTGAGCGGAGCGACGACATGAAGAAAGCGACGGCGGCAAAGAAGACCAGCGCGAAGAAGACACAAGCAGGCGCCTCTCCCGCGCGGCTGATCGATGGCAGGATCAAGGAGCTCGGTGACTGGCGGGGCGAGATGCTCGCCCGCATCCGCGCCCTCATCAAGCAGGCGGACCCCGACGTGGTCGAGGAGTGGAAGTGGCGGGGCGTTCCGGTGTGGGAGCACGCCGGCATCATCTGCACCGGCGAGACCTACAAGAGCATCGTGAAGCTGACTTTCGCCAAGGGCGCCAGCCTCAGGGACCCCGCGCGCCTGTTCAATTCCAGTCTCGAAGGCAACACCCGCCGCGCCATCGATATCCACGAGGGCGACAAGCTCGATGAAAAGGCCTTGAAAGCGCTGATTGTCGACGCCGTGGCGCTGAATACGTCCAGAGCCAGGTAGGCGGCAGCCGCCCGCAAGAAAAGAAAATATGCCGGTGGCCTGTCGGTTCCGGGGCGCTCCGTTCGTCTTTCAGCCAGTGCAAGCCGTCTTGGAGCTCAGAAATGGGAAATTCTCGCTATCGCTGGGTGATCGTCGCGGCCGGCGGCCTGCTCGGCTGCGTCGCGATCGGTGGCATGTTTTCGCTGCCGGTCCTTTTGAAACCCATCGCGCAGGATACCGGCTGGTCGATCACCGGGGTCTCCAGCGCCATGACCATCGGCTTTCTGGCGATGGCGCTGACCAGCATGATCTGGGGCAACTTGACCGACCGTTTCGGTCCGCTGCCGGTGGTCCTGACCGGCTCGATCGTGATCGCGGTTAGCCTCGCGCTGGCGAGCCGGGCGACCTCGCTGCTTGCCTTTCAGTTCGTCTTCGGCGTCATGGTCGGCGGTGCCACGGCGGCGATCTTCGCCCCGATGATGGCGACCGTCACCGGCTGGTTCGACACCCATCGCAGTCTTGCGGTGTCGCTGGTCTCGGCCGGCATGGGCATGGCGCCCATGACCATGTCGCCGATGGTGGCCTGGCTCGTCTCCCACCATGACTGGCGCACGACGATGCTGATCCTTTCCGGCGTCGTTGCCGCGATCATGATCCCGGTCTCGCTATTGGTGCGCCGCCCGCCGGCGCTCGCCGCTGCGCCTGCCGCGCCGGCCGCTGGCGCCGCGCCGCCGGCGGAGATGTCGGTGCAGGAGGCGCTGCGCTCGCCCCAATTCATCATCCTGATCGCGACCAACCTCTTCTGCTGCGCCACCCATTCGGGCCCGATCATCCACACCGTGAGCTACGCCATCTCCTGCGGCGTGCCGCTGGTGGCGGCGGTCACGATCTACAGCGTAGAGGGCTTTGCGGGAATGTTCGGCCGCATCTTCTTTGGCATCGCCGGCGACCGCCTGGGCGCGAAGCGTGTGCTGGTGACGGGCCTGCTCGCGCAGGCGTTCGGCGCGCTCGGCTACGTGTTCGTGCGCGAGCTCGCCGGGTTCTACGCCGTGGCGGCGGTATTCGGCTTCATCTACGCCGGTACCATGCCGCTCTATTCGGTGCTGATCCGCGAGAATTTTCCGCTCCGGATGCTGGGCACCGTGATCGGCGGCACGTCGATGGCAGGAAGTCTCGGCATGGCGACCGGTCCGCTCGCCGGCGGTTTGATCTACGACACCTTTGCGAGCTACGCTTGGCTCTATATCGGTTCCTGGGCCTTCGGACTTGGCGCCTTTGCGATCCTGCTGACGTTCCGGCCATTTCCAAAGAAGGTCGTGGTTGAGCCCGTGCCGGTGCCGGCATGAGCGGCCAGGGAGTTCAGGACCATGGCTGACGCATTGGACCTTTGCGAGGGCAGCGATCGCATGGCGCTGCAACCCCGAGATTCCGCGAAGCTGAAATGGATGCAGCGGATCGGCTGGGGCGTCACCGCGCTCATGATCGCGTTCCTGCTCTTCGACAGCATCGGCAAGCTCGTGCTAGAGCATCATGTCGTCGAGGCAACGACGATGATCGGCTACCCTCTGGAGGTCATCCGTCCACTGGGGCTCATCTGTCTTGCCTGCACGATCCTGTACGGGATTCCGCGCACATCGATCCTGGGTGCAATCCTCCTGACCGGATATCTCCGCGGCGCCGTGGCCAGCAAGGTGCGCATCGAGGATCCCATGTTCAGCTCCGTCCTGTTCGGGGTCTATTTCGGCGTCCTGATCTGGGGCGGGCTCTATCTGCGGAATGAGCGGCTTCGCGCACTCATTCCATGGAGCCGCGACTGACCATCGCCCTCCCACAAGGGAGGGCGCCAGCGAGACGCCAAGACGCGCCACGTTGCGGCAACGTCGGATCCCTCCTCGGCAGGCGTCTCAGCGACGCGCCGCCGCGCGCCGGGGCCTCGCTGACGATCGTCCGCGGACCGGCCTTGCTTGGCGTCTGCCTTGCTGGTTTCTCACCGGTGTTGCCGTCTGATGTCGCGGGATCGGTGCCGGACTGGGACGACCGGCCGGTTTGGCCTGCAGGCCGCGCAAGACCTTGCCGATCTGCCCGACCGTAAGAGACGGCAGAAACTTGTCGTCCTTGACGATGTCCATGGCCTGCTTCCTGCTCAGGGCTCCGCGGCGGGTGATGTTCCTTTCGCCGTTGCCGATCTGCCAGGCGCTTTCCCACAACACGGCGAGCAGATGCGCGCCGTCCTGCATCACGCCGATGGTCTTCTTGCCGAACAGCGACCACAGCTTGGTGGAAGCCGCCTTGCCGCCCTTGCCGACGTCGACATAGGCCTGCACGATCTTCAAAGGCGGCAAAGCCTTGAACGTGTTGCGCATCAACTCCACCGTCGCGATTGCGGCATCGCGGCCGCTCGCCACCAATTGGCCTTGTTGCACCTTCGGCGTTTGCTTCAGGCCCTGTAGAATGGCGTCGCGATTGGCGAAGATCATTGCATCTTCGTAGGCGCTGTGGACGCCCTGTCCCAACGGCTGAAGCTCGCTCTGGCCAGCCTTCTTGCCTTTCGTGAAGACGTGTTTGACGGGTGTCCTGGGATCTCCATCGTGCAGGAAGGAGATATGCAGGGGCTGACAGGCATCACCGACATAGTGCGCCAGCACGCCCGCGGCACAGACGAATTTCTCGGCCTCGCCGTTCTTCGCGAAGTCGCACATCTCGTCGAATATCTGCCAGACCCGGAAGGGCAGCAATCCCCTGCGGTCTTCCTTGATCTTCTCGTCGGTCAGGATGTCGGTGACGCTGTCGTAAAACTTTTCCCAGACATTGGGGTCGATGTTCGCCTTGACCTTGGTGAGGTCGAGCAGGGTTTTGCCTTGTGGATCCGGCTGATCCATGTCGGCAAAGTGGTTGGACCCTTCCGACGGACGCGCAAAACCTTGCTTGGCGACGCGCGGCTTCCAGAAGAAGTCCGGAACATCAGCCATGGGCACGAACGGCTCGCTTCCCATGCCCTTGAAGTCGCCTTTCTTCAGCGCTGCTTCATCGTGGCTGATGATCTCCAGATTGTTTTCCATCAACGTCTTCAGTTTCGGAAAGCGGCCGGACAATGCGACCAGGGTCCGCGAGGCGATGGAGAAATGACCGAGCGCACCCCAGGTGTCGGGTTGGTCGACGTTCCAATCGCGCACGATATCGACCTCGAGCATCGCGCAGGTGCGCGACAGCAAGGTTGCGAGCGCAAAGCTCTGCGGCGGGGCCTTCGTCGCCGAATCGAGCATGTTGCGGCCCCACTGCATGGCCAGAGGCAGAAACTGATCGCTGGTCGGCTGATGCTTCTTGCCGGAATTCTTGTTGCTGACCGGCTCCAATAGCCAGAGTGCGCCCGAATCGCCCGGCAACGTCGCGAACTTTGGCGGCGCCTCCTTGCTGGCGGACCCCTGAGTCCTTGGGCCAATCAAGAGGTCGGTGACGAACTCAAATCCCCCAGCTGTCTTGTAGCGGTAGAACAGGCCTTGGATTTCGCCCAGCATGGTGCCGCTCGCCGCGCCAATGCCGCGCACATTGCACCCAACCAGTGAAAGCGAAAGACGGGTTCCGGAATAGTCCGCAACTGGTCCCACTACGCCGAGATCCTTGACCACCGTGGTCCAGCGCGAAATATCGTCGATCTCGACCAGGCCGACGTCGAGATTGACGAAGGTATCGCTGACCGAGAAGTTTGGGTAAAGCGAGGAGAATGGAATCCGCGTCAGCTGTTTGGCGGCGGACTCTCCGATCCTGTCTTCCGTTTGTGCCACGATCGCGCTGACCGGCTCGCCTTCCTCGCCCGTGACGTGGCGATTGGTGAGGGCGTAGAACTTGTGGCCGTCACTCACGAGGCAGGCGATCGTGGCGAGATATTTCTGTCCCTGCACGGTGGCGATCAGTGGACTGCCGGGTCCGATGTTGTTGAGCGGATGGAAGATCTTGTTTGGTGCCTCGATCGGCGTCGTCGATTCCTTCGGAGCCTCGATGACACAGATCGGCACTTTTGACCCATCGGGCATGAACACCGTGCTCGGCACCAGAGCCTCGGGCCGGGATTCGAATTCCTTCGGATCCTGCCACTCCGACACGAACACCAGTATGCACGGCCAGGAGTAGGGCCTCACTTCGGAATTATCGAGACGACGCTCACCCGTGCCGTGATGTTTCTTCTTGTCGTTCGGCCAACTGTCGCCCTTGCGGATCCGGTAGCGACCAATCGCCGTCGCCACCACGTTTGGGTGTCGCATCAGGTGAATATGAAACAGTTCGCGCGCGTCGATGAGATTTTTCAGCGAGAGATGCGCGAAATCACTTTCATCGGATTGAAATTTCGACAGGTCGATCTGAGGCGAGGAGTGCAACATGGGACGTCTCCAACGAATGAGGTTTAAAATCGAAGAAAGCGCGTCAAACGAGAACAGGTGGCGACTGAAAATGCCCTGACGAATGGTCCGGCCTCCAAAAGTGCATCATGAAACAGGTGCAACTACAAGAGGTTTGGGGGATGAAAACCTCAGACTCCAACGAGGACACGCACGTAGCGGTTTGTTGTCGAGGCAGACGCGTTGGCCGAATGTCCGGGAGCCGCAGGTATGCCATGTTGTTGTGGGCTTGCGCGGCGAGCTCGACCGACGCTATGACTGCGGATGTCCGAGTAGACCGGCTGAGCGAGGAAGTGATGTCACGCGTGTCCATCAAGAGCAGGGACGATTTGCCGCAGGAGGTTAAGCCCCTCTGGGACAAGATGACGACCTATGGCGCGTTCGAGAACCAGGCGGGCGTCATGGCGCACCGGGCGCCGATCTTCAAGCACATGTGGTCGCTCCTGGTCGATCTCGCCGAGGAGGCCGTGGTGTCGAAGCGCCATCTCGAGCTTGCGCTGGTGACGGTCTCGCTCCTCAACAAATGCGATTACTGCGTGTCGCATCACGCGCCGAAGCTCTCGATCCAGGGAGTTTCGGAGGCAGGCG
>Ga0207661_10003198_pt1 | contig 11348 bp, 7 predicted proteins | sample KBSC713LmetaG_FD_184337 | JGI IMG/M metagenome (GOLD analysis project Ga0207661, IMG submission 184337) | Corn rhizosphere microbial communities from Kellogg Biological Station, Michigan, USA - KBS C7.1-3L metaG (SPAdes) (version 2) | ecosystem: Host-associated > Plants > Roots > Rhizosphere ... | reverse complement strand
ACGGTGAAGAAGTCTCCGCTCGAGGCGCCGAAGGGCGCGCTGGGTGAGGGCACCTACCAGGCCAAGCATATCATCATCGCGACCGGCGCGCGGCCGCGCGTGCTGCCGGGCCTCGAGCCCGACAACAAGCTGATCTGGACCTATTTCGAGGCGATGGTGCCGGAGCGGATGCCGAAATCGCTGCTGGTGATCGGCTCAGGGGCAATCGGCATCGAGTTCGCCTCGTTCTTCCACACCATGGGCTCGGAAGTCACCGTCGTCGAGGTGCTGCCGCAGATCCTCCCCGTCGAAGATGCCGAAATCGCGGGGCTGGCGCGCAAGCGCTTTGAGAAGCAGGGCATCAAGATCATGACCTCGACCAAGGTCACGAAGCTCGAGAAGAAGGCCGACAGCGTGGTCGCCACCATCGATGATGGCAAGAGCCAGCAGACCAAAGAGTTCGAGCGGGTGATTTCTGCCGTCGGCGTGGCCGGCAATATCGAGAACCTCGGCCTTGAGAAGCTCGGCGTCAAGACCGATCGCGGCATCATCGTCATCGATGGCATGTGCCGGACCAATGTGCCCGGCATCTATGCCATCGGCGATGTCGCCGGTGCCCCGATGCTCGCGCACAAGGCCGAGCATGAGGGCGTGGTCTGCGTCGAAGCGATCAAGGGCCTCAACCCGCACGCCATGGACAAGAACCTCATTCCCGGCTGCACCTATTGCAATCCGCAGATCGCCTCGGTTGGGCTGACCGAAGCAAGAGCGAAAGAAGGCGGCCGCGAAATCCGCGTCGGCCGCTTCCCCTTTGTCGGCAACGGCAAGGCGATCGCGCTCGGCGAGGACCAGGGGCTGATCAAGGTCGTCTTCGACAAGAAGACCGGCCAGCTTCTCGGCGCCCACATGATCGGCGCCGAGGTGACCGAGCTGATCCAGGGTTATGTGGTCGCGATGAATCTGGAGACCACCGAGGAAGAGCTGATGCACACAGTGTTCCCGCATCCGACCTTGTCGGAAATGATGAAGGAAGCCGTGCTCGATGCCTACGGGCGCGTGCTGAATATTTGACGCCGCTGTCGTCACCGCCGTCATTGCGAGGAGCGCAGCGACGAAGCAATCCAGATTGTATCCGCGGAAATAGTCTGGATTGCTTCGCTTCGCTCGCAATGACGAACAACAACTTTCTCGAAAGAAGAAAACAGTGAAAGACAACGACAACCTCACCATCGAACGCCCGAACTTCGTGACCCATCTCGAATGCGCGATGGAAGGCGATCACTATCCCGCCAACGAGGTCCACAATCTCTCGAAAGCCGGCAAGCCGCTGCTCGTGCGTTACGACCTCGCGGGCGTGAAGAAGGCGCTGACCAAGGATGCATTGAAAGAGCGTCCCGCCGACATGTGGCGCTATCGCGAGCTGCTGCCGGTGCGCCAATGCAAGGACATCGTCAGCCTCGGCGAGGTCATGACGCCGCTGATCCGGCTGCCGAAGCTCGCCAAGAAGCTCGGCGGCGGCGAGATCATCGTCAAGGACGAGGGGCGGTTGCCGACCGGCTCGTTCAAGGCCCGCGGCCTCGTGATGGCGGTGTCGATGGGCAAGGCGCTCGGCATCAAGCACATGGCGATGCCGACCAACGGCAATGCCGGCGCGGCGCTGGCAGCTTATGCGACGAGCTGCGGCATCAAGACCACGATCTTCTGTCCCGCCGATACGCCGGAAGTCAATGTCAGCGAGATCGAGCTGCAGGGCGCGACGGTCTACCGCGTCAACGGGCTTATCGACGATTGCGGCAAGATCGTCGGCGAGGGCAAGACGAAAGCCGGCTGGTTCGACACCTCGACGTTGAAGGAGCCGTACCGCATCGAAGGCAAGAAGACGATGGGTCTCGAGCTTGCCGAGCAGCTCGGCTGGGACGTGCCCGATGTGATCTTCTATCCGACCGGCGGCGGCACCGGCCTGATCGGCATGTGGAAGGCCTTCGCCGAACTGGAAGCCATTGGTTTCATCGGAAGTAAGCGTCCGCGGATGGTTGCGGTGCAGGCGGCCGGCTGCGCGCCGATGGTGCGCGCTTTTGAAGCAGGCACCGAGCACGCGCCGCGCTGGGAGGATGCGCACACCATCGCCTCCGGCATCCGCGTGCCACAGGCCGTAGGAGATTTCCTCATCCTGCGCGCGGTCCGCGAGAGCAAGGGATTTGCCATCGCGGTGTCAGATGAGAAAATTTCTGCCGCCCTCAACGAAGTCGCGCGCCAGGAAGGCCTGCTGCTGTGCCCGGAGGGCGCTGCGACCTACGCCGCCTATCAGCAGAGCCTCGCCGATGGCCGCGTCGGCAAAAATGATCGCGTCATGCTTTTCAATTGCGCCACGGGCCTTAAGTATCCGCTGCCGCCGGTCACGCGTACGCTCGACCGCTTCAAGCCGATCGACTACGCGAGTCTGTAGGGCCGTCATTGCGAGCGAAGCGAAGCAATCCATTGTGCCGCAGGTTGGATTGCTTCGTCGCTTTGCTCCTCGCAATGACGTAGGGAGGCGCTGGAGGGTGTATGACTCTTAGATCAGTTCTTGCAGCTATCGTCTTTCTATTTTCCTTTTCCGCTTCCGCCTCCGCGGAAAACTACCCCGCCCATCCCATCACAGTCGTGGTGCCATTCTCCGCCGGCGGTCCGTCGGATGCGATGATGCGCATCCTCGGCGAACGCATGAAGCTTTCGCTCGGCGAATCGGTCCTGGTCGAAAATACGACAGGTGCGGGCGGTTCGATCGGCGTCGGCCGCGTGGTGCACTCGGCGGCGGATGGCTACACCATCGGCTTCGGCCATCTCGGCACGCATGTCGCCAATGGCGCGATCTACAGGCTCAATTACGATCTCGTCGCCGATCTCGAGCCGATCGTGCTGCTGCCGAGCAATCCCATGGTGATCGTCAGCAAGAACGCGGTGCCGGCAAAATCGCTGAAGGAGCTGATCGACTGGCTGAAGTCGCGACCGCAGCCGGCGACCGCCGGCACCGCGGGCGCGGGCTCCGGCAGCCACATCGCGGGCCTCGCTTTCGAGAGCGCCGCCGGCGTCAAGCTGCAATATGTGCCCTATCGCGGGACGGCGCCGGCCTTGAACGATCTCGTCGCCGGCCAGATCGACCTGATCGTCGATCAGACCTCGAACTCGATCAATCAGATCAGGGCAGGGACTATCCGCGCCTATGCGGTGACCGATTCCGAACGCGTCGAGCAGGCCCCGGATATTCCGACCGTCGACGAGGCCGGCCTGCCCAACTTCCACATGACACTGTGGTCCGGGCTGTGGGCGCCGAAGGGAACGCCAAAGGAGATCGTGGAGAAACTCAACAGGGCCACGCTCGACGCGTTGAGCGACCCGGAAGTGCGCAAGCGGCTCGAAAATCTCGGCCTGCAGATGCCGCCCGCCGACAAATCGACGCCGGAGGCGCTGGGAGCCTGGCAGAAGTCCGAGATCGCCAAATGGTGGCCGATCATCAAGGCCGCCAACGTCAAGGTGGACTGACGACAATCTGCCTCAAATCGTTCCGCTTTCCGTCCCTTTCGATTCCCTGGCAAGGCCGATACCATGGGTTCCATCCGAGGGAGCGGACATGGGGAGAGCCCCAAGCAAGAAGCGGCGCGCAAGCAAAGGCTCAAGGCGCGGTAGTTCGCCCCCGAAGGCGAAGCAGGCCGCAGCGAAACGCGCCGGAAAGATCGAAGCCAGGGGTGCGGCCAAGCCCGGCCGCCGAAGCGACGCCGCGCCGGCCGCCGCCAAGGCGGAAATCGCAAAGCTCTCCCGCGAATTGAGCGAAGCGCGGCAGCGTCAGGCCGCGATGGCGGAAATCCTCAACGTCATCGCAAGCTCGCCAGATGACGTGAAACCGGTCTTCGACGCCATCGTTCGCACCGTCGTGCGGCTGGTACAGTGCGATCGCGCCTTCATCATGCGTTGCGACGCCGACTCATATTATTTGGTCGCGACCGCGGCGCGCGATGGATCTTTCGTGGCGCTCGCGAATTCCGTGCGCATCGATCCGGCGGTCAATTTTCCCTCGCGCGCTATCGTTTCGAAGAAGACGGTCTACTACCCCGATTGGTCGCTGACCGACCTGCCCGAACACGAGCGCAGGGTCCGAGATAGATACGGCATGAATTGCTCGGTCTATCTCCCGATGTTGCGCAAGGGTGAATGCATCGGGCTGTTTGCGCTCGCCTCAAGACAGGCCAACTCGTTCGACGAGAGCAGCATCGCGCTCGCCGAATCCTTCTGCGACCAGGCTCTGATCGCCATCGAGAACGCGCGGTTGTTCAACGAGACGAAGGAGGCGCTCCAGCGGCAGACCGCTACTTCCGAGATCCTGAGGGTCATCGCAAGCTCGCCCTCGGACGTGCAGCCGGTGTTCGACGCGATTGCCCAGAGCGCCTGCCGCGTGATCGGCGGCCATTCCTCGATCGTCACGCGCGTTGTCGGCGATCAGCTGCATCTGGCAGCATTCACGACCGCAACCGAAACTGCCAGGGAACTGCTGGCGCGGGCATACCCTCAACCACTTTCGTCGCCATCTCCGTTTATTTCTCCCCGGGTCGCGCGCACGGGCCAGATCGTTGTTTACGCCGACACCGAAAAGGAGGCCGAGGAAACGTCCAGGGAGCTTGCCCGCGCTCGGGGCTATCGCAGCCTGCTCTCTGTCCCCATGCTGCGCGACGGCACCGCCATCGGCACGATCAACGTGACCCGCGTCGAGCCGGGCGGATTCGGCGAAAACACCATCGCTCTGATGAAGACCTTCGCGGACCAGGCCGTCATCGCGATCGAGAACACCCGGCTGTTCAACGAGACAAATGAGGCGCTGGAACGGCAGACGGCGACGGCCGACATCCTCAAGGTGATCGCCAGTTCGCCCGACGACGTGCAGCCTGTGTTTCAGGCCATCGCAGATCGGTCGAACCGGCTGGTCGACGCCCTCTCGACGACGGTGTTCACACTGGTCGACGGCGTGATGGATCTGCGCGCGTTCACGCCTACCACGCCAGAGGCCGACGCAACGCTGCAGGCGTTGTTCCCTGCGCCGCTGTCGAATTTTAGCTGGGGCGAGTCGATCGGTAAGGGAAAGATGTATCGCGTCATCGATGCCGAACGGGAGCCACAACATCTGCGCGATCTGGCGCGGAAACGTGGCTGGCGCAGCTGTCTTTGTATTCCCCTCCTGCGCGACGGCAAGCCGATCGGCATGATCGGCCCAACGCGAGCAGAGCCGGGTCCCTTTACCGACCATCACGTCCAGCTGATGCAGACTTTCGCGGACCAGGCTGTGATCGCCATCTCCAATGTCGAGCTGTTCCAGCAGGTGCAGAACCGAACCAGGGAGCTCTCGGAGGCGCTGCAATTCCAGACCGCAACCTCCGATGTGCTGAAGGTGATCAGCCGTTCGCCGGACCAGCTGCAGCCGGTCCTGGACGCCATTGTCGAGACGTCGCGCGAGCTGTGTGGTTCGGATGCGTCCACGATTTTCCTGCTGCGCGAAGATGGCATGTTTCATTTTGCGGCAATGGTCGGAACGGCGCCGAAACATCTGGAAGATATCCGCACCAGTCCAATGAAGGTCGACGCGCACGGTTCGCTGTTCGGGCGCTTGCTCAAGCAAAAGCGCACGCTTCACTACGCCAATGTCATGGATGACCCGGAGCTGAGCCAGGGACGGACAGGGATTGGCGGACCGCGTGCGCTCCTGGTGGCGCCGCTCATGAACAAGGGGGAGGTCATCGGCGCGATCGTGCTGCGCCAGTCTCACGAGAAGCCTTTTACGGCGCGTCAGATCCAGGCGATCGAGGTGTTCGCCGACCAGGCGGTCATTGCGATTTCGAATGTCGGCCTGTTCGAGCAGGTCCAGGCGCGCACCAGCGAGCTCACCAAATCCCTCGACGACCTTCGCGCGGCCCAGGACCGTCTGGTGCAGACCGAGAAGCTTGCTTCCCTCGGCCAGCTCACTGCGGGCATTGCGCATGAGATCAAGAACCCGCTCAATTTCGTCAACAATTTCTCGGCGCTTTCCGCCGAGCTGGTCGATGAGCTGGACGCGACGTTGGCGCCGGTCACGCTCGAGGAGAGGACGCGCGGCGATGTCGGCGAATTGACCTCGATGTTGAAGTCAAATCTCGATAAGGTCGTACAGCACGGCAAGCGCGCCGACTCCATCGTCAAGAACATGCTCCTGCATTCGCGCGAGGGCACTGGCGAGCGCCGCAGCGTCGACATCAACGCTCTTGTCGAGGAGAGCCTCAATCTTGCTTATCATGGCGCGCGCGCCGAACGCTCCGATTTCCAAATCACGCTCAAGCGCGATCTCGACCCGTCCGCCGGCACGATCGAGCTTTATCCTCAGGAGATCACGAGGGCGCTGCTCAACATGATCTCGAATGGATTTTACGCGGCGACCCGACGCGAGGGCGAGGCCGGCGACGGTTTCGAGCCGACGCTTCAGGCCGCAACAAGAGGGCTTCTCGACCGCGTTGAAATCCGCATCCGTGACAATGGCACCGGTATCTCGGCAGACGTGAGGGACAAGATGTTCAATCCGTTCTTCACAACAAAACCCGCAGGCGAGGGAACGGGTCTCGGCCTCTCCATGAGTCACGACATTATCGTCAAACAGCACGGCGGCGCCATTGACGTCGAGACCGAGCCCGGCCGCTTCACCGAGTTCATCATTGTCTTGCCGCGCACGATTAATTTTGCGAGCAAGATCAAAGGGCCGGTATGAGAGGCGGAGCCAGCGCGAATACACAACAGGCAATACCGACGTGAACGGCCCGGCAAATCCGCCAAAAGTGCTGATCGCGGGTGCCGGCATCGGCGGGCTGGTCGCGGGACTATCGCTGCTCCAGAGAGGGATCGACGTCGAGATTTTCGAGCAAGCTTCCGAGCTGCGCGAGCTCGGCGCTGGTGTCCAGCTCAGCGCCAATGGCACGCGCGTTCTCATTGCCCTCGGCCTCGAGCAGGACATGCAGGCAATCGCCTCTGAACCCTCGGGCAAGCAGATCAGGCTGTTCTCGACCGGGCGAACCTGGAAGCTGTTCGACCTCGGCGCATCGTCGCGCAAGATCTACGGCGCGCCGTATTGGATGGTCCATCGCGGCGACTTTCACCGCGTGCTCGCCCGCGCCTTCAACATGCGTGCGCCGGGTCGGTTGCATTTGGGCTGTCGCTGCGTCGGATTTGAAGAGGACCGGGACGGCATCTGGCTCGGCCTCGCCAATGGCGAGAAGCGCCGTGGCGACGTCGTGGTCGGCGCGGACGGCGTTCACTCCGAAATTCGCCGACAGATCGGCGGCGACTCGAAACCCTTCTTCGCGGGCGTGGCGGCCTGGCGCGGCCTCGTGCCGATGGAGCGCCTGCCGTCCATGATGCAGCGGGACGTTGGCACCAATTGGGTCGGGCCCGGTGGCCATGTCATCACCTATCCCGTCCGCCGCGGCGAGCTCTTGAACTTCGTCGGCATTTTCGAAGGCGAGAGCTGGCCGGTCGAATCTTGGACCGAGCGCGGCACGCGCGAGGCCTGCGGCCACTGCTTTGCCGGATGGAACGAGGAGATCCACGCGATCATCGACAATCTCGATGTGCCCTATAAGTGGGCACTGCTCGGCCGCGAGCCGCTGGCGCGGTTCGTCGCCGGCCGTGCCTGTCTGCTTGGCGACGCCGCCCATCCGACGCTGCCGTTTCTGGCGCAGGGCGCCAACATGGCGATCGAGGACGGCATGGTGCTGGCGCGCTGTCTCGAAAGTTCTCCGCCGGTCGAGGCGCTTCAGCGTTACCAGGCGTCACGGCTGTCGCGAACGAACTCGATCGTCGTCAAGTCGGCCGAGAACGCCAAGCGCTTCCACAATCCCGCGCTCGCGCATGCCGAAGGCGCCGACGAATACGTTTCGCGCGAATGGCACGAGCAGCGCGTTCACGAGCGCTATGACTGGCTGTTCACCTACGATGCGCTGAGCGCGGCGATTTGAAAGCGACGCTCGTTTCGACGAGATGATGAGCTCTGGCTCTAATCCCGATCGATGCCCGCCAGTCGCTTGGAGCGGCCCGAAAATTCCTGGCGATCCGCCGCGTCGGCGCAGTCTGGAATTCTCGCTACCAGGCGGCACCGCGAACTTGATTGCCGCCGCGGATTCCCCATCGCTCGTGACCGCTCTGGGCAAGCATTTGGGTCTGGTCTTCGTGACATCGAGGACACCTGAACGTCAGGCGATCCATCCCCATTGATTTGGCGGCCATTGGCCAAGCCCCGCAACGCGGACAGGCCCGAAGAAGATCTTCAGCAAGCAATATCATGGCGAGCGATCTCCCAATTGAAAATGTGCCTGCCGCCGTCTTCAAAACTATTGAGTATTGGGCCCGTTCCTCTGGAACCCTCAGCCTTGTCGGTCATTACCCGCTAGAGGTGAGCGCAAATGACTGAGGTTGGTTTAAGCCCGCGTGAGGAAGCCCACGTGCAGCGGGCAGCGGATGAGGCCTATCGTGTCTTGACCGGCAACGACGAACTATTGCGCCGACCGCGCTTCGCCGAGAGCTTGCGCCAGATGACGCTTGCGGCGCCACTGCACGCCTTGACGATCGCCTTTCTGCTTGGAGTTCTTATCGCGCGACGACGGTGAGGCCGCTGGCTTGCGTCGACTGCTCATCGTTTTCTGCGCGAGACCGAGGAGTACGTTCGATGAGTAAGGCCACCACACGAACATCCGAAACCCCCGTCATCACGGTAAGCGATCTGATTGGCGAGCTATGCCGCTGGCCGGACAATGCCGTCGTGACCTTTCGATGTCCGCTTCATGGGCAACAGCTCTACTTCAACCGCATTGAGGGGCCAGCGAAAGGCGCCGTCGAAATCGAGCTTGAGCTGGCTGTAGAGAGTACCGCTGCTGGCGCCCGCAGGACCGCTTGATCGATACCGCGTGGCCGACGCCCGAGGCGTTCAAGCAAATTTGGGCCTCGCTTGAAGTCGTGGATGACCGAGCGGCGAGGGCCACAACGTCGTGCACAATCCCGATCTCTGGTCGGGGCCTGTCGACGAATATCTCAATTCGCTCCGTCACCGCCTGGCTTGCCGTTTTCGGCAAAGCTTTGCCGGCCTGGGAACCGCAAATCCAACCAAGCCTTGGCGTAGCCGGCATTGGGCGATCCAGTACGCAGCGCCCATCGGCTCACACAAGAGCTGCATCTCGAACACGGGTCGGCCGCCGGCAAGGTCGGCCGAGACGGGGCAACGGGAGTTGCCGCATTTTTCCTAAAAATGGTTGCCGTGGCGCAACGATTGTTGCGGCTTTACAACATACCGTGAACATTTGGCGTTCGCCACGGCGGCCTCTTGCTTGCGCCGCTTTTTAGCCACACCCCTCCACGAAATGATGTTTCGCAAGGAAGTTTGGGCCACGGCCTCGGGAGGAGGAGAACCTTTTTCGGGGTTCCGCCGTCAACGAGATGGCCGAGGAAACGAGCAAGTGATGGACGCCAAGACCAATATCAAGAACAGGCTTCCAAGCCGTCACGTGACGGAGGGCCCCACACGCGCGCCCCATCGCTCCTACCTCTACGCCATGGGGCTGACCACCGAGCAGATTCATCAACCGCTGGTTGGGGTTGCCTCCTGCTGGAATGAAGCCGCGCCCTGCAATATCGCGCTGATGCGTCAGGCCCAGGCCGTCAAGAAGGGGGTCGCGGCTGGCGGTGGCACGCCTCGCGAATTCTGCACCATCACGGTCACCGACGGCATGGCGATGGGCCATGACGGTATGCGCTCGTCGCTACCGTCGCGCGAATGCATCGCCGACTCGGTCGAGCTCACCGTGCGCGGCCATTCCTACGACGCCCTCGTCGGTCTCGCCGGCTGCGACAAATCGCTACCGGGCATGATGATGGCGATGATCCGCCTCAATGTGCCGTCGATCTTCATCTATGGCGGCTCGATCCTGCCCGGCAATTTCCGCGGCCAGCAGGTTACGGTGCAGGACATGTTCGAGGCCGTGGGCAAGCACTCGGTCGGCGCGATGTCGGACGAGGATCTCGACGAGATCGAGCGAGTGGCATGCCCGTCGGCAGGCGCGTGCGGCGCACAATTCACCGCCAACACCATGGCGACGGTCTCTGAGGCGATCGGCCTTGCGCTGCCTTACTCGGCTGGCGCGCCGGCGCCCTATGAGATCCGCGATTCCTTCTGCATGACCGCGGGCGAGCGGGCGATGGACTTGGTCCGCGCCAACCTCCGGCCGCGCGACATCGTCACCCGCAAGTCGCTGGAGAACGCTGCTGCCGTGGTCGCCGCCTCCGGCGGATCGACCAATGCGGGCCTGCATCTTCCCGCAATTGCGAACGAGGCCGGCATCAAGTTCGACCTGTTCGATGTGGCCGAAATCTTCAAAAAGACACCGTATATCGCCGATTTGAAGCCCGGTGGCCGTTATGTCGCCAAAGACATGTATGAAGCTGGCGGCATACCGCTTCTGATGAAGACCCTGCTCGATCACGGTTATCTTCATGGCGACTGTCTGACAGTCACCGGACGCACGATCGCAGAAAACCTCAAAAGCGTGAAATGGAACCCGCACCAGGATGTCGTGCGGCCGGCCGACAAACCGATCACCGTCACCGGCGGCGTGGTCGGGTTGAAGGGTAACCTCGCGCCAGAAGGGGCGATCGTGAAAGTCGCGGGCATGTCGAACCTGAGGTTTACCGGGCCGGCCCGTTGCTTCGACTGCGAGGAAGACGCCTTCGAAGCGGTCGAGAAGCGCACCTACAAGGAAGGCGAGGTCATCGTCATCCGCTATGAGGGCCCGCGCGGCGGTCCCGGCATGCGGGAGATGCTCTCGACCACGGCGGCGCTGATCGGGCAGGGCACCTCCGGCAAGATCGCGCTCATTACGGACGGCCGGTTCTCGGGCGCCACGCGCGGGTTCTGCATCGGCCATGTCGGGCCGGAAGCGGCCGTGGGTGGCCCGATCGGGCTGCTTCAGGACGGCGATATCATCGAGATCGACGCCGTCGAGGGCACACTTAACGTAAAATTGACTGAGAAAGAGCTTGCGGAACGCAAAACCAGGTGGCGTCCGCGCGAGACGAATCACACGTCGGGGGCTCTCTGGAAATACGCCCAGCAGGTTGGGCCGGCGGTGGCTGGGGCCGTAACCCATCCGGGTGCTGCGCACGAGAAACAGTGCTATGCGGATATTTGACCGTACCATTGTTGCGTTGATGCTGGGGACGATGTTGGCCGGCGCTCCCGCGTTTGCGTTCGATGGTGCTCCGGTCAATCAGCGCGATACTGCGATTCCCGGGGTGGCCGGGCAGTCGGCGGCGGTGGCCAAGAATCCCGCGACCTC
>Ga0207661_10003197_pt1 | contig 11349 bp, 9 predicted proteins | sample KBSC713LmetaG_FD_184337 | JGI IMG/M metagenome (GOLD analysis project Ga0207661, IMG submission 184337) | Corn rhizosphere microbial communities from Kellogg Biological Station, Michigan, USA - KBS C7.1-3L metaG (SPAdes) (version 2) | ecosystem: Host-associated > Plants > Roots > Rhizosphere ... | reverse complement strand
CGTCGTCGCCCATCGCCCATCGCCCGTCGCCCGTCGCCCGGTGAAAGGATTCCGTAAGCCGAACACCCTGGCTCTGGCCCGATTTCGTCCCATCCCTTTCTATTGAAAGGGTATGCGCCGTTCTCCCCGCCTGATCGGCACCGTCGGGCTCCTCGTCCTCGCCCTGGTCGTCGCTGCCGTCCTCGCCTATCAGGCTTGGGACGCAGCCGCCTCGCAGCGCCGAACAGCGGAAAGCACCCTTCACGACTACGCAAAGCTCGCCGATTGGCAGCTCACGCAGCAGGCGAAGAACGCCCTGCTGACCCAGGTCGTGACGTCGTTCATGCGACAAGCATCGCAAATCAAGCCGGAGTCCCTCGCGAAGACAGTGATGCCTCCCGCGGAAGTCGAGGACATCGCGCGCCAGGTGCTCGAGCCGTGGTGCGACTGTCTCGCCGGTATTCACTACTTCTTTCGCTACGACTGGGGCGACGGAACCTTCCGCACGACCGAGACGGACCTTCCGGACGCCGACCTCGAATGGGCTCGCGACACGATGGTCGCGTATACCAAAGCGCTCGGTCCCATTCGCGATCACATCCTCGCGTTCGGATCGCCGGATGGACGCTTTGGTCCACTGAAGAACCTCGGCGTCGTGTTCACGAACGACTCGTACGCGATGCTGTTCGGAGAGCGCAGCAAGAAGCCGGTGCTGGTGGTCTTCGTCGTCGCGCGCGACGCCGCCCGTGGGAATCCGGTCGTCGTCTACGGATACGTCACCGATCCGACGACGTTTCTCGCGCCGACGTTCGCCAACATTCGTGGAAAGGCAGGCGGAACGAGCTCGCTTCTGCCCGAGTCGCTCATCGGTAAGCTCTCGATCGATTCCATCCTCTCGATCTCCGTCACGACCCTCAGCGGCGCGGAAGTCTACAAATCGCCGGGGTGGGTTGCGCCACGATACAGCGCCGCGGACACCGTCGAGCCGAACTTCGGCCGCCTCATCATGCGTGTGAGTCTCAATCCGGCGTTCGCCGATATGCTCGTCGTCGGGGGCTTGCCTCGCTCGAGGGTGCCGATGCTCATCGCGCTGTTCGCGATCGCGGTCGGACTCCTCTCCGTGGCGCTCGTGCAGGTGCGGCGACAGCAAGAGCTCGCGCGACTCCGCACTGAGTTCGTCTCCGGCGTTTCGCACGAACTGCGAACGCCGCTCGCGCAGATTCGCTGGTTCGCCGAGCTGCTTCACCTCGGCAAGCTTCGGTCGGAAGACGAGCGCGTTCGGAGCGCCGGGATCATCGATCAGGAAGCGCGGCGTCTCACCTACCTCGTTGAGAATGTTCTAAACTTCTCGCGCGGCGAAAAGGGATCGAACCGCATCGCGGCCGCTCCGGGCGACATCGATCACGAGATCCGCGACGTCCTCGAGCTGTTCGCGCCCCTCGCGCGCGCTCGCAAGATGACGGTCACTCCATCGCTCGCGGCGACGTCGATCGTGTCGTTCGACCGCGACGCGGTCCGCCAGATTCTGCTCAACCTCCTCGACAACGCCGTGAAGTACGGCCCCGCGGGACAGACCATCACCGTCGGGTCGGAGATCGTCGGTGAGCGTGCGCGGATCTATGTCGAGGACCAAGGGCCGGGAATTCCACACGAGCAGCGGCAGCGCGTCTGGGAGCCGTACGTCCGGCTCAATCGCGAGGCCGAGGCGGCGACGGGCGGCAGCGGCATCGGCCTCTCCGTCGTTCGCGAGCTCGTCACGATGCACGGCGGCCGCGTTCGCGCCGAAGGCGCGCCGGGTGGCGGTGCGCGCGTCGTTTTCGAGCTGCCGCTCGCGCATTCCGACTCCGACGATTCATCGAACGACTCCTCAGCACCTGACTCCAACGTGCAACTCAAGGCGGTCCCATGACGTACTCAACGGTGATCGAGCACCGGCACTCGACGGACACCCCAGTTACCATGGCGCGCATTCTCATTGTCGAAGACAATCCCGATCTCGCGTACGGGCTCCGCACCGGGCTCGAGATCGAGGGCTACGAAGTGCAGGTCGCTGAGGACGGAGAAACCGGGCTGGATCGGGCCCGATCGTGGTCGCCGGATCTCGTCATGCTCGATCTCATGCTTCCCGGCATGGACGGCTATCGGGTTCTGAAGACGCTGCGCGAGGGCGGTTCGGACGTCCCGGTGCTCATTCTCACGGCACGCGGCGAAGAAGCGGACAAGGTTCTCGGCTTCCGGCTCGGAGCGGACGACTACGTCACGAAGCCGTGCGGCGTGCTCGAGCTCCTTGCCCGCGTCGGCGCGTTGCTCCGACGTTCACGTCTCGCCGAGCGGGGCGGGACGGCTGACGGGCACGAGCATTTCGGGACGGTGGAGATCAATCCGGCGTCTCGGACGGTCACGAAAGAGGGCACTGCAGTTGCACTGAGTCCTAAAGAGTTCGATTTGTTGTTGGCGCTCGTACGGCGACGCGGCGCGGTGGCGTCCCGCGTCGAGTTGCTTCGGGAAGTGTGGGGCCATCGCGTCGAAGTGGTGACGCGTACGGTCGACATCCACATCGCGGAGCTGAGAAGGAAGCTGGAAGATGATCCGTCGCAGCCGCGGCACATTCTGACGGTATGGAAAGCAGGGTACCGACTCGAGCCGTGATCGAATGAGCAACCTTCGACGACGTTCACTTCCAACCCCGCGCCTCTTCGTCGTGGGGTTGGTCGTTTCAGGGGCGACAGCGTGCCATAGCAGCGCTCCGCCGGCGACTAGACCGCAACCGGCGCCACCATCTGCGCCCGCCGCTCGCCCACCGGCAAGCGCCCCCGGATCCGTTGCGATCACGGTCAACAACGGGTCGACGCTCGCGCGTGCGATTCACGATCGCTACGCCGCCAGCGCGCCGAGGAACGTGACGTTCGTCCAGAAGACGACCGTCGTTCTGTCGAGCGGAAGCCAGATTACCCAGACGTGGTATACAGCCGGCGAGCTCCCGGGGCGCTGGCGCGTCGACACCGATCAATCGAAGGGCGGAACGCTCTACCTCGGCGACAGCACGTATCAGTTCACTGGCGGCAAGCTCGCGAAGGCGGATACGGGGATCAACGAGATTCTCTCGATCGCGTTCGACGTGTTCTCGCAGCCGGCCGTGAAGAGCGAGACGATGCTTCGGCGCATGGGAATCAATGCTGCGCGCTTTCATGAGACCACGTGGCGGGGGACGCCGGTCTATGTCGTCGGCGCGGAGCGCGGCGATTCGACGAGCAAGCAGATCTGGATCGAACGAGATCGGCTCATACCACTCCGCTTGTTAGAGAACACTCGGCAAGGGCGTACGGAATTCAGGTTCAGCGCGCACGCGCAGGCGGGCGGGCAGTGGGTCCCCGGAGAGGTCGAGCAGCTCGTGAACGGGAAACGACGTTTGGTGGAGCAGCTCACGCAGGTTCGGACGAACGTCTCGCTGCCGGATGCGCTGTTCGATCCGAAGCGTTGGGCGTCTGCTCCGCGATGGGCGGAGTGATCGCGCGTTTGGCGAACTGATCCGCTCGAGGCCCGGGCGAGCGCGCTTTCATTTATGAAAGTTTGAATTTGTGATTCGTCGCTTCCACATTCGTTGCGCCGAGCCGACAGAAATTCGTTGACAGGCGAGCAGAAAGTGGTAGAGTGCTCGTTCTCTCGGGCCAGTGCGAATTGTCTTGGGCCTGCGAACCCATTGTGGCCAAAACATTTGGCCGCCATGGCACAAAATGACACAGTTGGATTGACAGCCCCCCGGAAAGGGGTAGTCTAGGCTGATCGTTTCACATCTTGGGAGAAGCTGCATGTTTTTGACGAAATGCCGAAGCGGGCTGCTCGCCGTCGGACTTTTGTTCGCCGCCAATTCAGCCAAAGCCGACGTCATCTCATACACGCTCAACTATTCGGTTAGCGCCAGCTTTACCTGCGACCAGTACGTCGGCGTGAACTGCAGCGTCAGCGGAAATACGGTCACGCTGTTCGATAACGGCGGAAGCATGTCTTTCCAATTCATGCCTGCTACGGGTTCGGTCGTCTCGCGCAGCGACGCGATAACGACCTTCTCACTCGGATCATTTACGACCACGGTAACCGGTGGCTTCTCGGCGTTTCCGAAGGGCGCGAGCAACGAGGCGATCTTTTCGTCGGTCTTGGTTCTGTCGTTCACGAACGCCGACCCCACCCCGCCAATCAGCCTGCTCGGAGGGTTCTATCGCGATGCCGGGAATACCTCCGGGCGGTTTGTCGTGAACGGTTTCTCGTCCGTTTCGACGCCATCCCTTCCGAAGGGGTTCGGCGTTGGAGTCTGGTCTGCATCTCCCTCAGCGGCGGATGCTCATTTCAATATCGCGAACGGCAGCGCGGGCATTAGCGCGGCGACGTCGATTTCTCCCGAGCCGAGCACCATCGTGCTGTCGGCGTCTGGGTTGGGAATTGTCGGTCTTGTCAGCGTCAGGCGGAGACGTCGCTCGGCGTGAGCAGACCGAATAGTGAGCTAAAAGAGCGGCGCGCGATTTTTGGCGCGCCGCTCTTTTTTCGTGAATGAAAGGGCGAGCTCGCGTTGACAGTCCACCGGAATCCGGTAGTCTAGGCTCTTCGACTCACCTCTTTGGAGTTGCTGCATGCTGACGAAATGCCGAAGCGGGCTGCTTGCCTTTGCGACCGCGTTCGCTACAGGCGCCGGTCTCGCGCGGGCGCAGGAAGCGAAAGGATCGGGCACCGTCGTCCTCCGCGCGGCTCGCGTCATCGACGGGACCGGTGCGGCGCCGATCGCCAACGGCGTCGTCGTCGTGACCGAGGACAAGATCGTCGCCGTCGGCGCTCAGGGCTCCGTCTCGATTCCCGCCGGCGCTCGCACGATCGACCTCGGCGACGCGACGCTGCTGCCCGGATTCATCGACGCGCACACACATATCATCGGGCGCGAGCTCAATGATCCGCAGGCTGGTGACGCGGCGGTCAAAGACTTCGACGCGATGGGCGCGATCATCGGCGTCGCGAATGCGCGCAAGACGCTCCTCGCCGGCTTCACGACGATTCGAAACGTCGGTGCGCCGGACTTCGACGATATGGCGCTGCGCAAAGCGGTCACCGAAGGATTCGTCATCGGGCCCCGCATGCAAAACGCCGGTCACGCGATCGGCATCACCGGCGGACACTGCGACGAGAACGGCTACAAGCCGGGACTCATGGACGGGAATCCGCGCACTGGCGTCGCTGACGGTCCCGATCAGATTCGCGCCGCGGTTCGGTATCAAGCGAAGTATGGCGCTGACGTCATCAAGACCTGCGCGACCGGCGGCGTGCTCTCCGAGGGCGACGCGGTCGGCGTTCCCCAGTACACGTATGAGGAGCTCAAGGCACTCGTCGACGAAGCGACAAAGCTCGAGCGCAAGGTCGCGGCGCACGCGCACGGCACGGACGGAATCAAGATCGCCGTACGCGCCGGCGTCGCGTCGATCGAGCACGGCTCGTTCCTCGACGAGGAAGGCGCCAAGATGATGGCGGAGCGCGGCACGTATCTCGTTCCGACGCTCAGTGCCGGCGAAACCGTCGAGAAAGCAGCGAAAGCAGGCGTGCTCAAAGGCCTGCGCGCGGAGAAGGCGTTGGCGGCGGCGGCGGCGATGCGAAACGGGGTAAAGATCGCCGTTCGCGACGGCGTTCCGATCGCGCTGGGCACCGACGCCGGCGTCGGGGCGCACGGCACGAACGGTCATGAGTTTTCTCTCATGGTCGACTGGGCGGGCATGACACCCATGCAATCGATCGTCGCCGGAACCATGGGCGGCGCGAAGCTGCTCGGCTGGGAGAAGCGGGTGGGATCGCTGTCGGCCGGGAAGCTTGCCGACATCGTCGCGGTACCGGGCGACCCGCTGCGCGACATTCACGTCATGGAGAGGCCGAACTTTGTGATGAAGAACGGCTTCGTTTATCTAGACGCTAAACAGAGAGTTCAGCCGTAGCGATGCGACGAACGAAGGAGGCATGAAAGTGAATGACTCTGCGCGATGGGCATACGGCGCACTTGCGGTGCTCATGATCGCGTTTCTCGCCTGGAAGCCGCTGAAAAGCCCGTTCGGTTTCGTCGTGACGTTTGCGATCGGCTACTGGCTCATCGGCACGTACATCTATCCACTTCCGATGCCGCGGCTCCGCTGACGCGATCGGTGCGTCAGCCGCTATGGTCGGGTCGCGCGATCCGGCGCGGCAGGTTGCACCACGTTTGCGGTCGCTGCTTTCACCGCGGCAACGTCAGCACCGATGTCCTTCCCGTCAGTGCCTCGCCCTTTGAACGGCGACGTCGCCGCGAGTGACATGCCGTCATTGGCGAACCCGATTGCCGCGATCGACTTCGGAAAGAAATTCCCCGCCGGCAGATAGTTTTGATAGTTGTCGTAGCACGCGATGACGTTGTTCGTGAACGTCGACGGAGGAACGGTGAGCTTCGACCACGCCATCTGCATGCTCACCTGATACTGATTTGGTGAACAGCCGCCGGTGATGTTGTTCCTCACGATGTGATTCGGCAGCGGGAACGTTCCCCCGGGCCACATCCAACTCGGCGCCGACGGATTGATCAGCGTGTTGTGCTCGATCGTCAGCGACGGAATGATGTTCTGCACGAGGAAGCCATACCCGCCGCTGCCGACGCTCGGATCTGCGAGCCCGGTGAACACGTTGTTGCGGATCACGAGGCGCTGCATCGGAATCGACGGCGTGCTGTATTTGTCGGTGAGCTGAAATCCGGCGGCAACGTTCCGAACGAGATTTCGCTGAATGGTGACGTCGGTGACGACACACCACGTGCACCGGCCGTTTTGATTCACCGACCATAGCACGAACGCCCAGCCAAGCTGTGCTTGCGGCCACGCGTTCTCGAGCACGTTACCGTCGATGAGGATGCGTCGGCCGGATTTGAACTCGATGAGATTTTTCTCGAGCCACTTGGCCGCCTTCCACGCCATCGGCCGCGTGATGTGGTTCCCACGGATCTCGATGTCGCTCGGAACGAGGTTGTCGATCCCCGGATCTGCACCGCCCGCGCCGAGTACCTCGGTCGATGCCTCGAGATAGTTGTTGACGATCTTCGTTGGGCCATTGGCGTTCCACCACCAGATGGCCTGCGAATCGAATCGCTCACTGTGGCACTCGGATACGTACGAGTCGATGAGCGCGAGGCTGTCGCCGTTCGCAGAGATGCAGCGATGGATGTCCTGCTTCGGCCACGAATGGATGTACAGCCGATCGAACACGATGTTGCGCGGCACCTTCTCGTTTGTGTTCGCTGAACCATCACCTACATCGATGAGGTTGTCGGCGGCCGCGACTGTTTGATCGTTCGTGACCTCGAGGCCCGTCACGCGCCATCGCGTCGCGCCCGGCGCCACGCTGATGGCGGCCCGCTTCCCAGACGCGACGATGCTCGCGAGCGAGGTCGATGGCGAGACGCGGCTCCCTTCGTTGGGAAGTGCGCACGCCGACGCGAGCTCACGCCACTGCGGTCCCACGCTGCCCTTCAGTGTAATGCTCGAGTATTTCGCACCACACGGGACAACGATGCGGTCACCGCCTTTCGCGGCATCGAGCGCTGATTGAAGGTTGCCCGACGCCGCAACGTTGACCGTCCGCACCGGCGTCGGTCGTGTGGTGACGAGAAGTTTTGGGAGCGAGACCGGCGACGTGTCTGGCTGCGTGCTGACTGGTAACGTCATGCTCACGACAGCTTTCGGCCGCGCGCTGTGTCGGCTCGCGATGAAGCCAACAGAAAGGGCGCCCACCAAAGCAGCCGGCCCAAGGCGAAATATCACGTTCATTGAATTCTCATCCTTTCGAAAATCTATCGGGCCGAACGCGAAAGGGGCCGTCTCGCTCACGAAATTCTGACACGAAAAGTCCTTTTCCTTAGTGCGACGAGCACTCCCGAGCACGCTTTGTGCTCCATTAGAATGCGTTTAGTCCGCAAGCCGATCTCGCCGCCGTCGGCGCCATTTGCGATCTGACCACCACCACACGGTCACAATGCCGCTGACTTACCTCATCGATGCGAGTCGTCGCATCATCATTGTTCGCGCGTCCGGAAGCCTCACCGAGGACGACCTTCGATCGTCTCGCATGCTCATGCAAGGCGATCCCGCGTTCAATCGCAACTTCAAGCAACTCTTCGACCTCCGCGCTGTCACGGAGGTCGTCGTATCAATGCCAGCGATGGCGAGACTCGCGGCGTCCTCGTCCTTCACGCCGGGCGTCCGACGCGCCTTTGTCGCGATCAGCGACGCGCAGTACAACATGGCGTGGACCTTCGCGCAGCTGAGCGAACCGCACGACCAGCTCGTCCACGTCTTTCGCGACTTGTCTGTCGCGGAAGCGTGGCTCATGGAAGGCACCGCGCTGCGTGCGTCCATCAACAAGCCTCGCGTACCGCATCCCGACCAAACACCGGGATCGAACGACAGTCAGTTCTCCGGGATGTAGCTCGACGCATCGAGACCGTCGAGTTGTTCGCCAAGCTTTTCGGCGGACGTCGCAGGCTCGTCGCAGGTATAGCCGCGGCAAACATAGGCCGCGGCTTCGCCACCGCGAGCATCTCGGCCACTCAGGAGTGCAATCGAGTCATCATCGCGCGGCACGCCGCCGGCTAGGACAAGCGCCGGGACGTAACGCGTGGCCGCCGCATGCCGCAGCTCGCCGAACGCTTTGGAGCCGACGTCGCCGACGATCGCTAACTCGACGGCGCCGTTGATCAGCATGTCGGCGACGCCGAGCAGGTGGCCGAACGCCGACGGGTATCGCGCGATCGCCGGCGCGAGCGTCTCGACGACGTACGTCGCGCGCCGGCGAGCGTCGACGTCGTGCAGCACTTCTGCGAGCCGTACCAGAAGGTCGACGGCGAGAGACGTTCCCGATGGCACTGCATTGTCCGTGACTTCTCTCGGGCGCGTTATGAGCGTTTCGTGATCGGACGCCGTGTCATGAAACGCACCCGTCTCGTCGCTCCAAAACCATTTCACCGTCGCATCTGCCATGTCCCTCGCGCGGTCGAGCCAGATCGTCTCGAACGTCAGCTCGTAGACGGCCAGCGCAGCAAGCCCGAGCGAGGCGTAGTCCTCGAGATATCCCGCGATTCGCGCCTGACCGCTTTTGTACGACCGGAGGACGCGACCGTCGCGACACAGCACGCGGAATAGAAACTCCGCACTCTCGACCGCGACACGCGTGTACTGGACGCTCTCGAAGGCACGCGCTGCCTCGGCGATGCCGCGCACCATGAGCCCGTTCCAAGACGTTAGTATTTTCTCATCGCGTCCAGGCCAGACGCGTTTGGCGCGTTCTACATAGAGTTTCTGCTTTGCGCGCGCGACGATGGCCTCGACGTCCGATTGCGAGATCGAGAACTGTTTCGCGACCGTCGCCGCGTTCTCGGCAACGAAGAGGATGCTGTTGCCTTCGAAGTTGCCGTCGTCGGTCACACCCCAGAGCGCGCGCGCGACCGGAGCGTCGTCACCGAGAAGAGCGTCGAATTCGTCCGCGCTCCAAACGTAGAACTTTCCTTCGTGCCCTTCGCTATCCGCGTCGAACGAGGAATAGAATCCGCCTTCGGGCGACCGAAGCTCACGCACGGCCCAAGCGATCGTCTCCTCGACAGTGCGCCGAACGTCGGAGGACTTCGACGCTTGCCAGAGATGCGCGCCAAGGCGAACGAGAAGCGCGTTATCGTACAACATTTTTTCGAAATGGGGCACGAGCCAGATCGCGTCGACGGTATAGCGCGCGAAGCCACCGCCGATCTGGTCGTAGATCCCTCCCTGCGCCATTCGCGCGAATGAGTTCAGCGCCATGTACAGCGCATCGGGATTCGACCGTCGTGCCGAATAGCGAAGCAGGAAATCGAGCGCCATCGTCTGCGGAAATTTCGGTGCGCCCTCGAAGCCGCCGTTCTTCTCGTCGTAGCGTCGTTCGATCGCATGAAATGCCGAATCGAGAAGCGTCGGCGACAGCGGGCCGGCGCTTCGCGTTTCTTCCATTGCTGCCGAGTACATCTCGCGAACCGTTGATGCGGTTCGCGCGACGTCGGCGGGCTTCGTCCGATATGCGTTCGACACCGACGTCAGAATGCGCGCGAATGACGGCATTCCCTGTCGGTCCTCCGGTGGAAAGTACGTTCCGCCGTAGAACGGCACGCCGTCCGGGGTGAGAAACATGGTCATCGGCCAACCACCATGACCTGTCATCGCCTGCACGGCCTGCATGTAGATGCCGTCCAGGTCTGGACGCTCCTCGCGATCGACCTTGATGTTGACGAACCGTTCGTTCATCAACGCGGCCGTCGCCGCATGCTCGAACGACTCGTGCTCCATCACGTGGCACCAATGACACGCCGCGTAGCCGATGCTGAGCAGAATCGGTTTGTCCTCGGTCTTCGCGCGTTCCAGCGCCTCCGGTCCCCAGGGGTACCAGTCGACCGGATTATTGGCGTGTTGGAGGAGGTACGGACTCGTCTCGTTCGCGAGGCGGTTGGGCATTGTGAGAAGCGGGCTCGGTCATCAGTTTGTCGGGCACGCGACGCCACCCGGCGTCTCCCGGCCACACGCTCAAACTACACCGTTGCCACGCTCCAACTCGCGCGCCCACCAGCGTACGCCCGCCCACGACGACGTGTCCGTTGGCCGAGGAAAGTGGTATCGTCGGGCGATTCCTTGGTGGGCAGTGGTGGTGACGCTTCTCGTTCTCATCACCAAAGCGTTCGACATCGATCCGATCCGCGACGCGGCGCTCATGGTCCAACTCGGCGAGGCCCGACTGGACGTCTCGGCCGCGTATCTGTCGATCGCTCCGATCAGTGCGATTCTCGACACGCTGACCCTGCTGACGGTCGCGCAACACGTCGCGCTGCTCGTGTGGGCAATCGGGCTGTTTGCGGCGTGGCGAGTTCTTCGAAAGAATGGTTCGAGGGCGAAGCCGGTCCACGAAGCGATCGCCGCCGGCGTTTTTCTCGGAATCGTTTTGGTCGTGTATGCTGTCGGTGCGTTAACGCCTCGTCCGATGGCACAGCTCGCGATCTCAGATGAGACGGTGCTCGCCGTCGATTTCCACTCGCACACGAAGAACTCGCACGACGGCCGCTCCGGCTGGAGCGAAGACAAGGTGCGTGCCTGGATGACGGACGCCGGCTTCAATGCCGCTTACATCACCGATCATCGTACGTTCGAAGGCGCGGAACGGGGGATCGCGGCAAATCCGGGCGTCGCGGGGGAGGGCACGCTGCTCTTCCAGGGACTCGAGGTCGGGTACAAGGGCGAGCACGTGAACATCCTGAGTGCCGGCCGCCGATTCAAAGGAATTACCACGGCCGACCTTCGCGACATCGAT
>Ga0207661_10003195_pt1 | contig 11350 bp, 12 predicted proteins | sample KBSC713LmetaG_FD_184337 | JGI IMG/M metagenome (GOLD analysis project Ga0207661, IMG submission 184337) | Corn rhizosphere microbial communities from Kellogg Biological Station, Michigan, USA - KBS C7.1-3L metaG (SPAdes) (version 2) | ecosystem: Host-associated > Plants > Roots > Rhizosphere ... | reverse complement strand
CCCCACCCCCGCTGTTCGTCCCTGCGCCCAGGCCTGCCCTCGGTCGAAATCACCGCAATCCAACGCGGCCTGACGCACAATCGCTTTCACTTTTTTTTTCTTGGTTCGCTTTTCTTTCGCTTTCTCTGAAATCCTGAGAATCTAGCATAACTCGCATATCAACAACTACATACAGGCAAAACGGTGCTGAAAGCCAACCTGTCCGATTTGGCAGATTGGCGCCCGGCTTCGCATAGTTTTGGACCATACTCGACGTGTGCCTGCGCCCTGATCCCCCATCTCCCACGCCATCCATCGCCCGCAATGCGGAGCTCGCACCATAACCATTACCTACCCCACTCCTAGTGCACACCTCTTGGCTCCGCCCCAACCCGTAGAACTCACTCCAAAGTCACTCACCATGGTCATCGAATCCTCCCGCTAAAAAACCCGAAAACCCTTGAACTTCCCCCCAAAACCGCGATATATACAAGAACACCGGCAGGTCCGCCGGAACAATCCTGCTCACTCCGGAGGCTGCTATGCGCAACGCTGCCCGCTCTAACCTTCTCGTCCCCGAAGTGCGCGAGGTCATGGACATCCGCCAGGCTTCGGACTACCTGGGCATCTCGCCCGACACCCTCTACAAATACGCGTCTGAAGGCTTCGTACCCGCCTTCAAGCTGGGCAATCGCTGGCGCTTCAAGCGCAGCCGCCTCGACGAATGGATGGACCATCAGTCCGAAATCCAGTCCGGCGCCATCGAGCCCGACCAGAAGAAGCCCGTCAAGCCGGCCATGTAAGGGCCACCGCATCTCAGTCCTATGGCAAGTTCTCATGACGGTCCTGACGAGGACTTCACGATCTCCGACATTGCTCCCTATGTCCTGAAGGTCCTCCGCGATCGCGGGTATTTCGAGCGCATGGACGCGGATTTCTGGCCTGCGCATCTCGTTTCTCCAGAGCCTTGCGATCACACATTCCGCCGAACTGAGCGGATCCTTTCCCAACTCGACATGGACTCCGAAGATATTGAAGAAGCCGTGCTGGTACTCGTATCAAAGGGAGCCTGTTGCGATTGCGAGGTCCTCTACAACGTCGCCGAAGAGAGCAGTCTCAAGAGCAGGTATTGGCGTAGGCGCGCACTGGAGCTTGGCGACGATTCGGGCCACCAGAATCTCTGATCGCGCCAACAGCCTGAGGTTTTAGACTGGCTCCTACACCTCCATTGAGCGTCCCATGTACGAAGCTCCCTACGACGATCCCGAAATCATCGGACCCATCGGCTCGGACGTCATGGGCGCGCTCGAGCGATCGCGCTTCTTCGAGCGGCTCGACGACCGCCTCTGCCCTGCCGATCCCGCGCAACCGCGCACCGTGTGCGGCCATTCCTTCGCGACCACCATTCGCATCCTGCGGGATCTCGCCATCGACCTCAACGAGTTGCAGGACGTGATCGGATACTTCCGCGCGAACGGCGCCCACTGCGACTGCGAAGTGCTCGACAAACTCGCCACCCAGAGCCGTTTCAAAGCCCGCTGCGCAAAACAACAATAGACGTACGGACTAGCTCCGCGCCGCAGGCGGATCGTCGTCAGGCCCCCGGCGTAAGCGCAGTGGTCGTTAGCTCCGCGCCGCAGGCGGGACCTTCGTCAACTCCGCGCAGGCAGGATCGTCTTCAGCTCAGCGCGTATGCGGGATCATCGTCAGCCCCGCGCCGTAGGCGCAGTGTTTGTTAGCCCCGCGCTTCAGCGTGGGGAAGCTGGCCCCCGTAAGGACCGGAGTGCCGTAGGCACGGTGAATGTTAGCCCCGCGCTTCAGCGTGGGCCTGAAGAACCGAAGCCCCATTCTCGCGAATGGGGCTTCTCTGCGTAACGTCATCCGAGGGGCCGACCAGCGGGAGGCAGTCAGCCCCACCGCAGGTGGTGGTTAGTCGTAGTACTCGAGCCCGAGGTGCGTGATCAGGTCCGCTCCCATGATGTGGCGCAGCGTGTTCTTCAGCTTCATCGACTGGATGAACAGATCGTGCTCGGGATAGAGGCCCTCGCGCGTCTGCGGCGACTTCAGATAAAAACTGAGCCACTCCTGAATGCCGATGCCGCGCAGCTCCGGTGAGCGCTGCGCCAAATCGAGGAACAGCACCAGGTCCAACGCGATGGGCGCCGCCAGAATCGAGTCGCGGCAGAGGAAGTCGACCTTGATCTGCATGGGATAGCCGAGCCATCCGAAGATGTCGATGTTGTCCCAGCCTTCCTTGTTATCGCCCCTCGGCGGATAGTAATTGATCCGCACCTTGTGGAAGATGTCCTTGTAGAGATCCGGGTAGAGCTCCGGCTGGAAAATGTACTCGAGCGAGCCGAGCTTCGATTCTTCCTTGGTCTTGAAGGACTCCGGATCGTCGAGCACCTCGCCGTCGCGGTTGCCGAGGATATTCGTCGAGTACCAGCCCGACACGCCGAGCATGCGCGTCTTAAACGCCGGCGCGAGCACCGTCTTCATGAACGTCTGCCCGGTCTTGAAATCCTTGCCGCAGATCGGAGCGTTGTTCTTCTTCGAGAGCTCGATCATGCACGGCAGGTCGACGGTCAGGTTCGGCGCGCCATTGGCGAACGGGACGCCTTCGGTCAGCGCGGCGTACGCATAAATTTGCGAGGGGGCAATGCCGATGTCGTCCTTTTCGAGGCCCTTCTCGAATGACTCGATGGTCTTGTGGACATCAGTCGGCTCGAGGAAGATCTCCGTCGATCCGCACCAGATCATCACCACGCGGTCGACCTTCTTGCAGAAGTTGCGGATGTCTTCGCGGACCTGGTTGGCCAGGTCCATCTTGTTCTTGCCCTTTTTCACGTGCGTGCCGTGCAGGCGCTTCACGTAGTACTGATCGAAGACCGCGGGCAGCGGCCGGATGCCCTCAAGGTAGGGACGCAGTTGTTCGAGCGTCTCCTTCTCCAGAACCTTCGCGTGGGCTGCGCTCTCGTAGACATTGTCTTCGAAGATGTCCCAGCCAGTGAACACAATGTCGTTCAAATCGGCCAGCGGAGCGAAATTCTTGATCAGCGGCGAATTGTTGTCGGTCCGCTTGCCCAGACGAATCGTGCCCATCTGCGTGAGCGATCCAATAGGCTTGGCCAGCCCGCGGCGCACCGCTTCAACGCCCGCAATCATCGTGGTGGCCACGGCACCCAGGCCGACCACCATGACACCCAGCTTGCCCTTCGCGGGCGCTACCTTCTCAGCGGTCTTCTGGCCGCCTTGCTGTTCAGGAGACATCGTATTTCCTAACCCTTCCTTCGTTGAATAACAGTCATTGAAACTGCCCACTCAAGAGATGCAGCAAAGTCGGGAGTGAGCACTGCGCGTTCAGGCTTGATCTACCCTGGGCGCCTCGGCGTGCCTTGCGCGCTTCACGTGCGACCAGATGAACCAGATAAGGGCTGCCAGCAGGGCGATCTCGACCACCAGGTGAAAGCGGTGAAAGGCCTGCGCGAGACGCGGATCGGTGTTCCATGCCTCGCCCAGCTTTCTGCCCGCCCAGGTGAGGCAGCAATACCAGATAAAAGAACCGATTGACGTGTAGACGTGGAACCGCGCGCGCGACATTTTGGCTATTCCCGCCGGGAACGCAACGAACGTCTGCACCACGGGCATCATGCGGCCAAGCAAAATTGCGATCGATCCGTAGCGCTCGAAGAACCATGTCATCCGATCCAGGTCGTGCTGGCTCATCAGGACCCAGCGGCCGTAGCGCTCGACCAGGGGGCGGCCGCCGCGGGCGCCGATCCAATACGCAATTGCCGACCCGATATTGCAGCCGACCATGCCTGCCGCCGCCACCAGCAACAAGTTGAAGCGGCCCAGGTAAACCAGGTATCCCGAAAAAGGCAGAATGACCTCAGACGGGATGGGAATGCCGCAGGAATTGAGCGTGATGAGCCCCACGATGGCCGGGTAACCGCCGGCATCGATCAGGTGGGTGACAAATTGGATAATCGACGCGAGAATCCGTTCGCTCATGCGCGAACTTCAGTATATAGGCCCATGCCTGTGGCCGGTCCCGGATGGCGCAGCAGGGCCGAATTGCGGCTGAACGGAGATGAGACTGAAGGCGCCGTGCGCCGGACTGGCGGTTGCACTCGAACATCCGGCAACCGCAGGCAGAGAGTCAAAATACGCGAGCCGCTAAACGGCAGGCGAAGTAGTACCAGATCGATCGGCCACGATTATCCGTCGCTCGTGGTGCGCCTGGGCACCGGGGGTGTCCCCCGATGCCCTTAAGCTCCCCACTCCCTCGATCCAATCCCTTGTGAATGTTGTCTTAGTATGCGGGTGATCAGGCAATTAGACACTGCCTCTTAGGTGGTAGCCGCCACGACGAACAGGGACACCGAGATCTTTTGCACGCTCAGCCCTTTGCTACCATGAAATTTAATCCCATTCCCGCCGAGGTGCCCCTTGCCAGAGTTTCCGCCCGTCCCCCTTACGCTCGAAGGCGCCAGCACGCTGCACCAGTTCTTTCGCTTCGACTGGAAGGCCTGGAGGGGCTGCGCTGCGAGCGAACGCACGCGACTGGTGGACGAGTTTACGGCGGTGCTGCGCTCACTCGAAAAGGACGCGAGCGGCAAGGTCCAGACGGCGCTGTACTCCCAGATTGGACACAAGGGCGACCTGATCCTGCTGCACTTCCGCGAGTCACTCGAAGAATTGAACGGCGTTGAACTGGCGATCGCGCAGACGGCATTTTACGACTTCCTCACGCCGGCCCATTCCTATGTTTCGGTTGTCGAGCTGGGGCTGTATGAATCGACCCGCAAGACCTATGAAGCGGCCGAGGCCAAGGGCTTGGCCCAGCACTCGCCGGAGTGGAATGCGGAAGTGCAAGGTTCGCTGGCGCGTGGCGCCGAGGCGATGAAGCCGCGCCTGTGGCCCGCCGTGCCCGAGGCAAAATATCTCTGCTTTTATCCCATGGACCGCAAGCGCGACGAGCAGAAGAACTGGTACATGGTTCCCTTCCCCGAGCGCCAGCGCATGATGCACGAGCACGGCATGATCGGGCGGCGCTACGGCGACGTGGTGCGGCAGATCATCACCGGCAGCATCGGGATGGACGACTGGGAGTGGGGCGTGGACTTGTTCGCCGACGATCCGGTCGTGTTCAAGAAGCTGATTTACGAGATGCGCTTTGATGAAGTGAGCGCGGAATACGCGCTGTTCGGGCAGTTCTTCATCGGGCTGCGGCTGGGGATCGAACAGCTCGCGCCATGGGTGAACGGGAAGCTGTAGGCCCAGGGTTGTTTCCGTCCTCGCTCTTGAGGGGTTCCTCCCGCGGCGTACCAGTCTCACGGTGATCTTACTCACAGAACAGTCCGGCGCACCCCTGTCATACTTTGTGGCGAGAGTGATCTTCAGTCTCGTGGGGGAGTGCGATGCCGGCGTTTCCGTGTCACGATTGCGCTGAACTGCATGCGCAGCACATCAAAAGGTACGGTTACGCGGGTTATGGAACCTGCGGCTGCATCTGTCCACGGTGCGGCAATGATGGAAAGCTGGTCTGCGAGACGTGCGGAGCAAAGGGAAGAGCCGGCCTGCTGGGGCTCACCTGCAGGACATGCCATGGCCAGAGAACCATTGACTGCCCTGAATGCAAAGGCTTCCTGGCAGATCCCTCATGCACGGCCTGCCGGGGCACAAGCTGCCAGACCTGTTGGGGATCGCGAACGGTCGAACTGGAACAGATGCTCGCAGGGCTGAAAATCGCCCCTCGCCGCGTGGTCTTCTATCCGCCGGTTTCGGTCGACACCGCATTTCAGCGGGATTTTCCCGCGTTTACATTTGAAGCGGCTTGGAAACGGCTCTCCGATCTGATCGATCCCGACCTGGGAGTGAGCATTTGCCGCGGCGTCGATCGGGAGCACGCGCAAGTGATGGGCCGCCTTGCCGGATCAAAGCGTTCGACCTACCTGGTTTATCGATTTGGAGAAAACCAGTACGGCATCGAGGAGTGCTTCGCGAGTTTCGAGTCAGAGGGCACCACGCCGCTGGCACCGTAACACGCGCCGTAACACGCACTGTGGCAGCGTTGGCGAATTACACTCCAATCATGCCGGCCACCGATCGAGCAAGGAAATCGCAAAAGAAGCCAACTGCCCCTAGAGAGCGGGTTGCCGCACCCGCTCGCAATGCCGTGGCTCGCACCAGGGCGCTCGGCGGAGACCGCTCGCCAGAACGCGTGAAGGAAATCCTCAAGGCGCTCGATGAGGCTTACCCCAACGCCGAATGTGCGCTGACGCATCGCTCGCCGTGGGAGCTGCTGGTGGCGACGATTCTCTCGGCGCAGTGCACCGATGTGCGCGTGAACATGGTCACGCCGGCGCTGTTCAAGCGCTTCCCTACTCCGGCGGCGATGGCCAAGGCGGAGATTCCCGAGCTGATTGAGCTGATCCGGACGACGGGTTTTTTCAACAACAAGGCGAAGTCCCTCAAGGGCGCGGCGCAGGCCATTACGGAGCGATTCGGCGGCACCGTACCGCAAACGCTCGACGAGCTCATCACCGTTCCCGGAGCCGCGCGCAAAACCGCCAACGTGGTGCTGGGCGTGAGCTTTGGCAAGGCCGAGGGCGTGGTCGTCGATACGCACGTGTTCCGCATCGCGCATCGCCTCCATCTGGCCAAAGGCGACACGCCGCAGGAAGTTGAGCAGGAGCTGATGAAAATTCTGCCCCATGAAAAGTGGATCGACTTTTCGCACCAGGTGATTCATCACGGCCGCCAGGTTTGCGTGGCGCGCACTCCCAAATGCAAGGACTGCAATCTCGAGACCCTCTGCCACTCCAAAGACAAAACTTGGTGGAGCTGAGAGCAGCGGAACGAACAACGTACCGCCGGTCTCCAGACCGGCTGTAGTGCGGGTGTCCTCACCCGCACATGTTTCGTCCTCGCTTTACACCCAGCGGAAAGATCCGATTCATAAGGCCTTTGTAACAGGGCACGACTTCGCAGCTTGCTGAATAATGCCGCAAATGGGCTTTGTAACAGGGCACGACTTCAGTCGTGCCGAAAGCTCAATTAAGCAAGTTGGGCTTTAGTCTCTGCGTGAGAACTCCGGTTGAGGTGCTGTTTTGAAAGGGCACGACTTCGCAGCTTGCTGAATAATGCCGCAAATGGGCTTTGTAACAGGGCACGACTTCAGTCGTGCCGATAAGCTGCTCCTTCTAATGACATGGGCTTTAGCCCCTGCTCAATTTCGCCCGAAAATCCATTTTTCAGCAAGCTCGACTAGCCTGCCCTGAGCGAAGTCGAAGGGTGCCGATAAGCTCTAATTTGCTGCGAAAAAACTCGCTCTCCCCTAGTTTTGAAGAGGCACGACTTCACAGCCTCCTGAACAATCCCGGCCACAGGCTTCGTAACAGGGCACGACTTCACACCTTGCTGAAAAATATCGGGTAAGGGGCTTTGTAACAAGGGCACGGCTTCAGCCGGGCCAATAAGCTGCACATTGAAATGAATCGGGCTTTAGCCCCTGCTCAATTTCGCGGCCCGCACCCTTTTCAGCGCGGTGAGCTCATCAGAAACTTGCTGACCGCCTCAATCAACCCCGCCACATCATGCGTCTCCGCCTCCGCCGCCGGCTCCCAGCCCGCCTCGCGCAATGTCGCTGTCGTCACAGGCCCGATCGACACCGCCGGCACACCAGCGAATGGAAACGCCAGCCGGGCAGCGGCAGCCGCTTCGGCCAGATGCGTCACGCTCGACGAACTGGTAAACGTCGCCGCATCGAGGCCGCGGAACACGGCATCGCGCAGCAGCTTCGGCGCCGCTTCCGGCACGACATTGCGATAGGCATCGACCACATCGACCAGGGCGCCGGCATTGCGCAGCGCATCAGGAATCACGTCCCGCGCAATCTCCGCCCGTGCCAGCAGAATGCGCCTCTGCGCCACCCGGCCCGCCAGACTCTCCACCAGCGATTCCGCCACGTATTTCGGCGGCACCAAAGCAACTTCGAACCCCGCATCGCGCGCCGCATCTGCCGTGGCTGCTCCCACCGCGGCAATCTGCGGCACCTTGCCTTCGCGCGGTGAAATCCCCAGCGCCGCACCGCGTTCCACCATCGCGCGAACCGTGTTGGCGCTGGTTACGATCAGCCAATCGTAGTGATCCAGGCGGCGCAAAGCGGTATCGAGCGGGTCAAAGCTGTCAAGCGGTTGAATTTCGAGTACAGGAACTTCGACGGGCTCCGCTCCCACCGCGCGCAGCCCCTGGCTAAGCTTGCCCGCCTGGTGCCGTGCCCGTGTCACCAGCACACGCCGGCCCGCCAGCGGCAAGCTCATCAGTCCGCTCCGCCGGGAACGGGCGCGGTGAGCGGCAGCAGCTCGCGGGCGCCGGCATCCAACAGCTTGCTCGCTACCACTTGACCGAGATTCTCGGCGTCGGTATGCTGTCGCGGCGCTGTTTCATACACGCGGATGGTCCGTCCCGTCGCCGGGTCGGCTACCACTCCGAAAATCTCCACCAGGCCCACTTGGGCCGATGCCACACGGCAGTGGATACCGATCGGCACCTGGCAGCCTCCGCCGAGCGCAGCCAGAGCGGCCCGCTCCGCCGTCACGGCGAAGCGCGTCGCTTCGTCGTTGAGAAAGTTCAGCGCGGCCAAGGTTGACGCATCGTCCTTGCGAGACTCAATACCGAGCGAGCCCTGGCCCGCCGCCGGACAGAAATCCTTCGGATCGAGCCGCTCCCGCACCCACTCAGTCTTGCCCAGCCGATCGAGCCCTGCCGCAGCCAGCAGGATCGCGTCCACCTGGCCTTCCGCCAGCTTGCGCAGACGCGTGTCCACGTTGCCGCGAAACTCCACCGCCTCCACATCGGGCCGCAGCGCCTTGAGTTGCGCGCGCCGCCGCTGACTGCTTGTTCCCACCACCGCACCGTGAGGAAGGGAGGCGAGGTCGGCGTACTTCACAGACACCAGCACATCGCGGGGGTCGACGCGCTTCGGAGTGGCCGCCAGCGCGAATCCCTCGGGCAGCTCCGTCGGAAGGTCCTTGAGCGAGTGCACGGCGAGGTCCACGCGTCCCTCGGCAAGAGCTTCTTCAATCTCCTTGGTGAACATGCCTTTTGAGCCGACTTGCGCGAAAGTCACTTCCTGCAGGCGATCGCCGGTGGTCTTGATGATTTCGATCTCTACCGTGTGATCGTTGGCGCGCAGCAGGTCGGCAATGTAATTGGCCTGCCAGAGGGCTAGTTGAGAACCACGGCTCCCTATGCGAAGTTTCATCTGCGACCTGCCACGCTCGGTTGTGCTTCCGGCGCGGGGGCGCCCGGTGAAGTTGTGTTGGACTGCGGGGATGCAGCGGAACTGGGTTCGGCGCCGGATTCCGTCACCGGCTCGGGGCCACTTTGACTATTCCGGCCCGGCAGCGACCAGGTCTCGCAGAGGGCTTCCATGCGGACCGCATCGTTTTCGCGCGCCGCCTGTTTCAGCGCCTGCATGGGCGGATGCAGGAACTTGTTCACCAGCCCGCGGGTCAGCGCTTCCACCGCCGCAAGTTGCTCCGCCGTCAGCGTGCCCAGGCGCGCATGAATTCTCTTCAGCTCCGCCTGCCGCAGTTCTTCCGCCTGGCGTTGCAGGGCGACGATGGCCGGCGCAACGTTGACCGTTCGCAGGCGCTGATGGAACTTCTTCAGTTCCTCCGCCAACAGCGTTTCCGCATCGGCGGCGATGCTTCTGCGCTCGGCGATGTGGGCCGCGGCAACCTGCTGCAGGTCGTCGATGTCGTAAACAAACAGACCTTCGATTTTATTGCAGGCCGGGTCGACGTCGCGGGGCACGGCAATGTCGATGAAGAACATGGGCCGGTTGCGCCGCCGGTGCAGGAACGCCTGCCCGTGCTCTTGCCTGAAGATGTGGTGCGGCGCGCCAGTGGAGGTGATGATGATGTCGGCTTCCGCTGCTGAATCGTATAGCTGCTCGAAGGGGATCACGCGGCCATTGAACGGCTCTGCCATGCGCTTCGCCCGCTCCATGGTGCGGTTGGTCACCAGGATCGTGCCCGCGCCCTGCTGCACCAGGTGCCGCGCCGCCAGCTCGCTCATCTTGCCGGCGCCCACCAGGAACACGGTGCGGCCTTGCAGCGATCCGAAGATTTTTCGCGCCAGCTCGACGGCAACCGATGCGATGGAAACGGAATTCGATCCGATCTCGGTCTCGGAGCGAACCTTCTTTGCCGCCGAGAACGCCCCCTGCAACAGATGATCGAGCTCCGCACCCACGGTGCCCGCGGTGCGCGCGGTGGCGAACGCTTCTTTGACCTGGCCGAGAATCTGCGGCTCGCCGACGACCATGGAGTCGAGGCTCGACGCCACACGGAACACGTGCCGCACCGCCTGCTGATCGCGGTGCACGTAGATGTGGTCGGCGAGCAGTGCCGGGTCCAATCCAAACTGGCCGCAGAGGAAGCCGGCGAGGTCCACGTCCCTGGATTCGAGCGAGGTAATGAGTTCCACGCGGTTGCAGGTGGAGACGATCATGCACTCGGCCACTCCGGGAACGGCGGCCAGCGCGCGCGTGACTTCGGGCAGCTCGTCGCGGCCGATGGCGACCCGCTCGCGCAGGGCAATGGGGGCGGTCTTGTGATTGATTCCCAGCACGGTCAGCGTCATGGGGCACCGAACCTGTGCACCTGGCTGAACTGGTTGGCAGCCCACACGGCAAGCATCACCAGAAACACGGCGCCCGAAAGATAGGCGGCCTTGCGCCCGCGGAACCCAGAGCGGCTGCGCCAGAACAGCAGCAGCACGTAGGAAAACCACATGACGAACGATGCCAGAATTTTGGGATCGCGAAAGTAGGCCGCGCCCAGGTCTGTTTCCTGCACCAGAACCGAGCCAATCACCAGCCCGACCGTCATGCACGGAAACCCGAACAGGAGGGTGGCGTGCGCGACGCGCTCGAGCGTGTCGAGCGGCGGCAGCCACTCGAACGAAGTCCAGCGCGATTCTGTGCCCGGTTTGAGTTTCTTTTTGATCCGGCGTTCCTGCACCAGGTAGAGGCCCGATGCCAGAATGCTGAACCCCAGCGCCGCGTATGCGGCCATGAGAGCCAACACATGAGCCGCCAGCCAGCTCATGCGCACGTGATAGGAGGGGAACACGTACTTCTGGGTGCCCAGTGCCGGCACAAAAACGATGAAGAATGTGATGGGCAGCGCGAACACCCCGAGCGAGACGGCTTTATAGAGCCACCACACGAGGAAAAACAGCCCTGCCACAACCAGGCCGAGAAGCGATTCGACTTCGCGCACTCCGACCGGGACCCAGCGATGCGCCAGGGCCAGCATCTCGACCACCGAGACAAAGTGGAAGAACACGGCCAGGC
>Ga0207661_10003190_pt1 | contig 11364 bp, 10 predicted proteins | sample KBSC713LmetaG_FD_184337 | JGI IMG/M metagenome (GOLD analysis project Ga0207661, IMG submission 184337) | Corn rhizosphere microbial communities from Kellogg Biological Station, Michigan, USA - KBS C7.1-3L metaG (SPAdes) (version 2) | ecosystem: Host-associated > Plants > Roots > Rhizosphere ... | reverse complement strand
ATTCTCGCTTCGCCTTCTGAACTATGAAGGCAACCAGGGCAGCATCGAGACCGGCCGGAGCCTGCAGGAGCTCGTGCCCGCCGACGGCACGCTGTTCTATTTTCACGGCGCCGATTACATCAATCCAGAATACCTCTACTATGCGCGCCGCCGCGGCGTGCTTTACGATCTCGCCAATGCCCGCAATGATTTCGTCGAAAAGATCATCAAGACCCATCATTGGGATCCAGGCAACACGTATCTCTTGGCGCTTGGATACCGTGTGCGGCCGGAATATGTGGAACGGCTTAAGCAGCAGCTCGACAGATACAACCTGACGCAGATCGGCACGACCTACGACAATGGCATCGTCTACAAGATCAGCCCGAAGGGCTGATCGACCGGCGCGATCTCCATTGCCACGGACGCACGATGTCGCCTGAATTTACAGGCATTTGCCCAGTGTTGCCCGACCCATATCACCATGCTAGACCATCCGCATGGCGACGCTGGTGCAGGACAAGCAGAAGGAAATCGCGTTTTTCGACGGCCATGCGGCCTCGGATGCTTATGACGTCTTCACGCCCGAAACCAACCACAGGTTGGTTTCGACCTGCATGGGTCTCGCAGGCTTGAAGCCTCCAGCGCGCGTCGCCGATCTCGGCTGCGGTTCGGGTGTGTTCACCGACCTCCTGCATCGCCAGGGTTTTGATGCGATAGGTCTCGATATCAGCCCAAAGCTGATTGCGATCGGGCGCGCCAAATATCCCGGCGTCGAGTTTCACGAAGGCGACGTCGAGCACTTGCCGTTTGCCGACGGCAGCCTCGACGGCGTGCTGTTGAGCGGACTGGTGCATCATCTGCCCGATCCTCGCCGTTGCGCGGCCGAGGTGTTCCGCGTGTTGAAGCAGGGCGGCCGCTTCGTCGCGTTCGATCCGAACCGCATGAACCCGTTCATGTACCTCTATCGCGACCGTTCCTCACCTTTTTACAGCCCGGTCGGTGTCACTGAGAACGAACGGCCGGTGCTGGCGCAGCAGATTGCCACAGTGTTCCGCGAGCTCGGCTTCAAAGTCGGCACCGACTACATCTCAGATCTGAACTATCGCTATCTGGCTTCATCGAAACTGCGCTGGCTTCTGCCCGCCTACAACGCGGTCGACCGGATGCTGTTCGCGCCTTCCTTCATGAAGCCGTTGCGCGCCTTCGTTCTAACCTATGGTGAGCGACCGTGAGCGTCATTGACCTTGCCGACAGCGCGCGTGCCACCGGCACAACGGCGGCCGACCTCACCATCGTCGGCGGCGCCGGACATGTCGGCATTCCCCTGGTGCTGTCGTTCGCCGCCACCGGACTGAAGGTCAATGTCAACGACATCAATCTCGATAATCTTGCCGCGCTGAAGTCCGGGCGGCTGCCGTTCATCGAATACGGCGCCGAGAATCTGCTGACGACAGCGCTCCGCGACAACAAGCTGATCTTCACCAACACGCCCGAGCAGATCTCGAAATCCGGCCCCGTTATCGTGACCATCGGCACGCCCGTCGACGAGTTCCTCAATCCGGAACGTCACGTGATCCTGGATTGCATCGACAATCTGCTGCCTCATCTCGACGATGGGCAGCTCCTGGTGTTGCGCTCGACGCTGTATCCGGGAACGACCGATGCGGTGGATGCCCATCTCAAGCGCAGGGGGCGTCATCTCAATGTTGCGTTCTGCCCGGAGCGCATCGTGCAGGGTTACGGCATCGAGGAGCTCGCGCGCATGCCGCAGATCGTCAGCGGCACCACGCCGGAGGCGATCGCGGAGGCGACCGCGCTGTTCCGCACCATCGCGCCCGAGATCGTCGAGCTCCAGCCGATCGAGGCCGAATTCGCCAAACTGTTCGGCAACGCTTACCGCTACATCGAATTTGCCGCGACCAACCAGTTCTATCTGATCGCGCAGGCCGCCGGCCTCGATTATCAGCGCATCCTGAAGGCGATGAAGCACAATTATCCGCGCGCGAGGAACATTCCGCGTCCGGGCTATGCCGCCGGTCCCTGTCTGATGAAGGACACGATGCAGCTCACGGCATTCGCGCGCAACGAGTTCAGCCTCGGCAATGCCGCGATGCTGATCAACGAGGGCCTGCCCCTCCATGTCATCGGCGACCTGCGCCGGCGCTATGATCTCGGCAAGATGACCGTCGGACTGCTCGGCATGGCGTTCAAGTCGGAGATCGACGACGTGCGCGCCTCGTTAAGCTACAAGTTCAAGAAGGTGCTGTCCGGGTTCGCCTACGATGTGCTGACCACCGATCCGTTCGTGACTGTTGATCCAGACCTGCTGCCGCTCGACGAGGTGATCGCGCGCAGCGACATCCTCATCCTGTGCACGCCGCATCTGAGCTACAAGACCGCCGATCTGAAAGGCAAGCCGGTGGTCGATGTCTGGGGGCTGCTCGAGAACGCCAACCTGATTTCCTGAAAGCCGCGCGAGCATGATCCGGAAAAGTGTGAAGCGGTTTTCCGAAAAAGATCATGCTCAATCAAGAATCCAGAGCGCGATGGCGATTCATCCCAATCCCATCGCGCTCTAGGAGCAACATTCTGCCGGTCTGCTTCAAGGGCGCATCGTGATGGATCATCAGCTCGACATCGTCATACCCGTCTATAACGAGGGCGAGAACATCCTCGCCGTGCTAGGCGCGCTTTCGCGCGAGCTCAGCACGCCCTCGCGTGTCCTGATCTGCTACGATTTCGAGGAAGACAACACGCTGCCGCCAGTGCGGCAGAATCCGGCCGTTCACGCTGGGCTCGAGGTCGTCTTCGTCCGCAATCGCAGCCGCGGCGCGCATGCGGCCGTCATGGCGGGATTTGACGCCAGCACCGCACCGATCGTCGTGGTCTACCCCGCCGATGACGATTTCAACGCGGGCATTGTCGACCGCATGGTGGCGCTGGTCCGCGACGGCTGCGACGTTGTCTGCGCCAGCCGCTTCATGCCGGGCGGCACGATGCAGGGTTGTCCCTGGTTGAAAGCTGTGCTGGTGCGCAGCGCCGCCTTCGCCCTGCATTATGTCGCGCTGCTTCCGACCAGGGACCCAACCAGCGGTTTCCGCATGTTCTCGCGGCGGGTGATCGAGCGCATCGAAGTCGAGTCCGACCAGGGTTTCTGTTACAGCATCGAGCTTCTGGTGAAGGCACATCGGCTCGGCTGGCGCATCGGCGAGGTGCCGGCGCTGTGGTTCGAGCGGCAGCGCGGCACCAGCCGCTTCCGTGTGCTGAAATGGCTGCCGGCCTATCTGCAATGGTTCAGATACGCCTTCGCCACCACCTATCTTCGCCGCCGGCCGGAAACGGTCGCGATACGATCCGAGCCCAATGGGGTCGCGCATGTCTGAAGGATGGCCAAAGATCACCGCGCGGCAGATCATCCCCATCTCGCCCTGGATGGAGGTCATCGCGCGCGACGTCGAGTTCTCGCCGGGGAAGACCGAGGTGTATCATGCGGTCAAGCAACAGGATTATCTCGCCATCGTGGCGCGCACTCCGCGCGGGCACTTTCCCCTCGTCCGTCAATACCGGCCCGCACTGGAAACCTTCACCTGGGAGCTTCCCGCCGGCCTCGTCGATCCCGGCGAGGATCCGGCCGAAGGCTGCCGGCGCGAGCTGCTGGAGGAGACCGGCTACTTGACCCGCGCCATTCATCCGCTCGGGATTGCCTCGCCTTGCAGCGGGCGCCTCTCCAACAGCATCCATTCCTACTTCATCGAAACCGGCGAGCGCGTCGATCCTTTCGTGCCCGAGCCCGGCATCGAGGTGAGATTGGCGACAGCCGCAGAGCTCATCGACATGATGAAATCCGGCGAGTTCGTCTCGCAACTGCATCTTGGCGCGCTGATGCTCGCCGAGGTCAGGTCGTTCATAACGTTCAAGTGAATCCGTCGCGCACTCGCGCGCATATAGCGGCCGGGAGTTTGCTTGGTTGGGATCGGTATCGTCGGTTGTAACTACGGCCGCCTGGTGCAGTTGCCCGCGTTCCGTCTGGACCCGCGCTGCAAGATCGTAGCGCTCGCCGGACGCGATGCCACGCGCACAAAAGAGCTCGCCCAAGCCGCTGATGTGCCGCTCGCCTTCGGCGATTGGCGCGAGCTGGTCGAGCATCCGGACGTAGCGGCCGTTGCGATTGCAACCACGCCCTCGCTGCAGCCCGAGATCGCCGTTCGCGCCCTCGAGCTCGGCAAGCCCGTGTTCGCCGAGAAGCCGATGGCTGCCGATCTCGCCGGTGCCGAGCGCATGGTCCGCGCCGCCGAGGCAAGCGGCCGCCCAACCATGGTCGACTTCAACTTCACCGAAATCCTCAGCTGGAAGAAGGCCAAAGCCCTGCTCGACGAGGGCGCGATCGGCTGCCTGCGCCATGTCGAGGTCAACTGGAACGTCGAGAATTACGCCACGCGCATGCGGCTGAAGAGCTGGAAGACCCTGGGCGGAGATGGCGGCGGCGTGCTCGGCAATTTCGTCAGCCACTCCTTCCATTATCTCGAATGGTTCTGCGGGGAGATCACTGGACTGACGGCTCGCCTCTCAAGCCTGCCCGACGAGCCCGCGATGGAGACCAATGCGGCGATCAGCATGAGCTTTCGATCGGGCGCGGCGGGCACTCTCTCGATGAGCTGCGCCTCTTTTCTTGGCTCGGGCCATCGCCTGGAATTTTACGGCGAGGACGGCACGCTGACGCTGATCAACGACACCACCGACTATATGCGCGGTTTTCGGCTCAGCCTCGGCAAGCGGCCGGCGGCCGCGCTCAGCGAAATCGAGATCGCCGATCCCCTCGACCAGCAATTTCCCGCGGACGGACGGATTGCGCCGGTTTCGCGCCTCGCCGCGGCCTTTCTGGACGGAATCGAAGGCGGCAGTCCGCCAAAAATCGGATTTGCCGAGGGCTTGCGCGTGCAGACTTTGCTGGATAAAGCCCGGCGGGCACATGATCTCGGCCGCTGGCTCGATGTCGAGCCGCCAACGACGGAAAAACGATTGTGAGTTCGATACTGGTCACCGGCGGCAGCGGGTTTATCGGATCGGCGCTGGTCAAGGCGCTGGTCCGCGACGGTCACAAGGTCCGCGTGCTCGACGACAATTCGCGCGGCGCGGCGCGGCGGCTGACCGAGGTCGCCGCTGATATCGAGTTCATCGGCGGCGACATCCGCGATGCCGCGGCGGTCGCACGCGCCGCCGAAGGCATGGACGAAATCCATCACCTCGCCTTCGTCAACGGCACGGAGTTCTTCTACAGCGCGCCGGAGCTCGTGCTCGATGTCGGCGTCAAGGGCATGATCAACGTGATCGATGCCTGCCGAGCGAGGGGCATCGGCAAGCTCATCCTCGCCTCGAGCTCCGAAGTGTACCAGAGCCCGCCGCACGTGCCGACCGACGAGCATGCGCCGCTGTCGGTGCCCGATCCCACCAATCCCCGCTATTCCTATGGCGGCGGCAAGATCATCAGCGAGCTCATGGCGATCAATTTCGGGCGCAAATTCTTCGACCGCGTCCTGATCTTCCGGCCGCACAATGTCTATGGCCCCGACATGGGCTGGGAGCACGTCATCCCGCAATTCGCGCTGCGGCTCAAGAAGGTCGCGGCCGAGCACAAGAACGGCAGGCTGCCATTTGCGCTGCAGAGCGACGGCAGCCAGACCCGCAGCTTCTGCCATGTCGACGATCTCGTTCGCGGCGTGCTTGTCATGCGCGACAAGGGCGAGCATCTCGGCATCTATCACGTCGGCACCATGGATGAGATCACCATCGCCGATCTCGCCCGGCGGATCGCGGCCCATGCCGGCCACCAGATCGACTTGATCGCCGGACCGGCGCCCGCCGGGGGCACCGAGCGGCGCTGCCCGGATATTGCGAAGCTCGGGAAGCTCGGCTATGCGCCGCAAGTCCCGCTCGACGTTGGCCTCCCGGGGACGGTCGACTGGTACTGGGCGCACGACCACCTCGCGCCGCGAGCGTGAGGTCGATTCCATCAGGGGAGAGTGTGATGTTTCCAGCAAAGGTTGCCCGCGCCGCCGGGACTGGCGCCAGCGTGCCGGTGGAATGCTGCCAGGTCTGCGGACATGACAAGCTGGAGACGGTGCTGTCGCTCGGCTACATGCCGCCGGTGAATCAGATGGTCCCGATCGGGCAGGTGGAGCGTCAGCAGCCGTGGTTTCCAACCAGCCTGCTGCATTGCCCGAAATGCGAGCTGGTGCAGCTCGGGCTTGCCGTCGACCCCGTCATCATCTTCCCGCCCGAGTACCCTTATACCAGCGGCATGACCCGCATCCTGCGCGAGAATTTTGCCGAGCTTTACGCCGAGTCATCGAAGATGCTCGCTCTCGGCAAGGACGACCTCGTGGTCGACGTTGGTTCCAACGACGGCACGCTGATCCAGAACTTCCAGAAGGGCGGCCATCGCATTCTCGGCATCGAGCCGACCGACGTGTCGAAGATCGCCAATGAGCGCGGCATCCCGACGATCCAGCGCTACTTCTCCAGGGAAGTCGGCCGCGAGGTGAAGGAGAAGCACGGTCCCGCCAAGGTCGTGACCGCCGCGAACTGCTTTGCCCATATCGAGGACGTGCACGCGATCGTCGACGGCATCATGGAAATGCTCGCGCCCGACGGCGTGTTCATCTCGGAATCGCACTATCTGATCGGGCTGCTCGACACCCTGCAATACGACACCGTCTATCACGAGCACCTGCGCTATTACTCGGTCGGCAGCCTCGCGCATCTGTTGTCCATGCATGGCCTTGAGGTATTTCACGCGCGCAAGATCCCGACCCATGGCGGATCGATCCGTGTCTACGCGGCGCGCAAGGGCACGCGACCGGTCCAGCCGAGCGTCAAGCAGATGCTCGACAGCGAGCCGCGGGGCGAGGCCATGCGCAAACGCCTCGCCACCTTCCGCCATGAGGTGATGCTGACCAAGCTGAAACTTCACGCCATGATCCGCGACATCAAGGAAAAGGGCGGACGCATCTGCGGCATCAGCGCGCCCTCGCGCGCCTCGACGCTGATCAACTATGTCGGTCTCGACTCCGCGATCATCGATTATGTCTGCGAGATCGAAGGCTCGCTGAAGATCGGAAAATGCATGCCCGGCACGCTGATCCCCGTGGTCGAGGAGAGCCGCATGTTCGAGGACCAGCCCGATTGCGCCATCATCTTCTCCTGGCACATCGCCTCCGAGCTCGCGCCGAAGCTGCGCGCCAAGGGCTTCAAGGGCAAGCTGATCACGCCCCTGCCGGAGCCGCGGGTGCTGTGAAGCCAAAGGGAAGCCAAGAGGAAGCCAAGGGATTGCGTCAGCCGAATTCTTGCCGTCGACAATTGCATGCGAGGAGCCAGCCATGAGCGATGATGATCTGATCACTTCGGACCGGAAAGAGCTGTCGCCGCTCCAGATCTTTTTCGTGAAGGTCGTCGTCGTCACTGCCGCCATCGTCGTCGTGTTGTATTTCGCCGGCTACTTCCTGCAGGCTGCGATCGCCAGCAAGGCCGAGCAGCTGACCTTCCTGAAGGGCGGTCCGGTGTTCTGGGAGCAGATGGAGCGCAAGCTCTACACGTTCGCCGACCAGCCGGACATGCCGGCGGAGAAGAAGCAGAAGATCATCGACGCGCTGCGGAAGATTTCCGTGAAATACCGGCCCTTCGTCGACGCCCTCGATGGCCAGGACGCCCCGGCGCAAGCCAAGGGCCACTAGCTCTTAGCTGACCATCAGTTCCCCGCTTGGCGCCATGCGGCAGGCGCCGCCGTCGCCCTATTGAATTTGCTCCCGATCTGGCCGATCAAAACGGTCGTTCCGCCCTCACATCTTCCGGAGTTGTTCGAAATGGCCTTCCCGCGCGCCTCGCAAGCTTTGTCCCGCTTCACCGTGCTCGACCTGACGCGGGTGCGCGCCGGTCCGACCTGTGTGCGCCAGCTTGCGGATTGGGGCGCCAATGTCATCAAGATCGACGCGATACTGGAGGACGCCGGCGGCGAGCAGCTTGGCGGGCCGCGCCACGGCCCCGACTTCCAGAATTTGCACCGCAACAAGCGGGCGATCTCGCTGAACCTCAAAGACCCCAAGGGCCTCGACGTGTTCAATCGCCTCGTCGCCAAGGCGGACGTCGTGGTCGAGAATTTCCGGCCCGATGTGAAGGCCAAGCTCGGCGTCGACTATGAGAGCGTGAAGAAGATCAATCCACGCATCGTCTATGGCTCTATTTCCGGCTTCGGCCAGGACGGCCCCTACCACAAGCGCCCCGGCTTCGATCAGATCGCGCAGGGCATGGGCGGGCTGATGTCGATCACCGGCGCGCCGGGCGAAGGCCCGATGCGGGTCGGCATTCCCGTAGCAGATCTCACCGCGGGCCTGTTCTGCGCGATGGGCATCCTCACCGCGCTGCTCGAGCGCGAGGTGTCGGGCGAAGGCCAGTGGGTGCAGACCTCGCTGTTGCAGGCGCAGATCTTCATGCTGGATTTCCAGGCCGCGCGCTGGCTGATGGATAAGGACGTGGCGCAGCAGGCCGGCAACGACCATCCGACCTCGATCCCGACCGGCGTTTTCAAGACCTCCGACGGCTATATCAACATCGCCACGGCAGGCGGACGGACCTGGCAGCGGTTTGCCGAGGCGCTCGGCGCGCCCGATCTGCCGAACCGGCCGGAATACGCTACCGGGCCGGATCGCTCCAAGAACCGCAAGGCGCTCAACGCCGAGATCAACAAATTTACCGAGAAGAAGTCGAGCGAGACCTGGGTCAAGGAGTTCAACGCCGCGGGCGTCCCCTGCGGGCCGATCTATTCCATCGACCAGGTATTCGCGGACGCGCAGGTCCAGCATCTCGGCATGGCCCAGCATGTGCCGAACGACGAGAACCGGCATATCCAGCTGGTGGGCCAGCCTTTCAAGCTGTCGCGCACGCCGAGCAAGATGGCGGCGCGGCCGCCGGAGTTCGGCGAGCAGACCGAGGAGGTGCTGGCCGAGTTCGGCTTTGCCGCCGAGGAGATCGCCGATCTCAGGCAGCGCAAGGTGGTCTGAGGCGCCCTGCGGTGCCGGCCAGTTTCACGGAAGCCCACAGGCAAAAGCCCGGCGCAAGGCCGGGCTTTTCAAGCTTCCTCGGAGCAGACGCCTAATATTTTGCGACCACAGGTCCGCTGAACCGGTAGTTCAGGCCGACGCGGACGATGTTGTCGGTGATGTGTGACGAGTAGCTGGTGACCACGAACGCCCCGCTCGGCGCCAGGAGCGGCGTGACGAACGATCCCGATACGTTGCCGAGATCCATGTAGAGATATTCGAGCTTGGCGGTCCAGTTGCCGCTGATCACGCCTTCGATGCCGGCGCCTGCGGTCCAGCCGACCTTGGTATTGCTATTGCCGAAGGAGGCGGCAACCGGCGTCAGCAGCGATCCGTTGACGCCCTGCGGGCCGGTGATGTTGACGCCGCTGATGGTTTCGGTGGTCTTCACTTCACCATAGGCCAGGCCGCCGGTCGCGTAGATCAGGAAGGTCGGCGTCGCCGTCACGCCGACGCGGCCGCGCACGGTACCGAACCATTCGAGCTTCTGCGAGAGATCGCCGAGCACCGGAAATGCCACGACGTTGAAAGGCGCGGTGTCGCCGAGATGGCCGGCGCCGCAGGGGCCGCTCAGCCCGGCCAGCGTCGTTGCTCCGACCGTGCCGCCGGCGCAGGAGAACAGCCCGTCGCCGTTCTGGCCGGATCCCTGGATATCGGCTTCGAGGCCGAACACCCATCTGTCACGCTGCCAGTTGTAACCTGCCTGACCGCCGCCGATGACGCCGTTCATGTCAAAGCGGTTGGCGGCGGCGCTCAGGATCAAACCGCTGGTGGCGTCGCTGAAGGCCTCGGTGCCCGACGAGCGGCCCCAGCTATAGCCAACGTTGCCGCCGATATAGAATCCGGTCCAATCATAGACGGCGACCACCGGAGGCGGCGCCTTGGTGTAAACCTTGGCCGGCAAATCGGCGGCCATTGCACCTGTCGCGATTGTCGACGCAATCGCCATCACGCCAAGCAAATTCCACTTCATGAGACTGCCCCCAAGAAGAGTCCGCACGGTCTGAGCAAGATACAACCAAAACGCGCATTGGACTGTCACGAAAAAGCCACAGCATGCCACAATGACTCAAACGCGATTAGACCAAGGGGAAACCTCAATTCCGCCAGCGAACTCGTTGATCGCGCAGGCTTTGGTCGCCTGCGGAAGGAGCCGGGCCGGCTAGCCGGAGACTTTGGCCGGACGCAGGATTCGCCTCATTCCTGAGACTGCCCTGTCAAGCAGCGGCCAGAACAGCAGCAGGATCGCCAACGTCGTGATCGAGCCAACCAGCCAGTTCGACCAGAACACGGTCATGTCGCCGCCTGAGCCGATCATGGACAGGCGGAACGAGTCCTCGGCCTTGCTGCCGAGCACCAAGGCAAGCGTGAAGGGCGCAAGAGGAATCGAGATTTTCTTGAAGGCGTAGCCGACGATGCCGAACAACAGCATCAGCCAGATGTCGAACATCGCGTTCTGGATCGCATAGGCGCCGATCGCGCAACTCACCACGATCATCGGCGCCACCACTGCGAACGGCACGCGCAGGATCGAGGCAAAGATCGGCACGGTGGTCAGCACCAGCACGAGTCCGACGATATTGCCGAGATACATCGAGGCGATCAGGCCCCAGACGAAGTCCTTGTGGTCGACGAACAGCAGCGGCCCGGGATTGAGGCCCCACACCATCAGCCCGCCGAGCAGAATCGCCGCCGTGCCGGAGCCGGGAATGCCGAGCGCGAGCATCGGCAGCAGCGCCGAGGTGCCGGAAGCGTGCGCCGCCGTCTCCGGCGCGAACACGCCCTCGATGCGGCCCTTGCCGAAACTGTCCGAATCCTTTGCAAAGCGCTTGGCGAGGTTGTAGCCCATGAAGGAAGCCGCGATCGCCCCGCCCGGGGTGATGCCGAGCCAGCAGCCGATCACGGAGGAGCGCACCAGCGTCACCCAGTATTTCGGCAGGTCCTTCCACACCGACAGCACGACGCGCAGGCTGATCGCCGCCGCGTGCCCGCGCAGGGCCAGGCGCTCTTCCATGGTGAGCAGGATTTCGCTGATGCCGAACAGGCCGATGACCGCGACCAGGAAGTTGATGCCACGAAGCAGATCCGAAGAACCAAAAGTCATGCGCAACTGCCCGGAGACGGTGTCCATGCCGACGCCGGCGAGCAAGAGGCCGAGCGCCATCGAGATCACCGTCTTGTGCTTGTCCTCGCGTCCCAGGCCGACGAAGGAGCAGAAGGTCAGGAGGTACACCGCGAAGAACTCGGGCGGGCCGAATTTCAGCGCAAAGGAGGAGATCAGCGGCGCGAG
>Ga0207661_10003189_pt1 | contig 11370 bp, 11 predicted proteins | sample KBSC713LmetaG_FD_184337 | JGI IMG/M metagenome (GOLD analysis project Ga0207661, IMG submission 184337) | Corn rhizosphere microbial communities from Kellogg Biological Station, Michigan, USA - KBS C7.1-3L metaG (SPAdes) (version 2) | ecosystem: Host-associated > Plants > Roots > Rhizosphere ... | reverse complement strand
CACGAGCGGACCGAGCGCTAGCGCGAGCGCCGACACGCCGGCCCAGAGCCCGATCGCGGTCCCGCGCTGCTTGGCTGGGAACGTCACCGTGATGATCGAAAGCGTGGCCGGGTTCATCATCGCCGCGCCGACGCCCTGGGCGACGCGTGCCCCGATCAGTGCGTCGCCGCTCGAGGCGAGCCCGCAGGCCAGGGAGGCGGCGGTGAAGACCCCGATGCCCAGGACGAAGATGAGGCGCCGCCCGTACGCGTCGGCGAGCTTCCCGCCGATCAGCATCAGCGCCGCGAACGTGAGGGCGTAGCCGGAGACGATCCACTCGAGCTCCGACAGCTGCATGTGGAGGTCACGCTGGATCGACGGCAGAGCGACGTTCACCACCGTGTTGTCCAGCATGATCATGAACAGCCCGAACGAGACCGCGCCGAGCGTCCACCACTTCTTGTTCTCCTCCGTCACGAGCCCTGCGAGCATGCGGTTCACCACCTGTCGAAGTTAGTGCGCACTACGCTAGCAATGCGTGCAGGGACTGCGCGCCGGTGATTAACGGAGCCGCAACCGCGGTCGACGTAGGATCGCACGGTGCCGGTCTTCATCTGCCCCAACTGTCGTGAGAGGACCGTCGATGTCGACGGGTACGAGGGGTTCACGACGAACGTGCCGCAGTGCCGCAGCTGTGGCTTCGGCTTCCTCTTCCAGCTTCTCGAGGACTACTACCCGGCGCCGTCGACGGGGTTCGTCGTCTGCGATCAGGACGCCCGCGTGCTCGCGGTCGGACGCGGCGTGTTCGAGCTGACCGGTTTCCGGGAGCCCGATCTGATCGGTCGTGACGTGGGCACCGCGCTCCACCTCTCGGACACGGCGCCGCTCGAGCTCGTGCGTGAGTGGGGCGTACGCCGCCTCGGCGAGCACCTCGAGCTGCAAACACGGGCAGGGCTCGTCAAGCCGGTGGTCGTCGACCTCTTTCCCGCGTACGACGACGACGGCGGCCTGCTCGTCGCGCTTTCCTCCCGCTCGTGAGCGAGGCCTCCGTCTGGCTCGTCCGGCACGGCGAGACGGACTGGAGCCGCCGGCGCCTGCACACCTCGATCACCGACGTCGCGTTGACCGAGGTGGGTACGGCCGCGGCGCTCGAGCTCGGCGAGAAGCTCGCCGGCCGCTCGTTCGCGCTCGTCCTCACGAGCCCACGCCTTCGCGCGCGGAGGACGGCCGAGCTCGCGGGTTTCCCCGCCGCGATCCCCGACGAGGATCTCGCGGAGTGGGCGTACGGCGAGCACGAGGGGATCAGCACGGAGGAGATCCGGCGCACGGTCGCCGGGTGGACGATCTGGAGCCACACGGCGCCGGGCGGCGAGACCACCGAGCAGGTGCGCGACCGGGTCGACCGTGTGATCGCCCGGGTACGCGCCGTCGACGGCGACTCCCTGCTCTTCGGGCACGCTCACTCGCTTCGCGCGCTGGCCGCGCGCTGGCTCGGGAAGGACGTCAGGGACGGGCGGCTCTACCGCCTCGACACCGGAACGCTCTCGGTCCTCGGCTACGAGCGCGAGACGCCGGTGATCGCGCGCTGGAACGCGTGATCCGCGTCAGGGCGGCAGGATCCAGACCTGGCGCGCGAGAGCCAACACGTCGCCTTCGCGGCCGTAGAGCGCCGTCCCGGCGTGGAGCTTCCGACCGTCCTCCCCTAGCGGCCAGCCGACGACGACGCACGTCTCGTCCTCGTCGGGTAGCCGCTCGACCCGCGCCGTTATCCGGCCGAGCACGGGCTCCCCGCGACCGGTCTCGCCGACGGCGTAGGCGCCCGGACAGTCGATCGACGCCCACACGACCTCGGGCGTGACGTCGCTCGCGACCCAGGTCGCCGCGACAAGGCCGTGGCGTCCGGGAACGACACCCGGATGGATGCCGAGACCGGTGCCGTCGTCCCGGACGCCGCAGACGAAGCACTCCCTGAACCGTGGCGGCCCGAACGCCCCGACGCCGTCGCTCGCCGCCCTTGCCTCGGCCGGCGACGGCGGGGCGGGCGCCTCGAGCGACGGATCGCCCGGCACTGCTTCGGCGACCACGCGCTCGCCGTCGAGGAGGAGCAGCTGGTCGGCGTCTCGACGGACGGTGAGCGGACGCTCGAGCGGAGGAGGCAGGCGAAGCGTCACCTCGGCGGCCCCGCCGAGGCGCGCGCCGAGCAGCCCCGCCGCATAGCCGCCGTTTGCGGTGGTCAGCGGCCCGCGGTAGCGGCGGGCGATCGTCACCGTCTCGCTCATCGGCGTCTAGACTGAAGTTTGTGATCTCGAGTCGAAAACCTCTTGGGCACTCAGCACCGGTAGCGGGAAGGATGCCCGGATGAGGCTCGCGCTCGCCCAGCTCGACGTCGTGGTCGGCGATCTCGACGGAAACGTCGAGAAGATCGTCGACGCCGTACGACGGGCGGAGGCGGCCGAAGCGGACCTCGTGGTCCTTCCCGAGCTGGCGGTCACCGGCTACCCGCCCGAGGACCTCCTGCTGCGGCCGGGATTCGTCCGCGCGGCCCGCGAAGCGGTCGACGAGATCGCGCGCGCGTGCACCGAGACCGTGGCGCTCGTCGGGGGACCGGCGTTCGACCGCGACCTCGCGAACGCGGCGTTCGTCTGCGCCGACGGCGCGGTGCGCGGTGTGTACCGGAAGCAGTTCCTCCCGAACTACGGCGTCTTCGACGAGCACCGCTACTTCGCACCCGGCCGCGAGCTCCTGCTGCTCCGGTTCGGCGACGTCCTCGTCGGACCGACGATCTGCGAGGACGTCTGGCAGCCCGGCCCGCCTGCGACAGACCTCGCGCTTGCGGGCGCGACCCTCCTCGTCAACCTCTCCGCCTCGCCGTTCCACGTCGGCAAGGCAGAGGACCGTGAGGAGATGCTCGTCACGCGGGCGCGGGACAACGCCGCCTACGTCGCCTTCTGCAATCTCGTGGGCGGACAGGACGAGCTCGTCTTCGACGGGCATTCCGTCGTCCTCGACGACGAGGGCGAGGTGATCGCCCGGGCGCCGGGCTTCGAGGAGGCGCTGCTCGTCGTCGACATCGACCCGAACGAGACGCTCGGGCGGCGGCTGCGCGACGTGCGTCGGCGTGAGCTCGAGCGGTTGCGCGAGGAGCCCGTGGCAGCGACGACGCTCGCGCTCGTCCAGGCGCGATCAGTCGTCGAGCCGCTCGAGCCCTCCGTGACGCCGTTCGCGCCGGAGCTCGAGCAGATGCGACGAGGGCTGGTGCTCGGCCTGTCCGACTACGTCTCGAAGAACGGCTTTCGCGACGTCGTGATCGGCATCTCCGGTGGGATCGACTCCGCGGTCACGGCGGCGATCGCGGCGGACGCGGTCGGCGCCGACCGTATCCATACGGTGTCGATGCCCTCTCGCTTCTCGTCGGGCGAGACCCGCGACGACGCCCGCCTGGTGAGCGAGAACCTCGACGTCGAGTTCCGCGAGCTCCCGATCGAGGACGTGGTCGGCGCCTACCACGCGGCGCTCGGCGGGCTCGAGGGACTCGCGGCCGAGAACCTCCAGGCCCGCATCCGAGGGACGATCCTGATGGCGCTCTCCAACACCCACGGCTGGCTCGTCCTCGCGACGGGCAACAAGTCCGAGATGGCGGTGGGGTACGCGACGCTCTACGGGGACATGGTCGGCGGCTTCGCGGTCCTGAAGGACGTGTTCAAGACGGACGTGTTCCGGCTCGCGCGTCACCTGAACGACCGCGGGGGGCGTGACGTCGTGCCCGTCTCGACGATCGAACGGCCGCCCACCGCGGAGCTTCGGGACGACCAGAGAGACGACCAGTCGCTTCCTCCCTACGACGTCCTCGACCCGGTCCTGGAGGCATACGTCGAGCTCGACCGCTCACGCGAGGAGCTCGACGCGCAGTTCGATCCCGAGGTCGTCGAGCGCGTGCTGATGCTCGTCGACCGGGCCGAGTACAAGCGGCGCCAGGCGGCCCCGGGCGTCAAGCTCCGCCCACGCGCCTTCGGCCGCGACTGGCGGACCCCGATCACGAACCGCTGGCGCGGCTAGCGCGGCTCTCGTACGTGAGCGTTGCCAGCGCCTCCACCGTCCGCCAGTTCCGGACCGTGATGGTGGTGGGCATGCGACGACGGACAAGCGCTTCCATCAGCTTCGACCGTCCCTGGCCGTTCGGGAGGCTGACGTAGATCTGGCGACCGTGCAACGTCAGCTCGTCCGGGAGGTAGGGGCCGAGATCGCCCAATCCGAGCTGTCCGAGCTCGACCTGCTCTCCGAGGAACGCGACCACGACCTTCGTGGGGTCGGTGACCGGGTACGGGTTCGCCGCCATGACGCCGGCCAGTTCCTTGGCGGTGCGGACGAGGACGGCGACCTTGTGCCCGGTCTCCTTCTCGATCGCCTCCGAGAGGCGCTCTGCGTGATCGCCCTTCTTTCCGGGCGTGAAGACGACGTTGCCGCTCTGCAAGTACGTCTCGACGTCCGTGTAGCCCAGTCCCTCGACGATCGAGCGGAGGTCGGACATCGAGATTCGCTTGTTCGGGCCGATGTTGATCCCGCGCAGAAGCGCTGCAACCCGCATCGCACCAGTCTCGCAGCAGGGCGGAGCTCAGGCGACGAGCCGGCGGAGCGCGCGGAACCAACGCAGCCGCTCGTCCCACGGCACGGCGGCGTTGGCCGGTGAGGTCGAGGGCAGCACGAACAGCTGCGTCTCTCCGAGACGGCGCTCCTGGAGCCCGTGCTCCGGGCGGCCGCCGAACGGGCCGCGATAGGCCTCCTTGCCGACGAAGCCGATCGAGCGCGGTCGAAGCTCGCGCGCAAGGCGCTCCAGGCGTTCGGCGCTTCCCGCGAAGTCGGCCCGCCGGAGGTCGGACGATCCGCGCGTTGGACGCGGGGCGGCGTTCGTGATCCCGATGCCGAAGCGGGGAAGCTCGTCCTGCTCGCCCGGTGAGAGCAGGCGAGGCGTGAAGCCGGCCGCGTGGAGGAGACGCCAGAAGTCGTTCCGAGGGTTCGCGAAGTGCACGCCCGCAGCAGCCGAGCGGTGCCCGGGGTTGATCCCGCAGAAGACGACGTCCAGGCCCTCGGCGAGGACGTCCGGGACGGCGGTCGTCAGGCCGCCTCGGGCTCGCGCTCGTCGAGCAGCGCCTCGAATGCGAGACGGATGCGTTCTGTGAGGACTGCGGTCGCCTCGGGCGACTCGGCATCCGGCCGCAGCACGGTGACCGCGTCCTCCTCGCCCAGCCAGCCGTAGCACCGGAGGTAGCACTCCTGCTCGTCCAACGGCCGCAACCGCTGCATGGGCCACCACCGTAGGCGAGGGGCCGGACGGCGCCCTTTGTCCAGATGATTGATTCCAAATAGGCGCGAACCGGGTGACGCCCCAGACGCGGCGCCGGATCGCCCCGCTCGGCCATGACACGTACCACCGGTACGCGCCATGGACGAGCGGGCGGCCGGCTTGGTCTGGGACGCCCCCGGACGTCACGCCCATTTGGAATCAATCATCTAGGGTTGTGTCATGTCAGCGCGAGCGAGGACGTTCGACTACGCGGTGGAGGTCGACGAGGCCTGGGATGCCCGGAGCGAGCGCGGCGGTGCGGTGCTTGCCGGCGACGACGAGGAGCATTGGGCACCCGAGCACCTCGTGCTCGCCGGCCTCGCGCGCTGCTCGCTGACGAGCCTCCGCTACCACTGCACGCGCGCCGGTGTCGGGCTCTCCTCGCGCGCTTCCGCGCGCGGCACGGTGACGAGACGCGAGGACGACGGCCGTTTCGCGTTCGTCGAGATCACGGTCGAGGCCGACGTCGCGTTCGAGCCGAAGCCGGACGACGCGACCGTCTCCGACCTGCTCATGAAAGGCGAGCGCGACTGCTTCGTCGGCGCCTCGCTCACCGCCCGGCCGACGTACGACTGGCGCGTTCGGTGAGCGTCGCGCTGCTCGACGTCGACGCGGCTCGGGCCCGCTTCACGGCGCTCGATCGGCCGCTCGCGTTCTTCGACGGGCCCGGCGGCACCCAGTGCCCGGACGAGGTGATCGACGCGATCGCCGAGTACCTGCGGCGGGACAACGCGAACATCGGTGCGCCGTACGAGACGTCGCGCCGGACGGACGAGCTCGTCGCTCGCGCGCGCGAGCGGGCAGGCTCGTTCCTCGGGTGCTCGCCCGAGGAGGTCGCCTTCGGTCAGAGCATGACCGCGATGAACTTCCTCCTCACTCGCGCGCTCGCCCGGGAGCTCGAGGCAGGTGACGAGGTGCTCGTCACGCGGCTCGACCACGACGCCAACGTCGCACCGTGGCTCGCGCTGCAAGAGGACCTCGGCGTCGTCGTCACGTTCGTGGACGTCAACGAGGATCTGTCCCTCGACCTCGACGACCTCGCGGCGAAGCGCTCGCCGAGGACGAAGATCGTCGCGTTCCCTGCGGCCGCGAACTCGGTCGGGACCCGGCCCGACGTGATGCAGGTCGTCGAGCTCGCCCACGAGGCCGGCGCGCTGGCGTGGGTCGACGCCGTCCACTATGGCCCCCACGGGCCGATCGACGTCTCGGCCTGGGGCTGCGACGTCCTCGTCTGCTCGCCGTACAAGTTTTTCGGCCCGCACATGGGCATGGCCTTCGGCCGCGAGGAGGTGCTCCGGCGCTGGCGGCCGTACAAGGTGCGTCCGGCAGCCGACGAGCCGATCGGTCACCGCTTCGACCTCGGAACGTCGCAGCACGAGCTCCTCGCGGGCTTCGTCGCGGCGGTCGACTACGTGGACTCGCTCGGGTGGGAGGCGATCGTCGAGCACGAGACCGCGCTCGGCGAGAGGTTCCTCGACCATCTGCCCGACGCCGTCACGCTGCACGGCGTCCCGACGATGGAGGGCCGCGTGCCGACATTCTGCTTCAGCGTCCCGGGCCACACCGCCCGGTCGGTCGCGGAGCACCTCGCGGAGCGCGACGTCGCCGTCTGGTGGGGCAACTATTACGCGCTCGAGACGATGCGCCACCTCGGCCTGGACGAGGACGACGGCGCGGTTCGTGCGGGGATCGTCCACTACAACACCGCCGAGGAGGTCGATCGCCTCCTGGCCGGGCTCGCCGAGCTCGTCTGATCGCCCGCGGGTAGCATCGCCTCGTGACGACCTTCCAGCGCTCGACGCTGTCCAACGGCACGCGTGTGTTGACCGCGTCGATGGACCATGCCCAGTCGGTCTCCTGCTTCGTCATGTTCGCGGCGGGCTCACGCTACGAGCGGCGCGAGGAGAGCGGGATCGCCCACTTTGCCGAGCACATGTTCTTCAAGGGCACGGAGCGACGTCCCACCGCCCGCGACATCGCGACGGAGATCGACTCGATCGGCGGGGAGTTCAACGCCTTCACCGGCAAGGAGCTCACCGGCTACTACGTGAAATGCGCCGCCGAGACGCGGGACGTTGCCCTCGACGTGCTCGTCGACATGCTCCGGAACTCGCGCTTCGACGCCGACGAGATCGACCGCGAGAAGGGCGTGATCGTCGAGGAGATGAACATGTACGCCGACACGCCGCGGAGCTACATCGGCAACGTCTGGGAGCGACACCTCTACGGCGATCAGCCGCTCGGCTGGGACGTCATCGGCACGGAGGAGACCGTCCGCGCGGCGACCCGCGACACGTTCCTCGGCTACCTCGATCGCTGGTACCTGCCGGAGCGGACCGTGATCGGGCTCGGCGGCCAGATCGGCGACGACGCCCTCGAACGGCTCGAGGATCTGGTCGGCGACATCGAGTCCGGGTCGACCGGGACAGCTGATCCCGTCGTGCTCCCGGAGAGCGGCAGCCCGGTCCTGCTCCACACGAAGCAGTCCGACCAGGCGCACGTCGTGATCGGCGCGCGGAGCTATCCGCACGGCCACCCGGACCGGTATGTCCTGCAGCTCCTCTCGACGGTGCTCGGCGGCGGGATGTCGTCGCGCCTGTTCACCGAGGTACGCGAGCGTCGCGGCCTCGCGTACTACGTGTTCTCCGGCAACCAGAGCTACGCCGACGCCGGCACGCTCGGCGCGCAAGCCGGTGTCGACCTGAGCCGGATCGACGAGGCGGTCGAGACGATCGTCGCCGAGTTGCGGAGGATGGCCCGAGAGCCGGTCCCCGCCGAGGAGCTCGAGAAGGCGCGCTCGTTCGCGAAGGGCCGCTTCGTGCTCGGCCTCGAGAGCCCGCACGCGACGATCATGTTCGGCCTCCGCCGCGAGATCCTCGAAGGCCGCGCGATCGAGCCCACAGAGGTGCTCGAGGGGCTCGACGCGGTCACCGTGGAGGATGTCGAGCGCGTCGCCGGTGAGATCCTCGGCGGAGACCTCCGGCTCGCTCTGATCGGGCCGTTCGACGAGCCCGAGCGCTTCCAGAAGCTGCTGGCGGCCTGAGGCCGGCGTGACCGAGCGCGAGCTGTTGCGCCGGGCGGCGGAGCTTGCCGCCGACCATCTCGACACGCTCCAGACACGACCCGTCTACCCGCACGTCTCGGTCGAGGAGCTCACCGCGCGGATCGACCTCCCGCTGCCGGACGGGCCGACCGACCCGGCGATCGTCGTCGAGGAGCTCGCGGCCGCGCTCGAGCCGGGCGTCGTCGCGAGCCAGAGCGGGCGGTACTTCGGCTTCGTCGTGGGGTCGTCCCTTCCGGCAGCGCTCGCGGCGGACGTGCTCGTCTCGACCTGGGATCAGAACCTCGGCCTGCTGGCGCTCGGGCCCTCGGCGCTCGTCGCCGAGAACACCGCCGGCGCGTGGACGAAAGACCTGCTCGGGATCCCCGCGGAGGCGTCGTTCGCGTTCGTGACCGGCTGCCAGACGGCGCACTTCACCTGCCTCGCCGCCGCGCGCCAGCACGTGCTCGCGGAGGCAGGCTGGGACCTCAACGAGCAGGGGCTCGCCGGGTCGCCGCCGATCCTGGTGATCGTCGGAGCCATGCGGCATTCCACGATCGACCGTGCGCTCCGCTACCTCGGCATCGGCCGCGCGCAGATCCGGGTGCTCGATGCCCTGCCCGACGGCCGGCTCGACCCGTCGGCGCTCCGCGACGCGCTCGCGGAGGACAAGCGCCCGGCGATCGTCTGCGCGCAAGCGGGCGAGGTGAACACCGGCGTCTTCGACGACCTCGACGCGATCGCCGACGCCGTCGAGGGAACCGGCGCGTGGCTCCACGTCGACGGAGCCTTCGGTCTCTGGGCCGCCGCCGCGCCGTCGCTCAGCCACCTCCTCGCGGGGTCGGAGCGCGCGGACTCCTGGGCAACTGACGCACACAAATGGCTCAACGTTCCGTACGACTGCGGGATCGCGTTCTGCGCCCATCCAGACGCTCACCGAGACTCGATGACGGCCCACGCGGCGTACTACGTCCGCGACCCCGACGCGATCCGGGAGCCGATCGACTGGACGCCCGAGCACTCTCGGCGCGCGCGCGCGGTGCCGGTCTACGCGGCGCTCCGCCAGCTCGGCCGGTCGGGCGTCGCCGACCTCGTCGAGCGCTCGTGCGCCCGGGCGCGGCAGTTCGCCGCGGCGATCGCCGGGCTGCCGGGCTGCCAGGTGCTGAACGAGGTCGTGCTGAACCAGGTGCTGTTCCGTTTCGGGGACGACGACGCGACGTCGCGGACGCTCGCGGCCGTGCAGACGAGCGGCGAGGCGTGGATGAGCGGCACCGAGTGGGACGGTCACGCTGCAATCAGGCTGTCGGTGTCGTCCTGGCGGACGACGGAGGCAGACATCGACCGTACCGTCGCCGCCTTTCGGCGTGTGACCTAGGCGTCGTCGCCAGGAGCCGACGAGGCGCGCTCGGCGATCTCCTCGACGACCGCAGGGTCGGCGAGGGTGGTGGTGTCGCCGAGGGCGCGGTTCTCTGCGACGTCGCGGAGCAGGCGGCGCATGATCTTGCCGGAGCGCGTCTTCGGTAGCTCGGGGGTGAAGACGATGTTGGCGGGCTTGGCGATCGCGCCGATCTTCGCGGCGACGTGATCGCGGAGCTCGTCGAGCATCTCGACGGAGCCCTCGTCGGTGCCTTTCAGCGTGACGTAGGCGACGATCGCCTGGCCGGTCACGGCGTCGCTGCGACCGCAGACTGCCGCCTCGGCGACGCGCGGGTGGTCGACGAGCGCGGACTCGACCTCGATCGTGGAGATCCGGTGGCCCGAGACGTTCATCACGTCGTCGACGCGGCCGAGCAGCCAGAAGTCGCCGTCCTCGTCGACCCGTGCGCCGTCACCGGCGAAGTACAGGCCGGGGAACCGCTCCCAGTAGGTCGCGCGGAAGCGCGCCTCGTCGCCGAAGATCCCACGGGTCATCGCGGGCCAGGGCCGGTCGAGGACGAGGTAGCCGCCGCCCTGCTCGACCCGCTCGCCCTGCTCGTTGACGATGCCTGCAGAGACGCCTGGGAAGGGCTTCGTGGCCGAGCCCGGCTTCGTAGTGGTGACACCCGGGAGCGGGGTGATCATCGCCATCCCGGTCTCGGTCTGCCACCAGGTGTCGACGACGGGGCAGCGGGCGTCGCCGATGTGCTGCTGGTACCAGATCCAGGCTTCGGGGTTGATCGGCTCGCCGACCGACCCGAGGAGCCTGAGTGAGGAGAGGTCGTGCTTCTGCGCATGCTCCGGGCCCCATTTCATGTGGGCGCGGATCGCGGTCGGGGCGGTGTAGAGGATCGTGACGCCGTAGCGCTCGACGATCCCCCACCAGCGGTCCTTGTCCGGGAAGTCGGGGGTGCCCTCGTACAGGACCGAGGTGGCGCCGTTGCAGAGCGGCCCGTAGACGATGTAGGAGTGGCCGGTGATCCAGCCGACGTCGGCCGCGCACCAGTAGACGTCGTGCTCGGGCTTGAGATCGAAGATGTAGTGGTGGGTTGAGGCACACCCGACCAGGTAGCCGGCGGTGGTGTGCACGATCCCCTTGGGCTTGGCGGTGGTGCCCGACGTGTACATCAGGAACAGCAGGTCCTCGGCGTCCATCGGCTCGCAGGGGCACGACTCGGCGTCGTCCGACACGTCGATCTCGTGCAACCAGCGGTCACGGCCGTGTTGCATCGGCACGTCGTTGCCTGTGCGGCGCAGGACGAGGCACGAGTGCACCTTCGGCGCCGCGGCCATCGCCTCGTCCGCGATGAGCTTCAGCGCGACGGGCTTGCCCCGCCGCCAGGCCTCGTCCTGGGTGACGAGCACCTCGCAGCCCATGTCGACCATTCGCCCCGACAGCGAGTCGGCCGAGAACCCCCCGAACACCACCGTGTGCGGCGCGCCGAGCCGCGTGCAGGCGAGCATCGCGATCGCCAGCTCGGGAACCATCCCCATGTAGATCGCGACCGGCGTGCCCCTGCCGACGCCCACCTCTCGGAGCCGGTTCGCCAACCGCACGACCTCGCGTTGGAGCTCGGCGTACGTGATCGAGCGC